>Ga0182017_10000047_pt1 | contig 83991 bp, 60 predicted proteins | sample 712E3DmetaG_FD_120492 | JGI IMG/M metagenome (GOLD analysis project Ga0182017, IMG submission 120492) | Permafrost microbial communities from Stordalen Mire, Sweden - 712E3D metaG | ecosystem: Environmental > Terrestrial > Soil > Wetlands > Permafrost | place: Sweden: Stordalen | collected... | reverse complement strand
CTTGCACATCCATCCGAGGCCTCCTTGCCACGCCAGGCGAAGCATGCGCGACCGGAGACCTTGGCGCAATACCTAACTTGCGCCGAACTGCGCGCAAAAACTAAGCGGAATGCGTATTACACGCCTCGCCCTGTTCATATCGAGAATCTCATTCGGGCCACACGGGACGGCAGGTACCTGGCCGGCCGAGCCAATCGCGGCCGGCGCGCTACGCCCGTAGTTCAGCAGGATAGAGCACCGGATTTCTAATCCGGCGGTCGCAGGCTCGAATCCTGCCCGGCGCGTTGCCCGTGTGTGACAAGAACAGATACGAAAGGAAGCCGGTGAAGGTCCCCCGATGCCAGTGCTGTCCGCTGCACCGGTGCGCGGAGCGCAAGCCGCGGTCACTCATCGCCCACCTGTGGCGCTGGCATACCACCTGCTGCCCCGGGGGGGAAGGCGTACCAGAAGTGGCTCGCCGAGCAGCCACCACCGGCGGCATCCCAACGCTGATGGACCGGGGCGGGTAAGGCGTTCGTGCCGCAGCACCGGGCGGGCCTGTCGAACAGGCGGGCGCGACGCTACCATGCCGCCCATGAAAACGATTGGCCTGATTGGCGGCATGAGTTGGGAGTCGTCCGTCACCTACTATCGCGTGATCAACGCCTACGTCGCCCAGCGGCAGGGCGGCCTGCACTCGGCGCAGTGCCTGCTCTGGTCGTTCGACTTCGACGAGATCCAGCAGTGTCAACGGGAAGGCCGGTGGAACGACGCCACCGGGCGGATGATCGACGCGGCAGCGGCCCTGCGGCGCGGCGGCGCCGACTTCCTCGTGATCTGCACGAACACCATGCACAAGATGGCGGACGACGTGCAGGCGGCCGCCGGGTTGCCGCTGCTGCACATCGCGGACGCCACGGCCGAGCGCATCAAGGCGGCCGGCCTGCATCACGTCGGGCTGCTCGGCACGCGGTTCACGATGGAGCGCGATTTCTATCGTGGCCGGCTGGTCGAGCGGCACGGCCTGGAAGTGAGCATCCCCGGGGAGACCGACCGCCAGTTTGTGCATGACGTGATTTTCGGCGAGTTGTGCCGCGGCCTCACCCGCGACGCCTCGCGCGAGCGGCTCCGCGCGATCATCCAAAGCCTGGCGGACGAGGGCTGCGAAGGCGTGATCCTCGGCTGCACCGAGCTGGGCCTGCTCATCACGCCGGACGACAGCCCGGTGCCGCTGTACGACACCGCGATCATTCACGCCGAAGCGGCGGCAGAGCTGGCGCTGGCGACGTAAGTCTCCGCGCACGCACAGCGCCAGGCAGTTGACGAGCCTAAGACGCCGCCAAGTAGATGGCCGGCCGGTACCGCGGCGGCGGGACGGGCTTGCCCTCAGCTTGGGCCGCTTCCAGCCACGCCTGCTTCGCGTGCTGCACTTCGCGGAGGGCATCTTCCGGCGTCGCGCCGAATGCGGAGCATGCCTCAAGATCGGGGATGTCGGCGATGTACCCGCCGTCGTCATCGCTGTAGAAGATGTTGATGTGGTAGTCGATCACGCCGCGAGTTTCTCGGCCCACGGCTCGATCCGCTGTGCAAGCTCGCGGAGCGAGTCGGGCAACGCCCCGCTGCCGAAGCGCTTCCACCAGCTCACGACGGTGACACCAACTGCGCGGTCGTCGGATTCGCGACGGAACAAGAGGCAGCCGTCGTCCGTCTCTTCTGCATACGTCGGCGTCTCGCGCTCGGCGGCTAGGCGCAGATAGAGCACGTCGCGGCCCACGTCGTAGTGGTAACAAAGAACGTCGTCGATGGTGCCTTCGATGGTGTCTACCTTGACCATTCCACCGGACCCCCGCTTGGGCGCTTCGCGAGAGGAGCCGTCCTTACAACGCCATGCACAATGTCGACCAACACGATCACTCTACCCGAGGGGCCGCTTTCCCGCCTTCAACTCAGGAGTGTTCGGAGATTAGCGGAAATCACGGCCTTCATGTTGTTTATGAACTCCGCGTTTTCCTCGTCTCGTGCTTTGAGCTCAGCGCAGGCCATCGAGTACACGAGGAAGTCCGCTGCCGTGACAAGTCGCCCGTCATCCTGATTGTCAATGATGAACCGCCGGAAGAAAGGGTGCTCCACGTTCCACCGGATGATTACAGTCCTTCCTTCCAGGTCGCACTCGAATATCTGACCGTTCGGCCCGAGCTTCTGATGCACGAACTTGCAGCGCAGCGGCGATTCTGATCTCTGGGTTTGCTGGAGGTCCTTTCGCTCTCGGTCCCCGTTCCCGGCCGGGCGAACGGTTCCGCGTCCACGGTTGGCCCGTGGCCCGCGCTTCTCGATGACGGCTTTAGGCGTGATGAGGAGCTTGGCTTTCTCGGTGATTGCCTTGGAGGCTTGCTCGTGATAGCGGTCCTGATCGCCAAGTGAGCGCAGAACCTCGCGGCCGGACATGCGACGCTTTATCGTGGTGCATTGGCCGCGCAGGTGCTCGCCCAACTTATCTTGGATTGCCTGATCGAACGTTACCTGGCGCTTCGTGAACTCGATGCCAATGTATTTGTCGAACTTCCCCGAGAAAAACACTTCCCCGCGCATCCGGTTGAAATCGTTGTGCTTCGTAAAATAGCCCAGGGTCGCTGCTCGGTATATCTGGCGGTTGTTCCGCAGAATGTAGAAACCTTGATGCTGTAGTCCCTTCGCCAGGCCGAGATCGCCGGCTGCGGCGTCCTCTGGAATGAGCGCGATCCGCACCCTAATGTTCTCGGGCGACTTGTGAGCATCCTCTTCAATCTCGACTGGGTAAAGCTCGTCGGAGAACAGCTCGGTTAGTGGGTGGTCCAGCATTAGCGGGTCCAGCGGTGTTACCGCCTGCGCGTTGACCGACATGGTCTTGCCCGACATGAGAAAGAACCGATGCACCTCACCCAGGTGCTTCCGCAGAATGTTGGCGAATTGCGTGACGTTCCGGTTTGTGAGGCCGTCCGTCTTAGAGAGAACAACGACCGTGCCCGATGCACTTTCGCCGAGCAGTTCCGCGTAGAGCGCCTTCTCCTCCTCGTCGCTGACAGCCAGGTGCTTGGAGAACGAGTTCGACCTGACGACTTCGTCTACGTCCACCGTGCTGGTCCAGTACTCGTCACCTTGGCGCGTAACGACCTGCGTCCTCCTGGACAGTGACAAGCTCGCAGTAACCAGCCCCATGCCAAACTTACCCAGGTCGGTTGCAACGTCTCTATCCGTGAGCGACCCGAGTCGCAGGGCCTGATCGAGGGTGTCCCGGTCCATGCCCGCGCCGTCGTCCCCGACGACGATTTGATAGTCGCCGCGCTGCTGGAATGCCTTGATTACCACCCTGTTCGCGTCGGCGTCGAAGCTGTTGTCCACCAGGTCCGCGATTGCCTCGTAGTTTCCGTACCCGATGTGCCTCAGGGAATCGACGAGCCGCGCCGCGTTGGGGTCGTTGGGGGTGTTGAACTGTAGCATCGTAATGTCTCCTTGCGATCGATGTGCCATGCACACCAAGCGCAGCATGAGAATAGCCGTCGCGCCTACGCTGACGCGTTCGTGTCAGAAGAACCGAGAAGCCGGGGGAAGGTGCACAAACGGATTGGCTCAGTAGATGAGCAACCTCGCACGCTTCTCCACATCATCAGATGCAAAGAACGGCTCTCGCAACGCACGACTCGATGCATCGCACCGAATCAGCAAGTAGTTTACCTCAATGGCCGGCCGTGTCAAGGGGGCCGAGGCACTCGCGCACGCGCGGCTACCCTGCGTTGAAACAGGCGTCGCGGCCAAGGCCACAAGCGTCTCGCGCCCTATCGTCACCGCAATTGCCGACGGCGAGGCCTCACCACGTCGTCCCCTGCGGCCCGTCCTTCAGCTCGATGCCGAGCGCGGTGAGCCGCTGCCGGACCTGGTCGCCGAGGGCGAAGTTCTTCGACTTGCGGGCGTCGTTGCGCAGATCGGCGAGAACCTGGATCAGGGCGTTGCGCTCTTGCTCCGCCGCGGCGCCGCCGGCGGTGTCTTGCCACTTGAGCCCGAGGGCGTCGCCGACGAGGCGCTGCATCAAGGCATCCGCCGCAAGCAGGTCTTCCGCGGGCGCGGCTTCGCGGACCCACGTGCCCGTGTGTCGGGTGAAATCGAAGACCGTCGCGATCGCCGCCGCCGTGTTGAAGTCCTCGTTCATCGCGTCCGCGAAGCGCCTTACGACGTTCGTCAGTGCGGCGCGGACCGCATCGGACTTGGCCGCCGCAGCGCACTGCTCAAGAGCAGTGGCACCCATCGCGCGAGCGGTGGCACCAGGCGCAAAAGCAGTGGCAGCCGCCGCCGAACCCGTCGCTTGCACTCCGCGCTCTGATGCGGCGCTCGCTGGTGCGCCGCGCTCGGATCGCGCCCGCGCCGCTTTCGCCAGCTCCCGCACCGCGTCCCGCAGCTTGTACGACCCCGCCTCGGCGCCTTTGAGCGCCTCGTTCGAGAAATCCAGCGGCGCGCGGTAGTGGCTCGTCAGGATGAAATGCCGGATCACCGCCGGCTCGAAGCTCTTTTCCACCAGGATGTTGCCGGCCCGGTCGCGCAGCGGCTCGGACGTGGAGAACAGGTCCTTGAGGTAGACCGAGTTGCCCAGGCTCTTGCCCATCTTCTGCCCGTCGAGCGTGACCATGTTGTTGTGCAGCCAGTAGCGGCAGAACGGCTGGCCGGTCGTGCACTCGCCCTGGGCGATCTCGCACTCATGGTGCGGGAACTGGTTCTCGATCCCGCCGCCGTGGATGTCGAGCGTCTCCCCGATGTACTTCTGGCTCATGACGGAGCATTCGAGGTGCCAGCCGGGAAAACCTTCGCCCCACGGGCTGTTCCAGCGCATGATGTGCCCCGGCTCCGCCCGCTTCCACAACGCGAAGTCGGCCGGGTTGCGCTTCTCCGGGTTCACCTCGACGCGGGCGCCGGCCTCCATCTCTTCCACGTTCCGGCCGCTCAGTCGCCCGTACTTCCAGAACGACGCCACGTCGAAATACACCGACCCATTGTTGACGTACGCGTTTCCCTTCTCGATCAGCAGCCGCGCGCACTCGATCTGCTCGGGAATGTGCCCGCTCGCCCGTGGGCTGATGTCCGGCCGCAGCACGTTCAGCGCGTCCATGTCCTCGAAGTAGCTCCGCGTGAAGATCTCCGCGACCGCCATCGGATGCAGCCCGCGCCGCCGGGCCTCTGCAACCATCTTGTCCTGGCCGGCGTCCTCGTCGTTCTCGGTCATGTGGCCGACGTCGGTGATGTTCTGGACGTACGCGACCTGGTAGCCGGACAACCGCAGCCAGCGCAGGATCGCGTCGAAGCTCACGTAGCTCTTGGCGTGGCCGAGGTGGCTGTGCCCGTACACCGTCGGCCCGCAGACGTACATCCCGACCCGCGGCGGGTTGAGCGGCGTGAATTCCTCGAGCTTACGGCCGAGCGTGTTGAAGACCCGTAGCGCCATGCCTGCACCCTGTTCGCTCATCAATCGCCCCAAAAGCGGATTCTACGACATCCTGCACCGGCGCGGAAGAATGGCGGCCTGTGGCCCATCGTCGAACGTCCGGGCGTCTTCGACCGCGGCTGGCTGGCATTCGCCCGGGGGCCGCTGCAGACGGCCTCGGGAGCCACCGTGGTGAAAGCTAGGGCAATACTGCCCAATCCTGGGGCAAACCGCTTACGCGCAGGCGGTTCCCGGCCGACGAACCGATAGTGTCCCTGGTCTGACGCCCCGGGGACTCGCGCTCCGTGGAGGTCGACGGTGATTGTTAACCCGCAAGTTCCGCTGCATCGGCTAATCCTGTCCCTGTCAGAGGCCCTCGACTTCGTGCACCCGAACGTCGCGGACCATCAGCAGCGCGTCGCGTACATCGCCACGAATCTGGCGCGGCGCCTGGGTTTCCGTGGCCAAGACCTGCTCGACGTGTTCCACGCCGCCGCGCTGCATGACATCGGGGTGATCGGCGCGGAGAACCGGATCAAGCTCGTGCACCTCGGCGACCTGGAGAAAATGCACTGGCATGCGGAAGCCGGGTTCAACCTGCTCAAAACGAATCCGCTCTTCGCACGTCCTGCGGAGATCATCCGCTACCACCATGCCGTCTGGGCAAACGGCACGCGGGCCAAGGGAACAGGCCAGGACGTACCGCTGGCCTGCCACATCATCGCTCTCGCCGACGCCGTGGAGCGATGGATCGAGCGGGATAAGCCGGTCTTGCGCCAGGCCAAGCCACTGGTCGAGAAGGCGGTTGCGTTGTCCGGCGAGCAGTTCCATCCGGAATGTGTGGCGGCATTCCGGCAGGTCGCCGGGACCGAAGCGTTCTGGCTGGACGCGACATCCCCGCGCATCTACAGCGTGCTGTTGGGCCAAGTGGATTGGCCCGTCTTGACCATCGACGAAGTCACCCTGAACCCGATCGCCGAGGTCTTCGCGCGCATCGTGGACGCCGCCAGCCCCTGGACCGCCGTCCACAGCGCCGGCGTGGCTGCCACGGCGGTCGCGCTGGCCACCAGACTCAACTTTTCGCCGCGCGAGCTGCACCTGATGCGCGCCGCCGGCTATCTTCACGACCTGGGCAAGCTCACGGTGCCCACCCGCATCCTGGATAAACCCGACCGGCTGACAGAGGACGAGTTCGTCCCCATCCGGGCGCATACCTATTACACGTTTCGCATCCTGGACACGATCGGGGGCATGCCGCAAATCAGCGAATGGGCCGCGTTTCATCACGAGCGGTTGGACGGCAAGGGCTATCCCTTCCACCACACCGCAGACGACCTGACGCTGGGTTCCAGGATCATGGCCGTGGCCGACGTGTTTACGGCCCTGACCGAGGACCGTCCCTACCGGGCCGCCATGTCCTCCCAGGGCTCCTTGGACGTGCTCCGGTCGCTCGCGGAAAAAGGTGGCGTAGATGCCGAGGTCGTCCGAACACTGGCGAACGACCATGACGGTATCGACACCGCACGCCGTGGAGCGCAGGCCACGTATGCCGAGGGCCAACACCAGTTGGGCCGCCTCATGGGACGGCCGACGGCGCAGTGCGCGGTGGCGTGACACGCTGGCGCGTGGGTCGCGCCCGGTCCCGCTCAGCCCAAGTCCTCAGGCCGATCCACGATATACCGCGCCCCGCCAGCCTCCAGATCCGCGCGCGTCCGAAAACCCCAGGTAATCCCGACGCCAACTGCGCCGGCCGCGCGGGCCGTCTCGATATCCGTCGGCGTGTCGCCCACCAGCCACGTCTCGCCGGGCGGCACCCCCAGCGCCGTGCAGATGCGCAGCAGATAGTGCGGCGACGGCTTGCGGTACTCCTCCTCAACGTACCCCCAAGCGCAATCGAACGTGCCGGGCGGCCACAGCGCCTCGACGATCCGCACCGTCGCCTCGTGCGGCTTGTTCGACAGGACGGCGAGTCTTACACCCTGCTGCCGCAAGCGCAAAACCAGCTCAGGGACACCTGGGTATGGCCGGGTATGCACGAGCAGGCGCGTGCGATAAAACGTGCGCGCCAGCTCTGCCAGGCGCAAGACCAGGTGCGCGTGGGTTCTCCCGATCGCGCGCTCGCACAGCATCGGGATTCCCTCGCCGACTAGGTAGCGGTACTCCGCGACCGGGTGAGTCGGCAAGCTCAGCAGTTCCAGACAGTGATTCACCGCCTCCGCAATGTCCTGTAGGGAGTCGACGAGCGTCCCGTCCAAATCGAATACGCACGCACGCGGACGCGGGAGCGGTTCCGGGGTGGACTTTCTCATGATGGAGCAGTAGCCTACCCTCCTGCAACCGAACCGCCTAGTCGAACTTATAATGAGAGGGGGCTGGAAACGGCTGGCGGTCGGCAGCCGTTGTTGTGTGTTGGGAGCCCTGGATGACCGTACGAGCCGCCATATCCTATGTCGCCCTCGGTTGTCTGCTGGCGGGCGCGATCTGGCCCGCCGCGGCGCAGGATGCCGAACCCCCGCCCCCGCGCCCGCGGTGGAGCAGCATTATCAACCTCGACGCGATGATCGACAACTACGCGCGCCTGCTGGCCCGCAAGTACAACCTCACGGACGAGCAGGACGCGTTCACGCAGCAATTCCTGCGGGAAAAGTGCGGCGGCTTCCTCGAAAAGCACCGCACGGAGCTGTTCGACCTGGTGGACCGCATGTTCGAGGTCCGCGGAGGCGCCGACATCACGCCCCAGGAGATGATCGACTGGGGCAAGCGCGCCCGGCCCCTGTTTGAGCAGGCCCGCGCGCTGATTGTCGAGGGCAACAGCGAATGGCGCGGCATCCTCACCGAAGAGCAGCGGAAGATGCACGACCAGGACCTGAAGCTGATGAACGACGGTTTCGCGACGACCGAAGATCAGCTTCAGCGGATGGTCTCCGGGCAGATGACGGTCGATGAATTCCGGCACGGACAGCCGCCACGCCGCGAGGCTTCCGTGGGTCCGGCCGGGCCGGCCCAAGCCGCCACCGCCACGCCCGCGCCCCCAAGCTCCGCTTCCATGCCGCCGTCTCCGACGCCCCAGGCCGCGGCGAATCCTCCGCCCAAGCCGGCCGGGGACGACAAGGCCCGCGACGATGCCTTGGCGCGGCTGAACGAGATTCGTAAGCGGGCCGGCCAGAGCGAGCCCGCGGCACAGCCAGGTCCACCGGGTCAACCGGGACAGTCCGGTCAACCGAATCCGCCGCTCGGGCGCAGGCGCCCCATCGCCGGCGGTGTGCGGCCGGCGGCGGGCGCGGACTTCGAGGGCCAGTGGGAGGCCTATGTGCGCGACTTCGTGCAGCGCTACAAGCTGGACGACGAGCAGCAGCAGCGCGCCCACGCGACGTTGCAAGAGTGCCAGAACGATGCGCGGAGCTATATGTCAAAACGCAGGTCCGCTATGGACGAGCTGGACAAGCAGATCCAGACCCTCACGGCAAACAAAGACAAGGACAAGCAAAAGGACAAGCCCGCGGAGTTGGCCAAGCTCAACGACCGCAAGGCCAAGATGCTCGAGCCGATCAACGCGATCTTCGAGCGCCGGCTCAAACCGCGGCTTGAGAAACTGCCCACGCGGGCCCAGCGGCAGGCCGTCGAGGGGGCTGCCAAGAGCGGACCGGCGAACGTTCCGGGTAAGCCAGGCGGACCGCCACCTGGGAAGCCCAACCCGCCTTCCCCGCCGCCGCCGCCCCCGCCGCAGCCCGAGCCGATGCCGCCGCCGCCGCCCCAGCCCCCGCCGCCTGAGGCGCCGCCGGCTCCGGAGTAGGCGTTGCCGCTCGCGGGGCACAGTGCGTGCGTGAGATCCCTGGGGACGAGCGCCGCTCGCTCCGGGCACCACGCCGATTACCGGACGGACGGGGTGTCGCGCCGCGGGTCAATCGCGAAGCGCCGCCCCGCCGATAGAGTGTGCTGGTGCCCGATGCGCTCTGCCGCGCAACGGCCGGCTCCCGGTTGCACGTCGGGCTTTCCGGGCCTGACGGTGGCCCAGCATCATGCGGAAGTCCGTTCCCACGGGAACGCAGAGCCGGGTGACGCCGGCCGATCGGAAGGAGATTTGGATGCGCGCCCTGTTTACGTTTAAGCATCGCTGGTTGCTGATTCTCGCGGCTGGGGGCGGCCTGTTTCTGCTGGAGAGCTGCGACCCTACCGTCCGTGACACGCTTCTCACCGGGTTCGGGAATGCGACCACGGGCCTGATCGGCGCCCTTGTCCAGGCGCTGATTCAGCAACTGCAGGCCAACGACGTCACGCAGCAACCGGCCACGACGGTCCGCGCGATCCTGGACACAGTGCCGCAGTTTTTCGCCTAGCCGGCGAACGGCTCCGGGGGGGCTCTCCAGACGAACTCGGGCGGTGCGCAGAAACGGCACCGGCCGTGGCCGCGTATGCCGCACAGGATCGTCTCATCTGTCACGGCAGCGTCGGGGACGACGCGTACGGCAGACCGCCCGCTGCGGAGAAACAAAGCAGGGCGGAACGCCAGTCCGGCGCTTCGCCCTGCCAGGGGTCCCATCCAAAGTGGTCGCTACGGCACAATCACCGAGTCGGTGTTCGTGTTTGGCCCCTTCTGGTTGGCCGGAACGAAGCCTACCATCGTATCATGCGGAGACCAGCCGGTTCCCGCCCCCGCTTGATACGTGTAGATGTTGTCGAAATTCACGCCGACGATCGGCTTCTTCTCGAACGTCACGTGTGAGTCCTGGTACAGGCAGTTCTGACCTTCCGAGGTGTGGTTACGGCTGTTGTACGGCCGCCACTTGTCGGTGTCCAACTGGAGCACCTTGACCCCGTCCGGAGTCGTGTCGAAACGGGGGATCTCGCTGCCAGGCGCGTTGTCGCCCGTCTCGCTCTTGGCCTTGTCGGGCGTGTTCTGGTAGAGCGCGTCGCCCACCGGCGCTGCGGCCGCGAAGTACGGACTCTTGTCGGCCAGGATCACGGTACGCGCGTCGAGGTTCTCGTTGCCCCGGCCGCGCGAGCCGAACGGATACTGGGTACCGTAGCTGAGGTACGGATACCCGCGGAAGTCGAAGCGGTTGATGCCCGGCTGAGCCACGACCGGATTGCCGCCGCTCTTGGGGATCCGCAGGTCGTCTTCGCTGTCACCCGAGCTCGGACAGATGTACTGCTTGGCCGTGCAGGTTCCATCGACGACGAGCATGAACATGCACCGGCTGGGGTGAATCTTGTCCCACGCCTGTCCCGTACCGGTCGAGGCCACCACCGGTTGCTGCATGTTCGTCGACAGGTTGCCTATCCACGTCACGTCGTTGATCGGGGCGGTCTGGGTCGTCTCCTTGAACAGCACGGACGGATACCAATCCGCGTTGTCGTTGGAGTAGACCTTCATCGATTGCCCGATGCCACGCGCGTTGGACGCGCACACCGCACGTTTCGTGATCTCGCGAGCCCGGGACAAGCTCGGCAAGAGGATGGAGATCAACAGCGCGATGATCGCCACCACAACCAGCAACTCGATCAGGGTAAACGCCTTTCTCCTTGCCATCGAGAATCTCCTAGCAGCTCCCATGAACCACAACCCGACCAGCTTGTCCAGCGGGCCCGGCGGCCACAGCGGCCTATGGTACGTATCAGAGCGCGATGCACTGCTCCTGGCTGCGGGCTGCCGCAGACGGCCTCGCCGTCCGCGGGCGCAGAAACCGCTGGTCGCCGCGTTTCGAGCAGCCGGGCGTACGCCGCCCGAGCTGCCCTGCGGCCGCATGGGAGGGGGCCGCAGCGCGGGTTTAGTCGCGAGTGATAACGGACTGGCGTATCTCAAGCCCGCGCGGGCGCAGAAACTGCAACCGCGTGGACGAAAGACGCCTGGTCCTGAACGAATGCGGGTTTGTTATGAACGAGGGCAGGAATCGGCAATGACGCAAGTAAAACGCTATGAATACAAATGATACCGTCCGATCGACGCACCCTCATTCGTTCTGGTCGACCACGCGTGATCGACCTATTAATAGGATAGCACACGCCGCGGGGGTGTCAATCGCAAAATCGCGCAAAGCTGGCCCACCGATTGCCAGGGCCGGGTCACGCGCCGTGCCGCACCACCACATGATCGATGTCCGCGGGGGCCCGGCGCCCCACGCCGTCCTCGGCTGCCGCCTCCACGTACGGAATCCGCAGCGGGGTCTCGACCGCCAGCTTGCGTCCTTGCTCCTCGAGCAATTCCAGCCCAACCGCGTCCAGGGCGACCGGGTCAAAACCCAGCAGGAGGCCACCGAAGGGGACCACGTCCTCCGCGCGGGCATCGGGCCCGTTCCGCGCGACGAGCCGGAGCGCGTTCACAATGGTCAGCCGCAGCCTGTCGCTAACCTCTTTGTTGCCAACGACTTGTCCAACGTACGGCGCGCAGCCGTGCTCGTGATACCGCGCCGGATGGCGAATCACTGCGTGGGATAGGTTCTTCAACGCCCCCGACATCCCAGCGATCCGATGCGTCTTCAGCAGCGGCACATTCACGACGGCATCAGCCGCCAGCAGATACGCCGCCAGCTCCTCCGTGCCGCCCCCGATAGGGATCGACGTCCCCCAACCAGGCTCCACGGCCCGCGTGCCCAACTCGCGAGTCAAGTGCGCCGGGGCCTCGACCAGGGTAAGTGTGCCCGGTTCGTAGCCGGCATCCAGGAGTGACTCGCCGAGAGCGGTTCCGACTGCGTCGTTCGTCCCCAGGACCTCCGCACCCACTTGGTTGAACTTGAGCACGATACGCCGTGCCGGTCCGAGCACGCTGCGCCAAGCATCACTACTCGTACGCTCCCCGGTGAGCACCTGCACGCCCAGATCGAGCATTTCGCGCAGAATGACTTCGTCGCCCCCCGCGACTCGAAGCACATGCGCGCTCATTACGCGAACCACACGCGAGCGCGGAAACGACGCACCGAGCCACCAAGGACGCGGAACGGCGCCGGCGGTCGTCGCCTGTGACGTCGGAGGCGGTGCCGGACGCGTGGCGCTCTGTGACGCGGGCGATTTCACGCCGCCGCCGCGCACCGGACCAACGAATGCGCCCACCGCCGCGGCCGCAGCGGCGCCCAATAGTTCCCGCCGCGTGGGCCCGCCGCCACCCGGAGCCGCCGGTTTGACCTGTCCTCTCCGCATGGATACTTTTATCGCATACTTGGGGCCACCCGGTTTCGTGGATTCGTATTCATGACCACCGCGATGGAAGAGAAATACCGGGCCTACTCGCAGCGTCTGTGCGAGATCTCCCAGGCCCACCTGCTGGCGTTCTGGCCGCAGCTCAGCGAGCGGGAACGCGTGCAGTTGCTCGATGACCTCGACCAGATCGACTTCGCCCGCTGCCTGCCCCTGCTCGACACGTACGTCCGTACGCACGCGGCCGCGGCCGTCCCGCAGCACATCGACCCGCCGCCGAGCTTCCCCGCCGAGCCCGGCCCGACCCACGCCGACCTTTACGCCCGCGCCCGCCGCGCCGGGGAGCAGGCGATCCGCGCCGGACGCGTGGCCGCGTTCACGGTTGCCGGCGGCCAGGGGACGCGCCTGGGCTTCGACGGTCCCAAGGGTGCTTACTGCATCAGCCCGATCCGCAACGCGCCACTATTCCAGATTTTCGCGGAGGGGCTCCTCGGCACCGAACGCCGCTATGGCCGCCGGCCGCGCTGGTACATCATGACCAGCCCAGCTAACCACACCGAAACCACCGCCTTCTTCGCCCAGCACGCGTTCTTCGGCCTGTCTCCGGACGACGTGCTGTTCTTCCAGCAGCGGCAGATGCCCGCGTTCCTCCCGGATGGCCGCATCGCCCTCGCCGAACCGCACCGCGTGGCCCTTTCGCCGGACGGCCACGGCGGCAGCCTGCGGGCGCTCGCCGAGAGCGGGGCGCTCGCGGACATGCGCCGCCGCAACATCGATGTCGTCAGCTACTTCCAGGTCGACAACCCGCTGGTCAAGCCGATTGATCCGCTCTTCGTCGGCCTGCACCTCGTCAGCGACTCCGAGATGTCGAGCAAGGCCGTCGCGAAGGCCCACGACCTCGAGCGCGTCGGCGTGTTCGCGCTCGCGGACCGCAAGCTCACGGTCATCGAGTACAGCGACCTCCCGGAAGACCTCGCTCGGGCACGCAACCCCGACGGCACTCGCCGCTTCGACGCCGGTAGCATTGCGATCCATGTGCTCAACCGCGAATTCGTCGAACGGCTCACAGCGCCCGCTGCGACCGTCCAACTTCCCTGGCATCGCGCCGAAAAGAAGGTCCCGACCGTGGACGAGCACGGCCGTCCGCTCAACCCGGACAAGCCGAACGCGGTCAAGCTCGAGATGTTCGTCTTCGACGCGATCCCCCTCGCCCGCAACCCAGTCGTGCTCTTCACCCGGCGTGAAGAGGAGTTCAGCCCCGTCAAGAACGCCACTGGCGACGATTCGCCCGCCACAACGCGGCGCGACATGATCCGCCGGGCCGCACGCTGGCTGGAACACTGCGGCGGCATGGTGCCGCGCGGCACCGACGGCGAGCCGGCGCAGCCCATCGAGATTAGTCCGGCGTTCGCGCTCGACGCCGACGACCTGCGACAACAACTGACGAATCGTCCGGCTCTGTTGGTCGGCGCGCCGCTGCTGCTGGCGTGACCGCACCCTGAGCCCGCAGCATGTTCGGTCGACTTGCCCAGGCCTGATGATAGGCCATAAGTCTGAGGGTGGACTGGCCGACGAGGTCTACGTGGTCCTCGATAGCTCAATCGGTGGAGCCCCCAACTGTTAACCGGGTTGTTCTAGGTTCGAGTCCCACTCGGGGAGATCAACGCTCGGTCGCGAGACTGGCGACCGAGGAATGGCCGCTACGTCAGTCAGGGTGTGCCCGTGAAGTTGATCTGGAACGTGGCGATGTCGCGCAGGTCAATGTCGTTGTCGCCGTCGAAGTCGAAGGCGGCGAGGCACCCGGCTTCGCCGGGCACGTCGGGGGCCGTCAGGCAGCCCGGCTGCGCGGCGACGACGGAAGCACTGTCGAGATTCAGCGAGCCGTGGGCACCGGACTGGTAATCGGTGATTTGGAGCACGATGCGGCCGATGTCCGCGGTCGCCGGGGCCGTAACGGCTCCCGCGAGCGTGACCCATTGGTCGCGTGGGTCGGTCGCCGCGTAAAACTTGTCGACGACGGCCTCGCCGAGCCGGTGGGCGGAGTCGGTGCCGAGCACGCTGTTGTAGAACTCGGCTTTGAGCAGCCCGTTCCAGCCGACGAGGGGATCGAGAGTGGAGTTGAGGGCGAGAACGCGGTACGCATACGAATTGCCAGCGACGACGGGGACGTCCTGCCAAACGCCGGCGTCGTCCCACCAGAACTTGATGGCTTTGGTGCCGATGACGCGGCCGGCGTCATCGTGGTGCCAGCCGCTGCTGCCCCAGACGCCCCAGCCGGGGACGCCAGCGGAGATATTTCCGGTGGCGCCGTCTTCAAAGCCGCCGTTGGTGAGCGGGCTCGCGGCGACAGTGCCGACGAGCGCGGTGAAGTCGCTGAAGTCCACATCGCCGTCGCCGTCGAAGTCGCCCGTCGGAACGATCCGCGGCCAGACGAAGGTAGCGACGGACTTCGGCGGCAGACGGTAAGCGAAGTACTGACCGTTGCGGACGACGTCGAACCAAAGCGACGCGTCGCCGGGGTTCAGGGCGAGGACGACCTCGGTGCCATCGGGGTTGCGGTAGGCGACGGTTTCGAGCGTACCGTCGTAGGATTCGGAGGCGGTCCGCACGGCGCCGGGCTGAACGAACTTGCTGGCGTGGGCAAGGGCGTAATACTCGACCTCGAACGCGACGTTGCCGCTGGTGCTGTTGATCGTAACGACGCCGCGGCACCCGTTGCAGCCGCCGGGGAGGTAGGGGCCGTCGTTTTCGTCGAGGGCGATGTTCCAGAAGATGGCGGTTTTGGCCCAGTTGCGCGGAGCGCCGATGACGATGTTGTGGAGGTACCAGACGAGGTTATCTGGAAACGAGGTCGCCCAGTCGCCGCCGGAGATCTCGGTGAAGTAGATGTCCTTGTCGGGGAAGGCGTCGTGGACGGTGGTTTGGGCGGACACGTCGCCGCCATAGCCATGGAAGGCGGTGCCGGCGGTGTACGGGCGGGCGTCGGCGTCGCCCAAGACGGTGAGCGCGTAGTCCGGCTGGTCCCAGTTGTGGTCGTAGCAGAGGATCCGCGTGTTGAGGCCGGCGGCGGCCAGCGCGGGACCGAGGTAGTGCCCGATGAACGTGCTTTGCTGTGCCGTGCTCATACCTGCGGAGGGCAGAGCGGTTGAATCGTTGAGCGGCTCGTTCTGCGCTGCCAGGGCGTGAATGGGCAGGCCCGCGGCCGCGTAGGCTTGCAGAAAGCGGACGAAGTACTGCGCGTAGACGCTGTGCCGCGACGAAACCAGCGAACCGCCGTAGAGCGACTGCGACGTCTTCATCCACGCGGGTGGGCTCCAGGGTGCGGCGAAGAGCTGCAGGGCGGGGTTCAGGGCGCGGGCCTGCTGAAGCGTCGGGATGATGTACGTTTGGTCGTGGGCGATCGAGAAATAGGCGAGGTTGGGGTCGGTCTGGCCCGCGGGCCGGTCATCGTACGTGTACGCCGTCAGCGCGAAGTCCGAGGCGCCGATCGGGACCTGGAGATAGCTGAGGCCAATTCCGGATTGCGGGGAGAAGAGCTGGGCGAGCAAGGTGGCGCGCTGCGCGGCGTTGAGGCGGTTCTGGATCAGCCAGGCGGAGGAATCGGTGACGGCGGCGCCGAAACCGACCATGGTCTGGTAGGTCGTCCCGGGAGTGAGGTGGGCGCGCGTTGCGTGCGTCCCCTGGCCGGCCTGAAACGTCAGATTCGGACGGTGCTCGAGCAGGCTGACCTGGTCGCCGCGCGTGAGCCAGACCTGCACGTCCGTGGCGCGGGTCAGCGCGACGGAGTGCAACAGGACCATGAGGAGGATTAGTTTCCGCGGCACGAATTCACTCCCAGCGCGCCGGGCCGTGCGCACAGCAAGGGCTGTGCGAACGGCCCCGAACAACGAGACTTACCAGCCGCCACTGCCGAGCGGTACTCGGCGGCCGGCGGCGGCGTCTATCACGGACAAGTCGTTCCGATCACGGCCACGAACGGGTCGATGTCCGCGAACGTCACGGTGCCGCTGCCGTTGCAATCGGCGTTCAGCCACGGGCAGTTCGGATGGCTTACGTTCCAGGCGGACTCGCCGCCCAAAGCCGCCACGAACGGATCGATGTCGGTGAACGTGACCCTTCCGTCGCAGTTCATATCGCCGCGACAGATCCCGGGCGCTTCCGTCAGGCCGGCGGTGAAGACGAAGGCATTGCGCAGCGAGCCGCCGCTGTGGCCGACGTTGTCAAAGCGGAAGAGCGGGCGGACGTAGACCGTGCCGGGCGGGGCGGTGCTGGTCATGCCGAATTGCAGGCCGTCGCCGGGCTGCGAGGTGTCGGCCAGGACCATGGTCTCGCTGAGCATGTGGAAGTCATCGTCGCCGTAGAACTGGAGGCCGAAGTAGAGGTCGGCGTCCCAGTCCTGCTCGATACGCACATCGAGGAGGCCGAAAGCGTAGCGGGCGCCGGGGCGACCGAGGATGCCCTGTTGGTAGACGCCGCCGGAGCTGCCGACCGTGTCGGCGTAAAAGCTGGCGTGGCCGTTGACGCCCCAGAAGGAGTTGAAGTCGACAGTGCCCCAGTGGCCCCAGTAGTCGCCGTAGGCCGCGTCGCCGTTGAGGTCCTCGAAGCCGGCGTTCTTCAGGAATTCCTGTCCGACGGTGGGGGTCAGGCTGAGGAACGTGTCGAAGACGAACGCGTTGGCGGAGGGCTCGGCGACGTAGTTTTCGTTGATGTTGTCAAACCGGAAGATTGGGCGGACAAAGACGGTGCCGGCGGCCGACGTGCCCTGCATGCTCAGGATGTTCCCATCCACTTGTCCGTTGGCGACGCGCGCCGCTGTGTCGGCGAGCACCATGGTCTCGCCCAGCTTGGTACCGTCGGCGGCGTCGTAGTACTCGAGTCCAAAGTACAGGTCGGCGTCCCAGTGCGACTCGATGCGCGTGTTAAACAAGGTGAACTGATAGCTGGTGGCGGGCTGTCCGGCGATGCCCATCTGGAAGAAGCCGCCGTAGTTTCCGACCCAGTCGGCGTACATGCTGGCGTGCACGTCGGGGCCCCAGAAGTTGTTGAAATCAGTGTTGCCCCAATTGCCCCAGGCGTTCCCGGGGGGCGGTCCTTGAAAGCCGGGGTCGACCAGCAGGTTGTCCACGGCTAGGGCCGGCACGCTCAGGCCCACGAGCAGGGCACAGATGGCGATTGTCCTCAAGTGGCGATTCATCTTTCTCTCCTGCCTTGTCGGCACATGGCGGCTGCCCGCCGCGCTTCGTCCGAATATCCGCCCGCGGGGCTGCCCGCGGTTTTCCTCAATCTCAACGCCGGCGCAGCGCCGCTACGAGCACCAAGCCTAGCACGGCCGCGGCCGGCTCGGGCGTCAGGGCGATGGACGCATTATCGAAGTTGAGCGAGCCGCCGACGCCGGTGGACTGCCAGTCCGCGATCTTCAGGATCATGCGGGCGATGTCCGCGGTGGGCGGGGCCGTGACCGTGCCGCTGACCGTCACCCATTGGTCGCGCGGATCGCTCGCCGAGTAAAACCGATCGACCTCGGCCTGGCCGAGGAGGTGGCCGGAGTCGGTGCCCAGGGCGCTGTTGTAGAACTCGGCCTTGAGGAGGCCGTTCCAACCGACGAGCGGGTCGGCGGACGCGCTGAGCGCCAGCACGCTGAAGTCGTACTGGCCGCCGGGGGCGATGGTGACGTCCTGCCAGAGGCCGGTGTCGTCCCACCAGAACTTGATCGCCTTGGTGTCGATGACGCGGCCGGCGTCGTCGTGGTGCCAGCCGCTGGTCGGCCCCCAGGCGGACCAACTGGTGGGCACGCCGTCGCCGCTGATCGGCCCGGTGTTGCCGTCCTCAAACCCGCCGTTGAGCAGCAGGTTGGTGGCGGAGGCCGGCAGCGCGAGGGCCGCAGCAACTGCCAGCGCTAAGAACAGGTACCTACTCATGCCTCTCCTCCTTCTTCTCCTGGGATTGTGGCTTGGAATGGCTGGAAACTGTAACGGGTGTGTCCGCACGCGGCTCGGCACACAGAGCCGCAACATCAAACTTCAGCGCCGCGTCGCGCGGCGTTTGGCGGCTGGGATTGACGACGATCAGCACACGGGCGTTGTCGGCGGGGAGCGTGCCGGCGACGTGGAGGCGGCTCCAATTGTCGCCGCTCGCAAGGTCCTTGGCCGCGTAGGTCTGCGAGGCGACCGTCAACAGGCGGCCTTTGTAGGAGCTTTCGATGCGCAGCTCGACGGTGTCGGGGCCGTATTTGCCGTCGGCCGGCAGGTCGCGGTTCGCGTACACGCTGAACGTGCACCGCGTGCCCGCGGCGAGGCCTGGCACGTCTTGGTATGTGCCGGAATTGTCGGCGGACTCGATCTGCCAATGGTGGTAGCCGAGGAGGCCGCGGCCGTCGCGCTGCGGCTTCCAGTCCTGCTCGCGGTTGAACCACTGGCCCCAGCGCTCCCAGTGCTGGGCGCGGTCGGCCGCGTTCGGGGCGTCGGACACAGTCTCGAACGACGGGTTCTTCAGCAAGTTGTCGGCCGCGGGCAAAGATCCCGGCGGCGGCGTGCTCTTGTCGTCGAGGCCGGAGAACGTCGCCGTGGCGAGAGTCGTCTCGTCGTGCGACAGGACGACCAGGCCGAGCAGGGCCTTCTCGGGAAGGCGGACATCCTCGGGCACGCGCTGCTTCTGCCAGCGGCCGTCGGCGTCGGTGTAGCGGACGGACAGCGCACCGCCAGTGCGTTCCAGGCCCAGGCCGACCGGCAGGCCGCCGATGGCCAGCGTCTGCTCGTGCGTGACCTCGCCCTGGTGCGACCGCCAGGCCAGCATCGCGCGGCCGTCGGCGAAAGCGTGCACCAGCACGTGGGCGGCGTCGGGGGCGGTGCTCTCGCGCAGCATCCAGCCGGCCTTCGCGAAGCTGTTCGGCACCGCGAGCGAGGTCAGCCAGGTCTGAATGGCAAAGTCGCCGGCCATCTCGCGGTAGACGTAGCGAAACTCGTCGTGGTTGCCCCAGATGTCGCTGCCGCCGCCGTAGATCGTCACTGTGCCGTCGGCGTGCACTTCCGCGCCGCCCGGCGGCATGGCGGACACATCGACGCCGGTCCAGCCGGGGAGTTTGTCCGCGGGCGCGGCGGCGGGCTGCGGCGCGAACGTGGCGAGGCGGAGAGCGCCGCCGTCGTTTGACGTCAGAGCCGTCCGCAGCCCCTCGTCCGCGGCCAGCTTCATGGTGCCCAACTGGACGAAGGCCTTTTCGAATGCCTCGTACGGAGCGGTGCGCAGGTCCGGCAGCTTAAAAGGCTCGGCGTTGGTGACCAGGCACCAGTGGTCGGGCTGCAGGCCGCCCTCGAGGCTGATCGTACGCAGCGACCACACGGTCGCGAGCCAGCCCGCCGCGCCGAACTCGTCAAAATAGCGGCGCAGCAACTCCGGCTGCGCGACGCGTCCGAACACGGGGTTGAACTCGCCCAGCAGGTACGGCACGTCGAGGCGTTCGATGATCCGGCGTTTGGCGGGCACCGCGTACGCGAGGAAGCGCGCGTGCGTTTCCAGCGACGCTGAGCCCTGGCCGAACAAGCCGGGGTAAAAATGCTCGGTGAGGCCGACGTTCTTCCAGCCGTGCTCGTGCAGGTTGCCGTAGAATGCGATGCCGCGCAGCGAGCCCGGTGCGAAGATCAGCTTGTCGGGGTCGGCGGCGCGGATGGCAGTCCGAATGCGGTCGATCAGCGGCAGCAGCTTCTCGCGCACGTCCATGCGGAAGTCGCCCCACGGCTCGTTGAGCACGTCGTAGGCGACGACGGCGACGCGGTCGCGGTAGCGCTCGGCGATGCGCTGCCAGAGCCACGCCGTCTGCTCCTGGTGCGCGGGGCTGTCGAAGAGCTTGTTCTGGTCGGCGCGGCCGGTGGTGCCGTCGACGCTCTGGCCGCCGGGCGCGGCGTGGAGGTCGAGGATCACATACAGGCCGGCGTGCTCGGCGAGATCGACGGCGCGGTCGAGCCACTTGAACGCGTCCGGCCGCAGGGTCAGCGGCCGGGCATCGTCCATCAACAGACCGTAGTGGAAAGGAACGCGGACCACGTTGAAGCCGAAGGACCTGGCGACGTCCATTTCGCGCGGGGTGATCCAGTTCTGGCGATAGAGCTCGAGCAGTTGGGCGGTGCGGTCCGCGCCGAAGCGGGATTCGAGGGCGGTGGTGAAGCTGTACTCATCGCGGATGCCCTCGTCTTTAATTCCGAGCATCCAGGGTTCGATGAGCAGCCAGCACCCCAGGTTGCAGCCGCGGAGGGTGACTTTCTGGCCCGCTTCGTCGACCAGGAAGCGGCTGGCGACGTGCAGGCGCGGGAGGTCGGCGGCGGCCAGCGGAACCAGAAACGCAGCGGCCGCCAGCGCGAGCGAACTCGCACCGTGGCCGCACGGCGATCTGGTCCCCGGGTCGTGAGTCATTGGTTGGGGTCCGGAATGGAGTATTCGTCCCAGCCGTTGGCGATGAAGGGGTTCCGCGCTTCGTCCTGAAACTTGTAGAACGGGCTCTGGGCGAGGTACTCCTTGCCCGTGATGAAGCCCACGTGTCCGTCGACGTAACCCACGTTCAGTCCGCCGCGGACGCCCTGGTGCGAGAAGCAGCGGAGGGGCCAGTCGGCCCAGGCCACGTCGAAAAAGAGCACGGCGCGCCCCGGAACGCGGACCGAGCCAATCGGCCGGCCGTACGCCATGTCTAACTTGGCGATATTGGGGTCCCGGTACACGACGGCCTTGTGCGTGTTGTACCGGTAGTGATTCTGCACAGTACCCTTGAGATAGTTGGGATTGTTCGGGTCTTCGCCGGGCTCGAGGCAGCGAAACACCATCGAGAAGGGGACGAACGAATTGGGATCGGCGCCCGGAATCTCGCCGCGGACGGTTCCGCCGAGGTATGGAATCAGAAGATCCTGCACAAACGGAGCATTAAGCAGCGGCTTGTATTTCGGCGCCTCGATCTCTTTGCTGTACTTGGCCAGCGGCAACCGATCCTGGTTCTCTTGCGCGTACATGTGTGCCGCCGTTACCTGCTGCCGCACGTTGGACATGCACTTGGCGCGTTTGCCCTGCGCCCGGGCCTGGCCGAGAGCCGGAATCAGGATCGAGATGAGCAGGGCAATGATCGCGACGACGACCAGGAGCTCGATGAGGGTGAAGCCCGGGCGCGCGAATCGCCTGCGCCGGCTGTGCGGGCTGGGCGTCGTGCGGCTTTCCATGGCTTTCGTGCCTCCGTTCATCGGGTTCGTCTAGTCCGTTATCCGCTGCCCCGTCGGCGTTACACGCACCGGCACGGCCGGCGGCGGCGCCGTCGTCTGGTTGATTTCCAGGAACGCCTCAATCTCGAGCCGCAGGGGACCCGTGGCCCGCTCGCCGTTCGGGCTCTCCGCGAGTTGCCGACAGAGCCAGCGTCCCGCCTGTTGTCCCAGTTCCGCCGCGTTCTGGCAGACCGCGGTGTAAACCGGGTGCGTCATCTTCCGCAGCCGCTCGTCGTCCACCCCGACGATCGACAGCTCGTCCGGCACGCGGACCCCGACTTCCAGCGCGCGGCGCAGCGCGCCGATCGTCAGCGCCGGATCGGCGAAGAAAATGGCCGTGGGCGGCTGCGGCAACGACATCAGGCGGTTGAACGCCGCGCCCCCGCCGCCGATTTCGGCGTTGATCGCGATGATCAGGTCCGGATCGACCTCCAGCGCTGCGTCCGCGAGCGCTGCTCCGTACGCCTCGATGCGGTCGCGATGGTCCGTGTCGAGCACCGTGTTGTGGCAGACGGCAATCCGCCGGTGCCCCAGGTTCAGCAGGTGTTCGATGGCCGCACGACTCGGCCGCGCCGAGTTGCAGCAGACGTAGCTCACCTGTTCGTCGTCGAAGCGGTCGGCGATGACGATGTGCGGGACCCCGTCGGCGGCGATCGCACTGCACACGAGGCGGGTTTCCTCGTCGACCCGGACGACGAGCCCCTCGACGCCCTTGCGCATCGCGAACGCGGCGAAGCCCTCGCCCGGCCTGCGGTCCAGCGGATCGATGACACACACGTCGTACTTCAACGCCACCGCAGCGCGGGTCACGCCGCCCCAGATCACCGCGTCATAGCCGCTGAACTTCGGCCCGGACGTCTCGTTGAAGAAGATGATGCCGATCCGGCCGGTGCGGAGCGCGCGGCGGGGCAGCGCGTAGCCGATGCGGCGGGCCTCGGCGATCACCTTCTCGCGCACGGCGTTGCTGACGTCGGGGGAGTTGTTGAGCGAGCGGGAAACGGTCGCCGGGGAAACCCCCAAGCTCTCTGCGATGCCTCGGACAGAAGCCGAACTCACTGCTGGTCCTCACCGAGACTGGGTGATGATTCTCTGAAACATACAGAAACGTTACTGGAATAGTATCCGTATTCTCGGCGCCGTGCAAGGAAAAAACACCACTTCTACTTGAATTGGACCATGAAACAGCGTATCATGCGCTTCTGAATCGTTCCGGAACAGCGCGAGACAAGAGGACACCCCGAATGCGGTTTCCAGATGGGTTCGTGTGGGGGGTGGCGGCGGCTGCATACCAAATAGAAGGCGCGACCCGCGCGGATGGGCGGGGTCCGTGCGTGTGGGATGCGCTCTGTACGCGTCCTGGGGCGGTTTTTGGCGGTCACAGCGGCGCCACCGCCTGCGACCACTACCACCGTTACCCCGAGGACGTGGTGCTGATCGCCGAGCTAGGCGTCAAGGCCTATCGCCTGTCGGTGAGCTGGCCGCGCGTGCTGCCCAGCGGCGAGCAGCCGATAAACGGAGCGGGACTCGATTTCTACGACCGCTTGGTTGACGCGTTGCTCTCCCGCGGCGTGAAGCCGTGGGTCACGTTGTTTCACTGGGACTTCCCGCTGGCCCTGCAGCAGCGCGGCGGGTGGCTGAATCGGGCCAGCGTCGGCTGGTTTGCGGATTACGCCGAGGTGGTCGTTCGCCGGCTGGGGGATCGCGTGCAGCACTGGATGACGCTGAACGAGCCGCAGTGTTTCGTGGGGCTCGGACATAGCTCGGGCGTTCACGCACCCGGGCTGCGGTACAACCGGCCGGACGTACTGCGCGTGGCGCACCATGCGCTGCTGGCGCACGGACGCGCCGTGCAGGTTATCCGAGAGAACGCCAAGCTAAAGCCGCTGATCGGCTGGGCACCGCATGGCTCGATGCCGTATCCGGCCACGCCGTCGGAGGCGGACGTGCAGGCCGCGCGCACCGCCCTGGCCGGGGTTCCGGCGGGCGAGCAGTGGTACTTCAGCACCTCGTGGTTCGCCGATCCGGTAGTGTTGGGGCGCTACCCGGAGGAAGGGCTCCGGCTGTTCGGCGCTGAGCTGCCGGCCGGCTTCGAGCGCGACTTGGCGCAGATCGCGCAGCCTCTGGATTTCTTTGGCGTCAACGTGTACCAGGGGCAGCCGATCGCCGCGGGGGAAAATGGGCGGGCGGCGGCCGCGCCGCGGACACCGGGGTATCCGCACACGATGTGCGACTGGCCGGTCGAGCCGGAGGTCCTGTACTGGGGGCCGCGGTTCCTGCACGAGCGGTACAAGCTGCCGCTGTACATCACGGAGAACGGCTGCGCGGCGATGGATTGGGTGCACCAGGACGGCCGCATCCACGACAACGCGCGGATCGACTACACGGCCCGCTACCTGACCGCCTTGCACGCGGCCATCGGCGAAGGCGCCGACGTGCGCGGCTATTTCCACTGGTCGATCATGGACAATTTTGAGTGGGCCGAAGGCTACCGGATGCGCTTCGGGCTAATTTATGTCGATCAGCGCACGATGGAGCGCATCCCCAAAGACTCATACATGTGGTACCAGCAGGTGATCCTGTCGAACGGCGCCTGCCTGCCGGCCAATCCTGTGCCGTTGCGCTAGCAGGCCAGCGCGGATCGGCACCGCCTGCACGCCGCGGCGAACAAGGACTCGCCCGCCTACGTCGCCTGGTACACGCCGCGCCCGAGCTTCTTTACGCCGGGGACCGTCCGCAGCGCGACGCCGACGCTCTTGGCGAACGTCTTGTCGCGGCTCTTATAGCCGGCTTTGAGTACGGCGCCGGCGATCTCTTTTCTGCGCATCGGTCTACGCGCGGCCTGGAGCACGCGAACGACGAAGCTCTTGAGCGATCCATGCCGTACCGGCCCACGACTTCGGCCTCGGGGTCCGGGCTTGGCCGCCGCCTTCGGCGCAACGCCGTCCAAAGTTGCCAGAAGCTGATCCAGGGCCGCCACCTGGCTTGCGAGCTCGGCCTGCTGAGCCGCCAGCTCAGCGCGCCAGGTGTGGATCTCACCGAGCAAACCCGCCGGGCCACGCGCCGCAGCGCGCGACCGGGTCCCGGCCGCGCGGGCCGCTCCGCCGCGCTTGAGCCTGCTCCCGTGCATCGTGGCCATGTGGCGGCCCAGATGCGGTGCCATCCCGAACGTGCGATCGCATTTCGGACACTTGAAATTCTTGCGCTTGGCCATGCTCGTCCTCCAGGTCACAGAACCGCGCAAGCGGGAGACTACTTCGAGTCGTGCAGTTCTGCAACCGGTCCTGGCCGACTTATCCCCCAATGCCGACGGTGATACCCGCCTGGCGGTTATGTTTGACCGGACCGGCGTGGCACCGTCCGTGGTCTTGCGGTGATGGTCGATGGGGTTCCCCCGAGTGGACTCCCCCACTGGATCGCGTAGGGGGCGAGTGCGCCAGCGGCAAGGCCGCCGGTCAGGGACGCAACACGGACGCCAGTGCGGCGCGCATCTCCCGCAAAAAGCGCTCGCGGCCGAAGCCGCGGGCCCGCTGATGGAGAACCTGCGGGTCAAACGCGAGCATCTCCCGCAACTGCATCGCTTCCACAAGCGCGGCGACCGTCGGCTGGTGGAAGAGAACGCCCGTTTCGCGGTGAACGACCGTTTCCGCCGCCCCACCCACGCCGTACGCGATGACCGGACACCCGTGTCCCATCGCCTCGACCGGCACCAAACCGAAGTCCTCCTCGCCGGGGAAAAGCACCGCGGCCGCCCGGCGGAAGTGATCTTGGACGACGGCCTCCGGCTGCCAGCCGAGCAGCTCGACGTGACGATCCCGCCGCGGATCGACGCGCCGCGTCGCGGGCCCGTCGCCGATCACGACCAGCCGGCGGCCCAGCGTACGGCAGGCGTCGATCGCCAGGTCAAGTCGCTTGTACGGCACGTGGTGGCCGACACAGAGATAGAAGTCCTCGCGCGGTCCGGTCGCCGGCTGCGGCGGTACGTCGACCGGCGGGTAAATGACGATGGCCTCGGCGCCGTACCAGCGCCGGATGCGTTCGGCCACGTGCCGGGAATTGGCGATGAATAGGTCCACGCGCCGGGCGGCCCGGCGGTCCATTTGACGTACCAGCGCTGTGGTCAACCCCCACAGCGGCCGCAGCACCGCCGGCAGCGTTTGGCGATACGCCGCGGCGATCTCAGGGTCGAATGCGTAGCGCATGGGCGAGTGGCAATAACAGACCACGCGGCTGCGCGGGTGAGCCCGCATCACCTTCGCCACCGCCGCATCGGAACACACGACCAGATCGACGGGGGGCAGGCGCATGGCCAGCGCCGCGAAGGGCAGTAACGGCAGCAGCTTGGGATAATGCTGGCGCGCCCCGGGCAGGTATTGCAGAAGCGAGGCATGGATATGCCGGCGGGCCAGCGGCGAGCCCGCCAGCCCTCCCGGATCGTGGACCAGCGTGTAAATCGGGCAGTCTGGCAGCAACTCGCCGAGGGCTTCCAGCACCTTCTCCCCGCCGCGACGCCGGACCAGCCAATGGTGCGTCAAAACGGCGGAGCAGCGCAGCGGTTCGACGAGCTTGGGCTCTTCCAGAAACGGCACGCGCGACCTTCCCGGATGGCACTCGGCCGGCGACATCGCGACCAGCGGTGAATGGTAGCCGTACCGCCACCGACCGGCGACATGAAAAAGGCTTCCGCCCCCTGTCTCGCGTTAGAATACCGGCCAGAGATGGACCCGTTTGTAGACCAGCATCTACAGGGCGTGTCGCGCACCTATGCGCTGCTCGTGCCGCTGCTGCCGCCGCCGCTGGACGACACGGTGGGGGTTTCCTACCTCCTCATGCGCATCGTGGACACGCTTGAGGATGCCCCGCAGCTCTCGACCGACGAGCGAGTGTGCTGCTTCCAGCAACTCGACGCTGCGCTGGGCGGGGATGCGGCGGCCATAGAGGCGTTGACGCGCCCGATCGGCGATCTGCACGCCGAGCGCGCGCTGCTGCGTGCGGCGCCGGAGGTCTTCGCCCGGGTCGCAGCGTTCGAGCCCGGCGACCGCGAGGCGGCGTCTTCCTGCGCCCGCGCCATGAGCGCGGGCGTGCGCACGCTGCTGGCTCGCAGTGCAGTTTGCGGCCTGCCGTATCCCGCGGTTCGCGACGCGACCGAGCTACGTGAATACTGCTACTACGTCGCGGGAGTGGTCGGCGAGATGCTGTGCGCCATGATGGCGCGACACCTGGAGTGTCCGGCACTGCTGCAACTGCGCCCGCAGGCGACGGAGCTGGGCATCGGCCTACAGCTCGTCAACATACTCAAGGACACGCCGCGGGACGCGGCGCAGGGGCGGCGCTACCTGCCGCGCGCCGTGGAAGGGGGCCCATCGCACGCAACGATCTACCAGGCGACGCTGGGTATGGCGCGGCAATGCCTGCAACAGGGCATCGATTACGTGCTGGGTCTTCCGGCCAGTGCCCGCGCGCTACGCTCGTTTTGCGGGCTGCCGATCGCCTGGGGAGCGCTGACGCTGACCTGCGCCGAGCGCGAGCCCGCGCGGGCGAAAATCGGGCGCAGCGCAATTCAGCACTCGATCGGCCAATTCGCGACCCTGGCGGGCGACGACGCGGCGCTGCGCGGCTGGCTAACCTCGCTCCTCCGGCCGCCCGTCGCGGTCGCGTGACGCCGGCAGATTCTCGGCGTGAGCCCGAAGCCCACCGTGCACGGCCGGGCGGGTTTTCCTTGGCGTGCCGGCGGCGGTGGGGTATCGTCAATGGGGTACAGCTCCTTGCGAAGGGAACCACGTTATGCCTGCGCAAGTCAACGCCGCCCCGGACTCATGGGCCCGCCAGTACGCCGAACTGCTGACGGAATACGCGGAGCGCCCGTCGCCCGAACTGCTCCGCCGCGCCGCCGATCTCGGGCGCACGCGACGGCAGCGGGGGACGGCGTTGGGCGAAATCGCCGCAGCGCACACGTCGGCATTGGCGGCCCTGCTTGGCCAGCGCGGGGGCTCGACGCCCGAGCTGGTGCAGGTCGTGAGTCCGGTGCTTAGCCAGTGCCTGGAGGGCTATGGCGCCGCGTGCGAAGAGGAGTTGCAGACGCAGCGCGCTGCGCAGCGTCGCTTCCGCGAGATGGCCGACTGCGCGCAGGCGTTTCTGTATCGGATCCGGCTGGACGACGGCTCCTTCGAGTACGTCAGCCCGTCGTGTGACCAGCTTACCGGTTTCACCGCCGACGAGCTGCGCGCCATGGGACCGGCCAGCGTGTTCCGGCGGGTCCATCCGGAGGACCAGCCGCACGTCCTGACGCCGCGGCGGGACGTGGAGGCTGCGCCGGCGGAGGACCGTTGGCAGCGGCCCTTCGCGTTTCGGTTCCGGAACCGCCAGGGGGAGTACCGCTGGTTCAGCGGGGCGCGCGTGCTGATCCGGAACGACGACGGCGAGCCCGTCGCCGCTGTCGGGACGTTTCAGGACGTCACCGTCCAACGGCAAGCCGAGGAGCAGCTGCGGGCCAGCGAGGCTGAGCTCCGCCGGCACCGCGAACAGCTCGACGAGCTGATCGCGCAACGGACGGCAGACCTCGCGCGGCTGAACGAACGCCTGCAAACGGAGCTCGCCGAGCACCGGCGGATGGAGCAAGCGCTGCGTGAGAGCGAGGAGCGCTTCCGTCAACTCGCCGAGAACATCCGGGAGATCTTCTGGCTGTCAGAGCCGAAGAATCGGAAGTCGCTGTACGTCAGTCCGGCGTTCGAGGCGATCTGGGGACGTCCACGTGAGGACGTTTACCGCGATCCGCAGGCGTGGCTGAGTAGTATCCACCCCGAGGATCGGGCCACCACGTGGGCGAGCTTCGAGGAACAGAACCGCGGGCTGGCGACCGACTGCGAGTACCGCATCCTTCGGCCCGACGGCACGATCCGGCGCATCCGCAATCGCGGCTTTCCGATCCGCAATGCCGCGGGAGAGGTCTATCGCGTCGCGGGCATCGCGGAAGACGTGACGGCGCAGCGGCGGATCGAGGAAGAGCTGCGGCAATTCAAGGCCCTTTCGGACCAGGCCGCCTACGGGGCGGCGATGATCGATATGACGGAGCACGTGACTTACGTGAATGACGCCTTCGCCCAGATGCACGGGTACACGCCGGACGAGCTGCTGGGCCGGCACGTGTCCGTTTTTCACGACGCGGAGCAGATGCCGCGCGTCGCCGATCTGCTGGCGCGGCTGCGGCGTGACGGCCGCGTACTGGGGGAGGAGGTCTGGCACGCCCACCGCAGCGGCCGGGTCTTCCCGACGCTCATGAACATCACCCAGATTGCCGACGAGCACGGGCGGCCGGCGTTCATGTCCGGGACCGCCATCGACATTACGGAGCAGCGCCGGGCCGAGGAGGTGCTCCGGCAGAGCGAGAGCCAACTGCGGCTGATTACGGACAACGTGCCGGCCATGATCGTGTACGTCGATGCCCAGCGCCGCTACCGCTTCGTCAACGAACGCTTCACCAAGTGGCGCAGCGTTTCGCGGGAGCAAGTGCTCGGTCGGCCCGTGCGCGCCGTGCTCGGAGACGAGCTCTACGCCGCAATTGAACCGCACCTGTCGGCAGCGCTCGCGGGCGAACAAGTGAGCTACGAGCGGCGGGGCGACCGTCCGGGTGAGCCGGAGTGGCGCAGCGTCACTTACGTGCCGGACCGCGACGCGCGCGGCGCCGTGCAGGGTGTCTACGCGCTCATTCACGATATCACCCAGCAGAAGCGAACCGAGCAGACGCTGCGCGAGAGTGAGGAGCGGTGGCAGCGCGTCCTGACGGAGATGCCGGTCCTGCTCGACGCGTTCGACGCCCAGGGGAATATCGTCGTCTGGAACCGCGAGTGCGAACGAGTGACCGGGTACGCGGCATCGGAGGTCATCGGGAATCCGGACGCGATGCGCATGTTCTATCCCGACGCTGCCTATCGCGCGCTCGTGCTGGCGAGCATTCGTCAGGAGCACGGCGACCACCACAACGTGGAGTTTGAGCTCACGTGCAAGGATGGATCGCGACGCACGATCGCCTGGTCCAGCATCTCGGGTGCGGTCCCGATTCCCGGGTGGGCGACGTGGGGTGTCGGCATCGATGTGACCGAGCGGGAGCGGGCGGAAGCCGCCCTGCGCGCCAGCGAAAAGATGTTCCGCACGCTGGCCGAAACGGTCCCCGCCGCCATCATGATCGGCCGGGGCGATTCGATGCGCTACGCGAACGAGACCGCCGCCCGCATTGCTGGCTGCACGTTGGACGAGTTCCTCGCGCGGAGCCCGTGGGCGTTTGTCCATCCCGATCATCAGGAACTGGTCCGGCAGCGGAGCCTGGCCCGGCAGGCGGGCCAGCCCGCGCCCTCACGCTACGAAATCCGCGTGGCGGGCAAAGACGGCGGCGAGCGCTGGCTCGACATGTCCGTCGCGACCGTGGAATACGAGGGCTGGCCGGCCAGCCTTGTGGCCGCACTCGACATCACCGAGCGCAAGCAGGCGGAGGAGGCGGCGCGGCAGCACCAGGAGCAACTGGCCCATGTGGCGCGCGTCAGCGCCGTGGGTGAGATGGCATCCGGCCTCGCCCACGAGCTGGCCCAGCCGCTGACTGCGATTCTCTACTTCGCCAAGGGCTGCATCACGCGGCTGACCTCCGGCGCCTGGGGCCCGGCGGAGGCCGTGCGCACGCTGGAAAAGGTGGCGGCCCAGGCCGAGCGCGCCGGCGTGTTCATTCGCCAACTCAAGACCTTCGTACGCAAGGCCGAGCGGCAGCGGGTGCGCAGCGACCTGAACGGGATCGTGCGCGAGGCGCGCACGCACCACGTCGATGTCCGGCTGGACCTGGCCCAGGAGTTGCCCGCCGTCGTCGTCGATCCCGTCCAGATCGAGCAAGTGCTCTTGAACCTGGCGCGGAACGGGATCGAGGCGCTGGCGCCGTTGCCGGCGGAGCAGCGCGTACTGACGATTCGAACCGTGCGCGGCCCGGACGACACGGTCCAGGTGAGTGTCAGCGATAGCGGACCGGGAGTTCCGCCCGAGTCGGTGCCGCTGGTGTTCGATCCGTTCTTCACGACGAAACCCGGGGGCACGGGCCTGGGGCTCTCCATCAGCCGCTCGCTCGTCGAGGCGCACAACGGTAAGCTATGGGTCGAGGGCGGCCCTGCCGGAGGTGCGGTCTTCAGTTTCGTACTGCCCGTGGCCGAGGGTGCGGTCGATGCCGGACGCTGAGCCCAAAGTCTTCGTGGTCGATGACGACGACGCCCTGTGCGATGCGCTCCGGGAGTTTCTCGAGGCGCAAGGTCTCCCGGTGGAGGCCTACAACTCTGCGGAGGCCTTCCTGGCCGCCGGTGGCCCCGCGCGGCCGGGGTGCCTGGTGCTCGACGTGCGCATGCGCGGGATGAGCGGGATCGAGCTGCAAGGCCGGCTCGCGGCCGACGGCTTTGCGCTGCCCGTGATCGTCATTACCGGCCACGGGGACGTCCCGATGGCGATCCGCGCCGTCCGGAATGGCGCCGTGGACTTCCTGGAGAAACCGGTCCCCGATCAGCTCCTGCTCGAACGCATCCGCCACGCCCTCGCGCTGGACGCGCAGCGGCGGCTCGCGGCGGAGGAACGCAACGCCGCGGCCGCCCGGCTCGGCACGCTGACGCCCCGCGAACGCCAGGTCATGGACCACGTGCTCGCCGGCGAGTCGAACAAGCAGATCGCCGCCGCGTTAGGCATCTCCGTGAAGACGGTCGAGGCGCACCGCAAGCGCGTGATGCAGAAGATGGGGGTCCACTGCGTCGTCGACTTGATGCGGGCCGTCACGCAATCCGAGCCCCCGCGTCCCGCACGCGAATGAGCAGATCGCACGCGCCTGCCTTGGAGAACGCCAACCCTCCGCAGCGCTGCCGGACGTATAATCGCTCGCCCCGCGAGCCCACGCTGCGGCCCCGGCGTGCCGGGATCGGCTGACCCGGGTTCGCGGGTACGAGGACGATGGTGTCACCGTCCAGCCGCACCAGCACACGGTCGTTTCGTTGCGTGCTCCTGGCCCTGCTTGTCGTCGCCGGCGTGTGGCGTGCAGGCATGGCGGCGGCGCTGCCGGTGATCTCGCGCGACGGCGTGGTCTTCTGCGCGTACGCCCGCGCGCTCGACGCGCAGGGCTGGGCGTACCTGCGGACGCCCGAGACGCGCCAGCATCCCTTGTTCCCGGCCTTGATCCTGGCGGTCCGGCGGGCCGCGGGCGGACTCGGCGCACCCGACACGCCCATGACCTGGCAGCACAGCGGGCAGGTCGTGTCGTGGACGGCCGGGATGGCCGTCATCGCCCTGACCGGTCTGCTCACCGCACGGTTCATCCGGCGTCTCCAACTCCCGGTGCACGAGCACAGCACCGTCCTGCTGGCGATGCTCCTGGCGGCGGTGCTGGATCAAAACGTCTGGCTGTCGGCCGACGTCATGTCCGATCAGGTCCACCTGGCCTTCTATCTTGCCGCGGCGTGCCTGCTGCTGAAGCTGGAGAGTGCACCGACGGCGCTCGGCGTGGGCCTGCTGGCCGGGCTCGCGTTCCTGACCCGCCCGGAGGGGCTCATGCCGGTCATCGGCGGCCTGGCCGTGCTTGCCACGCAGCGGAAGCGGATCGCCTGGCGACCGCTGGCCGGGCGCGCGGCGTTGCTCCTGCTGGGGTTCGTCGTGTGCGCCCTGCCTTACTGGTTGGCCGTCGGTCGTCTTTCCGCCAAGAAAGACCCGCGCGACTGGCTCCCGCGCGAAAACGCCGCGGCGGTGAGGAACTGCGCCGCAGCCGTCAATCGCGCGCCGGTGGCGGACGAAGACGGTGACGCATCGCCCGGCACGGCGTTAGCGCGCCTGACCACGGTCGACCTGCGCTGGTACCAGGTGGCGCCGTTCGCTCTCTACAAGTTGCTCCGCGCGGGACGCGTGATCGTGGTCCTTCTGGCCGTGCTCCCGCTCATCAACCTGCGCCGCCGGCTGCTGGGGCCGGAGCTCATCGGTGTGTCAACCTGCGCCGCCGGCCACTTCGCCCTCACCCTGATCCTGTTGTCGCATTACGGCTACCTCGATCCTCGTCACACGCTGGTCATCGTCATGTTGCTCATGCCGCCGGCCGCCCTGTTCCTCGGGCGTGTGCTTCACTTGCTGCGCCAGCGCGGCCAGACCTGGCTCTCGGTTTTGGTCCTGACCGCGTGTGTGCTGCCGCTGGCGGCCTACGCGGCCCGCGTGCCGAATCGCCAGGATCGCTTTCTGGCCGACGCGACGCACTGGCTGACCGCACACGACCCCAACCTGCAATCCAAGCGGCTCGTCGGCGGCAGCAGCACCCGCCGCATCGCGTTCTACGCCGACATGCGCTGGGACCAGTGGTTCGAGGACCCAAACGATGTGCGGTCGCTGCGGGCGCAGCTTCTGGGCGGCGGGCCGGGGTATTTCGCGGTCGAGGTCGATCCGGCGGGCTCCGGCCGCAAAGACTCGGAGCGCGCCGGCAGTCGTGAAATGGTGGAGCACCTGCTCGCCGACGCCGAAATCGCGGCCCACATGCGGCTCGTCCACACAGAGACGGGACCGAATGGCAGCGAACTCCAGTTGTTTGAATTCCTGCCGGCGCCAACCACGCTGCCGTAGCGCCAGCGCCGTTACTCAGCCAGCCGCTTGATCTTCACATTGCGGAACCACACCGGGCTGCCGTGCTCCTGAAACCCGATGTGCCCCACGCGGGCCATGTCTTTGTACGCCGTCTTGAACTTGTTCGGCGTGCCGTCGGGGTTCTTGCCCGCGGTGGTCCACTGATCGAGGTTCATATCGATGATCTTCTCGCCGTTCATTTCAATGGCGATCTTCGGGCCCTTGCACGTAATGGTGGCGTGGTTCCACTCGCCGGCCTTCTTCACGGCCTGTTTGGCGGGCGCGAGGCAGTCGTAAACCGCCCCGCAGTCGTGCTTGTCCACCGGCTCTTTCCCGTACGTGTCGAGCACCTGCACTTCGATGCCCGTCTGCACGCAATCGGCGATGTCGGACGTGCGCAGGAACACGCCGCTGTTGGTCTTCTCCGCGATCTTGAAGTCCAGGTCGAGCACGAAGTCGCCGAAGGTCTGCTCCGTCCAGATGTAGTCGCCGCCCTTGCGGGTCAGGATGCCATCCTCGACCGCCCAGCTCCCCGGCTTGGAGACCCAGCCGGTCAGGTCCTGGCCGTTGAACAACTCCGCCCAGCCGTCGGGCAAAAGCTGGGCGTTCGGCGTCGCGTCCGCCGGCAGATCGCCCAGCGCAAACTGGATGCCCGCCAGATCGTGCTGCAGGACCGCCGGCGTCCAGAAGATGTCCTCGCGATGCCCCAGCGAGCAGAAGAACACCCGGCCCAGGCCGTACGTGTGCACCCAGCTCACCGCAAAATCGCCGTCGGTGCGCTTGATGCCCGGCCTGGTCATGTCGGTCTTGGCGGTGTCGAGGCTCAGCAGCACACGGAGCTTGGCCCGCGAGTACGGCTCCTTAAACTGGTAGATCTCGTCCGCGATCTCAAACCCCTTCCCCCCAAACGCCGCGTTGAGCGGGTGCTGCGGATCGTCGACCTTGATCGTGACCGTCCCGTTCCACGGATGCCCGTCGAAGTACCCGCCCATCATGTCGCCATACTCCGGCCACTTGTAAAAGCAGTCCGTCGCGGCATGAATGCCGACGATGCCTTTCCCCTTGCGCACGAAGTCGAGCAGGGCCTGCTTTAGCTCCGGCTCGTCGAACAGCTCGCCGGTTGTGTTGTTGAAGCAAATCGCGTCGAAGCGGGCCAGGCTCTCGGGCTTGAACACGGCCGGGTCGTCGCTGACCGTCACCTGATACGCGCCGGTCTTCTCGCCCACGATCTGCAACGCCGCCGTGCAGAACGGGATCGAGCTGTGCTTGAAGCCCTTGCAGGCGGTGTAGATCAGCAAGTGTCGCGGCTGAGCCGGCGTGACCGGTGCCGTGGCCGGCGCGGCCGCGCGCATCCGCGCCACCGCGTCCGGCGGCACTTCCGTCGGCAGCGTTGCGGCGGGTAGCGCGGGTTGCACCTTCGGGGCCGCGACCGGGCCGGTAGGCACCTCGCGCGGCTTCTGCTCCGTGGCCGTGCAGCCGGCCAAAGCGATCGTCAGGGCAATCGATCCAAATGCGCGAATGGCAACGCAGGGACGCGACATGACCAGGCTCCTGTATTGGTGACGCCGACGGCAACTCACGCGGCCACTATACCCAACGCCGCGCCGGACGGGAGTGCCGCGCGGCGCCGTCCTCCGTCTTGCTCCCCCGGCTTGCGTCGCGGTGCGGCGCGTTCGTGCCCGCACACGCAGCCTTCGGGCCCGGCCTGCCTACCGGACGTAAAGGCGTACGACGTATACGACGAAAGGCCAATAACTTTGGGTTTTTCTCGTGTTATAGTACTAGTGAAGGGTGTTCGCAGTGGGCCGAAGGGAGTTTGCCCTCCAGGCTTGAGCAACGGAATGTTGCACGGGTGGTCTGTGGTCTCGTTTTGCCCGAACGGCACCGGGCTGTGGAGAGCGCACCCGCCGGTCGGTTTGCCCGGCGAGTGAGGAGAGAGAGCCGTGAGAGGCGCACGCCGTTGTTTCGTCTGCCTTGCGCTGGCCAGTAGCCTGTTTGGCCCGGCCTGGATCGCATCGGCCGTGCCGAACGCACGGGACCCGTACCTCCTGCGGTCGCCAGACAACGCTGGAGTGAATTTAGCCTGCGAATGGCGCAACCTCGATCAGCCGCCGGCGTGGACACCGGCCGACCCGTGTAGCTGTGCCGATCTCTACACCGGCCCCGGATTCGAAGGCGGCACGGCCCCCGATGCCCCCAGAACCTACTGGGCGCTACTGGACTATCCCGACGGCCTCTTGCGTACGGACGCGGGCCCGTACCCGGCCGCCGCGAACCGGTTCGAGCTCGCGGCGTCAGTCTTGGCCGCGTCGAGCGGGCTGCTACTGTTCCGGCGCCGTCCGTAGGCGGGAAATCGCCGAAGCCCCGCTGCCAACCGGGGGCCAATCACGTCGGTGCACGGGACAAAAACCCCACGCTTGAGGCGAAACAGCGCTCGCGGAGCTTCTGCCGCGCGGTCTCGTCGCGCTCGTCGCCCGCCCGCAGGTCTTCGAGGTTCGCGTTGCAGCGGTCGCAGTCGGCCTGACGCACGTGGAAGTCGATGTACTGCTCCCAGTCGTCGTCCAGCGCCCCGAGCAGGTAGCGGCCCAGCGTCGAGCGTTTCAGGCACGAGATGCCTTCTTCCCGCCAGATGCGCCCCACTGAACTCTCGGCGGCCAGGTCGCCTTCCGCGCATTCGGGGACGCCCGACGCGGCTTGCGTGAGCCTCCGCCACTGCTCGAGCACGCGGAACTTGATGCCCGCGACGGCCGGCTCGGTCAGATCGAGGTCGGTGGCCACTTCCTTGTTGCGCAACCCGAGCACGACCAGCATCTCGATTACGATCAGGTCCTGCAGGCGGCCCTGTTCCGTGCACTGCTCGACCCACTGTCGCAGGCAATGCACCAGCGCCTGCCGTTGCGCCGCCAGCATTTCCTGCGCACCGACATGCCGGCTCGGCGTGTCCTCATCCACCCAGGCCTCCGGGGCCTCGTCGAGTTCCAATTGGTCGAGACTCTGCCGCTGGCCCGCGTAGCGCCGCCGGACGTGATCGCTGAGCTTGTTCCGGAGGATCGCGAACAGATACGTCTCGAGCGAGCGGCTCGCATCGTAGCGCGGCAGGCTGCGCAGGAACCCCAGGAATGTTTCCTGCACCAGGTCCTCGGCCTCGCTGCGCTCCGCGAGCATTCGGCGGGCGAAGCTCACCAGCCGCCCCTGATAGCGCTCGATCACCTCTTGCCACGCCTGTGGCTCGCCGCGCTGGACGGCTTCGATCAGGTAACTTTCGGCCTCGTCGGCGGGCATCGCTCGCGTTCCGAACCTAGCGCCTGGCACGTTGTCGCACGCCACCAAGGTGCAGGATAACGCCGATGGCCGCGGGGGCATACATGGCCCGCCCGTGTCCGTCCGCCCCCCCGCGCCGCTCGAAAAGGCCAGGGCGTCCCACCGACCGCGCGTGCTGTGCTCCCCGACGTGCTTCAAATCACGATGGGCCGGTTCGGATCGCGGCGGCGCTGCGCTAGCAACACCAGCCCGACGAAGACCATCGCTGCCGCCATAGCGACCGGCGCCCAGACGGTGGGGTCTTCTTGCGTGAACTGTGTCCACCCACTGTTGAGCAGCACTGACACGCCCGCGCTGGCGACCGTCGTGGCGCACAGCGCGCCCGCGATCATCAGGCCACAACCCGCCGCACCGCGTACCATGTGCCCCGCGCCCGCCCCGCGCCGCGCCAGCACGAGCAATACGCTGCCCGCCGCCAGGCACAGCACCATCGTGCGCGAAGCGGTCCTGACGCGTTCCGACACGACCACGTGCGACGTCGGCCCCAGGCGCATTCCTGGTACCGCCAACTTCTCGACCCGCGTCGTGGATCGATGCGGCACGCCATACCCTACGGCCGAGACCAGCCCCACCACCAACAGCACCTTGCCCAGGAACGACAGCCCCGCATGGCTGCAACGCCGGCCCAGCGACGGCCCGGCCGCCTCGACCACCACCGGAGCCTCGGGCGGCGACCCCGCGGGCATCGTCGGCGCGTTCGGCGGCGCCGTCCGCCCAGGGGTCGGAACGACATGGCCGACTCCCGCTCGTGGCAGGGGCATCCCCCGACCAAAGGGCACCGGCCGCTCGAACGCCGGCAGCACCGGCGCGACCGGCCACAACGCCGCCGTCGCCTGCGTCAGCAGCGCGATCGTCGCGCAGATCCCGGCCGCGACCCATATGTAGTCGCCTCCGTTCGCAATCGCGGCGACGACGAGTCCGATGATCGCGGGCCAGACGATCACTCCGCCTTTGACCTGTCCGCGGCGGCCATTCTCGATCAGCCGGCGCCAGTCGCTGATCGCGATGGCGGCGATCGGCGCGAGGATGAGTCGCTCCAACGGGTGCAGGTGCGCGTCGGACGCAATCCCATAGCCGATTAACATGCAGAAACCGCCCACCGTGGCGTACACGAGCCGATCCACGAGCGCGCTGCGCGCGTACCACCGGCGCATCAAGACCAGATGGGCCACCAGCGGCCCGGCGATCCCGCCGATGATGTAGAAAACGAGCGTCGCCGCTTGGTCTTCCGTCTTCTCGCCTCCCGAACTCACGAGGCTAAGCACGATGCCCACACCTACCGCGACGATCAGCAGTACGAACAACTGCGGTAACCGATGTAAACGCAGCACGGGGCCGTCCGCCGGCGACGGTGGCTGCCCACGGCCGGTCCAGCCGCCCCACTTCTCCTGAATCCGCGCGGCCTTCGCTTCCACCTTCGCGAACTTCTCGTCCAGCTTCTCATTCAGACGGTCGAGCTTCGCGCGAAGCCGCGGCGGTAACTCCGCTCCGCCGATCTGCGGAATCGGCCCCTCGCGCACGTCCAGCGGCGGCGGCACCGCCGGCCGCGCCGGCGAAGTCAGCGTCTCATCCGGGTCGTGGGCCTCCGGCGCCCGCGGCACCTGCGTCAGCGCGCTCGCGTCGAACGCCTCCACGTCGCGGCTGAACTCGGGCGAGTCCAGGATCGCGGCAAGCATCTCGTCCGCGTCCTGGTACCGCTCGGCGGGATCCTTGGCGAGCGCCTTCGCGATCACCGCCGCGAACGGCGCCGGCACGCCCGACAAATCCGGGTTGTCCTTCAGGTGCCGCATGAGCACTTCGCCCATGCTCGACCCCGTGAACGGCAGCCGGCCCGTGAGCATCTCGTACACGATCACGCCGAGGGCGTAAATGTCGATCGCCTTCGTGTAGCTGCCCGAGCCGATCTCCGGGGCCATGTAGTGCACGGTGCCGACGCTGACGGTCTGCCCGCTGTGCCGCGACACCGAAATGTGCTTGCTCAGCCCGTAATCGCCGATCTTCACGTACCCGTCGTCATAGAAGATGTTCGCCGGCTTCATGTCGCGGTGCACGATCCCGCGCTCGTGCAGGTAGCTCAGCCCGGCCACGATGCCGCGCAGCAGAAACGCAACTTTCTGCGGGCTCATGCCCGCCGGCTCGGCCAACAGCAACTCGCGCAGCGACGGCCCGCCGATGTACTCCATGATGACGAACGAATCGCCGGCGGCGTTCCGCTTCACGTCGTAGATCGTGATCAGGTGCGGGCTCTTCAGGTTCAGGACGTGCGCGATGCCACGTAGCTCGATCTCCGGATTCTCGCGCAGGTACTTGAGCGCCACCTGCTTGCCGGAGTCGGCGAGGGCGTAATACACCTCGCCAAACCCGCCGCGCCCGACGGCCCGCTGCACGCAGAAGCCCTCCAGCGGGCGATCGCCATGCTTGTACGTGTACGGCACCTCTGACTCTCCTTGGGGCGGCCTGCACAAGCTCATCCGTGCGGGACGCTCCCACCGCGAGCGCTACATATACGGCTTTACCGTCACGCGCAGCCGCGCCACCTCGAGCGTCTGTCCCGCCACCACCGGCGCGGCGCGGAGCGTCGGGCCGCCCAGGCGGGCGTCCTGGATCGGTCGCGCGTACAGGGCCCCGCCGCGCTCGAACAATACGATCTGACCGTCGTCTTCGCGCGTGCGGACGTGGCACGTCGCGGCCGGCCCGATCAGGCACGTGTCGCGAAACAGCACGACGTCGCTCACGTCCTGCGGCAGCCGGCAGCGGTGCGATAGCCGCAGCACCGCCGATTCGCTCTTCGAGCTCGGCTTGTGGAACGTCAACCGTGCCTCGCCCAGCGCGATCTGGTCGCCGTCGTGCAGCAAACGCTGCTGGACCGGCTGCTGGTTGACCCGCGCCGGGCCGAACGCGGTCAGGAAGTAGTCCCCGCCGCGCCGAATGATGTCCGCGTGGTGCGACTGCAACTCCGCGGGCAGGGGCACGTCGATTTCGGTCGTGGAGCCGGCGTGGCCGATGCGCACCTGGTCGCGCCGCAGGAGCAGGCTGCTGCCGCCGCCATCGACGAGCATCAGCAACGGGCGGTCGAGCCGCAGCGCATTCGGGTCGCATGCGTCCAGCCCCCCGCCGCGCGCCGCCGTCGCCGCATCCACGGCACGGCCATCCGGCGTCGTCCGCTCCCCCGCCGTAGTGGCAAAAAGCCCCAGTGGCGAGGTCAGGAGCTGCTCCTGGCCTTCCGCAATCCGGGTCAGCGCGTCCAGCGCCGCATTCACCCACGCAACGGCGCCACGGGCCGCCTTCAAGCGGAGCAACGTCTGGCGCAGGCCGGCGTAATCGGTCGCGGCAAGCTGCGCCGCGGCCCGCGCGCACAGCTCGATGAGCCGTTCGCAGTCCGCCAGCGCCGGATCGTGCGCCGCGAGCGCGCCGATTCCGGCGCGGGCGGCCAGCAGCCCCTCCGTCCGACCTTCCGCGTGCCAGCGGTCAACCGCCTGCCGGCCCGCCACCGCCAGCCGCGCCGCAAAACCATCTGTCTCGGCCGTGCGTCCGTGCCGGGCCGCCTCCTGCCAGTACCGCAGCGCCGCCAGCACGTCGTCGCGGCCCAGCGCGTCGGCGGCCTGCTGCAGCAACTGGCCGCCGCGCTGTACGCGCCGCTCAAGCTCCCCGGCCAATTGCTCGTGTTGGCGCGCGTCCTCGACGTTATCAAGCTGGAGTCGCCCCGTTTCGAGGTGCCCGGCCCGCAGGTGGTCGGCAGCCTGTTGGTACGCGTCCCGGTCCTGAGCCGACCGCCGGGCCCCCTCACGGACCTCCTGCGCGATCTGCTGCCGCAGGGCCTTAGCATCCGGCCCCTCGCGGTTCAGCCCCGCGAGGCGGTCGAGATCGACGAGGGCCTCGCGATAGCGGCCAGCCTGCCGGTGCAGGCGGGCACGGGCCTCCAGTGGCTTGGCCAGGGCGTCGAGCAGGGCCTGTCCACGCGAATCCTCCCGCAGATTCAGCTCGGCGGCGATGGCGAGCGCATCGTCCAGCCGACCCTGCAAGAGGGCCTTCTCGGCGGCCCGGATGCGCACGTGAAACCAGCGGGCAAACATCAGACGTCCTCGCGGTGCCTCGCAGACGAGGTCCGACAACATTCTAACACACGCCCACGCCGGGTCCTGCGACCCGGCAGGCACGGGGGTATTCGCGGCCCGAGGAACGATATTTGGCGTCGGCCCGGCCGGCCCCCCCGGGCAGCGACGCGCAAGTTTTGCCTGCCTGTCGAAATCTCGCCGCATTACACAGCCGCCGCGTCAAAATGGCCGATACTCCTGTCAGAAACCCTTTCGGAGGTCGTTAACGTGAAGTTTGGTTCCAGTTAGCTCGGTGGGGAAGAGGAAGCGAGAGGTACAGTACCATGCTGCTTCCCTGGATCATCGAGTTGTGGCGGATCCTCACGCACTGTTACGACTACATTATCCTGGGGGTCGAGGGTTGAGGCCATGGTCTTCGGACCGGTCAACGCTCCGCCCCATCCCGACGAGTTCGCCCTGGGCAGTCGCGTCGCAGCTGCAATGTGGTTGATGGCGGGCACGCTGCTGGCTTTGCTCGTGGCGTGGTCGCTCGAACCCCATTGGGTCGCCTGACCGAAACGAGCGAGTTCGACAGGCAGGATAGTGGGAGCGAGTCAAAACACGCGGCGGCGATAATGCCGCCCGGCGCCGTGTCCCGTCCCGGCACAGCCGGTCGTGTTGGCGCGGCCCTCAGGTCTCGGCACACATCGCGCGAGCACGGTTAGGCGCACTCTCGAACCTCGCCGCAGCGTCAGGATGACGGCTTGCCATTCCCCGCCCCGGTCGCGCGTCACAGGCCGCTTTCTCTCCGCGCCGGCGTCCCCGCCCAGGTCGTCGACCCCGTTGTGCCGTCTGGCGACCACACCGGACCGGGCGTCAGGTGTAGTTGCCGCTGGTGCAGCAGTTTGACCGCCAGGATGGGGCCGGCCACGGCAAAGAAGGCGCAGAGCGCGATCGCAACCTCCCCGCTCTCGCGCGTCGTCGCACCCAGGCCCGCGCGCGACGCCAGCGCGATACCCAGCGCGAAGCTCGACAGCCCTATGGCCAGGGCGAGGCGCGGCGACCGGGTCGCACGCGTCGGAATCAAGCTGACCAGCAAGGCGGCGACCGCACACCATCCGCACACGCGCAGCACCACCATGCCGGGAGTCAGACGCGCGATTTGGACCTGGCTCAGCAGGTTCTCGAGGGCTGCCGCCTGGACCTCACAGCCGAACACATGTTGTCCCGAGGCCAGCGCGTGCCAGTCGGCCCCCGGCATCATCTGGCCGATCACAACGGCGTGGTCGCCGAACCAGCCCCGAAGCTGGTCGGCATCGGCGGCCAGCACCTGCTCGACCGGAATCGCCCGCCCGGCCCACTGCGGGGCCTCGTCCACACGGACGCGGCCGTTCAGAATCTGGTCCCCGGCCTCGAAGCGGGTGTCGCCCTGCCTCGGGGGCGCGGTGTCAAAGACGGGGAGCGTGTCGATCTCGCTGCGCCGCCGCCGCTGCTCGGCCGGGGTCGCGCCCCTGCGGTAGCCCAGATCCAGCCGGTGGGGCTGCACACGGATGTCCACGTCGCTGTCGGGGAACCGGGCGGCGGCAAAAGCGGCGACTGCGAGCGACGGGGACGGCGGACCGAACTCGTGCTGAACGGCCAGCGGCATGGCGATCTCCAACCCGAGCGACTCCGGCCGATCGGAGACCAGCACGCCCCAGCCATGGACAACGCCGCGCAGGGCGGGACACAGCACCGGCTCCCCGTTGACGTCGAGCTTCTCAGTGCCGACGACCACCGGCACACCCAGCGCCCGGACGCCGCGGACAAAGCCCTCGTCGTACTCTGGACGGCAATCCGGGAAATAGTAGTCCCAGACGACGACCCGCGGCCGGGCCGCGGCGAGCTTCTCCATCAGCCGGCCATACAGCAGGCGCCAGCTCTTGCGGTCACCCGCCGACAACCCGGGCAGGTCGCTGCCGATCTGACCGTTTTGGAGGGCCTGTAGCGTACCGGCGGTGAACCCGATCAATGCGGTCGGCGTGCGCCCGCGCGCGGGACCCATCCACCGCGCCTCCACGCGCCAGAACGTGACACTCAGCAGGGCCGCGGCGAACGCCGTCAGCAGAACCTGCACCGCGCGCGGGTGGTTGCGCAGAACCAGCGCGGTGATGCGCGCCAGACGATCGCTGGCGGGCGCGTCGCGCCGCGCCCGGATCTCGTGCCCCGCCAGGTAGCGTTCCAGGTCCTCAACCAGCGCCGCGCACGTGGCATAGCGCTGCTCGGGCTTCGCGTGCACGCAGCAGGCGATGATCGCCGCCAGGTCGTCCGCCCGGTTCACTTCCCGCTCGCGCAGGATCGCCGTCAGGCGCTCGATCTGCGCGGCGAAACGTGCGGGCTGGCCCGTGATCACGTGGAACAGCAGGACGCCCAGGCCATATACGTCCGCACGGGCGTCCACCGCCTGCCCCGCAATCTGTTCCGGCGCCATGTAGCCGTATGTCCCGAGCGGGCCCTCGCGCGGCGGCGGTGGGCCGACCGGCGGCGCGGACGTCTCGCGCGTCAGGCCGAGCCGCTTGGCAATGCCGAAGTCCACGATGCGCGGTTGCCCGTCCGCGTCAATGATGATGTTCTGCGGCTTGAGGTCGCGATGCACGACGCCTTCGCGGTGGGCATAGTCGACCGCGGCGCCAACGGCCTGGATGATCTTGATGCGCTCCTCGAGCGAAACGTCGCGCGCGCGAATGTACTCGTCGAGCTGCTGGCCCGCGACGAACTCCATCGCGTAGTACAAGGGCGGGTTGTCGAGCCGCGCCTCGTACAATGTCGCGATGTTCGGATGCCGCAGCTTCGCGACGAGGTGCACCTCGTTCTCGAAGTACGCCTCGCGTAGCGGCGTAGTGGAAAAAAGGACCTTGAGCGCCTCGGCCCGCGCCTTGCCGTGGTGAAACGCCTTGTACACGACGCCGAAGCCGCCGCGGCCCAGCTCCGACAGGATCGTGTACCCGCTGAATCTCGGAAACCGCCCCTCCGTGAGCTCCCGGTACACGGCGCGACACGCTTCGCACTGCTCCAGGTGCGCCTCGGCGTCGCGCCGCTGCACGTCCGGCAAATCACCGGCGGCGAAGGCCGTGGTGGTATCGCGTTGCGGGCAGGACTGTACGGCTCGGGTGGGCATCCGTGCACCGTCGGTGAAGTGGCCTGCGTGGCGCCGCAAATTCCCGTCGCTCAGCCACCACCAGTATACCGCGCGGCCGGCCCGACCGCAGCCCCGCGCTGTCAGCGGGGGCGAATGCCCGTTGAAACCGCGCCGCTCTGGCCGGATACTATGCGCCGAGCCGGGACGGAATCCGCTTCCGTCCAGTTAAGGAGATGATGAACGATGACCACGACCTCGATGCCCACGCGTGTAGCCCTCCTCGCCGCGCTCCTGGCGGCGACCGCCGTCGCCCAAAACGCCCCGGCGCCAAAGATCGTCCTCCAACCCACGTCCTGGGACTTCGGCCAGGTGTGGCAGGAAGAGCAGCAGAGCTTCACGCTCACCGTTAAGAACGAAGGGAATGCCGACCTGCTCATCAGCGAGGTCCGGACGACCTGCGGCTGCACGGTCGCCCAGCCCGAGCGGACGACCGTCCCGCCCGGCCAGACCACGACCGTTAAGGTGCAGTACGACACGCAAGGCAAGCAGGGCGACGTGTCGTCCAAGGTGATCGTCCTGTGCAACGATCCGCGCCGGGGCGCCGACCTGCTCAACGATGAGCCGAATCCCAAGCAGGGCGAGGCCCACTTCAAGATCAAGGGCTTCGTGAAACGCGCGATCCTCAAGGAGCCGCTGGGCGGCCTCGTCGTGCGGTCGCTCGACCCGAAGCCCGGCCAGTCCGGGAAGGTCCGGCTCAAGAACCAGATGCCCGAGCCGATGCGCCTGCAACTCAAGTCGAGCACGATTCGCGAGCTCGACGTGGAGATCAAGGAGATCACGCCCGGGATGGAGTACGAGGTGATCGGCCGCACCGCCCGCGAGTTGAAGGTGGGCAAGGTACGCGGCGACCTGCTCTTCACCACGGGCCTCACGAAGGAGCCCGAATTCACGGTCCCCGCGCGGATCGAGATGCTGGCGCCGATCGAGCTGGTGCCGCCGGTGATGTATCTGCTCAAAACCGACAAGGAACCGGTGCAACGCGTGGTCAACCTGCAGTATTACGGCGCCGACGGCGTGGAGAAGTTCCGCGTGACGGACGCACAGTGCAAAGACCCGCGCATCAAGGTCACCGTCGGGCCCACGCAGCCGCCCGAGGAGTGGATGCGCACCAAGTTGACGCCGCCCGTCACGGCCGTGGTACGCTCGAACGTGTCGCTGCCGCCGGGCGCGGAAATCCCGCCCGAGGGCGCGCTCATCGAGTACACGACCACGGACCCCCAGTGCCCGAAGGTCGACGTGCTCGTGACGACCGACAAGGAGGCGTTCGAGGCACGCATGTACGGACGCTGGGGTACGAAGTAACGGCGACCGGCGGCTGGGCGTCTTTCGACCGGAATCGACCGGCCCCCCGGGGCACGGTGCGCCGCAACGGAACTACTACGTCGTGCGGAAGGGGCTGCATCCTGCCGGGCAGAGAGTGAGGCTGGCACATGCGGGCGTGGCACGGAGTTTTCTGCGGTCTTCTCGTCGCCTCCGGCGTCGCCATGGCGACGGCCGCGCGGGCGCAGCCTCCGCCCAACTCGCAGACGGCGCACGACGAATCGCGCTGGTTTCGCAACGTCCGGCAGTTGACCTCGGTCGACATGGGAATGGATCGCTCTGGTGAAGCCTATTTCTCGCCCGACGGCAAACGCATCTCCTTCCAGGCCTGGCCGAGGGGCAAGCAGGAATACCAGATCTACGTCATGAACCTGGACGGCACCGGCCTGAAGATGGTCAGCACCGGCGAGGGCGCGACCACCTGCTCGTATTTCCACCCCAGCGGCGAAAAGCTGATCTTCGCCTCCAACCATCTTGACCAGCGCCTCCCGGAGAAGCCCGCCGAAGTGGAACCCATGCGGCCGCGCCCGGCGGGCGACGGCGACACCGCGGCCGGCCAGCATCCCGGCGGGTCGCCCGGCAGCACGCCGGCAAGTCGGCCCGCGGGCCACCCGGGCGCTGAATCGCAGCCGGCCGGACCGCCCCACGGGGCAAGCCATCCCGCCGGCGGCAGCTCGGCGCCCAACGCCTGGGTGTACTACCCCGGCATGGACATCTTCGAGTACACGTTCGCGACCGGCGCGCTGCGGCGACTGACGTCTTCTGACGGCTACGACGCCGAGTGCGCCTACTCCCCCGACGGCAAGCTCATCGTGTTCTCCTCGCTCCGTACGGGCAGCCAGGAGATCTTCATCTGCGACGCCGACGGTCAGAACGCACGGCAGATCACCCATGCGGGCGGGAAGAACGGCGGACCGTTTTTCAGCCCCGACGGAAAGCGCATCTGCTATCGCTCGGATCGCGCCGGCAACGACAACCTCCAGATCTTCCTCAACAACCTCACCGGCACCGACGAACGCGCGCTGACGGGCAACGACACGTTCAACTGGTGCCCGTTCTGGCATCCCTCGGGCAAGTGGCTGATCTTCACGCAGGCGAATTTCCGCGGCCGGCCCAATTTCGACCTGTACGTCATCCGCGACGACGGCTCGGAGCAGCACCGCGTGACCTTCGATCCCGCGTTTGACGGATTGCCCGTGTTCTCGCCGGACGGACGGTACCTGATGTGGACGTCGCGCCGCGGCGGGCTCGAGTCGCCGCAGGTGTTCATCGCGGAGTTCATCGGTCTTACGCCCGCGGGCGAGTTGCGGGCGGCCGATCGGTAGCTCACCCACAGCCGCCCAGCCGCCGGGCAGATCTGGAGCGTGCCCCCTGAAGCGGCCCTGTCTGACCCCCGTCCTCGCGTCGCTTGTGCTGGCAACCCTTGGCTGCGAAACGACGCCGCGGACGTCTTATCTGAGCCCCGAAGCTTTGCCCGAGACCTGGCGCCTCCACGCCGAGCGAACCAATTACGACGAGACCGGCCGGTACGATGAGGCCGTCAGCTTCTGTCGCCGGCTGGCCGCCGCCTCGCCGTACGCCCGCTACCTGACCTTCGGCGTCAGCGGCGAGGGGCGGGCGCTCCCGCTGCTCGTGCTTTCCACGGATGCGGCGTTTACGCCTGCTGCGGCGCAGCAGAGCCGCAAGCCGCTTGTGCTCGTTCAGAACTGCATCCACGCCGGGGAATGCGAAGGAAAGGACGCGTCGCTTGCGCTGGCGCGCGACATCATCATCACCGGCACGCAGGCCGACCTCCTCGCGCACGTCAACGTGCTGATCATCCCGATCTACAACGTCGACGGGCACGAGCGCCGCAGCCTCTACGGCCGGATCAACCAGAACGGACCGCGCGAGATGGGCTGGCGCACCAACGCGACCAACTTGAACCTCAACCGCGACTATGTGAAGGCGGATGCGGTCGAGACGCAGGCCTGGCTCCGGCTGTGGAACGCCTGGCAGCCCGATCTCTTCATCGACACGCACACCACCGACGGCGAAAGACACCGGTACGACCTATTTTACGACGCCACGCAGGGGCCGGAGACGGCCGAACCGGTCGCCCGCTGGGTGCGCGCGCAGCTTCTCCCCGACGTGCTGGCGGCCCTGACCGCCGACGGCTATGCCACGCTCCCCTACGGCCAACTGCGGGACCGCAAGGCCCCAACAGAAGGATACATGGCCGGCTGGTCGATGAGCCCGCGCTTCTCCACCGGCTACCCCGCGGCGTGCAACCGCCCCGCCCTGCTTGTGGAAACCTATTCCTGGAACCCATACGCGCGGCGCGTCCGCGCTACGTACGACTTCCTGCGCCACACCTTGAGCACGCTCGGCGCGCGGCCCCAGACGCTGCGCGCCGCCATTCGCGCTGCCGACGCCCAGTGCGTCGCCGCACACGGCGGCGGGGACGACGGCCGCGTCGCGCTCGCCTTTGCCCACACGGACCAGCACCACCCGGTCACCTACCACGCCTATCAGCAGGTGCTGCACGAGAGCGAGATCACCGGCGACCCGGTCATCGAGTACACCCAGACGCCGCTGGACGTGGAGATTCCGCTGTTCGATGGGATCGAGCCCACATTCGCAGTGACGCCGCCGGCGGCCTATCTCATCCCGCCGCAGTGGTCAGACGCTATCCAGCGCCTCGAGGTGCACGGCATCCGCTTCTTTCGTCTCCGGCAGGCCCACGATCTGGACGTGGAGTCCCATCGCTTTGACGACGTTTCGTTCACCGACCGCCCGCACGAAGGCCGGCAGCTCCCCCACTACCAGTCCACGTCCATCCGCGAGCGGCGGCATTTCGTCGCCGGCACGGTCGTTGTCCCCCTCGATCAACCGCGTGCCAAGCTCGCGGTGAATCTGCTGGAGCCGGCCGGGCCGGATTCGCTGGTGGCCTGGGGCCTCTTCAACGCCATCTTCGAGCAGAAGGAATACGCGGAGGCGTATGTGATGGAGCCGCTGGCCCGGCAGATGTCGGCGGAGGACGCCGCGCTGCGCCGGGAGTTCGCGGAGCGCTTGGCGTGGGACGAGGCATTTGCCCGAAACCCGCAGCAGCGCCTGGACTTTTTCTACCGCCGGTCGCCCTACGCCGATGCACGGCAGAACGTGTACCCGGTCGCCCGAGTGGGCGAGGCCGGCGTCGTGCAGCGGCTGAAGGCGGAATGAACGTCCCGCGCCATACCCCTTTGCCCAAGCGCGTTTCGTGCGCGGTTTCGGACGCCAATTCCGCCCGTGCGATTGACTTTCGGCTTGAAAAGGGCTACTCTTTTAGCGACCGATCGGAATTGTGCCTGCCTTTGGTTTGCCAGCTCCATCGGGTGTAATTGATCAGGTTTGGCTTAGGGGCGTGACCCCGTCTGCGCAACGCAATGCACAGAGAATCGAGGAGCGACAGTTGAAGCGGATCTATGTTGGGAACTTGAGCTATCGGACGACAGATGAGTCACTCGAAGCGGCCTTTGCCGCTTTCGGAACCGTGCGGAGCGTTGCGATTCTGCAGGATCGTGAGACCGGTCGATCGCGCGGCTTCGGCTTTGTCGAGATGGAGGACGACGAGCAGGCTCTCGCGGCCATCAACGGCCTGAACGGCACCGAGGTGGACGGCCGCACCCTGACCGTCAATGAGGCTCGGCCCCGCGAGGCGGGCGCCCGCGAAGGACGCGGCGGCGGCGGCGGATTCGCCGGCCGCGGTCGCCGTCAGTAGACGCTTCGTCAGACCTTACGAGCGGCGGCCGGTCGCTGGCCGGCCGCCGCCCAGTTGCCTCGACCGGCGGTTGTCGGTCGCGCGGGGGTTTTTTCTTATAGTGTGACCATCGTGCGTGCGCGACCGACCTTCGGTCAGTGCGTGAGCGCATAGAGGACGATGTTCGCCGCCAGACGGCGCGCATCGTCGCTGGTCAACCCCCAACAGCCGTCGAACGCCGGCCCGTTCAGCCCGCAACTCAAGCTGTACGGGCTGTACACAACCGCCAGCCGGCCGTCGATCCGCAAACCCCACAGCTCCGGAGCCGACAGCTTGGGATGCTCCCGCACCACGTCCGGCGAATACCGCACGGTCGTCACGTCAAACCCCGGCTTGCCGGCGAAGATTGGGTGATCCGGAGGCAGCCGCTCCAGCGCCTGCCCCGGAAACACCTCTTGCAACACGCGCCGTAGCGCTCCGTCGAACGGTTCCGTGCCGCAACACGCCTCAGCCAGCAGAAAGCCCCCGCGGCGCAGGTGCGCCGCCAGCGCGTTGCGCTCGGCCGCAGACAGCTCGAACCCGAAGTGCCCCGAGAGGACGAGCACCGGGCACAAGTACAGGCTTTCGTCGGTCAGGCGAATCTGACGCGCCTCGGTCACGACGTCCATGTTGAGCTGGTCGCGGAGCAGCTCCGCTAGGTTCCGCAGCGCCCCCGGGAACGGCCGCCAGTCGCCCTCGTAGACCACCTGCGCCAGACGCAGCGCCCCCGGCGCCGGCCGAGTCGTCCCAGCGGCCTCCTCGGTCGTCTTGGGGACGAGCACGACGTCGAGCCGGTCGTGCAGCGGCCGGCGTCCCACCGCATACGCCGCGATGTTCGCCCCGAGCTGAAACGCCATGTCGCTCAACTCCGGCACGTGGGCTTGCTCCCAGAGGCACGACAGATCGCGCGGGCTGAAAACCACGCTCGTGCGGCACCCCAGGTCGATCCCCCTCAGCCCGTACGGCTTGACCGTGTGCAGCACCCGGTACACGGCGTGTTCCGCGCCCAGCTCGTGCAGCGGAACCTCCGGAAACGTCGTCACGGCAAAGTCCTCGAATCCGCGCTGAAACTCCTCGCGCCCGCAGCACGCTTCGGCCAGGATCGTGCCGCCGAGCTCGATGTACCGGCGGAACTTCACGCGCTGCTCGCTGGTCAGCTTGGGAAACGTGTGGCCGCTCACGTACAGCAGCGGGGCCGCGAGCCACTCCTCCAGCGGCCCGTCGAGCGGCACGACCTGCCAGGCGATCGGCTGCCCGAGCGCGTCCCCGATGAACCGGATGAGGTGCTCGAGGTCATAGCGGTCCGGCGTCCACGCCTCGTCGTTGGACCATTGCAGCTTCTGCACGACCAGCGACATGTGCCCCTTCGCCAGAAACAGGACGGCGAAGCACGTTTCCACCACGCTGTTGTCCCATTGGCCGCTAGCGCCTTGCGTGCGGACGAGGATCGTCGCTCCCGCGCGGTACCAGTCGTGCGGACCGAAGTACTTCTGCCCGGAGAGAATGCCGCAGCGCTCGACGCCGTACAGCCAGTAGTGCAGCAGGTCGCCGCGGCCGGGGTTGCGGCCGGCCTGGAAGTTGCGGGCGAGCCACTCCTGGCCCTTGGCGAGGGCGCGGGTGACGCGGTAGTGGCTGCAGTTCGGGGCGGCCCCGTCGCGGAAGCCGTGCTCCCGCCCCTGGTCGGAGTCGCGGGCGAGAATGAGCAGGTCGGAGACGCCGGCGGCGGTCATGCTCCCGTAGCTCGTGCCCGTGGCCTGGTACGCCCAGCCGCCGTCGTTGTTCTGCGTGCGGATCACGGCTTGCAGGGCGTGTTCCCAGACCGCGCGGGGCACGGCCACGCCTGCGTCCGAGGCCGCATCGAGCCCGAGCAACGCGAACTGCGAGTTGGAATGGTCGAAGCGCTCGCCCTCGGCGGAGTAGCCCCACAGGCCGGAACGGTTCTGGGCCCCGGCGAGCCACTTGGCGGCGGCCTCGATCTCCGGGCGATACTGCTTCGCGTCCGCCTTCGCCAGCACCATCGCCTTCAGGCTCACGACGTAGGTGTGCTCGTCGGGCACGTCGCGGATGTAGCGCAGCGCCGCGGCGACGGTGTCAGAATCGGCCGGCTGCTCCGCCTGGAGCAGGGCCAGCGTGGCCAGGCAGGTTATGCCGCCGGGGTAGTAGCTTTCGCTCCACGACCCGTCGGCGAGCTGCTGCTCGCGGATCGCCGCGACGCCGCGCTCGATCGCGTGCTTAACCTGTGCGCCGGTGACCTCAGCGGGCGGGGGTGCGGCGGGGGCGAGGCGGGCGCACAGGGCCGCCGCCACCAGGAGGATTGCCCGTTGCGGATCGCAATAGCGACGTTTGCCGGCCATTGAACGGCAGTATATCCACGCGCCCGGGGCGTGGGGCAGCGGGCGCAGCCCGCGCTGGGCCTCTGTCGTGCTGGCCGATTCCGGCTATTCGGCGATCTCTGCCAGATTGCGGTCGATCAGCCCCAGCCGCTCCTGCATCTCCGCCAATCGAGCGCGTTCCTGCTCGACGACCGCGGCGGGAGCTTTGGCGAGGAAGCCGTCGTTCGACAGCTTGCCCACCAACCGCTCGATGTGGCCCTGCAAGTCGTCGCGCTCCTTCTGAAGCCGCCGGCGCTCGGCCGCCAGGTCCATCAAACCCGCGAGCGGCACGTAGACCTCGACGCCGGTGAGCACCTGCGTGGCCGCATCCGCCGGCTTGGCAATGTCGGCGCCGATCTCCAGGCTCTCGCAGCGCCCCAGACGTTCGAGCACCGCGTGTTGCTCCTTCAGCCCCGCGACGATCGCGGCGTCCGCCCGGATGACCGCCCGCGGCAGCTTCCCGACCGCCGGCTGCTTGGCCGCCGCCCGGCTCGTGTTGATGCGCGCCAGTGTGTCGCGCAGCGCCCGGATCACGTCCTGCAGCGCGGTCATCTCGCGCTCGACCTCCGGATCGCGCGTAAACGCCGCCGCATCCGGCCACGCGGCCGTAATCAGCGCCGGCTCGCCGGTGCGAATCTGCGTGACGCCGCGCTGCGGCATCTTCTCGTTGAACTGCTTCCACAAGGCCTCGGTGACGAACGGCACGATCGGGTGGAGCAGGCGCAGAATCTGGTCGAGGACCGTCGCCAGCACGCGCCGCGCGACCGCCGCGGTCTCCGTCTCCTCGCCTTTGCTGTACAAGCGCGGCTTGATCAGCTCGACGTACCAGTCGCAGAAGTCGCTCCAGAAGAACGCGTAGAGCGTGTTGGCCAGCTCGTTGAACTGGTACCGGTCCAGCCGGCGGTTGACTTCTTCGATACACCCCGCCAACCGCGACAGAATCCACCGATCCTCGACCGCGAGGTCCTCGGGCCGGAGCGGCGTGGGAGCGGTGCCGGCCGCCGCCGTCTCCAGGTTCGGAAACACAAACCCCGTCGCCACCTGCCACAGCTTGTTGCAGAAATTGCGCCCCAGCTCGAATCGGTCGCTGGTGTTGATCTTCCGCCCGTCGGCGGTCTTGATCGACTTCACCGGCATCCGGATGTCCTGCGTCTCGCCGGCGAGCTGCGTCAGCGTGAACCGCATCGCGTCGGTCCCGAACAGCTCGATGATGTGGAGCGGGTCCACGCCGTTGCCGAGCGATTTGGACATCCGCCGCCCCTGCCCGTCCTGGATGACGGGGTGGATGTAGACGTGGTGGAACGGCACGCGGCCGACGTTGTACAGCCCGGTCATGACCATCCGCGCGACCCACAGCGTGATGATCTCCCGGGCCGTGCACAGCACGTCGGTGGGGTAGAAGTAGTCCAGGTCCGACGGCGTGCTGTAGCGTCGGCCCCCCGTGGCCGACGTAGAAGTCCGATCACCCTGGCCCTGCGCAGCATCCCCCGGCCACCCCAACGTGCTATGCGGCCACAACGCCGAGCTAAACCACGTGTCGAGCACGTCCGAGTCGCGCTCCATGCCCAACTTCTGGGCGAGCCGCTCGAACTCCGGCAGATAGTCGGCCCGAGGGCAGAACGCGAGCTTCAGGATGTTCGCGCCACCCGGCGGGCTCCAACCGAGCATTTGTTGTTGCGCTTGCTGCTCACCAACAACCGCAGCCAACGCAGTGATTCCTCGGTTGTCCTGCACGACTCGACAGATCAGTTTGCCCTCGTCCATTGCCGCCTGAAGATCCTCAGGGCCAACGTCGGGTGCAGCGAAGGCCGCACCGGAGTCGGACGTCCACACCGGTATCCGATGCCCCCACCAGAGCTGCCGGCTGATGCACCAATCGCGCTTCTCGCCGAGCCAGTCGAGGTAGGTCTTCGCGTAACGCTCGGGAAAGAAGCGGATGCGGCCGTCGCGGACGGCCTCCATCGCCGTCTCCGCCAGCTTCTCCATCTTCACGAACCACTGCTCGCTGAGCATCGGCTCGATGGGCGTCTTGCTGCGGTCGCTGTGGCCGATCTCCGTCTCGTACGGCTCGATCTTCTCCATCAGCCCCAGCGCTTCGAGGTCCACGACCACCTTCTTGCGCGCCTCGTACCGATCCAGCCCTTTGTACGCCCCGCCGTTCTCGTTGATCTTCCCGTCCGGCGCGAGGATGTTGATCATCTCCACGCCGTGCCGCTGGGCGAACGCGTAATCGTTCGGATCGTGCCCCGGCGTCACCTTCACGCACCCAGTGCCGAACTCCTTACTCACCAGCAGGCCGTCGCCGATGATCGGAATCGCCTTGTTCACCAGCGGCAGCACGCAGTATTTGCCGATCAGGTGCTGATACCGCTCGTCGTCCGGGTGCACCGCGACGGCCGTATCGCCAAGCATCGTCTCCGGCCGCGTCGTCGCGATGACGAGGTAATCGACGCCCAGCTTCGCGTCGGGTCGCGTGGCCCGCGCCAGCGCCTCCTTCGCCGTTTCGCCGCTTCGCCCCTCCGCCCCTTCCGGCAGCAACGGATACCGATAGTGCCACAAGCTCCCCTTGACCGTCTCGTGCACGATCTCGTCGTCGGCGACGGCCGTTTGCAGCGCCGCGTCCCAGTTGACCAGCCGCAGCCCGCGATAGATCAGCCCGTCCTTGAAGAACCGGAAGAACGTCTCATACACCGCCCGAGCGCAGACCTCGTCGAGCGTGAAGCGAATCCGCGACCAGTCGCACGAGCACCCCACCGCCCGCAATTGCCCGAGAATCCGGCTGTTATAGTCCTCCTTCCACTCCCAAATCTTCTTGACCAGCCCCTCGCGCCCGATCTGGTGCCGCGTCAGCTTCTGCTCCTCCCGCAGCCGCTTCTCGACCACCGCCTGCGTCGCGATGCCCGCGTGGTCCGTCCCCGGCAGCCACAGCGTCGCGAACCCGGCCATCCGCTTGCGCCGGATCAGCACGTCCTGGAGCGTGTTATTCAGCGCGTGCCCCATGTGCAGCGCCCCGGTCACGTTCGGCGGCGGGATGACGATCGTGTACGGCCGGCGGGCCGCATCGGCGACCGCGCGGAAGTGCCCGCCTTCGTCCCAGAAGCGGTAAATCTCCTGCTCCACCGCGTGCGGATCGTAACTACCACCGTTGCTCATGACGGCTCCCAGCGGTCCAAAGTTCCGCGTTTCACCTGCGAATTCCGAAGTGTACCCGCCCCGGCGTCACACCGCCAAACCGCACGCCGCGCGCGCCGGCCGCCCCATTCTCCACGGCCGGCGCCATTCGCCCCGCTCCGCTTCCGCCCCCGGCGATCTTGAGCCCCGCCCTCCGCCGCGGCCCGCTCGGCCCGAGCGCGCGCGGAACTTGCGCTCTTTTTTTTCAACCCCCGTGGGACGCTGCCCGATATAGATGACGTGTTTTCGTTTACCACGACGAGCAGCAGCCTACATGGGGAGCGACGAATGCCGCCAAGAAAGACCATGAACACAAACTGGAACAAGACCTACTGGACCAACACGTACCGCCGCACCACCCAGACCGGCACACACTATCCCTGCAACTCGCCGAAGTATCGCCTGGCGCGGGATGAGTGCCAGTGGCGGATGGGTTCGTATCGCAACATCTACGCGCAGTTCGCCGGCGGAACCCGGACGTGCTTCTCGCCCGCCGCCGCGAACAAGTGGATCCGCTACGTCAACAACGGCGTACGTGTCTACAAGTTCAACACCAACGAGTTCACCCGGCACTTCGGGACCCGGATGACCTACACCACGCCGACGACCGCCCGGCAGTACCTGCGGCGGAAGTACGGCACGTGGATCAAGGACGTCACCCGCGGCAACAACAACTGCTGGCTGGTCGCCACGACCAAGAACGTGACCGGCCGTCCCTTCGCGCAGTACAACTGGACCTAGTCGCGCGCGGACGCAGCGACCGGTCGATTCCTTTCACCAACAACACAGCTTGCTGCTTCGTCAATCCCGCGGCCCGTCACCCCCCCGTGACGGGCCGCTTTGTTGCGCCGTGCCCGAGCGCGCGCGATATAATGGCCAACTCCGAGACCGGGGGCGTGGTCGCGGCTAGGTTGGTTCTCATCATGTCCGCCAGACGTGAACGCCAGAAACGCGAACGCGGGCGCCGGCCTGCACCCGGCGACAATCGCTCGCCGTCCCCCGCGCTCTCGGGTCTGCAACAAGTCTTGTACGACGCCGGCCGCGCGGCGGAGCACATCGTCACGACATTCTTGAGCCGCGCGGCGCCCGCCGCCGAGCTCACAGAAATGACAGCGCAGGCGCACCGCCTCGCGCTGCACACCATCCAGCAGTCCCCGCTCGCCGCCCGGCACGCCTGTCGCCCCGGCTGTGCGTTCTGTTGCCATACCGCCGTGACCGTGGCCCCGCCGGAGGTCTTCGCGATCGCGCACTACTTGCGGGACCGCCTCTCCGCCGACGCCCTGGGCGAGCTGCGCGCCCGGCTCGACCCCAACGCGGAGCTGGCCGCCGCCCTGCCGCGCGCCGACTACATCGCCCGCCTCATCCCGTGCGCCCTGCTCACCACCGACGGCAACTGCCGCGTCCACCCCGTCCGCCCGCTGGCCTGCGCCGGCTTCCTGTCCACTTCGCAGGAAAAGTGCGCCGCCGAGTTCACGCGCGCCCCGAACCGCGACCTCGTGCCGACCGACAAGTTCGGCGCCGCCGCGGCGTTGTGCGTCGCCGTCGGCCTGCGGGACGGCTGCCGGGCCGCTCAACGCGACGGCAACTCCTACGAGCTGCACCACGCCCTCCGTCGCGTCCTCGACACGCCCGACGCCCCCGAGCGCTGGGCCCGTGGCGAAAACGTCTTCGCCGGCTGCCTGACCTGACCCCGTGTGCCACTGCTCTTGAGCAGTGCTCCCCGCCGTCTACCCCTTCCCCAGCACGTACACCACCCACGGCGCGATCCGCGTCTCGTTCACCCACGCGTACGGCTCGTCCGCCCGCCCCAGCGGCGCGCACATCTCCACCACCGCCAGCCCCGCCCGCCGGTACACCGCGCGGTAGTCCGCGTCCGGCCAGATGATGTCCACGCACGGCCGCGGGTCGCCGAGCGCCAGGTTGATGATCCGCACCTCGTCGCCGCACTTCGCCTGCCGGTTCTCCGGGTAGTCCTTCGTCGTGAACGACACCCACTCGTGCAGATAAATCTCCGGCGACGACACCAGATTGACGATCCGCCCGCCCGCGTTCAGTACCGCCGACAGCCCGCGAAACAGCGCGATCTTCTTCTCCGCGGTCGGGATGTTGTCGAACGGGAACGCAGCGAGCACGAGGTCGAACCCGCCGTCCGCGACCGATCGGTGTGCCACTGCTCTTGAGCAGTGCTCCCCGCCGCCCTCGCGTACCCGCCGACCCCCGTGTCGGCCGTCGCCGTGTGCCACTGCTCTTGAGCAGTGTTCGCTATCCTCGCGTGTCCGCCGGCATCCCTGCTGGTCGTACGGCCGCGCCGATATCGGCGGACGCCCCGGTTGCTCCACCTCCCGCAACTCCCCGTCCGCAACCAGCCGGTAATCGCCCTCGGGGTCGATCTTCCGCGCCCGCCCGACCATCTCTTCGCTGATGTCCACGCCGACCGCGTCGAACCCGAGCTTCCGCAGGAACCGCGTCGACCGTCCCGTCCCGCACCCGAAATCCAGCGCCTTCTTCCCCGTCCCGCACGCGGAACCCGGCGCCCGCTCCCCGCTCACGTGCCGCCCCAAAATCTCCGGCAAATCCCGAAACGCGAGGTAGTACGTCCCCGGAAACTCCAGCTTCGCATACGCCGCGGCGTACGCGTCATCTTCGTACGAATTCCTGAATTCCATCGCCTCACCTTGCTTGTGCGTCGCGCACCACGTTCTCCGCGCCGCGCCCAGCAATCCGAACCGCGCCCGTCAGGAAGCGCCGTCGTGCAGTGCGATCCGAACCGCGCCCGTCAGGAAGCGGTCTCCTTGCCGCCCGCGTTCACGATACGGTCGCGCGGCCGTTCCCGTCGAGCCCGCGCCCTTGTCGAAAACCGTAGCCGCCGTGTGCCACTGCTCTTGAGCAGTGCGAACCACACGCCCGCCCGGCCGCAGTCGCCCCCGCGGCCCGCATTCCCTGCCGCTCGGCCGCGACTGGCTGCTCGCGGCGGCCCAACAAATCCGCCCGCTTCTCGTCGTCGCATGCCTCGCCTACCACCTCCTGGCCGCCGCAACCGTCCTGCTCATCTGCCCCTGGCGCCGCGTGGGTGCCAACTGACCCGAACCCGCCACGCAGTTCTCGCTGCCATCAGAGAAGGCCGGCAACCTCGTGCAAGGTCGCCGGCCTTCGGGGGTTCGTTCGGCGCTGGCCGGACGGCTCTCAGCTCAGCGCACCAGTCGGAATCGTGAGCGCTCAGGCGGTCATGTTTACTCCGCTGGCGTTGCCCTGCGTCGTGTCAGCCGCCGCGCCGTTGTCCGCGGCCTGCTGCTCCGCCGCGAGCTTCGCGATCGCCTGCTGGTCCCCGGCGAGCGCCTCTTTGAGTGTGTCGGCGTACGTCTCCGCGGCCTCTTCTTGCGCGGTGCTCTGGCTGCTGGTTGCCTGTTTCGATGTCGCCGCCTGGCCGGATGGAGGCTGGCCGCCCCCGGCCGGTTTGGCCGCCGGTCGCCCTTTTCCACCCAGCTTCTTCATCGCGGCCTGGATTTGAGTCTTGAACTGTTGCGGGTCGATCCCGTTCTTGGTCAAGATGTCGCTGACCGCCCGCTGTGCCGCCGCACGCGGGTCGCTGGAGCCGTCGCTGTTCTTGGCCGCCGCCTGCATCGCCGCTTCGATCTGCTTGGTGATCGAGGCCGCCTTGCTGGAATCGACGCCCATCGCCTGGAGCGCCATGTTGGACGCCTGATCCATGCGATCCGGCTGCCCCGTGTGTCCGTTGCGCGGACGCCCAGCCGCCTGCGCCGACGCAGCGAACCCGAAACCTGACACGCTCGACATAGAAGTCTCCTTTCTTGGTCAGATTTGGGCGGACGGTCGTAGCCCCGTCGCGATCTCTGCCCAATTCAATGGAATATCGTCACGCCGTAGGTCGCCGATGACGTTTTCCCAGACCGCCCGTGCGCACGTTCGTCGCGGCCTCGCTGCCGGACGGCGTCGTTGAGGGTGATTATCCGACCCGCGTCCACATTTCGCGGCGGCCCGCCAAATCCGCCCGCTTCTCGTCGTGGCGTGCATCGCCAACCACCTCCTGGCCGCCGCAACCGTCCTGTTCATCCGCCCCTGGCGCCGCGTTTTGCTGCGCGACGCGCGCCAGCCACCATCGTGCGGGCGCCGCCACCGATTCTGTTCAGGCGGGGGCTTGGCGCTCATTTCGCCCGCCCGGTACGATGATGTTTGCTGTACGAGGGTGCCACAATTCGCCACCCGAGGAGGTTATTTGCTCTGGTATCGCCTGAATGCTGCTAAAGCAGCGCGGACGGAAGGTCGAACTTGACGTATGTCATGTACGTACGCTATAGTTGAACCGTGCGGCCGTTGTTCGTTGCCCGCACCCCGGCCGGTGGCCTGAGCCATGCCGCCGCTGAAGGACCCGCAGCGGCTGCGCCACTACCGTCAGGCGCTACGTTGCTGGAATTGCACTGGTTATGTCGTCTACCACCCGCTCGCGCACGACTGGATACGATCGAACCTCGGCGTAACTCAGCGGGCGTTCTCGGAGCTTATGTGGTAGCACGTCGAGCGCGGCGGACGAATCGACGAGGTCCCCGAACGCCGAAAAGAGTACGCGGAACACAAGTTCCATTACGACTTGAGGTTCTCGGTCGGCGGCCGGATGGTCTATGTGGAAACACGGCTCCTGATGGAGCGCGACATCGAAGACACGACGATTCATGTGGTGAGCGTCCATGACCCCTGACCGTGCAGCCAAACCGTTTCCTTGGCGGTGCCCGAAATGCCTCAAACGCGAGGTCCGCCCGGGCTCGCTCGCCGAGTACACCGCGCACGTCAAGCACGACGGGCGCGTCCACGAAGTCACAGTCCACGACTTGGCAGTGGCTCGGTGCCGGGCGTGTGGCGAGATCTCGTTCACGCTCGAGACCGACGATCAAATCAACCGCGCGCTTCGCGCCCAGCTCGGCCTGCTGCAGCCCCAGCAGATCAAGGAGCTGCGCGGCCGCCGGTTCAAGCAGCAGGAGTTGGCCGATCTTCTCGGCATCGCGCCGGAGACGATCTCGCGCTGGGAAAACGGCGCCGTCATCCAGTCGCGCGCCATGGACAACCTCGTCCGCCTTTTCTTCTCCGTCCCCGAGGTCGAGCGCGCTCTCCGCAACCCCGTCCGCCTGTCGTGCGCGACACCCCGCCCCCGTCTCTCCCGCAAATCCCGCCGCGCCAGCTAGCGTACTGTCTCGCAAGAATCGCAAGGTATCGGAGCCGCGACATTCATGTCGCGCGGTCGGCCCGCGCGGCCAGAAGGCCGCAACCCCGGCCGGGATACGACGCAGTATTTGTGAGACACTACACTACCCCGCCCCCCCCAATCAGAGCCCCCGCGGCGGAAAGGGCCCGTCGGCGCGCGAGTCGGAGCCCGAGCGGGAGCGCGGGTCACGTAACCGAGCCGGCCCAGTGATGGACCGGTTCGTGCCGCCCAGCGCGCCAGTGGGCGCCCGAGGGGCAGCGCGGGGCACGTCCGGACGGCCGTAGCCGGACCGCCACGAGCCGCGCGTCCGCAAACGCCGCCCGCTGGAGTGCTCCCCGATGACCCAGCCCCGCGCTAACAGTCCGCCGCAAAAGGACCTTCGCCGCGGAGGACCGCTCACGAAGGCCGTGTTTTCTCGTAATCTACGTCGGCCACGGGGGGCCGACGCTACTTCTGCGGCGGACTTTTAAACCACGCCAAGCTCTGCGGAAGCCGGAACGTACGGCTTAAGTTAACGCCATTCGTGACGGTCCCTCTCTTTCTCGTCCTCCTACGCTCCCCTTTTACGCTTGACACAGCCGGCGTCAGGTGTAACTTAGGAGTACCGGAGTTGTCGAGGGGAGAAGCGGTCGTGTCAATGTTTCTGATGCACGCGTACTTGGTCGCGGGCGGGGCGACAAAGCGGGCCCTGTGCCTCGCTGCACTGGTTTTCGCGGCCCAACCCAGTCTCCGAGGCGTCGGACATCCGCACCAACCAGATGTCGAGGGTTCAGCCTGTGCGGTATCCGCCGATGGTTCGGTGATCGTGGGGGTCAGCAGCTCCACATCATCGGGTGAGGCCTCTCGGTCCGTAAATGGCTCTGGACTAGAGGGTTTCGGGCACCTGCCTGGCGGCAGTTCCTTTAGAGCCCCTATCAAAACGAGCGGTGCGGACCTCTGCGCCCGCGTTCGGCGGGCAGGAACGCCCGCCCCACGCTGCGCTCTGTTAGTCGCTCTTGGCCAAGATCTCGGCGTTTCGGCCGATGGGGCGGTGGTTGTCGGATATAGTGATTTTAACCTTGCCTACGAGCCCTTCCGCTGGACGCAATCCGGTGGAATGTCAACCCACCTTATTCACACCTCCAGGTTCGTGTTTCGCGTAACCTCACGATCGACAAACTCCTACGCGCCAGGCGCCGCCCGCGCGCACTTGACCCAGCGGGCGGCGAAAACTGGGCAGGGCCTGACTCGGCGAATCAGGGCTGGCCTCTGCCGGACTCGGAGCGCGCCGTGAATAAGATGGGGTCAAGTCTCGCGCGCATGGCGAACGGTCCCACCCTCGGGGAAGCCGCGTCTGCGGATGGCTCACTGGTGCTCGGATACGGGTATTCGGGAGAGCGCCGTGTTGGATTGAGCGCGAATATCGTTAGAAGAGTAGTTTCTTATCAGTTAGGTAATCCCCAAGAGGACTCACAATGCCGCTACTCATCGCCCTGCTGACTATCTTCGGCGGTTTCGTAGTTGGCAGCTATGTGGGGTCTGGCGCTGTCACTGTCATTGCCCTTGTATTTACTGCACCGGGGTTCATCTACGAGAAACTACTTTCCGACAAGCGCGCTAGCAAGCCAGGGATGTTTCTTGTCGATCTTGCATTCTGGTCGGTCGTATTTGGAATACTCCACTTGTGTGGTAAACTAACAGTGTTAAATGTAACACTGGGTTTAGCGGCTTCGTTCGTAATAGGGATAATCGGTGCAGTGTGCTACTATTTCTTTGGTTTGGATGAACGGCGGACTGGGCCAGATAGGAATTGCGATCGCTGTGGTAAACCGTTCAGTGCTCAATATTACGTCGATGAAGCTCTTTGTCGTCGTTGTCGAAATGCGTATGAAAGAGCGGTGGAAAGTGAAATACGACGACTTCCACAAAACAAGAAATGTGACAAATGCACTGGTAGTGGGAGAATTAAAGGACATAGGTGCGCAGGATGTAATGGTCGTGGTTCCGTCGCGATACCGGAGTATCTTCTTATAAAGGAAGCAACGAGTGCTTTGCGACATAATTCAGAGTGGGGTAAATTTGCTTGCAGATATAAGGGAGTCGACGATTAGGCACAGCGGGACAGTCACCCAGTTCCTGCGCTCGCCGTACGCGGATGACAAGCGGTTCCCGTCGTGCCGGCGCGGCCGCGTCAACCCCTCCGGCCGTCCCAATCCAAAATCCAATCCCGGCGCGCCGGGACAACATCCACAATCCGCCGTGCCCTCCGCCCTCCCTCGTTTTTCGCCATTCGCCATTGGCCATTCGCTATTTCCGCCCTCCCGCCCGCCCTCTTCTGCTTCGCGTCCTTCCGTCCTCCACGGTGATTCCCGGCCTTGCTTTGCCGAGTTCTGACAAAGGGCGTTTCCTTCGTGCCCCTCGTGTCCTTCGTGGTGAAACTCCGCCACCCGCCGCCAAGAACGCACAAAATCGCGCAGCGGTCGCCAATCTCGCGCAAACCCCCCGGTTTCTTCCCCGCCTCGCCATTCCTCGTCTATACTATCTAGGCCCGACGCGGCCCATTCCCCGTCTCCGCGCCGCCGCCCGAGCCTGGCTCGCCGAAAACGCAGAACGGAAAGCTGGGATGCGCGATGCCGCCATTGTCCCGTGTCGCTTGTCACCTTCCACCTGTCGCCGCTCGTCGCCCCCGCCGGCCGCCGCTGGTTATCGGAAGATTCCCATTTACGACCCCTACAAACATGAGCATCTTGAGAACCTTACGTTCCAGCGCCAAAAAACGCGATATTATCGCCCCCTCGGGCGCCCCCTTGAGCATCTTCCCCCGCCCGGCGTGTCGGCCCCGCGCCAAAAACCGCGCACGCCGCCGCCACCCGGTCAAGAGTCTCATTTACGCCCCGTACAAACGCGATACTCTTGATACTCTTCGCCCCGGAGGCTCAGAACCGCGTTGTTATCGCCCCACCGCGATACTCTTGGCCGGCCTCGCCCGCCCCGCGCCGCCGGGCACGGCCTGGTGGCTGAAAGCTGATAGCTGAGAGCTGACAGCTTTATGAGCTACTTCTTCGTCAGCAGTACATCCGACTGCACGAACCGCTGCGTGAAGTCCACGATCCAGAAATACTGGTCCCGCGCCGCCAGCCAGCCGGCGTACTTCTCACGGCACGCTTCCGCCGGCGGCGCGGCGGTGACGACCGTCCCCGGCCCCGTGAACTCCACCCGGGCGGCGGGCCGCTCCGGCGTCGAGACGAAGAAGCAGTAATCCGCGCTCGCCAGCGGCTTGTGGAATGAGAAGCGCAGCTTCGTGATCCCCTCGTCGCCCGCCGCCACAACCGTCGTATCGAACTCGTCACCGGGCACGAACGTGCCGGCGTGCAGCGGATGCCCCGGCCGCATCCCGTCCAGCAGCATCCGCCCCGCGAGGCCGCCGAAGTACCCCGGCTCGTCCGCCGACACCAGCAGCTCGCGGTCGTTGAGCTGCTCGATGCGGCTCGGTTCGCGCATCATCAGCGGCTGCGGCGCGAACGTCAGCACATAGCCGTCGAGGCGATCCAGCCCCCACGCCTCGCGCAGGGCGACGGGCGCATAGATCCCCGCGACCGGCAGATTGATGAAGAACAGCTTCGTCGCCACCGGCGGCGCGGGCGTCGTGGAGCGGATATCGGCATAGATCAACTGCTCCGACCGCACGATCCCGCGCCAGACGTTGCGGTACACGAAGTGCGACCACAGCATCGCCCCGACGACGAGCCCCGCAACCACCGTCCGCCATCGCCCGCGCAGCCCCATCAGCAGGATCGTGACCATCACGGCATACGCGATCGCCGGCAAATAGCTGAAATGCGCCATCACGAAGACCGGAATCACCGGCACGAACGCGACGACGGTCCACGCCGGCCATAGCCACCGACCCGCCACGCCCCGCGACGCGACGACAAACCACGCCGCGATCAGCCCGACGAGCACGACCATGAACACGTACGCCCACGCGTGCGTCGCCCCGCCGCCGCCGTACGTCGCCAGCCCGAGGAACATCGGCGTGTAGAAGATCTGTGCGAAGATCAGGTGCAGCAGCTTGCTGGCCGCCCACGGCACGTACGCGAGCCCCGCCGGCGCGGTGAAGTAGATGTCCGGCACGCTGTGGACGGGGAAGACGAACAGCCGCCAGTACAGGTATGCGCAGCTCAGCAGCCCGATGACGACGTACACCGGCCACCGCCGCAGCGTGTGCCGCCAGCCGCCGAATGCGAGATCGAGCACGACGACCACGACCGGGAAGACGATGCCGGTCTCGCGGCTGAACAGCGCCAACGCCCATAGCGCCAGCGCGGCCACCAGCCACGACGACCAGCGCTGCGGCCGCGGCGCCCGGTCGTGGAACGAGGCGCGCACGTACGCCAGCACCGCCGCGACGAAGAAGAACCCGCCGACGAGCGCGTTGCGGGCGGCGATCCAGCTTACGGCGAAGACCGAATGCGGGTTGATGGCGAAGACGGCGGCGGCCAGAAACGCCCAGCCGCGGTGTCGTAGTGCCCATATCGCCATTCGGCAGACGAGCAGCGTCGTGAGCCAGTGCCATAGCAAGGCGCAGGCGTGTATCGCGATCGGGCTGCCGCCGGTGAGTACATACTCGATCTTCATGCACAGCATGGCGACGGGGCGGGCATAGCGCCACTGGAGCGGCTGCTCCTGCCACCACAGGTGTGTGAGCCGGCCCGGGAGGTCGAACGTCGCGGCCTCGACGAGGTCGGAGAACCCCCAGCCGTACTCGCGCAGCGTGGCGCGGTGCCAGTGATCGTCGAAGAACAGGCCGTCCCACAGCGACGGGCCGTCCACGGCGACGACCACGAGCAGCAGACCCACGGCAAGCTGCCAGAAGCGGAGCCGCGGGCCGCGCGTCGTGGAGCCCGCCACGACGGGTGCGATCGGCGTGGTTGCGGCGTCTGGCATGCGCTCTTGGCTACCCGTGATTTGCCGTCATTACAAGTAGCCCAGCTCGTGCAGCCGGCGCTCGACGCGCGCCTGCTCGTCGGGCGAAATGGTGAGCGGGGCGGTCGCGAGTCGGGGTTGAGCCGGCACGAACTGGTTGGCCAATTGCCGAAGCTGGCGGCACAGCGCGGCGTCCGCGTCGGCCCGATTGTCGGCCTCGGCTGGGTCGCGGCGCAGGTCGTACAGCTCTTCGGGCAACTCGGCGTTGTGCGGCCCGTATGTGTATTTGTATTCCTCGGTCCGGACGCCGCGCAGTTCGAGGTCACGCGGCACGCCGGAGACGGAGAGATACGCGGGCTGCGGCTGCCAGGGGCGGTTCTCGATCAGCGGGCGGAAGGATACGCCGTCGAGGCCGTCGATGGTCCGCGGATCGATGTCCAGGAGATCGAGCACGGTTGGCAGGGCGTCCACGAGGCGCACCATGCGCGGGCAGGCGATGCCGGCGGGCAGCCGGCCGCGCCAGCGCAGCACCAGCGGGACGCGCACGAGGAAATCGTAGACGTGCAGCATGTGGCCTTCATGCAGGTTGTGCTTGTAGGAGTTCAGCCACATCCGCAAGTGCATATCGAGCAGCCGTTCCTCACCGAGCCAGTGTTTGAAGCGATCGACCTTACGGCGGGAGCGTTCGGCGTCGAGCAGACCGCTGCGTTTGAGCATCGCGGTCAGGCGCGCGGGCTTAGCCAGCGCCAACAGGTCGCGCGCGGTCAGGTAGGGCGTCAGCAGCAACAGCCGCAGCCGGTCGCGGATGCGCGTCCAGAGCTTGGCCCGCGTGCGCAAGCGGATGTCGCTGAGCCGCAGGTCGCGCAGCAGGGGGGCGCCGGCCCGGTAGAGCTGTTGCAGGACGCTAGGTCCGGCCCAGCCGGCGACGTGATAAGGGACCATGCCCTCGATCGCGTCGATGCGCAGCAGCTTGCGGGCGTAGGCCACGGCGGTCCCGTCGCGGTACGGCTCGTCGGCGGACTTTTCGCCGTGATCGCCGGTGAAAAGGACGAACGTATCGTCGCCGGCGGCATCGAAGACGCGCGCCAGTTGGGCGTCGAGGCTGGAGACGGCGCGCTCGTAGTCGCTACGTCCGAACTCGGCGTGATCGAAACCGCGCAGAACTTGGCGCGGGGGATGTAGCTCCCAGAGGTGCAGCAGCAGGAACCATGGCGCGCGATAGTGGCCGCCGCGGAGCCGGGCGACCAACTCGTCGCCCCAATGTGTATGCAGGTAGTCGCAGGGGGCGCGATATTCGTAGTGCTCGAAGCCGCGCGCCAGCCCCATCTCGGGCAACAGCGGGCCGGTGACTTCGGCGTAGGTGTGGTAGCCGTTGGCGGCCAGTACTTCCGTGAGCATCGGCACGGAGTCGGCCAACCGGTCGCCCCAGACCATGTGCACACCATGTCGCGGGCTGTACCGGCCCGTGAGCAAGCCGGTGAAGCTGGGCGTGGTGCAGGCCATCTCGACGATCGCAGTAGGGAACGTGAGGCCGGACTGGCGCAGGGCGTCGATGGTCGGTGTCCTGGTGCGCCGGCCCGGATCGACCCACTTGTCGGCGCGGCCGCAATCGGCAACCACCATCAGCACGTTGGGACGGAGGGCTGTCATGCCGACTCTTTTCCCCCTGCGAGCTGTGCGGGCCAGTGAAGGGGCTGGCGCACGGCTGCGGTTCGGTCGCACCACCACGCCCGCGTCCGTTCCATGCCGTCCGTGAAGCTCACGCGCGGGCACCAACCGGTCTCGGCTTGCAAGCGGGACGCGTCTACGACCTGGTCGGTGCCCATCAGTCGGGCCGTACAACGGCTGATGGCCGGTTGACGTCCAGCGAGCACGGAGACGAACTCCGCCACCCAGCCCGCCGCGTACGCCACTGGCCGCGGGATCCGTTGCCGAAGCGGCGGCAAGCCCAGCAGGGCCGCGTGCGCGTTGACGAACTGCTCTTGCGTCACCCGTTCGGCGCTGGCCGCGTCGTAGACCTTCCGGGCACCGGCCGGATGCGTGGCGGCGGCCCATACAGCGGCGGCGGCGTCATCGTTGTACAGGGTCGCGATGCGGTTTTGTCCGTCGCCGACTAGGCACAACCGGCCGCGCGCGTGCAGGACCTCCAGGCGGTCGAGCAGCGTCTGATTTCGGGGGCCGTACAGGAACGCCAGCCGCACGATGGTCCACGGGCAGCCCGCTTCGTCGCAGCGCCGCTGCACGAGGCGCTCGGCGACCAGCTTCGCGCGACCGTAGAGGTTGTCAGGTGTGGGCCGTGTGGGGGTGTGGTCGGCGCCCATGAGCGGAGTCGCGGCGTTGGGCGAGTACACGGCCGCCGAGCTGACGTACACGAAACACGCCGGTTTCTGCGGCAGGGCGGCGTCGAGCAGGTGCCGGGTGATATCCACGGTGCCGCGCTGAAACTCCGGCCAGCGCCCAACCAGTTCGACGCGGGCGGCGGCGTGAACCACGATGTCGCCCGGCTCAACTAAGCCGCGGCAGCCGCCCGGCGCGGAGAGGTCGCCGCGGATCGTGTGGGCACCGAGGGCTCGGAGCCGCGTGTCGTCTGCGGGCCGGCGTACGAGGGCGCGCACCAAATCCGCCTGGCGTAGCGCGACCTGGAGCAAAGCGTGCCCGAAGAAGCCGGTCGCGCCGGTGATGGTTACGTTCATGGGCCGGCCCTGCGCGGAGTGCCCGGGAGCCAGCGCGGCACTCGCCGCACGTACTCCTCGTAGGCTTGGCCAAATCGCTTGCGCAGCAGGGGCTCCTCCAGGCACACGACCTGAAGCTGCGCGAGCGGCAGCGCCACGAGGAACAGCAGGAAGATGCCAGTGGACGAGAACGCGAGCGCCTCGCCGAGCAGCATCCCCAGCAAGCTGCCGGCGATCGGGTTGCGGCACCACTGGAACGGCCCGACTGCGACGAATTCTCTGGGCGGGTCGAACTCGACGTAGGCGCCGCGGCCGTGGCGGGAAAGCAGCAATGACGCCGTCGCATAGAGGCCCATGCAGATCGAGAAGAGGATCACGCCGAGCCAGCGCACTGAACCGATCTCGACGCGGGCGCGGGGCCAGTGCACGTCGATCCGGCTCGCCAGCCAGGGCAGCAGCACGAGCACGGCGGCCAGGAACAGAATGCTGTACACCAGCATCCGCAGCGCGAGCGGAATCCGGTCGAGCCACGCGCGAAGCCCGCCGGTGCCGGCGTGCACCGGGTCGGATCTCGACCGGATGTCTGTCGTCATAGGGTCTCCACGCACCAGTGGCCGACCGCACCAACACCGGGACCACCGCAGTTGACCCATGATTCCCGACGCAGGGGCGCCTGTCAACCGAGCGTGGCGTCCGATCCTGTTGCTCAGGCGTCCAGGAGCGTGGCAACGAAGCGATCCATGAGCGCCGTCAGCGTTGGCACCGGCACGCGCGATTCGAAGCACACGCCGATGATATTCAACCGGTCGTGGGTCAGATTGACGTGCAGGGCGAAGCCAGGCTCCGGTAGGAGTGTCGAGTAGCCGTAGTGGTTGTGAAGTTCGGCGCCGCAGAAGCGCGGCAAGGGGCGCGAGAAGGGGCCGATGAAGTCCAGCCGCAGGGAAGGCGTGCCCGCCAGCATGAGGCCGGATGTGTGGCGGCGGCCGGAGAGCATGGTCGCGCGCAGGACCGCGGCGACGTACGCCGTGGGCGGGTACATCAGAAGCGAAAGAGCGGCGTAGTATTGCAAGCCGGTGCGGGCGCGGACGTGGGCGATCGTCTGACGGTGGATCACCCGGGTTGCCTCCACCGGATCGCCCGCAGCCTCGGCCGGCACTATGAGCGGCAAGGCGCTGGTCAGGTTCCAGCACATGGCCGGCCCCTGTCGACGCCGATTGTCGAGCAGCAACATGACGGTATACAACCCGTGCGATGGCTGGGGCTTCGGCATCAGCTCATGCAGGGCGTGCAGCGCACAGCCGCGCAGATAGTCGCCCGATGGTGACGTGCCCGCGACCCGCCGCATCCTGTCGCCAACCTGCACCGTCTGCTCCGGCGTCAGGTGTCGCAGAACGAAGTGCATGGGGCCTGGGGAGGTCACCCCCGGTCGGGGGGCCAGTTGCAGGACCGGGCCGCAACCTGGGTGTGCTGGACGGCACAGCTCGAGTACGGCCTGGAGGCGCCGCCAAATGGGGTAGTCGGCGAGCATCCGGCCGAAGTCATCGCGCCGTTCGTCGCCGGCGCTGGTCAAGGCCGCGGGATCGGGAGCCTCATCGTACAGGCGGGCCAGCTCTTCCAGGAGCGAGTAAGCCCCGCGTCCGTCGGTCAGGGCGTGCGGCCAGCGCATCACGACCACATCGCCGCGGGGCAGCCCGCGAAAGACGTGGAACTGGACGGGCGGCAGACCGTCAATGTCGAGTGGTGCGGCGAAGAGTGCTTCGACATCGTGCTGCAATTGAGCGGCGGTGGGTGGTGTAACCGCGTGCAGTTGCACGACGCGGCGCATGTCCGGCGCCGGGCTGTCCAGCCGCCAGCGCGGGCGGCCGGTGCGGATCTCCAACTCGCGCCGTGCCCCGGCCGTCGGATACACGCGGTACAGGGCGAGCAGCGCGCGGCGCAGCCCCGCGACATCGACCTGTCCGCGGAGCTCGAGGTGGATGTGGACGTGCACGCCGGGCAGCCCGGCACGCCTCGTGGCCTGCTCCTCCGCGAAGAACAGCAGGTCGAGCGGGTTGGGGTACTGGTAGTGGGCCAAGACCTTACTCAAGCAGCACGCCGGCGAGCCGGTCGATGAGGTTAGTCAAAGTCGCAACCGGGACGCGCTTCTCATAACACACCCCCGTGATGTTCAGCCGCTCGGCCGTCACGTTGGCATCCAGGGCAAACCCGGTGTCCGGCAGCGGCGGCCGGCCGCCATAGTAGTTCAGTAACTTGCACCCGCAAAAAGTGGCCATCGGACGTGTACTGGGCCCCATCAGGCCCAGCGGCAGCGACGGAGTCTGCCCCATACCCAGCCAGGGCGTCACGCGCCGGCCGGAGCTGACCCGCGTCTTGATCCCGGCTGCGAGCCAGGCCGTTGGCAGGCGCGTGAACAGCCACAGGATCGCGGCGTGCCGAAGCGGCGTGTCCGACGCGAGCTGGTTTCCGGTCTGCTCCCGGAACAGGTCGGCGACCCGCTGCCGGTCGTGAATGAGCCCGGCCGGTACGGCCAGCGGCAGTGCGCTCGTCAAGTTGCAGCACCAACGCAGCGGCTGTCGCCGATTCCGCCGCCCAAGCAGGTTCAGCGTCGTGTACAACGTGTCCGGCGGCACCGGGTGCGGCATCACCTCGTGCAGCGCGCGGAGCGCACAAGCCCGCAAGAAGTCTGGAAACCGCGCCACGCCGCAGATCCGCACGGCGTTATCCATGATCCGTTTGGTTTCGCTGGCGGGAAAATGGCGGAATACGCAGCGCAGTCGCCCCAGGTCCGTCGGGATGGGCTCCGTGACGAGCTGGCTGAAACGCCTCCGCTGTCGGTTGGGCCGGAGAACTGACCCGAAGAACGTCTGGACGCGCCAACGGAGTGTCGTGCGGGCCAGCAGCGCCCCGAAGTCGTCGCGGGTTTCGTCGCCGGCGCTGCACAACGTATTCACGTCCGGCGCTTCCTCGTACAAACGGTCCAGTTCCTCCGACATCATGCCCCCGCCGCGGGCGTCCATCAGCGCGTGCGGCCAACGCATGACCAGCACATCCCCCTGCGCGAGCCCGCGGAGGACGTGAAACCGGAGCGGAGGGAACCTCGCGGCGTCAATGGGAGTCGCGAACAGCCGCTCGAACTCCGTCCGCCACTGGTCTGGCGTCGGTGGCTGAATTTGGTGGACCTGCACGACGTGATTTGGATGCGGGGGCGGCATATCGAGCCGCCACCGCGGGCGTCCGGTGAACGTGCCAGTCACCAGTTTCGCCGCGGTGACCGGATACTCGCGGTGCAAGGCCGCGATCGCCTGTTTGAGCCGGCCGAGGTCCAGCTCGCCTTCGACCTCGGTCACGAGGTGGATGTTGGCACCGAGTAGCCGCGCGCGACGGCTGGCTGCGTCAGCCGCGAAGAAGAGCAGGTCCAACGGATCGGGATCTTGATACCGCGCCATGCGTCCGTGCACTCCTCTGGCCGCGACGGAGTGTCGTGGCGCCCGGCGCGTTGGTCAAGCCAAGACAAGGCCGTGAATGTGGCACAGCCGGGCGATGCTCACACGCCCTACGGCGTGTACGGGGTCGGCGGCGGCACCTCGGGAACCTGCACGGTGTCGCCCACCGGCGGTGGCGCGGTCCGGCAAAGACGCCCGTCTCGCCAAGCCAGGAAGCGATAGGACGGGTCGTCCAGGCTCTTGTGGAACTGGAAACGGACCGTGCGGAAGCCGGCGGGCTCCGACGCCAGGACGGTGGCCGTGAAGGCGGCGGTCGTGAACGTCGTGCCGGCTGGCGGGGCCGCGCGGGTGCAAAAGACGCGCTCAAATGGGTTGGCGCGGAACGGGATTGCCCCGCTGGTCAGCGTCATCGTCCGCTCGTCGTCGCGGGTCCAGGTCAGCGGGCGGCGACCCAGTTGCAGCGGGAAGATGCGCGTGTGGAGATCGTCGTGGCCCACCCGCCACGTGAGCGAGAGGCTCATGGCCCCCATGCTGGACGGGCTGTTCAGCGCGAATACGTCCAAGGGGTGCGCCGGATCGATGTCGATGTCGGCGTTCAGGCTGTTCGCGCGGTCCGTGCCGCCCAACGAGGAACACAGGTCGCGGCGGATCTTCGTCATGGGGACCGCGGCCACAATCCCGGTCAGGATCAGGACGCCGCCCATCGTCAGGGCCGCCGCGCGCCCCAGCGTCAGTCGTTGGCGGAGCGGCGGGAGGCGGTCGAGGAACAGGCCGAACAGGAGGGCGGTCCCGACGGCGGCATTCATCCACAGACGGTCGGAGATGTCGCCACCGCCCTCGGCCAGCAGGGCGAAGAGGGCCCAAGCGACGGCCAAGCCGGCCACGCGCGACCCCCTGAGCCCCCGCGCGAGCACGAAGCCCGCGGCCGGTAGCAGGATTGCGCTGGCGGTGAGCAATTGCCACGCCCAGCGGGCGTTCAACGCCATGAAGTCCGTGACGGCCGCGTAGGTCAGGTGCATGAGCCCCGCCGGGACGACCCAGGCCAGTCGCGACAAGAAGCGCATCGGATCATGCCACGGGACTGGGTAGGTCACGGAGCGCGATCCGTACCCGGCGGCGACGTAGAACGCCGCATATGCCACCGCCGCGAGCCCAAACGACCACAGGACGCGCGAACTGACCACACGGTGCACGCGTGCCCGGAGCGTCTCCGTCCCGGCGGGGCCGCCGAAGAACAAAACGTACGCGCCGATGATCGGCAGGGCCGCGACACCCGATTCTTTTGATCCGCACGCGAGCAGAAAGCACGCCAAGCCGGCGAGCAACCAGCGTGCGCGCCGGGTTTCACGATTACGGTCGACGCACAGGACCGTCGCAACGACGAACAAAGCGGCGAGGAGCGTGTTGCGGTTGGCGATCCACCCGACGGGCATGCAGTGCACGTCGTCGAGCGCCAGGAACGCCAGGGCCCACAGGGCCGCGCGCAGCGGAGCACCCAGGGCGTAGTACAGCTTCCACGCCAGAACGAGAAACACGCCCAGCAGCGCGAGGCTTGTCACGTGGTAGCCCGGGGCCCAATTGTGGTAGATCGCGTAGTCGAGCCAGATCGTCAGGCTGGCGACGGGGCGGAAAAAGCGGGCCTTGAAGTCGGGGTCGGTCCACCAGGGCGCTATACCGGCGTCGAACGTCGCATCGCCGGGGCGGGGTGTGATGGCGAAGTCATAGAGGTTCCAGCGCGGCAGGCGGGCGCCGGGCAGATCGCCGCGCAGAACGGCTTGGTGGATGAAGTCGTCCCAGATGAAGCCCCAACGGAAGGAGGGCAGGTTGTTTGCGACGCCGGCGGCGATGAGCAGGGCGGCGACGAGTGTCGTGCGGCGGCTCGACGGTGCGACGGTCATTCCAGGCGTCCGGGGTTCACGCCGCCGTTTCGACCGACGGCAAGTCGCGAATCTTACGCGCTGGGACGCCCGCCCAAAACTCGTTGGGGCCGACGGTCGTGCCGGGCAGGACCACCGCCCCGGCCCCGATCATCGAGCCGCTGCGGATGTGCACGCCGCCGAAGATCACGGCGTGCCCGCCAACCAGCACGTCGTCCTCGATGACGGTGCGTCTGAAGATGACGGCGTCGCGCTCCTGGTAGTGCCCCGCGACGGTCGCGTTGAAGCCGATCACGACATTTCGGCCGAGCGTGACCAGGTGCGGATCGAGCACGTGCGGATCGGTGACGTACGCCGACCGCGAGCGCGGGCCGAAGACCGGCCCCATCAGCCAGACGAGCGGCGGGAGGTTCGCAAAGTGGAAGACGAGGAAGCCGGGGAAGGGGGCCTCGTAGCGCGCTTTTGTCAGCACCGCGAGCAGGCACGACCACAAGACCTGCCGGCCCGGGATGCGGCTGCGCGTGTCGTACCGTCCCTCGTGCGGCGTTGGGATCGGCAGGCGCAGCACGACCAGCTCTGCGACGTAAACCAGGTTAAACAGGATGACGAAGCGGCCGGTCGCGACCGCCCACCGCCAGACCTGGGGCAGGTCCGCCGCCAGCGGGCTGCCCAGGGGCCAGATCCGCAGCGCGGAGAACGCGGCGGCGGCCAGGAACATCGCCACGCACCAGATGAAGAGCCGCGTGAAGAGGTCGAGGACAAGGAACCAGCGAAGACCGCTTCGTTGATCGCCGTGCGGCGCGGTCGAGGAGGCCACCGACACGGCGGAAACCTCATCCGTTGTGGACACTGCGTTTGCCTCCGTTAGGGGCGATGACGAAAACGGGAAACGTAGGCACGCGCGTATCGCGGCCGGCGTACAGGAAGCACGATTGACAGCCTGGGTTCTACGTCCCGCGCGTCCCCGTGATGCGGAGAGGTGAAGCTTACCCGCGCACGACGAAGCCGGCAGTCATCCACTTGCTCGACTCCACCGAGTGCAGCACGACGGTCTGGCCGGGCTTGATCTCGCCGGCCCGGACCATCTCGTCGAAGTGCAGGAGCAGCGAAGCGCCGCCGCAATAGCCCGTGTTGCGCGCGCGGAACATCATCTTGGCGAGCGGGGCGTGAAGCCGGGTCTGGAACTGCTCGATGTTGCCGTTGTAGAGCTGCATGGTCGGGATCGACCAGACATAGTGATCGACCTTGGCCGGGTCGATGTCGAGCTGGTTCAACATGCGGAGCGCGCCCTCGAGCAGGAAGGGGCCGGCATTGCGGTTGACGGCGGCGAAATCCTGATCCAGGTGATGCAGCCCGCGCTCGTAGACCGCCTGGACCTGCCTGTCCGGCTCGACCAGGTCCGCGACGCCGCCGCCGGCGGTCATGCCCGGCTCCATTTTCCCGCCGATGGACTCGACATAGGTGCCGAGCACCTCGCGGGGGAGCGGCCCCTTGTGGCCGGCCTCGGCGGCCTGGAGGAAAATCGCACCGCTGCCGTCGGCGAGGATGTAGCGCAGTGCCGCCTGCGTCTTGTTCATCACCGCTTGGTTGAAGTAGCAGTTCCGCAGGTAAACGCTGGAAAGCTGGCAGATCACGACCAAGGCGTTCTTGTAACGCCCGAGCTGGAGCGAGTCGTACGCGATCTGGAGCGCCTTGCCGACCCCCGAGCAGTTGGAGTGGATTTCCATCTCAGCGCAGCGCTCGATGCCCAGCCGCTCCTGCAAGACCGCCGAGGTGGGCGGCGTGCTGCGGTCAAAGTTGGGGGAGGCCAGCACGAGCAACTCGACGTCGGTCGGCTTGCGGCCCGCCGCGGCGAGCGCCGGCCGGGCCGCCTCTTCTCCCAGCGTGGCGACCGTGTGGGTCAGGCACAGGGTTTTGGGGTCGATGGCGAAGTGGCGGCACTCGATGCCGCTGCTTTCGAGCATCTTGGGGCCCACATTTTTCAGAAACCCCTGCACTCGCTCGGGCGCGTCCGTCAACCGTCCCAGAATGTCGTCGATGCGCTCATTCGGGATCGGGTCATTGGGCAGGAACGCGCCCGTGCCCGCGATAAACACTCGATGGAGCGCTGCTGTCATTGTCCTCGCCTTGGCGGACAGGGCCCTGGCCGCCCTTGGGAGGCCATGGGCCCTTGTCACAGACACGGTATCGTTTCGCGCAGCGGCGATTCTGTCAACTGCCCCGGAGCCTTGCTTTTCTGACGGGCCCTCGGGGCTCCTCGGGGAGCCCGGCGCGGGCCACCGCGCGCCAGCACGTACGTTTCCCACACGCTTCGGCCGGCTTGCGGCCTGCGATCATGGTTTCGGCCGGCCCGGCGCCCGGGCTGGCCGCGACATGATCCCGGCGTCGACGCAGACTCGCCTGCGCACGATCTTTTTCTACTTGCCGGCGCTGTATTTGAAGGACAGGCTGACTCGGGCCCGGTAAGCCACCACCTTCCCGTTCTCGACGCGCAGATCGAGCTTCATCACTTCGGCGATGCGGAGGTCCTTGAGGCTCTTGGCCGCGGTTTCCACCGCGTTCTTGGCCGCATCCTCCCACGACTTCTCGCTCGTCCCGACCAGCTCGATGACCTTGTACACGCTTTCCGCCATCGTTCTTCTCCTTTGCCGACGTGACGTCAAACGTGGGATGATACCGCAAGTCGCGGCCGGACGGGAGAGTGCCGGCCGCCGCCGCCAGGGCCTTTCAATTCTCGGCCGTGCGCGCGCTTGTGGTAGTGCGAAGTTGAACTTCGCACCGCCCACCTGTGCGACGAGGGCCGGCGCTGCGGCAGAACTGAAAGGTCCTGCCATCGCCGCCATCGAGGCGGGCAGCGTCCTCCACATCGAGCGGGACCGTCCGCATGTGCTGGCGATACACAAAGATGAAGAACGCCGAGTTGGCGAGGCACGCGGGGACGCGGTATGCAGTTCGCCGGCAGCTTCGTTGGGGCCTGGGGCGGCGAGGACGCAGGACGCAGAAGCCAAGACGGCCTCGATCGTCCGAGCGTTCGATTTCCCGTGCGCTGAGCCGGACGCGCGGGCCCGTCGGGGGAACTGACCGCCCCATCACCGGGGCGGCTCGGTCTTCGAGGGGGCTCGGAATGAGGGCGCGGGGCGCTACATTCTCGGGTTCGCGCTACAGTAGCGCGCGGAGAGTCGTCACGACGTAGTCGACGTCGGATTCGGTCAGGTGGTTGTGAAACGGCAGGGCCATCGTCCGCTGCGAAAGGGCCTCGGTGATGGGAAAATCGCCGGGGTTGTAGCCGAGGTCGGTGTGGTAGAACGGCTGGAGGTGGATCGCGGGGAAATAGACGTTGCAGCCGATGCCTTTGGCGCGGAGCTGCCCGAGGATGCGATCGCGGTCGGACTGCGCGTAGTGGTCGCTAAGGCGGACGACGAAGACGAACCAGCTTATGTGCGTCTGGGGCAGCACGCGCTGCGTCGAGAGACGCGGCTCGTCCTTGAGGCGCTCTAGGTAGAGCCGCGCGACGCGGTCGCGCTTCGCGAGAATCTCGTCTAGGCGGCGCATCTGCACGGTGCCGATCGCGGCCTGCATGTCGTTCATGCGGTAGTTGAAGCCGAGCCGCGGGTGAGCCAGCCAGCCGCCCTCGGGGTCGCGGCCCTGGTTGCGGAACGACCGGATGAGGAACGCGAGGTCGTCGTCGTTGGTGACGACCATGCCGCCCTCGCCGGTGGTCATTTGCTTGTTGGGGTAGAAGCCGAAGACCCCGGCCTCGCCGATGGTGCCGCAAGGGCGGCCTTGGTAGGTCGCGCCGAGGGCTTCGCAGGAATCTTCAAGCACCCGGAGGTGGTGCCGGCGGGCAATGGTCCAGATCGCGTCCATGTCCGGCGTGCAGCCGAAGACGTCGACGGGTAGCAGGGCCTTGGTGCGCGGGGTGATGGCGGCGGCGGCGCGGGCGGTGTCGAGCTGCCAGGTTTGCGGGTCGATGTCGACGAAGACCGGCTTGGCACCCTCGAACATGATGCTGTTGCTGGAGGCGATGAAAGAGAACGGCGTCGTGATCACCTCGTCGCCGCGGCCGACGCCGAGGGCCCGCCAGCACATGTGGAGGCCGGCGGTGCCGCTGGAGCAGGCGATGGCGTGCTTCACGCGGAGGCGTTTGGTGAATTCGGCCTCGAACTCGGGGATGCGGGGGCCGAGGCTGAGGCGCTCGGAGCGCATAACGGCGACGACGGCGTCGATTTCGGCTTGGGTGATGTCCTGGGCGGAAAGACTGATTTCGCGGTTCACGTCGTACTCCCAACTTTGGTCACCCAGCGCATCCGCGCGGGGTTCTGCGGGGCGTGGCGCGCCGCCGCAAAGATCGGTATCATATCGGCCAACCATGCGAAGGGCTCGCGACGAGCAGTGGCTGCCGATGTTTCGCCGAGCGGTCGGCTACCTGCACCCGCACCGGCGGTCGCTTGTTATCGGGCTGATCGCGGCGGTCGGCGTCAGCGTCTTCTACACGTTCAGCGTATCGAGTATCGTGCCGGTGCTGAAGATCATCTTCGCCGAGCATGAGACGCTCGTCGATTGGATGCACCGGGCGGAGACGCAGCGGCGGCTGGGCGTCACGATCGCCGCGGATCTGCCGGACGATCCGCGGGGGCTGACGGTGGTCGATATCCGGCCGTCATCGCCGAGCGCGGCGTTGGTGCACGGCGGGGACCGCATCGTCGCCCTCGGCGAGCGTGCCGGCAGTGCGTACGAGCTGGGCGAGCGGCTGGCGGGGTACGATGGCGAGGAGATCGACCGGTCCCGCGTGGTCGGCATTGACGGCGGCGAACGCGAGACGGCGTTGCGCTTGCGGCCGCATCGGTGGTGGTGGCCCGCCGTAGTGCGTGGCGCTCAACTCCTTCCGGTCGGCCGCAGCCCGCACGACCGTTTCAATGCACTGCTGGTCGTAATGATCGCGGTCCTGGTCATCAGTACGCTGGGGGCGGTGTGCCGGTTCGCCAACGAAGGGCTGGTGGCAATCGCGGTCCAGCGGGCGATGCACGATCTGCGGACGGCGCTGGCGCACCACACGCTGCGGCTGCCGATGCCGTGGCACAGCACGCAGCCGCCGGGCGACACCCTCAGCCGCTTCGCGCAGGACATCGGGAAAGTCGAGGTGGGGATCAACACGCTGTTCGGGAAGGTGGTCCGCGAGCCGCTCAAGGCCATCGGCGTGCTCACGCTGGCGCTGCTGCTCGACTGGCGGATGCTGCTGGTCGGCGTCGTCGGGCTGCCGGTGGGCGTGCTGGTGATTCGCGTCTTCGGCCGGCTGGTCAAGCGGGCCCAGCGGCGGGCGTCGCAGTCGTGGGGACGGCTGCTGGACCACCTGGGCGAGCGGCTGGCGGGCGTCCGCATCGTGAAGGCCTACAACATGCAGGCTGCCGAGAGCCGCCGGTTCGCGGCCGAGGACGACGTGTTGACGCGAGCGCAGACGCATATCGAGCTGGTGGACGCCGCGAGCAGTCCGGCGCTGGAGATGCTGGCTTCGCTGGCGGTGTCGGCGTTCGTGCTGTACGGCGGGGCGCGCGTGTTTTCGCAGGAACTCGAGCCGCACATGTTCTTCGGGGCGGTGATCTGCCTGGGCGGGATCTTCGACCCGCTGCGCAAGATGGGGAACGTCTACAACCGGTTGCAGGCGTCCGAGGCGTCGGCGCGGCGGCTGTTCGAGCTGCTGGACCTGCCGGCGGAGGAGCCCGATCTGGCACCGCACGCGACGGCCGCGCTGCTGCCGCGGTTTCAGAACACGATCGAGTTTCGCGACGTGTCGTTCAGCTACCCGACGAACGCGGAGCGGAGGGTGCTCGCCGGGGTCAGCCTGCGCGTGCGGTGCGGGCAGGTGGTCGCGGTCGTGGGGCCGAACGGGTCGGGCAAGACGACGCTGATCTCGCTGCTGCTGCGGTTCTTCGAGCCCAACTGCGGGGCGATCCTGATCGACGGGCGGAACATCGCGGAGGTGTCGCTGGCGTCGCTGCGCAGCCAGATCGGGCTGGTGACGCAGGACGCGGTCGTGTTCTCCGGTACGGTGCGCGCCAACATCGCGTACGGCGTCAAGCTGGACGGGGCGGGCGTGTCGGCCGGCGGCGGGACGGACGTCGCGCCCACGGAGGACGACATCCGTCGCGCGGCACGACTCGCGCGGGTGGACGAGTTCGTGCGCGATCTGCGCGTGGACAACGACGGCCGGGTGACCACGGGCTATGACGCGTGGGTCAACGCGCGGACGCTGTCGGGCGGGCAGCGGCAGCGAATCGTGCTGGCGCGGGCGATCCTGCGCGACCCGCCGATCATGATCCTCGACGAGGCGACGAGCCAGGTGGACAGCGAGTCGGAGCGGAAGATCCAGGAGGCGTTGGAGGACGTGATGCGCGACCGCACGACGTTCATCATCGCCCACCGCTTCAGCACGATCGCGCGGGCGGACATGATCGTCGTGCTCAACGAGGGGCGGATCGTCGGGCAGGGGCGGCACGACGAGTTGCTGCAGACGTGCCCGTTCTACGTGACGCTGGTCAAGACGCAATTCGCAGAGACCGCGCCGGCGTGAGGTTTGCGCCGGGGTTAGCGCACAGTCCATTCCAGAATGCCGCCGGAGAAGTCGCTTTGGAGTTGGACTTCGAGGCGGAGGGCGGAGGTCTCGAACGGATCGAAAGAGACCTGGTTGAAGGTGTCGCGTTTCGCGGCATACTCACTGGCGGCGGCGACCGGTTTCCAGTCGTCGCCGACACGGTATAGGACGCGCCAAGACCGGGGGACGCGGCACTGGCCGACGCCGGTGTCGTCAAACCAGTAGACTTCGACCGCGCTGACCTGGGTGGGTTTTTCGAAGTCGTACTGGACCCACTCGGTCGTGCCCTTGTGGTCCCACCAGGTGAAGCGCGGGATGGCATGGTCGTTTGAGTTGTCGGGGTCAATCTGGTCGTTCAGCGCGGAGAGCTCGTCGTGGGTGTGGGAGGCGCTGCGGCGGGCGCCGGTCGCGAGCGTGGGCGGCGACGGCGCGCGGGCGACATTGGGGTCGCGGGCGAGCCAGACGGCCATTTCGCCGGCATCGCGGTGGCACCAGGCGTAGTATGGCACGGCGACGAGCTCGGCGGGCGTGGTTTCGGTTGATTTGCCGTCGGCGGAGCGGTGCAGGGCGGTGGCAGGGCCGCGCAGAACCGTTACGCCGCCGAGGAGGTCGGGGCGATGTTCCGGCTGCAACTTACTGTCGTCGGGGAGGACGAGATTCAGGGCGTGGTTGTGGTTGTCGACAGCTTCGGCGCAGTAGACGATGGGGCCGCGCTCGAGCGCGACGTAGCCGGCGTCGTCTTTGAGGGACGGGTTTGCGACAACGCGGCGGATGGGCATCGCGAGGTTCCATTCGACCGTATCGCCATTCTCCCACGTTCGACCTATAGGCATGAACCCGCCGCCCCGTCCACAGACCAGCAGGAGCTCGCCGTTGATGATGGCCCGCGGCAGGTCAGTTGTCGGGTCTGAATCTCGGTACAAGTCGCTCGGAACAGGTAGACCGCGAGCCCAGCCGGGAATGCGGAGCATGATGGTGAAATGAGCGGGGTCCTTCAGCGCTACCGTGAGCTTGATCTTGCCGTCCCAGGGATAGCGCGTCTCCTGCGTGAGCGTGACCGTCTGGCCTTTCACCGAGATCTTGGCCTGGCCGCCAATGAAGAGGTTGACGTAGATGACGTCGTCGCGGACGGCGTAGATGTAACCGGGGATGGAGGGCAGGAAGCGCGTGACGTTCGTCGGGCAGCAGGCGCAGTCGAACCAGGGCTGGCGCGTCGCGGTGCCGAAGGACGCGAGCGGGTTGACGTAGAAGAAGCGGTCGCCGCCCAGCGAGACGCCGGCGAGGAAGCCGTTGTAGAGGACGCGTTCGAGGACGTCGATGTACTGGGCGTCGCCGTGGAGGAGGAACATGCGCTCGTTCCAGAGGGCGTTGGCGATGGCGGCGCAGGTTTCGGCGTAGGCGGAGGCGTTGGGGAGCTCGTATTCGTCGCCGAAGGCTTCGCCGCCGTGGCGGGCGCCGATGCCGCCGGTGAGGTAGAGGCGCTTGGTGACCATGTTCTCCCAGATGCGGTCGATGGCGTGGATGAAGCGCTCGTCGCCGGTGAGGGCGGCGACGTCGGCCATGCCGCTGTACATGTAGGCGGCGCGGACGGCGTGGCCGACGGGGTGGTCCTGGTCGACGACGGGCATGTGGTCTTGCGCGTAGTCGCCATAGAGCTTGTGGCCCTCGGGGCGGCCGCGCTGGTCGAGGAAGAAGCGGGCGAGGTTGAGGTAGCGCTCGTCGTGCGTGAGGCGGAAGAGCTTGACGAGGCCGATCTCGATTTCCTGGTGGCCGGGGACGTCGTGGCGGGCGTCGGGGCCGAATTCGCGGCAGACGAGGTTGGCGGACTTGAGGGCGACGTCGAGGAGCGTGCGTTTGCCGGTCGCGAGGTGGTGGGCGACGGCGGCTTCGTACAGGTGGCCGAGGTTGTAGAGCTCGTGGCTCTGGGCGAGGTACGACCAACGCGCCGGGCCGCTGCCTTCGGGCGGGTTGTCGGGACGGAGGCGGCGGGCGGTGTAGAGGTAGCCGTCGGGCTCCTGGGCGGCGGCGATCTTGGCGATAAGGCCGTCGAGGTAGGCGTCGAGATTGGGGTCGGGCTGCAGGGCGAGGGCGTACGAGGCGCCTTCGATGACCTTGAAGACGTCGGAATCGTCGTAGCGGATGCCCTTGAAGTCGCCTTTCATCAGGCCGCCGGCCTTGGCGAAGTTGTCGATGCGGCCGGTTTCCTCGCAGCGGCGGAAGGCGTAGGGGATGGTGACGGTGCGGTTGGTTTCGAGGCGTGGCTGCCAGAAATCATCCTGGACGTGGACGGCGGTGAAGGGGACGGGCTGGATGGGGTAGTCGTTCATGTCGGTGGCCCAGGAAGAGGTTGGGGAGGCGAGGAGGGCGGTGAGGACGGCGAGCAGAGCGGCGGTGAGGTCGGCGGTGACGACGGTGGCGACGGGATGTAACGTGCGCATGCGGGGCGGTTCCTTTCGAGGAGCAAACAGGGCGAGAGGCATTATACGGGGGCGGGGGTGGGAGGTTCGCCTGGAGAGGTTCGCGATGCGTTTGGCTCACGCGGGGACCGCGGCCTGCGATGCGCGGGCAGGGCGGTGTGCCCAGCGGGCCACCGGGTAGGTCCCGCCATCCGTAGCGGACATACCGATCAGCTTGACGTGGCGACGGGCAGAGCTACAGTGCCACCGGAGCCACGGCGGCTCGGTTCTTCAGCGCGTCGTGCCGTGCCGCGACTTGCTCGAGTTAGTTGAGGTGGTGTGTGGACGTTCTCGACACCTCCGTGATCATCGGCATGAAGCGGAAGGACATTCTGGCTGTGGCCAAACGGCGCGTCGTTGCCGTATCGCCCTTCACGGTCTGGGAGCTCGTGTGCCACCTGGATGAGGTACGCAAAGACGAGACCCCGGATCAAGCGTTTAGGCGTCGCAAGGGGACCGTCGTAGTGCTACAGAGCCTTGAGATGCTGCACGACCCGTTCGCGCAACACGCGGCGGCGGTAGGGGCAGCACAACTGGCGAACCCGACGCGGTTCGAGGACCGCGAGGGGGCGAGGCAGATCGTTAATTGCGTCGTCGGCGCCAAGAGTCTCGCGGCGCTGAGGCGGGAAGTGCTTACTCGCCCTGATGGCGCGAAAGTTCGCTTTGGGGACATTGCGGTTCGCGCGCGCCAGGCGCTCGAACAAGAAGAGCTGCGCTACATCGAGAACGCCAGGAAAATGTGGGGGCGCGTGGTAAGTCTCTCAGGGCTGACGAATCCGAGCAAACTGACTGACGAGCATCTCTGGCAATGGCTAAGCGATATGCTCGCGGCGCTCCGAGGGTCTTACGAGCAAGACGGGGTGGCCACGGAGGCACTACTGCTCAACGTCTGCGAAAGCATGTACCCGTACTTTGGGTACTTGTTCGCGAGGTTGCGCACGTACTGCCCCGACAAGAAGGGTGTACTGGCGATTCAGCCGAACGACACTGAGGATGGGTATCTGTGCATGCACATCCGTCTTTTCGAGGACGACGTGCTCGTCACGGGGGACGGCCCGACTAAGCAGGCACTGCAAAGTGCGCTTGCTCTCTGGAATACGAGGGTCCCCCATCTTCCCGCAAAGTGTCGCGTGATGTCCAAAGAACAATACGCCAAGGCGTTCGTGCCCGCCTCGTAAGCCCGCGTTGGTCGAGCGAATAAGGACCGCCTGCGAACGACTCAGCGGGCGCGGGCGGAGGGGAACTTGGCAGCCGTCTTGGGGGGGGTGACGCACCCGGTTGACTCCCGATGGCTTCGTCGGAGTTTCGTTTCCGGCGCCGACGGGTCAACGTTTGCGCTTATCATGCGGGCGCCCTGCGGTAAGGGGGGTCATGGCGGCTGAATTGGCCCGCCGGCGGCAGGCTCCCGGAAGGGTCGCGCTGTCCCGCAACGGCGGTTTACCGCACGGCGATCAGAATCGCTACGCGAGCAGCTTTCGCTTTCTGGCGCGGGCGGATTTGCGGGGGGCGGAGGCGGGGACCTTCTTGAGTGGGCGGCGCCGCGAGGCGCGGGCGGCGGAAGCAGAGAAAAGCCGCTGAACGATGGCGGGGTCGAGGGCTACCACCTGGATGAGGCGCAACGCGGCATCGCTGGGGACGCGCGTGCCCTGCTCCCAACTCTGAACGGTCTTGGGCGAGACGTTGATTGTCGCGGCGAAGACCGCCTGCGTCATATTCAGGCTTTGGCGCAGCGACACAATGCGGGCGGCGCCCGCCTTCGGCGGCGGGGCCGGCAGCGTGGTCGCCCTCCGCGAAATCTGGCCCTTGGACCAGGCGATGCCGTCTTCCAGGCCCGCCCGGAGCCGCGACACTTATGTCGCGCGGTGGTCCTGCGCGGCCTCACCGGACTCGGACGCGTCGGACCGCTACTGGAAACCCCAAGTCCAGCAAAACGAGTCACACCCAACCGTTTTCCGCCCCGCCCCCGCCCCCGCGCCCGTCTTCCGTTTGCCCCTGGCCTCTACGCTCTCGACTCGGCCCTTTCTTGTCCGCAATACCAGGCGTAACTCTGCGTTTTCTCTGCTTCTCAGCTTCTCTGCGGTTGCATTTTCCCGCCAGAATCCGCCTATCTCCGCCAGCCACCAGCAACGTCGGTATTTCTCCGCGCTTTCCGTGTCTCCGTGGTGCATACTTGAGGTGCTCACGCAGTGCCAGAGCCTGCCTTGACGGCCCGCTCGGCGGTGTGGCACCGGCCCCCAGCCGGTGAACCGTGCACCCCACACCCGCTGACCCGGTTCGAGACACGTGCT
>Ga0182017_10000045_pt1 | contig 86058 bp, 71 predicted proteins | sample 712E3DmetaG_FD_120492 | JGI IMG/M metagenome (GOLD analysis project Ga0182017, IMG submission 120492) | Permafrost microbial communities from Stordalen Mire, Sweden - 712E3D metaG | ecosystem: Environmental > Terrestrial > Soil > Wetlands > Permafrost | place: Sweden: Stordalen | collected... | reverse complement strand
TTACGTCTGCGCTTTTGTCAGGTTGGTCACCCGTCCTGACAGCAGATATGACTACGGCGCTCCCTGGGAGGGCTACACCGTCGGGACTTTCACCCGATAGAACGTCAGCTAGCATCGCTGCACAATACGTCGAGTATTCTCCCTCGTCGCTCGTTGCAGCCGGGGCTCCTCGCGACGCGACGGCTCGGTCCAAATTTCAATCAGTAGTGCTAGCGGCCCATTGATCTCTTCACTGCTGCCCCACGCACGAGGTAGGCGTGGCCCGTGTTGGTGGCTGGATCGGCCGAGGTGATGCCGGGTGGCCCATCAGCCTTCTGGGTGATCAGCGCGCCCACGAGTAAGTCGTCCAGTCCGTCGCCGTCCACGTCAGAACCGGCAGCAACCCAAAATCCAACGCTCTCGCCAACCGCGCTGGCCGGGCATGAGCTGGTCATGCGGAACGTGTTCTGGGACAGGTCGATGTTCCCCAACAAACGATTGTGCGTGCCAGGCAGCACATAAATGGCTCCATTGCCATTGTCGTCATGGGGAGCGCCCGCAACCAAGTCGAGGATGCCGTCGCCATCCACGTCGGCCGAGGCCAATGCGTAGAAGTCGGACAGGGTCGCGTCCGCCTGGTTGGTTTGGGCGAGCAGATCGGACCGGCCATAGAGGATGTGCGTGGAATAGCCGGCAGTAGACAACGTCGTGAATGCCAGATCATCGAACCCGTCGCCATCCAAGTCACCCAACGGGGACACGAACGTGTCCGAAGATGTTTGGTCCCACCCAGGAAATCCGACCTCCACGATTCCCTCAATGAGCGGCACGGCCGGGATCTGGAGGCTGCCGGCCAAGTCCTTTCCGCCAGGCACCATCCACACTTTGCTGTCGCACGCGCCGGTGGTGCCCGTGGGATCTGTGCACGCGTTGGCAAACGCGCCGATGACGAAGTCCGCGTAGCCATCACCGTTGAGGTCACCCACGGCGCGAAGCACGGGCGTGAAGTAGTTGGCGCCGTCGGGAACCGACACGCTGGCTCCGGCCTGGTCGACTGACACCTGGCCCACGAAGCGCTTTGCACTCCCAAAGAACACGAGTGCGGTCGGGGTGCTTCCGACTGGGTCGTCGTCATCAGTGTTTGCTGCGGCCAGGTCAGCATAGCCATCGCCATTTATGTCCCCGATTCCATTCACCCTTCCGCCTACCCCGACGAACAGTGACGCAAGGTCGGCGATTCGTTGGCGTCCAGAGAGCCGCGCAGGCCCACCATAGACCAGGTAGGTCAGCTCCGAATGGTTCGCCATCACCGTGTAGCTCACGAGAAAATCCGCATAGCCATCCCGGTCCACGTCTCCTGCTGCGGCGACGGATGGGCGAAAGTACTCGGGAATAGCATGTCCAACCATGCCATCGGTCATAGCGCTGCTAACGCTACCAGACCCGCAACCCGCACCGAGGTTCGGATCGGACGGAATTAGGGTGGGTTCCTGTTCCACCTGTACGACGTGAGGCCAGGTTGGTGAGCCGTAGATGACCTCTACGCAGAGGCTGTTGACCACGACCAGGTCGGCATAGCCATCTCCATCCAGATCCCCAGGCATCACAGATCCTCTTTGGTACTGCTCAGGGGTTCCACCAATGTCTGCACCATTCGCAGAGAGGTTATTCTTGATGGTCACGTTTGCCGGGCTCGCCATTTGCGTGACCGTCGCCGGCTCATCGAGCCCGGTGTCGCCCCCGGGATGACAGCCGGGCAACAGCGGGACGAGCAAAATCGACATTGCCTTCAACCACTTGGTTTTGAGCATCTGGTGCATGGTGGACCTCCTGTCTACAAGAGACCTGCCGCCCGGTTTTCGGCTCAGCTTCATCACAAGCTCATCCCCAGCGAAAGAACGCCACGCACCCAGGAACCCTCAAAGGAAAGCACGCGCACGCCACTGATGGTTCCTCGTGCAGGCAACAGGACGAGTCCGCTTTCCACCCCGGCGTGCACAAAGGCAGAGCGCCAGATTCGTACCTCAAGATCGAGCGCGAGCAGCGGACCTGTCCACAGCGCGAACGCGGTCCGGCCCGCGCGCAGGGTATCGACCGGCTCGCCCGCAAGGTGCACCAATCCGAGCCGCCAGCCGACCCCGGCTGCGGCCAGCAGTCGACCCAGGGTAGTGCGCATGGCCAGAAGCGGCGCGACCGACAACCCCGTCGCGCTGGCGTGTCCGGTGTCCGCGACGCTAGCTTCGGCGAACCCCAGATCAAGGTCGAGACCAGCACCGAAAGAGGAGTACGATTGTAGCCAGTGCACCGTGCGGAGCGCAAGCCCTGGCTCGACCAGGCCCGACCCGAACCAGCGCAGGTCAGGCCCGGCCGAGATCTGCCAGCGGCCAGCGCCGTCTCTCGATTCGGCTGTTCCCTGCCTCATGTGCTGCTCGGCGATCTGCGTGGCCTGCCGACGAACATCGGGGGATGCTGCTGTCCCGGGCGAGGGCGCAGCAGGCACCGGCGTGATGGCCAGCTCGGCCCAGCTTGCCAGCACGGCCTCTGAGATGGCCAGTCCCAGCAGACGAGAACGCGCGTCGCGAGGCTGGTCGGGCAAATCCAGGGTACGGCTGATCATCTTGCCTGTGACCGGATCGTCGATCACAACCTGCACCTCGGCATCCCGACAGTCCGCGTGCACCACGGTGGTCGTGCCCACCGGCTGCTCGTCGTCGAGCGTCCCGCCCAGTTCCAGAGCCGCCAAACGGCGCACCAGCGCCTGATCGGTGCCTGTGCACGGATCGATCTCCAGGCGCAGCGGCACGCGAGCAGCGTGGGCGCCTGCTACGCCGAAGACGGCGCCTAGGGATGCTGCAAGAGCGGGACGTCGCCGCATTACTCTATTCCGCCAAAGTGGCGGACCGCACGCTGGCGGCGGCCCTCAGGCCACGTCTTCACATACTCCTCAGCGAGCGCGCGAGCCCGCTCCTTGTCGCCAGCCCGGAAACGAGCCTCCACCTCCCGGGCCAGGGCGTCCTCGGCCAGCGGTCCCGTGGGCGCGGCGGCTCGCGCCCGGGAAAAAGCAGTCGCGGCGCGAGCGGGATTCTCCAGATCATTCAGGAGGACACGGCCCAACGTGAACGCGGCGACAGCGGCTCGCGCATCGGTCGGGTACAAGACGAGCGCCCTCTCCAGATAGGGCAAGGACGCGGACGCATGACCGGACATGCGAGCCACGTCAGCCGCCAGCAGCAAGTCCTCCATCGCGTTCAGACTTGCAGCGCTATTCCGCTCGCTGGCCATGCGGTACGCCGCCCGGTAGTCGCCTCTTTGCGCGAGCCCGCGCCAGTCTACCTCACCGCGCGCCGGTCGACGCGACTGCAGAGCCGGCGGCTCGGCATCCGGCACCGGCTCGATCGCCGGCTCGGCCGTCGCATCGGCGGCTTCCACGGGCGGAAACCGTCCCCGCTCGCCAGGGTCGAGAATCTGCTGGCCGCGCTCCCACGTCACGCGCACCCGGCCGCGCTGGACCTCCACCTGCGAGCGTTCGCCCTGACGCCTGATCACGAACCGGGTGCCCATCACGACGACCACGACCCCGCCTGCGGAAACTCGGAACTCGCGACTTGGGTTCGGCACCACGTCGAAATCTGCCGCACCGGACAGGAGTTCCATAACCACCAGTTGAGGCGAAATGGTCTTGGCCAAGAGAAGGCTGCCCTGGTCAAGCGGGGTTACGATGGAACCGTCTGACAGGCTGAAGGGTGCCACACGAAGAGCGGGCGCCGGGGAGACACGCGCGGCCGTCTCGGGGCGTGGGCGAGCGAGCACCCAGATTGTGCCAGCAACAAGGCACAGCAGACTGATGACCGCACCGGCCGCGACCCGCCGGGCACGCCGGCGGCGCAAACCCGCGTGCAGGTGGGCGAGAGCCGAAGCCGTGCGATCCGGATGGTAGCCCGCCTCGATCTGCTCTCCAATTGAGCGAATGCGTTCAGCCAGGTCAGACATCACCGATCTCCTTGTGAATCCGTGCGTGTGCCGAAGTGATCCAGCGCTTGGCCGTGGCCAGCGAGCAGCCGCACAGCTTGGCCACATCCTCCAGTCGCTCGCCATGCACGTGGCGCAGCGACCATGCCAGGCGCTCGCCGGCCGGGATGCGATCGAGAATGCGATACACTTCGGCCATGAAGGCCGCGTCTTCGGGCGAGACTCGCCCGTGGCCCGCCGCCTCGGCGTAGTCGAACGAGCCTTCCAACCCCAGCGTCACCCGGAAGCGACGCAGATGCAGGCGCCGCCAGGCCAGGCGCACGGTCACCTTCACCAGCCAAGCCTGCAGCGCGCCCGGCTCGCGTAGACGGGGCAACCACTTGCCGGCCTTCATGAATACGTCTTGCACGAGATCGTCGGCCTCGTCACGCCGGCCCAGGATGCGTAGCGCGAGCGTGGCCAGCCGCGGAGCATGGGCGCGAAAAGCTTGGTCCAGCGTAGGAGGCTGCGCGATAGGACTCGCTTGGATAAGTCGGAGATGACTCGGAGCCAACATTGACCCGCCCATTATGAGCCTCGACCCCGAAAAAACGGCTCATGAATTCTGGTAGGCAAGCGGTCTGTGCGGGCCTTCAGACCATGATGGCTAGTAGCTTTCGGTTCTCGAGGCCACCTTGCGCCGACGATAGTCCCTCGCCCTGCCGGCCACGCTCCGCTAGACTCCGGCGCAACTTCAACAATTGGATGAATCATGCGCTCACTCGTCCGTGTCGGTCTCGCTCTGTTGCTCCCGCTCCTGCTGGCGCCGCTCGCCTGGGCTGGCGACGGACTTGCCCTCACCCCACCCATGGGCTGGAATAGCTGGAACAAGTTTGGCTGCAACGTCAGCGAAAAACTCATCCGGTCAGCGGCCGACGCGCTCGTGTCGAGCGGCATGAAGGACGCCGGCTACCAGTACGTGGTGATCGATGACTGTTGGCAGGTCAGGCGAGATGCGGCGGGAAAGATCGTGGCCGACCCCGAGCGATTCCCCTCTGGGATCAAGGCGCTGGCCGACGCCATCCACGCCAAGGGCCTGAAGTTCGGAATCTACTCGGACGCCGGCAGCATGACCTGCGCCAAGCGGCCGGGCGGGAAGGGCCATGAGGCGCAGGACGCGAAAACCTATGCCGAGTGGGGCGTCGACTACCTGAAGTACGACTGGTGCAACACCGAAGGGCAGGACACGCGCGACGCTTACGCCAAGATGAGCCGAGCCCTGCGCGCGAGCGGACGGCCGATCGTCTTTTCCATCTGCGAGTGGGGCAACAGCAAGCCGTGGACCTGGGCCCAGGGCATCGGGCACCTGTGGCGCGCGACCGGCGACATCCAGGACTGCTGGGACTGCGGCGCCAGTTGGGGTGGCATGGGTGTGGTCCACATCATCGACCTGATGGCCGACCTTTACGCCTATTCAGGCCCCGGCCACTGGAACGACCCGGACATGCTCGAGGTCGGCAACCGCGGGCTCACCCTGGCCGAAAATCGGGCTCACTTCAGCCTCTGGGCGCTGTTCGCAGCACCCCTGATGGCTGGCAACGACCTCCAGTCGATGAAGCCCGAAATCAGGGACATCCTCACCAACCGCGAGGTTATCGCAATCGACCAGGATCCGCTCGGTATGCAGGGTCGCAGGGTGCGCGACTACGGCGCACACGAAGTGTGGGTCAAGCCGCTCGCTGACGGCTCACGCGCCGTCATCCTGTTCAACCGCGGCAGCGAGGAGAGCCCGATCGCAGCGGCGTGGGAGGACATCGGTCTCTTTCCCGGCGGCAAGGCCGTGGTCCGCGATCTCTGGAAGAAGGCCGACATCGGCAGCTTCACTGGCCGCTTTGAGGCCAAGGTCGAGCCACACGGCGTGGTGATGCTCAAAATCACGCCACAGTTCTAGGGTATCACCAGAGCATCGAGAACGTGAAGGTATTGTGGAAGATGTCGAGTGCGCTGCTGCCCCAAGCCAGAATGTAGTCGCCGCGGCTGCTGGTAATCGGATCCTCCAGTGTCTGGATGCGCTTCTCGATGTCGCCCCGTCTGGAAGTCGTGGGATTCTCGATGAGGAAGTTCTTGTACAGGTCCAGCTACTGATGACCATCGCCTCTCCCGCGCCCACGAATTCGCCCGACCCTGCGTCGGTTCGACGTGCGGTAGCGTTCGTGGTCAACTTGGGCGCCTTCCTGAGCCCGTTCATGGCGGCCTCGCTGAATCTGGGGTTGCCCGCCATGGGACGGGATCTGCACATGGGCGCCACCACCCTGAGCTGGGTGGCCGGCGCCTTTCTGTTGAGTGCCGCGGTCTTCACCGTGCCTTTCGGCCGCATCGCCGATATCTACGGCCGTCGGCGCATCCTGCTCTACGGCAACGCTTTGTTCGCCCTGTTTTCCCTGCTTGCTGCCTTTGCGCCCTCGGCGACCGTGATGCTGGTCTTGCGGGTTCTGCAGGGCGTGGCTGGCGCCATGCTCATCTCGACCGGCACAGCCATCTTGACCTCGGTGTTTCCCCCCGGCGATCGCGGACGCATTCTGGGCCGGAACGTCACCGCAGTCTATCTGGGGCTGGCGCTGGGGCCATTCGCCGGCGGGTTTCTCACCCAACACTTCGGCTGGCGCAGCGTCTTTCTGGTCAACTCTTTGCTCGGGCTGGTGCTGGTCGCAACCATGCTGGCGAAGCTGCACGACGAATGGGCCGAGGCACGCGGCGAGGTTTTTGACAGCGCCGGCGCCCTCATCTACGGCACCACGCTGGTGGCCTTGATGTACGGGTTCTCGCGCCTCTCGAGTACGACCGGCTTCTGGCTTCTGCCCCTCGGCCTGCTCGGGCTGGGCGTGTTCATCGCCTGGGAGATGCGCAGCCGGAGCCCGGTCCTCGACGTGTCGCTCTTCCGCGCCAACCCGGTGTTTGCTTTCTCGAGCCTGGCGGCGCTCATCCACTGCTGCGCGACGTTCGCGGTGACCTTCCTCCTCAGCCTCTATCTGCAGTCAATCCGGGGCCTCTCGCCGCAACAGGCGGGCCTGCTGCTGGTGGCCCAGCCGGTGATGATGGCCCTCTTCTCCCCCCTGGCGGGCCGGCTTTCGGACCGCATCGAGCCGCGCGTGCTGGCCTCGATCGGCATGGGCGTGACCGCGGTAGGGGTATTCCTGCTGTCCTTTCTGCGCGCTGGGACGCCCACCCCCCTGGTGGTCGCCGACTTGGTCCTGCTCGGTATCGGATTCGCGTTCTTCTCGTCGCCCAACACCAACGCAGTAATGAGCGCACTCGACAAGCGCCACCTGGGCGTGGGCTCCGGCATCCTCGGCACCATGCGCCTGCTCGGCCAGAACCTGAGCATGGGCATGGTGATGATGATCCTCGCGCTGCACCTGGGCTCACGCCCGCTCGGCTCCGATATGCAGGTCCCGTTTCTGCGCAGCCTGCACCTCATTTTCCAGATCTTCTCGCTCCTGGGCGTGGCCGGCGTGTTTGCCTCACTGGCACGCGGGCGTATGCACTAGCGTGAATCTTCCTGTATCGATGGCATATCCTGGGATTCGGCCAGGGCCGCAAGGTTGCGCCGCGCCTGGGGATAGTCGGGTCTATACCGGAGCGCCAGACCATAGTGCTCGCGGGCCTCATCTATACGGCCCAGCCGCCGCAGGACCGTCCCCAGATTGTTGTGGGCTTCCGGATACTCGGGCCGGTATTTCAATGCCCCTTGGTATGCGGCGACGGCCTGCAACAAGTCCCCGGTCTGCGCATATGCGTTCCCCAGGCTGTGGTACGCGACGGCATCATCCGGTTTGATCATGATCACTCGCCGGTACTCGCCAATCGCATCGGTCAGTCGTCCCGCTCGTCGCAGTGCCACAGCATAGTTGCCATGCGCCTCCGCAGATTCGGGCTCCAATCGCGCTGCCGCTGCAAAATGTTCGACGGCCACTTCCATCCGTCCGGCTTTCGAATAGGCGTAGCCGAGGTTGTTGTGTGCTTTCGCGTCCCGAGGGTCGACACGTAAGACAGTTTCAAGCTGCTCGATCGCTTCGGCAACCCGTCCAGTACTTAGCAGAGCAATCCCCAGGCTGCGAGCCGCATCAGAATCATCTGGCTGCAGCTTGAGCGCCTCTTGGTATAGTGGAATAGCAGTCTCACCGTGCCCTGACTGCACCAGCGCGTCTCCCTTCCCTCTGAGGGCCTTGAAGTAGGCTGGGGTGATGCGCAAAGCTTGATCGAACAGCTCGACTGCCGCAGGCGCCTGACCCATCTTCAAGAGAGACTCGGCCTTGTTGTAGTAGGCCATTGCGTAATCTGGTTTCAATTGCAGAGCCTTGTCGTAGCTCGCAAGCGCTTCTGACGTCCTTCCCGCGCTGTCAAGGGCATTCCCCAGGTGGTTGTGGGCCCGCTCATTCTCCGGACGTTTGGCAATGGTATCGCCCCAAAGGCTAACCGCGCTTCGGTAGACGTCATTGCGCCGCACGGTACCCCAGCCAAGCAACGATGCCACAACCACCATCACCGCAAGCCCCACATTCTTGTTGGCCTTGGCGAAGAGTCCGACTGCCGCGAGGGCAACCACGGGGATCAATGGCAAGTACATTCGATGCTCCGCCATGGTTTGCGTGGTCAGCGGAACAACGCTGGAGCTCGGCGCGAGGATTCCCAAAAACCAACAGCCTGCAAATCCCAACCTGGGCTGACGAACTGTCGCGTACACCGTGGCCCCCAACAGCGCCAGCACAATGCATGCCTGAGGCCATACCGCGGTGAAGTCCCGAACCACCGTCCTGCCGTAGTCGAATACCAACCCCTGCGGCCAGACTGCCAGGCTGAGGTAGCGAACCATGGCGTAGCACTGGGTCAGAGCATAGGCCCACCACGCCACCCCATGCCCGAACCCAACGGTTCCGTTTCGATCGCTGCTCAGGAAGACAAGCAGGCCCAGCAGTACCCAGGTTGCCGACAGGCCAACATACAGTGGCCACCGTTGCATCAACGACTTCCTGAAGGAACCTGAAAGGAATGCCCGGTCGTAGAGCAACACCATGACCGGTGCCGTGGCCATGACCTCTTTGCTTGCCATGCCGAGAAAACAGGCTGCGATGGCACAGCCGTACCAGAAGACCTTTCTGGTCGAGTTGGATGAACGGAGGACGGCGTAGAGGGTGGCGAGATAGAAGAAACCGACGATCAACTCGCCGCGCTGGATCACAGAGGTTACTGACTCGGTGAGGAGCGGGTGAACGGTCCAGAGCAGGGTTATCGCGAGTGCAATGTGCCGCGCTTTGTCTGCAAACCGTTTTCGCAACGATGGCAGCCGCAGGGTTCGTAGCACCAGGCTGAAAAGCACCAACGCAGCCGCGACATGAAGGAGGAAATTGACGACATGGTATCCCGTGACGCTGGTGCCGCCCAAGGCATAGTTGACTGCCAGGGACAGGTTGACCATTGGCCTTCCGACCGCCCCAGCCGAGTCGAGCGGCGGAGTCATGGCCCGGGTGATGGGCCACAGGTGCCTGATGGATGGATTGTCGACGATTGCCGGGATGTCGTCGAACACAAAAGGACCGGAAAAACTATTGTGATAGGCGACGAAGGCCGCGCAGATGATGACAAGGAGACAAGACCACACTGCCAGGGGCGACTCACGAACCAGAGCTTGTGGTTCTGCCATCGGCGCGTGGCTGGGATGTGCCTTGTTGAACACCACTTCTGCTGTGGTCGATCCAAGCATGTACCACCGAGGAAGGGAAGTTCTTCCTCCGTAGTTCCGCGATAGCCGCAGAAGGTCGTGGCCGTAGACATCGTCGTGGCCATGGCCGGAGTGATCGCCGTCGGCGGTCGGTGAATCGAAGAACGCAGTAGGGCTACTTGCCGGGACTGGCTTCCAGCACCTTCGCGACCGTCTCCGCCAATGACTCCATGGTGTACGGCTTCGCAAGCCAACCCAGCCCCCGCTCCATCGCAGCCTGCACCCGGTCATTGGGCGCATGCCCACTCACCAGGAGACCGCGCTGACTGGGAAATAGCTGCCGAATCAGTTCGAAGATCTCAAGCCCATCCCGTTCTTCGAGCAGGCTCATGTCTAGAATGACGAGGTCGCACGGACTCTTGCCCGTGGCCGCGGCCCGCGCGAACCGCTGGTAAGCCTCCTTCCCGCTTTCCAGGGTCTCGACTTGGTATCCAAGGTGCTTGAGGACCCGTCGCCCGGTACGCAGGAGAATCGGGGAATCGTCCACCAGCAGAATCGTAGATCGACCGAGCGGCAACGGCGTCGGAGTGAGGGGAGCCTCGGTCCATTCCCCGGAGGAAAGACGTGGGAAATACAGAGTGAAAGTCGTGCCCTGGCCGCGCACACTGGTGACGTCGACGAAGCCGCCATGCTCCTTCACCACCCCATGCACAATGGCGAGGCCAAGACCTGTACCGCTCGATTCGCCCAAGGGTTTGGTGCTGAAGAAGGGCTCGAAGATCCGCCCCACATGTTCCTGCGCGATCCCCTTGCCGGTATCGCTGATCGAAAGGACCGCATAGTGACCTGGTTCGATGCGTTCGAACCCAACCATCGGTTCGGTCAACCGCTGCTCCCCGGCGCGGATGGTCAACTGTCCATCCCCCTCGATGGCCTCGACCCCATTGCGCATCAGATTGGAGATCGCGCGGACCAGATGAGCCTCGGATGCAAGTATCACCAGCGGCTTCGACGGCAGTTGCGCCACGATCTCCACGCTTCGACCCGTGGCCGATGCGACAAAGGCGGAGTGCTCGGCAACACACTTCGAGACAACCGCACTTAGATCCAGACGCTCTTTGCTGGCCCGGCCTTGCCCGGCCAGCGTCTGCAAGTCCTTGATGGTTTGTGAAGCACGCAGGCTGGCGGCCTTCATGCTCTCAAGGTCGGCACGCATCTCGCTTGCCCGTCTTTCGGGATCAAGTTCGGCGAGTTCACGCAGGAGAAGATCGGGAAGGGCAACGATGGGCCCGAGCGAGTTGTTGATGTCGTGAGCCACGCCACCCGCCAGAACACTGAGCGACTCCAGACGCTTGGCGGTGGCCAGGCGTTCCAACTCATCCCGCTCGTGCAAACGCGTTCTTTCTAGCAACTCCTGGTGAATCTGGATGCTCCGTAGCGCCACATTGAGCTGGTCGCGCAGAACCTGGTAGCCGTGGGTTTCTGGCAAACGCTCGAACACCGCAATCCCGAGACGCTGGGTCTCAAAGACCAGCGGGAATGCCAGCAGGGTGCGTCGGCGCGATTCGAGGTAGCTATCGGGTGGAAACAGCTTTTGCGCAGGGAATGCAAACGGCAAGGGGGATTGCGGTTGGCCATCCAGCATACAAAGGAAGGGCTGCAGTTCTTTCGCGCTGCCATCGGTGAATCGCGACAAGAATGCGGTTTGCACGCCCGCACCCGGGAGGGCTCTGAGCAGCGACCGCTCAAGCGATTCCCAGTCCCACGCGATGCCGACTTGCTCCCCGGTGACCAGGAGCTTGCGGTAGTTCTGGTCAATCGTCAGCCGGTGCTGGACCTGAATGGCCGCATCGGCGGTTGCGATCAAGGCAACTGAATCTGCCCACAGCCGCTCGATCTCCAGATCGGCGAAGTCACGCAGCTCCTCGCGCAGCCATTCAACTGCTTCCTGCAGCGCCCGGTATTGCGGGTAGCTCTCACCCGCCTGCTCGAGGAGCCTTTCCAGGGCGCGAACAAAGGACAGAGATTGCCCGCTGAGTTCGGCCGCTAGGGCTGCCACCAGAGTGTTTGCGGCGCGTTCGCGATCCATTCCGGCGGCGCGAAGGATCGGGGCCAGGCTTCTCGCAAGCTCGGCGCCATGGGTCTGCAGGTGCTCGCGTGGGCACGCCGACGCAGTAGCGGAAGTCGGTGCCTTGGTCCGACGCGCGCCTGGGCGGCAACCACACGACCGACGCACCACGAACTCGGTCACGAGCTGGGTTCGCCGGGCAACCGGTCGGCCCGCGATTTGATCGAGGACGGTCTCAATAGCCTTTTCGGCTATGAGCGCGAACGGTTGCGCCACGCTGGTCAGGGCCGGGTTGCCTATGCGGGATAGCGGCAGGTCGTCAAAGCCGGTAACCCGGACGTCGCGGGGTACGTTGCGTCCGTGCTTGCGCAGGGCTGCGATTGCGCCCAAGGCCATGAAGTCGTTGGCTGCTACGACGGCGTCAAATTCGATTCCCTGCTTCAGCAGCGCCTCGACGCCATCGAATCCGTCGCCGGGCATGAAGCTCCCGGGCACGATCAGAATTGGGTCGGGATCGATCTGGTGCCGTGCCAGCACCTCTCGATAGGCGAGCAATCGCCTCTCAGACTCTGACTTTCCGGGACTCCCGGTGATAAAGGCTACCCGCCGGCAGTGGTGGTCGTGGACGAGGTGCTCAACCACCGCGCGCATCCCCGTGCCGTCGTCCACCGTCAGACTGGGGATGTCGGGGATCTCAGTGCCGATGCTGCAGACGGGCAACTGAGAGTAGCGGCGCACCAGACGCAGAAGTGCCTCTGGACCGCACGGGCCGGACAGCAGCGACGAGAGAACGATGACGCCGTCAGCGCGTTCAGGCCCAATCATCTCGAAGATCGCGTTGTGCGCAGCACACCCGCGCAGGGGTTCGTCGAGTCCCCGGCCGAAGACCATGAGCAGGTTCAGATCGAGTTCCGTGGCCCGGTAGGAGAGTGCGTCCTGGATCTGCGTTCCGTAGCCACCTGCGAAGAAGTCCATATAGTCGAGCAGCACCGCAATGGTCTTGCGGCCAGGCTGAGCAGGACTGGCAGGTGGATCCACCTCCCTTGAAATACGGCGGAAAGCCCGGATTCTTGAGTCGCCAGGCTGGAGATGGTTTGCGGCATGCGGACCCGGCAAGTCCGGGGTATGCTCTCCCTATGATCAGGCGCAGGTGGCCCACGTTCCGACGGAATGTGGTCGGCGCGGTCTTGAGCCTGGCGCTGTTGCGAAGAGGAAGTCTTGCATTGGCCGATGAGGTGAGTCCGCCTCCTGCGCCACCTGCTGTGCCCGCTCCGGTTGTGTACAGCCCGATGGGTTCTACGCCTGCGGATCGGCCGGCAGGGCAGACTCCGACACTTCCTGCCCCAGCGAAGCGACCGGTTCCCGCTGTGCCCCCTCCGGCGGCTCCCGCCCAAGTGAACCGACCAGCCCCGACTGTGCCCCCTCCTGCACCTCCGGCCCCAGCGAACCGACCAGCACCGATTGTGTACAGCCCGATGGGTTCTACGCCTGCGAACCAACCGGCACCGATTGTGAACCCTCCGCCACCCTCTGCGCCTACGAATCAACCGGCACCGACTGTCCAGACTCCGATGCTTTTTGCGCCTGCGGATCGACCGGCACCGATTATGTACAGCCCGATGGGTTCTGCGCCTGCGGATCGACCAGCACCGATTGTGAACCCTCCGCCACCCTCCGCGCCTACGGATCTACCGGCGCCAATCTCTGTTGCCGCGCCCCCGGCACCCGCGACCTACGCACCCGCAGCCGTGCTCGTCGGCGCGCATGAGGATGCGGCCATTGCGGAGACAGTGCCGCTCCCAGCCACCGCGCCCAAATCACGGCACCTGCTTGGACTCGCGACCGACCTTGGTCTGCCTGACGGGGTCAATCTCGGCCTGGTGGTTCGTCCGGCTTCCTGGATCCGCCTGCATGCCGCGGGTGGGACCAACACGGCCAGCGTGGGCTTCCGTGGTGGTGCCACCGCTATCCCGCACTGGTTCTCGTACTTCGGGCCTTCAATTACGCTAGAAGCTGGTTACTGCCGGATGGGGGAGGTCAACGGCGTTCTTCGCACGTTCTTCCAAGTCCCTCCCTGGATGAAGGACTACGCGCAGGAGGCAGGGTATGCGTACTACAATGCCCATCTTGGCTTGGAGTTCGGTCGGGGCAATGTGACCGGCTTCATACACGCCGGCGGCAGCTACGTGGACGGCACTGTGCGTATGCCCAATCCGGTTTGCGTCCAGACGACGGGCACGCCCTGCAGCGGTGTCTCGCCCGATCAGCCACAACTAATCTTGGGCCAGGACGCCAAGGTCCGCGTGTACACGATTTCAGCCAAGGCAGGGCTCATCGTGTACTTCGGAGGGCTCTAATCATGCGTTTGGCTGCGCTCGTCTTGGCTGCTGTCCTGGTGGTTGGCTGCGCCCCCTCGGTGGAAATCGACGCGCCTGACATCGAAATCACTCAGCCCAACCTGCCGTTTCCCGCCGCCCCGGCCAGTGCCGGGCCCGGCACATCGGTCACAGCTCCATTCAAGTTCGCCACCAACAAGCTCGGTTCGTCCAAACCCGATGCTGGGACTCTCAAGAATATCGAGCGCCTGCAAATCACGCGGGTCGTGCTCAAGGCCAACTCGGGCATCGAGGACTTTTCCTTCCTGGACCACCTGACCGTGCTGGCTGCGAACAAGAGTGATACGACGCAATCGAGCCCCGAATGGCCGGTGATCCAGATCGTCGACTACCAGGCGTCCCCCGACGTCCAGGTCGGGGCTGAGTTGCAGATACCCCTGGACCCGCCGGTCGACATGCTGCCGCTCTGGGGACACACTTGGCTCTACCTCACCATCACCGCGACCGGCGATCCCCCGAAGACTAATTGGTCGGCTGACGTTGTATTCTCGCTGTCACTCAAGATACGTCAATAGACAGGCCCTGCCTTGACAGCCTCCATCTCCTCTCGTAAGTAGAGGGGATGGCTCGGGCTACGCACAGCGGATTTGCTCGACGCGACAGTATGTGCGCCACGAGCACCCTGTTGTTGGCTGCCCAGCTTCTTACCCTGGGCCATCTGTTGATCGTGCGACACACGATCTGCCCCGAACATGGTGAGGCAATTCATTCGGGATCGCCCAGCGAAGCTCGGGCGCTGCATCGGACCCATGAGGGAGGGGTAGCCGATCCCGCGCTTGGCGGCGGGGCGCCGCCAGCCGAGCATGCACACGACCACTGTCTGGCCCAGGCCAACACCCGCGAACGGTTCGCCTTGTTGCCGGTTCCCGAGTTGATACCCGCCCCGCTGCTCGTGGCGGCAACTTTCCCGTCGCTCGCAGGCGTCAGCATGGCACCAGCGGTGGCCGTGCTCCTCCTCGCGCCCAAGAACTCCCCTCCCTCGGCGTAGCCCAAGCAAAGCGCCACGGGCGCACAAGGGAGGCCGGGCATCGGGAGCGTCCCTGCTTCCTCGCTTTTGCCGCCACGTTCCCGTTTCAACGTATCGACGGAGGACGAGTCATGATTTCTTCTGCTGTGATTACGGCTTTGTTACTTGGGCAGCCGACCGAGGGCACAGTCCCAGGCCCGGGTGCGACCGAGGTTCCGGTGCAGCCGGCAGCGCCGGCCATAACCGAACCGATACCCGCCCCTTCCTACGACGACCTGCTTCGGCGCATCGAGGCGCTGGAGAAGACGGCGGAGGAGCGCACTCCCCCACCCGCAGCACGGTCAACCGCGGGAGCCTTCACTCAGAACCGCTTCAACCCGGATCTTTCCATAATTGCCGACGTCGCAGGTGTTGGCACGAGTATCACCGATCAGACCGCCCAGACCCTTGCCGTTCCCGGATTCCTTGACCAATCGGATCGGGGCGGGAAGTTGCGCGGGATCAACTTCAACTACCTTGAGTTGGCTTTCAATGCCGCGGTTGATCCGTACTTCGACTTCTTCGGCGTTGTCACGATCGCGCCTGCTGAGGTCAAAGTCGTCGATGTCGAGGAGGCATACGTCGACACCCGCCAACTCCCGTTCGGCTTTCAGCTACGCATCGGGAAGTTCCTTTCAGCTTTCGGACGCCTCAACGGAATGCATAAGCACTACTGGGACTTCTACGACCCACCCCTGGTCTACGAGGTCTTCATCGGCGCTGAGGGGCTCAAGAACCCGGGATTGCGGGTGTCCTGGACCGCGCCCGTCGATTTCCTCTTGCAGTTCAACTTCGAGGGTTATCAAGGCGTTGTCGATGAATCACCGACCTTCAACGCCGTTGGCTACGACCTGACCGCACCAAACGGGGCGGAATTCTCGTCCAAGGCTCCTTTTGTCCCGGGCCTGTATGTCGGCTCGATCAAGACCTCGTTCGATTTCGGGGACCACGTCTTTCTCGCGGGTGCGTCGCTGATGTACGGCCACTCGACCCAGACACGCATCCAAGACCCGCCGACTGAACCCGACATGGCTTTCAGCGCTCCTGGCACCATCCTGTACAACGGAGAATTGACCTACAAGTATCTCATCAGCTCGTACCGGAGCCTGACCTGGCAAAACGAATACCTTGGCCGCATCTCGAACGGGGACCTCGCACAGGTGTCGTCCGATGGAATCAGCCACGCGACGGTCGACAAGAAGCAGGGTGGCTTCTACTCCCAGCTCGTCTGGCGATTCGACGAGCCGGGCCGCTGGAGGATGGGCGCGCGCTTCGACCTGCTCACCCAGAACTCGATCACCAAAGATGGCGTTGCCTGGAATCCCTACACCGTCAATGGTGTGTCTCAGCCACTTCACAACCTGCTCCAGCGCTACACCGCCATGCTCGAATTCAGCCCCACCGAGTTTTCCCGATTCCGACTGCAGTATGCCTACGACAGGTCCCGCTTTCTGGATGGGGTGCAGAAACCCATCCACGAAGTCCTGCTGCAGATGAACATCGCCGTTGGCCCCCACGGGGCGCACTCGTTCTAGGAACCACAACGCCTCTCAATCGGAGAAGTTTCCATGAAACCCATGATGACAAGTTTTCTGGTCGCAACCGCGATCAGCTTCGCACTCACCGTTTCCGCCCAAGCCAAGACCAAGATCGTGGTCACGTATCCCTACATCGCGTCTCTGGTGGGGGAGATCGCAAAGGACCAAGCCAGCGTGACCACCCTCGCCAAGGGTGATGAAGATCCGCATTTCGTGGTGCCGCGCCCCTCGTTCATCGGCAAGCTGCGCCAGGCGGACCTTCTCATCATCAATGGCGCCTCGCTGGAGATCGGGTTTGTGCCGCCGCTCATCCGGCAGGCCAACAACCCGAAGATCATGCCGGGAGCCGAAGGGTTCATCGATCTCTCCCAATTCGTCGATCTCATCGAGAAGCCCGACAAGGTGAGCCGCTCGGAGGGCGACATTCACCCAGAAGGAAACCCGCACTTCATCCTCGACTGGCACAACGTGCCCGCGGTGGCGCGCACCGTCGCCGATGCGCTTGGGCGCGCTGACCGCGGTAGCAGTGGCGTGTACCAGAAGAACCTCGACGCATTCCTGGCGCGCTGGAAGGTCAAGTCCGCCGAATGGGACAAGCAGGCCGAGCCACTGCGAGGCAAGGCGGTCATCCAGTACCACCGACTCTTCGACTACTTTGTCTTGCGGACGGGAATGAAGATCGTCGGTGAACTGGAGCCGAAACCCGGCATTCCTCCTACCAGTCGACATTTGGAAGAGCTGATTGAATCGAATGCCACCGGCACGGTCTACATGGTCGTGACCGACCCGTATCACGAAAGGAAGTCCCCTGAAGGTTTGGCGAAGAAGCTTTCGGTCCCGTGGGCCGTGCTGCCCCAAGATGTGGAAGCGGTCCCGGCGGCTAAGAACATCTTCAGTCTGTACGAGACCCTGCTGGCGAGCGTCCTCAAATGATCGACATTCTTCTCAGCGCATTCCTCCTCTCGGTCGTGCTGCTCGGCATCCATTCGTACTATGGACTGCACATCATCGAGCGCGGCATCATCTTCACCGATCTGGGAATTGGGCAGATGGCCGCCTTTGGCGCCGCCATCTCCATCCTGGCTTTCGACGGCAAGTATATGTACCCGGTGTCGCTCGCTTTCTCGCTCGCGGGCGCCTTCCTCATTGCTCTGTCGACCAAGCGAACGCGCAACCATGAGGCTTTCATTGGGCTGCTGTACGCTTTCGGAATGAGTGCCGCGGTCATTGCCCTATCCCGGGCGCCCCGCGGTGCCGAGGAGATGCAACATCTGGTCGCCGCCGACATCCTCTTCGTGCCGATGATCGCGGTGCTCAAGACAGCGGGCCTCTATCTGGCTATTGGGGCGGTGCTTTGGTTCACCATGGGGCGACTGCGGGGCACGTTGAAAGAGCTGGTGTTCTTCGGAACGTTCTCGCTCACCGTCACCAGCTCGGTCAATCTGGCGGGAGTCCTGGTGGTGTTCGCCATCCTGGTGGCTCCCGCTTTCATGGTGTCGAGCATGAATTGCTCTTTCAGGGCGAAGCTGCTGCTCGCGTGGGGCCTCGGGACAGTGCTCAACCTCATCGCCATCACCGCGTCGTACTTCCTTGACCTTCCCACCGGGCACACTGTCGTGGCCCTCTATGCACTCGGCGGGATCGTCTTCACCCTCGTGCGCGGGGCGAAAAAGTCGGGGCAATCTGCGTGAAGTTGGCATCTCGATGAAACGTTTCGGGTAGAAACCGCGCAAGAAGCGCGCGATCGAACCGCGAAAGGCGGTCTTGGCCCCTGTTTCGTGAAACCAGGGGCCGGCGTTGTAATGGACTTGCCTGACGACGCATCAACTTCCCAACGCCACGGGCTGGCCAGCTCCGGATAGTGGTCAGCCCAACGGCAACCCAACCAACGGAGGAAGGACCGATGAAACCAACTCTTATTGCCGCTCTACTTCTGTCTCTCGTGACATTCGCTCCCGCGCACGCCGCCGACCAGCCGGCCATGGCTGCAGCCGGACCCACCTGCGGCCAGATGACGGCGGGCATGGCCGTTATTCCCGAGAAACTCGCCGCGGGTGCCACGGCAGCAGCCAACATGTGGGAGGCCCACGCCAAATTCATGTCTTCCAACAAAGACAAGGCCTCGCAGGCCGAGGTCAAGGGTCTGCGTGAACTGGCAAAGGACCACAAGCTGATAGCGGCCAGCCTGGAGAAGTCAGCCGCCAACATGAAGAAGGCCGCGTCCTGGCCGGCGGCACAGCACGATATGGCCAAGATGAAGGCTGACCCCGAATTGATGGCGGCCCAGAAGAAGCTGCTCGATGCCTCCAAGGAGATCATCGCTGAGTTTCAGAAGATGGTCGCCAACATGGAGAAGATGGAGAAGCCGATGAAGTAGGGCTGTCTCTCGAATCTGTGTCCTCAGTGCCCTCTGTGGTGATGGGCGGGATCCCCGCCACAGAGGCACGGAGGACACGCAGGGGCTACTCTTCAGCCCGCTTCAGCTTGTGCGGTCGCAGGCTCTTGACGACTAGGCCCAGGCCAGCGGCGATGAGGCCGAACATGACCAGAACGTCAAACAAGGTGGTGCCACGGAAGTAGATGTGCATGTTCATCAGGATGCCGGCTGCGATAAACAGCAGGCCACCCACGGTCAATACCCAGCCCAAAGTTGACTTGCCGTTGACGAAGAGCGTGCCGATGCCGAAGAGCAGCGGCAGCAAGCTAAGACCGAAGCTGTTGCCAAACGTGCCGAAGCCACTCGGGTGGCCGAATGAAGTCTGCATGTACACGTGGTTGGCCAAAAGGTAGAAGCCAATGCCGGCCAGGCCGACGCCGATGAAGAACTCGCCGAAGCCGCCGGGCGTTCCGCCTGCGCCTTCGAATTTCCGTCGCGGTTGACCGCCGAGACTCGCGCCAGTTTCGCTCATGCGAGGATTATGCTCCAAAGTCGGCTGTCCGGGCTACTCCCGTCGTGCGCTTGCATCTTTGCGCGCGGCCAGGTGTGCGCGCCAGCGGACGCGCCGCTCGTGCTTGAGGCGCAGCTTCTTCGATTGCAGAGCCAGTTCGTGGGCCACCGTGTCCTGGGGCGGGATGACCAGTTCGGGGCCAAGAATGGGCGCAGGATCCACGGCATCGCCCTTGACGTGAATCTCCAGGTGAAGGTGACTGCCCGAGGACTTGACCCCCGAACGACCGACGGCGCCCAAGCAGTCGCCGGCCTTCACCCGGTCGTTGATGTGCACGCGGTATGACGACAAGTGCATGTAGCAGGAGAAGATCCCTTCGGTATGGCGCACACACACGAATAGGCCGCCCGCCCCCATCGGCGGGCGCGGGGTCTGCCCCAACTCCTCGGGTGGCACCGGCTTGGGCCGCACCCGCCCAGGCAAGTCGAAGCCGGCGAACCACACCACCCCGTCGGCCAAGCTGCCCACCGGCTCGCCTGTGGTGGCGTCGATGTCCAGGCCGCGGTGGGCGCGCGCCCCCTGCTCGCGATCCTCGCCGGGGCCGCTGGGCGCCACGCGCGGCGTGCCTTGCAGCGGTGATACCACGGCAATTCCCAGCGACGTCGGATGCGGTGCTGGCCGCTTGTCCAGGTAGCGCTCGATGAGCCGCCGCCGGGCGGTGAAAGCGCGATCCTCACCGCCGGTGCCGCGCACCACATCGCCCCAGCCAAAGTGGGCCACCGCACTCCGGTGGGGCACCGAGCCTGCAAAAGCCTGGTCGATGCCCGGGTGTTGATCCTGCCACATGCCGAGGAGTGCCGCCCCCACCCGCAGGTGATGGCGCGGCTCTTCAAGCAGCATCGGGTGGAGTCCACCCCGCGGCAAGGGCCGCGTCCTTTCCGCCCAGGCCTCGCCCTGCTGCACCTGATAGACCAGCTTGCCGCCGTGCAGGTTGGCCGCGAACATGCGCGGCTCGATCTGCAACAGCCCGATGCCGAATGGCGTCTGCAGCCGTGGGTTGCAGCGGCTGGCCCGATACACCAGCGCGCCGAGGAGAAACGGGTCCACGCCCGCCTCGGCGGCAGCCTCGCGCACATTGTCGGCAACATGGCCGATGGCGCGGGCGGTGGCCATGCCCTCGCACAACCCAGAGAGGGCCGCGCGGAAACGAGAGGGATCAGGCGGGCCGGGCGGAGACACGGGCTCGGCGGGCCAGCGCCGGATGTCCTTCAATTCATGCACGCCGGGCCGCAAGCCGTCCTCGCTGTGACGCCTTCGCGCCGGCCAAGGCGTCTCAGCCACCGCCAGAACCTCAGCCGCGAGCAAGGCGGCTGCACCGAAAGGTGAGAGCCGAAGGAAGATCACGTCCCAAGTATTATACGCATCTCGGCGCCTCCTGTTCTCTCCCATCTTCCCGACCGCTGCGTCCAGAATCGCTGTATCGTATCCCGCGTGGTCGATACAGCGCCATCACCAGGCGGAAATTTCGGCAGGAGTCGCCCCGGCGTGGCACTCATGAAACAAAAGATCATCTTCATTGGCATTCCGGCGCTGGTGCTCGCGATCTACTTGCTGACTTTCATTTGGTCCTCCGTATTTCCACTTACCGCTGTGGGCGACTGGTACGGCAATCACCCCAGCGACCACCCTGGAGAAAGCCTTCTGCTTGCGAGCATCCCCCTGTACTACCTCGTGGCATACGGTCTGCTCTGCTTCATGCCCAAGCTCGCACCTTGGCTGAAGGCGATAATCTCGCTCGTGCTCGCCGGGGTGATCTGCGCCCTCTGCTTTGCGGACCTCCTCGCGCAGGGCTTCGGTGTCAGGCGAGGACCCCCACCCTTTCTCAAACCCTTCGAACTGCTCGGCGAGGTCACGACGAGCATAAGTGCCCCCTTGCGTTTCCAGCACTACCTCCGCAACTTCAACAGCCACAACAAGCGCTATCGGAACATAGCTCGTCTTGAGGTGCGCTGGGCGGGCGGCGGCGAGGCCCGCGGCAAGGGCGACGCACATCTGCAGCACCTCGTAACGCAGGCCTTCCGCGCAGAGACCGATGAACGCGAGCGGCACAATCTGGCGACGACGTTGGCCACGACCCAGCCCGTGGCAGCCTCGGTCATCCGGGAGCTCGCCGAGGGACTGAAGGCGACGGATCCCAGCGTCCGCAAAGACACAGCCGCTTTGCTTGCCCGACTGCGGACCGCGGAGCCCGCAATCCTCTCCACGCTGGTTGAGGCGGTCAACAACGACGTGGCCATCGAGGTGAGGTGTCAGGCTGCGCTGGCGCTCAGCGCCCTAGCGCCCAACGACCCTCGGCTCGAGCAAGCCCTGCTCCACGCCATCGACAAGGGCGAGCCGTTCGGGGCGAAGGTCCTGTTCAATATCAACCCCCACGACCCGAGAGTCATTGATGCGTTTGCGCGATTCTTGCGAGCCACAACCCCCGAGGTGCACTGCGCCTGGATGAACGCAATCGTCAATGTGGAAAACCACGGCGATGCCGACGCCGAAGACGTCGTCCCCCCGAACGGTGTTCGCCTGTCCATCGTCGAGGTCTTGAAGGACGCCGACACTCACCAGATGGACCTACGATCTCTGCTTGCCCGCGGCGTGAAGGACCGGAATGCCAAGGTCAGGACCGGTGCCGTCGAGGCTCTCGATCGCGCCTACGCCGAGGATCCCGCGGTTGAACTCTTGTTGGCGCCTATGCTCCAGGATCCTGACGAGGACGTGCGCCGCGCCGCCGTGTACGCGCTAGACGAGACCAGTTCCACGCACCCGTCCGAAGAACCCAGGAGGCACAGCCGCAAAGTCACTTTGGCGCTCGTCCGTGCGCTCGCGGACCCGAGCATCGCCTCGTTGGCCGTCAGGGCCCTCTCGGAAATGCGACTCCAGGACTTCGACATTCAGGCAGCGATCCTGACCATGTTGCGGGAAGGGAAGGCCAAGGCGAGCGACGTGCGTGAGGCGCTGAAGAACTCGAAGTTGGACAACCCCGCCATCCGGCAGCAGATCGCCGCGCTCCTGCGCCAGCCCGACGCCGATGTTGCCAGATGTGCTGCGGAGCTGCTCCAGGAAGGCACAGCGGCCGACGCCGAAGTCGATCGCGTTGACGTAGACGATAGGTGATACCCGGCTCGCTCATGCCGCACACGGCGCGCTGAACAGTGTTCCTTTGGACGGGCCGCTTTCTTCGTCGGCTCAAGCCGCGCTGAGAAAGCTCGCCACCACGGTTGGCCACAGCCTGCAAGCGGTGACCCATCTACAGTGTCGTTCAGCGTGGCTGAGGCAGCACTGACCCTAAACCCCCGACAATCACCGACAATCACGGGTGTGACGATCACCGCTGTTGAAGCCAAGTCGACCTCCGGTTAGGCTGGTGTCTGCGTGTGGCGGTGGCGCGCCTGGACGCGAGGCAGACATGGCCTAGCCTGGACTATTCGCGACGGATCCGGAGAGGTCAGCTATTTCACACAGAGAGCACGGAGAAACATAGAGATCGGAAGAGAAGAAGGAGTTTGGACCGAGCAAGACTCCTTTCCCTTCTCATCCGTCTCTATGTCTTCTGCGATCTCTGTGAGAAAAAGCTAGCTTCTCTCCCCCCTGCAACTGAACCTCGGAGAAACCCATGCGCAGAATGGCCCGTTTCCTGGTGGTTTTTCTCGCCGGTGTGGCCATCCTGGCCTACCTGGCATCCAGCGCGGTCCAGCGGACTACGCGCCGGTGGTTCGAGGCTGACATCTCCCAGCGCATGGCCGGGCTGGCCCAGAAAACCCAGCCCGCGCTGCTAGCACGCTGGAGCGCAGGCACGCGCGAGCCCTTCGAGGCCATGCTGACCGACCTGGCCCGCGACGAGCGCATCACGGCAGCCGGGGCCTGCAGCCAGAACAACCAACTGCTGGCCCGCACGCCCGCCTTTCCCCGCGATCTGGGCTGCGCCGAGGTGAGGCAGCGCATGGCTGCCGAGCGCGAAGGCCAGCCCACCGCGCCCGGCCTGGTCTGGGGCACCAACTGGTCCCTGCCCGGCGGCAACGTGTACCTCAGCGCCATACCCGTGGTACGCGACGGTACCTCGCTTGGCCTGTTGCTGCTGGTGCACGATCTTTCCGCCATCGACCGGCGCGACGCGCGCCTGCGCCAGCTTCTGCTCATGGTGTTCGCCGGCCTCGCTCTCTGCGCCGCGCTGGTCACGGTGATCGCGGCCCGACTTTCGTGGCGTGGTTTCCGCAAGGAACTGCGCCGCTTCATTCTGGGGGAGTCGCGGCGCAAGGAATTCTTGCCCATCGTGGCTGACGTGCGCGAGCTGGTCGAGCGCATCGCCGCCGAGCGCGAGATGGACGGCCCGGCCAGTGCGTGGAACCCGCAACATCTCAAGCAGGCGTTGGTGCGCCACTTCCCCGGGGAAAAGGTGATGGTGCTGGCCAACCGCGAGCCCTATATCCACGAACGCGGCAGCGATGGCGCGGTTGTGATTCGCCATCCCGCCAGCGGCCTGGTCGCCGCCATCGAGCCGGTGTTGCGCGCCTGCTCGGGCGTGTGGATCGCCCATGGCAGCGGCTCGGCCGACCGCACGGTGGTGGACGACAAGGATCACGTGCGCGTGCCGCCCGGCGAGGAATCATATGTCTTGCGCCGGGTGTGGCTGTCCGAGCAGGAAGAACGCGGCTACTACTACGGCCTGGCCAACGAGGGTCTGTGGCCGCTGTGCCACTTGGCCCACGCGCGGCCCATCTTCCGCAGCACCGACTGGGCCACCTACGAAGCCGTCAATCGCCGTTTCGCCGAGGCGGTGTGCGACGAAGCCGAGGGCGAGGACCCCGTGGTTCTGGTGCAGGACTATCACTTCGCCTTGGTGCCGCGCCTGGTGCGCGAGCGACGGCCACGCGCCACCATCATCACCTTCTGGCACATCCCGTGGCCCAACGGCGAGCACTTCGGCATCTGCCCTTGGCGGGGCGCGATCCTGCAGGGCATGCTTGGCAGCAGCATCCTCGGCTTCCACACGCGACAGCACTGCAACAACTTCCTCGACTCGGTGGATCGCTACCTGGAGGCGCGCATCGATCGGGAACAGAACGCGGTGGTGCAACACGGACGCGCGACCTTGGTGCGGCCCTACCCCATTTCCATCGAGTGGCCCAACCGTTGGGTCGCGAGCGCGCCGCCGGTTGCCGACTGTCGGCGTGGGGTGCGCCAGGAGCTGGGTCTACGCGACGATGCCCTGCTCGGCCTGGGCGTGGATCGGCTCGACTACACCAAGGGCATCGAAGAGCGCCTGCTCACGGTGGAGCGCTTCTTGGAACGCTTCCCCTCCTACGCCGGCCGCTTCAGCTTCGTGCAAATGGCAGCGCCCAGCCGAACCCTCATCGAACGCTACCGCCAGCTCGACGAAACCGTGGAGCGAACCGCGGCGCGCATCAACCAGCGCTTCGGCGAGGGCGCCTATCAGCCCATCATTCTTCTGCGTGCCCACCACGAGCCGCCCGAGGTCTTCCGTTACTACCGCGCCGCTGACCTGTGCTACGTCAGCAGTCTGCACGATGGCATGAACCTGGTGGCCAAGGAATTTGCGGCGGCACGCGACGACGAGCGCGGCGTGCTGCTGTTGAGCCAGTTCACCGGCGCCGCGCGCGAAATGTCGGAGGCTTTGGTGGTCAACCCCTATGACCTGGAAGAAGCCAGCGCCGCCATGGCGCGGGCGTTGGCCATGCCCCCCGAGGAGCAGCGCGAGCGCATGCGTGCCATGCGCGCCTTCTTGGCCGAGTTCAACGTCTACCGCTGGGCCGGCCGCATGCTCATGGACGCGGCCCGTCTGCGCCGCAAGGGAAGCCTGTTGAGCCGCAGCAGTGACGAGGTTTCGCTTATGCCCGGCCTGGTGAAATGAAGTCGCTCCTCGCACCACAGAATCGTCCGGCCCTACGCCGTTTGGTGCGCGGCCGCGTGCTGCTCGCCTTCGACTTCGACGGCACCCTGGCGCCTATCGTGGCGGATCCAGCGCGCGCATACTTGCGGCCGCAAACCCGCCGGTTGTTGACGGATGTGGCACGGAAGTACCCCTGCGTGGTGATTTCCGGCCGCAGCCGCGCGGATGTGGCCCGTCACCTGGCCGGAATCCCTTTGCGCCAGGTGTTCGGTAACCATGGCATCGAACCATCGCCCGCCTTGCCCGCAGCACGACGGGCGGTTAGGCGCTGGCTTGCTGGTTTGCTGCCAAGGCTTGCGCGCGTGCCTGGGATTATCTTTGACAACAAGGGCGCGACTCTGGCCATCCACTATCGAAAGGCACGCAATCGGCCCGCCGCCCTCAAGGCGATCTCGGCCGCCATTGCCGATCTTGCTGACGCCCGCGTGCTCAAGGGGATTCTAGCGGTGGATCTTCTTCCGGTGGGTGCGCCCAATAAGGCCACGGCTCTCCAATCAGAATTGCGACGTTTAGGCTGTCAAGCCGCTCTGTATTTGGGCGACGACCAGACCGACGAGGATGTCTTCGCACTCAGCCGGCGGCTGCCCCTGCTGGCGGTCCGCGTGGGGCACAAGCCACGCAGTCTTGCGCCGTACTACCTGCCTAGCCAGGACGACGTGGATGCGCTGCTGGCGAAGCTGCTGGATCTGCGATCAGCATGCGACTGAAAGGGCGCTGAAGCTGTTCGCCCCAGAATGGGCGAAGGGCGGGCTCAGGACGGGCACCTTTTGCTGGAATTCGGAGCAGGTGCGTCTCGCCCGCATCACATCTTGTGTGGGGGCGACCTGCGGTCGCCCCACCGGCGCCCGCCCCCCGCTCCGCGCAGCCACTGGCCTCCCCGTCTGGAGTGTCGCAGGCTCATGAGCAGGCCCGTGCCTCCCACGACTAGTCCGAGCAAGAGTGGAAACAGTGAGCGCTGGGGTGGCAGTCCGAGTGCCAGTCCCAGGTTGGTCGCGGCCCCGCCGCAGCTATCGCAGTAGCGAGCGCCTGCTGCCATCCGGCCTTCGCGGAAGGCAGGCCAGAAGAGCTGCGAGAACGGCTTGGCAACTTCGTCGGGCGTCATCGCGTACGTGCTGACCGCGATCCCGGTCAGCAACACCCCGCCCAAGAGTGCGGCCAGGGCCAAGCGCCGCAAGAAACCCCAAAGGACATCGAAGAGGGGAGCAAGACCCAGCGCGAGAAAGGGAAGCGCGATGGTCAGGTGGCGAGGCCCGTAGGTGTACCCGCCTTGCCAGTAGGCATAGGAGGCGTTGAGCAGGATCGTGTAGGCGATCACCAGCAGACTCAGGATCGCGACCCTTCGCCCGCGTGCGCGCGCGATCGAAATCCCATGCCCGACCAAACCAAGGAGCAACAAGGGGGCAGTGTAAAGGAGGCTGCGCGGGCCGATCAGCAAGCCGTACAGGGCATCGGCGCGCGGCCGGGTCACGCCGAACAGGCCCGATCGCATGCCGTCAAACAACTGGACGCTGGCGTAGCCCAGGTGAAACGGCGATCCAAACGCCGCCAGGTTGTAGGCACCCAAGACCAGCGCCGTGGCGGTGGCCGCCGCGGCGTACGCTGCCAGTTGCAGGACCCAACGCGACCACGGCCGCAACTTCCAAACCAGAAATATGGTGAGCAAGACCGCCGCCGGCGCGGCTGGGAATTCGGTGACCACGGCCCACCCTGTCGCCAGCCCGGCCAAGAGCGCCGCTCGGGTGGCACCTTTCAGCGGCGGCTGCCGGGCAAGGGTCATGACTCCCTTTGCGCCATAGAGGAGACAGAATGCCGACAATACATGGCCCCAGAAGAGCCCAGCGTAGGCCCATATGGGTGAGGTCAACCCGAGGGCCACGGCCGCAAATGTGGCGCCCTTGCGGGAAAAACCACGGCCGATGGACCAGTCGAAGAGCACAAGGCACATGAGCAGTGCAGGCAAGGTTGCGACCCACGCGGTGGCGAGGTGCACTTGCGCCAACAAGCCCGGATTGCTGACCGCATCGATGCCCAAGAAGCGCAGCCCTACCCTTGCCAACGCGAGGACGGGCAAGGCGGTCAGGGATGAGCCAGGAGCCTTCTCGGAGTAGTGATGGCCACGGTAAAAGGCCTTGTCGATGGTGTTGTCTTGGTAGGAGTCGATGGAGACCTTGGCCTGCTCCAACAGGGCGCGATCCAGGTCAAACCGTGAAGCCTGGTTCGGCCCGCCACCTGAGTAGAAGTAGAAGAACGCGAAGCCGAGGAGCAGAGCCAACCACGCCCGTGTGCCAAGCCTGAGAAAGCGCCTATACCCAGCGGCTTTCTGGCAGGGGTTGGTCGTCTTGGGCTCGGGCATGTGGTGGCGTCGCGAACTGCAAAGACGCGCCACATGATAGCCCGAGAAACCGAGTTTTCACCAAGGGGAATCGATGGGCAAACCGCGCCAGGTGTGCGCCAGCGCACAGGACAGTTTGATGGCCGCAGCCGCGCGCCCGGCCACGACCTTCTGCGGCTATCGCGGGACTTGGGGGCTAGCGCGGGGATTGCTTGCGCGAACCAGGTTTGGTCTACTGGGCCCCCCTGTACCGGGAGGAGCGACGAATGTCTATGACACCTGCGACCGCGGAAAGTGAAAAGCTCTCGTTCAAAGAGAAGTTCGGCTACGCCCTAGGCGACACGGCTTCCAACCTGTTCTGGATGACGTTCGTGTACTTCGGCACCTACTTCTACACGGACGTGTTTGGGCTGGCGCCAGCGGCGATGGCCACCCTGTTCTTCGTGACCCGCATCTTGGACACAGTTTTCGATCCGGTGATGGGGATGCTGGCGGATCGGACCAACACGCGCTGGGGGAAGTTTCGGCCCTACCTCTTGTGGATGGTAGTGCCCTTTGGCGTGTGCGGCTCGCTGGCTTTCATCACGCCGCCCTTTGGCGCGGGCGGGAAGCTGGTCTGGGCCTATGTGACCTACGGACTCATCGGCCTGGTCTACAGTGCCATCAACCTGCCCTACTCGGCCATGCTGGGTGTCATCTCACCCAGCAGCGTGGAACGCACCAAGGCTTCCTCGTTCCGCTTCGTGGGCGCCTACTCCGCCGGTCTGGTGGTCAGCCTTTGCACCATGTACCTGGTCGACTTCTTCGGCGGCCCGAGCAAGCAGACTGGCTTTGCCCTGACTGTCGGCCTGTACGCCCTGCTCGGCATGGTGATGTGGATTGTGTGCTTCGCCACCACGAAAGAGCGGGTCAAGCCCCCGGCGGGACAAGCGTCGTCGTTTCTGCGCGATCTCGGCGACGTGGTGACCAACGTGCCCTGGCTGGTGCTCTTCGTGCTCGGCATCGCCACCCTCAGCTACGTGTCCATCCGCAACGGGTGTTTCACCTATTACTTCAAGTACTACGTGGGCCAACAGACCGTCCTGGGCATGAATCTGACAGCGAACGACATGCTGGGCGCTTTCCTGGTGGTGGGATCGCTAGCCACCCTGTTTGGGACATCCCTGGTTGCGCCGGTCGCCCAGCGCATCGGCAAGAAGCCCCTGTACATGATCATGATGGGGATCTCGTCGGTGCTCACCATCTCGTTCTATTTCCTGCGGCCGCAGGACGTGATCGCGATGTTCGTGCTGCAGATTCTGGCCAACCTCATCATGGGCCCGACCGCGGCGCTGGTCTACGCCATGTACGCGGATGCGTCCGACTACTCGGAATGGAAGACCGGTCGCCGATCGACCGGTCTGGTGTTCGCGGCTTCGTCGTTCGCGCAAAAGATGGGCTGGACCGTGGGCGGCACGGTCACCGGTCTGATTTTGGCCGGATTCGGCTATCAGGCCGAAATCAAGCAGACCGCCGAGACCCTGACCGGGCTCAAGCTACTGGTCAGTTTCATTCCCGCGGTGGGCAGCCTGCTGGCCACAATCCTGCCGCTGTTCTATTCGCTGAACGACAAGCGCATGAAGCAGATCGAGAAGGAACTGGCCGAACGGCGGGCTGGCCTGGCCGCGTCGACGATCCAGCAACCGAGCTAACCGGGGCGCCGTCATGAGCAGCAAGAGCAAGGTGCTTTCGAATCCCTACGGCTACTTCGATACCGAGACGCGCGAATACGTCATCACCCGGCCCGACACGCCCACGCCTTGGTTCAACTACCTGGGCGAGGGTCGCTACGGCGGCATCATCTCGAACGCGGGAGGCGGTTTTTCCTTTGATCGCGATCCCAAGAACCGCCGGGTTTCCCGCTACCGCTACAACGCCATCCCCATGGACCAGCCGGGCCGCTATGTCTACATCCGCGACATGGAGAGCGGAAAGTTCTGGAGCCCGACCTGGCAACCCACGCCCGGCGTGAAACTGTCGTCCTACGAATGCCGCCACGGCGCGGGCTACACCTGCATCGCCAGCACCCACAACGGCATCACCGCCAGCCTGCTTTGCTTCGTTCCGCCCGCGCCCAAAGACGAATCCTGCTCTTGTGAATTGTGGGTTTTCAACATCAAGAACACCGGCAAGAAGCCGCGCAAGCTGCGCACGTTTTCCTATATTGAGTTCAGCTTCAGCGACGCGCTCGGCGACCAGCTCAACCTCGACTGGTGCCAGCACATCCTGGAGGCCAGGGTCACAGACGGAATCATCACCTCCAAGACGCGCTTCGCGCCGACTACCAATTTCTTCGGTTCCAGTGTCAAGCCGGCTGGCTTTGATACCGACCGGGAAGTATTTGTCGGCCGCTGGCGGGATCTGTCGAACCCCGAGGTGGTCGAGCGGGGCAAGCCCAGCAACATCGAAGCGCCCCGTGGCAACAACATCGGGTCGCTCTGCCACAATGTGACCCTGGACCCCGGACAGGAAAAGGAAATCGTCTTTGTCATGGGCGTGACCGACGAGCCGGCGCGGATTCCCGCGGTGGTGGCGCGTTTCACCAAGCCCCACAACGTGGTCGCCGCGTTCGCGGACTTGCGCGCCGATTGGGACGCCTACCTGGGGCGCTTCACGGTCGACACGCCCGACCCGGTCGTCAATGCGATGTTGAACGTCTGGAATCCCATCCAGTGTCGCACCACACTCTTCTGGTCGCGCTTTGTTTCCGCGTACGAAACCGGCACGGGCCGAGGCATGGGGACGCGCGATTCGGCGCAAGACACCCTGGGCACTGTGCACAACGCCCCTGACCGCGCGCGGGCGACGCTCAGTATGCTCTGGCATCTGCAATATCAGGATGGACACACCTGGCACCAGGTGCTGCCCCTGACCGGCGAGGGCGGCCCGGGACTCGCCGCTGAGTTTCCGGCCTGGCCACAGTGGTTCTGTGACGATCACTTGTGGTTGATTCTCGGTGTGTGCGCGTATTTGCGCGAGACCGGCGATCTCGCCTATCTCGACGAAAAGATCGACTACACCGATGGCGGCAGCGACAGCGTATGGAACCACATGCTGCGCGCGATAGACTTCACCCTGCAGCACCGCGGTCCCCAGGGGCTGCCACGCATGGGTTTTTCCGATTGGGACGACACCATGAACGTGGACCATGGCAGTGGCAAGGCCGAGAGCGTGTGGTGCGGGCAACAATTCTGCCGGGCCCTGCTCGATCTGGCCGAGCTGTCGGATCATTTGCACAATGCCGACGAGGCAAAACGCTTTCGTGCCCTGCATGCGGAGATGGCGGCCATCATTAATAAGGTGGCATGGGACGGCGACTGGTACGCGCGCGCCTTTGACGACGAAGGCAAGCCGATCGGGGTGAAGAGCGAGACTCACCAACGGATCGCGCTCAACACGCAAACCTGGGCGGTGATCGGCGAAGCGGCGCCAGTCGAGCGCGGCCGGCGCGCCATGGAACAGGCGCACGAGAAGCTCAACAGCAAGTTTGGACTGGCCCTGTTGTGGCCGTCTTATACCGAGGGCGACCAGCGCGTGCGCGGAACCACCACCTATCCGCCCGGGGCCAAAGAAAATGGCGGCATCTTCTGTCACGCCAACACCTGGGCCATTGTGGCTGCAGCCAAGCTCGGCATGGCGGAACGGGCGATGCAGTACTACCTGCAGATTACACCTTTCATGCGCCGGGATGTCGACGTCATGAAGGTCGAGCCCTATGTCTACTGTGGCAACGTCACTGGCCCTGAGCACAAGCAATACGGCTATGCCCGCAACGCGTGGCTATCCGGCACGGCATCGTGGACCTATGTCGCCGGGACCCAGTGGATCCTCGGCATCCGACCGACCTATGCCGGGTTGATGATCGCACCGGTCATTCCCGAAAAGTGGAAGGGCTTCAAAGCCACGCGCCTCTATCGGGGAGTGCGCTACCTGATTGAGGTCAAGCGCACCGGCAAGGGCTCAGGCGTCCAACTCACCGTCGACGGGCACACCATCGCTGGCAGCGTGATTCCCTTGCCAGCCGCGGGAACCAAGGAGGTCAAGGTCGAGGTGAAGTTGGGCTGAGGACGTTCAGGCTACGGCATGGTGCAGGTGATGGAAGTCGTGTCCCCATAGCACCCCGCTCCTTCGCTCCGAGGGCAAACGCACTCGCAGGCATCGCTGCAACCGGCTCCCAAGTCCTCGCAAGACGGAGGCCCCTGAGAGACGCCGACAGCGCCCGGAATCCACTGAACGCACACCTGGCCAGTGTGGCACGTCTGCGTGCCGCAACCCCACTCCGCAGGGCCGTCCTGCGTGGCTAGGGCGTCTTTGAGGGTCGCGTCGAGCGTAGTTCCCGCCGCCTCCGGAGCATCTCCGACCTCGATCTCAGCGGGGCGAATATCCACGGTCGCATCAGGTGTGACAAACAGACCATCTGCGGAAGCCATGGGGGCAAGGTCTGGGATGGTATCGAGGCTGGGGGCGTTCGGGAGGTCAGCGACCACCGAGGGGCCGTCCGGGATTCCCACATCCTTGTTGCTGCTGCTGCTGCCGCAGCCCACGAGCAGAAGCGAGGTAGCAAGGAGCACCAAAACAAAAGGAATCTGAGCCAGTCTAGTCATCTTGTTCTCCACCTCATATCCGTCGGAGACTGAGGGCGTGACAGACAGAGATCCTACGCGGTTTCGAGGCAGAGAAGTCCAGATTCTTGCTTGACACATCGAGCCCACGGCGGGCAGCCCGTCCACGCCTCCCCACGCCGAGACTTGAAAGTAGTTAGTATCAGTGTGATACTACTATCCGGCGCCACGGAAACTTCGGGAACTGATTGCTGATCTCAAGCGAGCCGGTTTCGTTCAGGAGCCAGCCCGCGGGAGCCATCGCAAATTTCGCCATCCAAAAGGCGTCACCGCGGTGCTATCCGGGCACAGCGAGGGAGCGGACGCACTTCCCTACCAGGAACGCCACGTCCACCGGGTCATCGAGGAGAGCCGCAAATGAGCACGAAACATGAACGCAAAGATCAGATTCGGCGATTGTCGGTCCGCTACCCTCGCGTGATCGAGTGGAGCGAGGAAGATCGCTGCTACGTGGGCAGCGCTCCGCCCTTGGTGGGCCAGTGCTGTCACGGCACGAGCGAGGCCAAGGTGGCGGCTCAGTTGGCGGTCATCGTGGAGGATCTGGTGCAGGACGTGATCGAGGGGAAGATGCCCGCGCCGGAGAGCCAGGCCGGCAAGAGCTACAGCGGGAAATTCGTGGTCAGGATCCCACCCGCGGTGCACAAGAAGCTGGCGTTAAAGGCGATGGCCCGTGGCGAAAGCCTGAACCAGTTCGTAGCCGAGGCCCTGGCGCACGCTTAGGCCATCTTGATGGAGAAGACGTATTCTACGGCGGGCAGTCGTCGCCCTTGGTCGGGCCCAGATCCGCCCACTGGATGGGGCCGTCGGGCACGCCGAAGCGGGCGGCGGTGAAGCTCTCGATGTCGATTAGTTCGCTCGCGTTTCCCTTGTTCTGCGTGCAGCAGCCGCTGCAGTCCGAATCGGCGCATGTGTCGATTACAAGAACCACCATGGTCTTTGACCCAGACTTCAAGCACAGATCGTGGTGCTTCAGAGTGGCGAAGTCGGGGAAAACCGAGACGATGTCGTGCGACTGGACCCAACTGAGCGGCATCACGGGGCCGCAGCCCGCGAACATGCCCTCGTACTGACAGCCGCTGTACTTGATGCACTCCTCGCTGCCAGGGTCGGGGTAGGAGGTGAATTCCGTCTTGTTGGCGGTCTTCCAGACCAAGCCCGCGGCCTCACACCGGCTGGTGGCCGTGCTGGTGGCGGTGCCGGTGCCGCCGGTACCGGTGCCGCTGCCAGTTGCGGTTTTCGATGCGGTTCCGGCATTCGTGGCCGAGCCGGTACCGGTCGCGGTCTTCGATGCCGTGCCGGTCCCCGTGGTCGAGCCGGTGTCCAGAACTGTGTACGATGCACTGCCGGTCGCTGTCATCAAGGCGGTGCTGGTCCCAGAACTGGAGACACTGGCGTCCTTGGCAGCATCGGCCGCGGGCGAGCCATCGGCAGCCCCCGCTTCCGCGATCAGCGGCGCAGCGTCGGCTACCAGGGGCTGGCTGCCCCCGCCGCAGCACGGGGTCAGCGGGATGATGAAAGTGAGGACCACGCACGGACTCGCCAAGCGCCTTTTCAACATGTGGGTTGCCTCATCCCGCAATGAACCGGCGAGCGAGTTCTTCCAGGGTTCGCAGCCGCGTGTCTTGCGCGGGAACCATGGCTGAAAGCCATCGCCGAAGGTACGCCAGGTCCAGGCGACTCCGCTGCACGGCAAACAGGTGCTCCAGATCCTGGATGTCCTTGGGCCGCGCGTACAGCAACTTGGCCAACGCCGTGTCTTCGAGCGAAAGAAACCAGCGCTGTCTTCCGTCCGGGGTGGGCAGGAGTTGGCGCCGGCTGCGCATGTCGGCGTGCCAGGGGTGGTGCGCGATGAACAGATCGAGGCGGGTTCGGCCAAGCTGGGCCAGCAAGAAGCCTGTCTTGGCGACCGAGCGGCGGGCCTCTCCCCGGTCCACCATCGCGCCCGCCCGCTCGATAGAATCCAGCAACCCGTCCAGTTCCGGCTCGGCGACGAAAACCGCAACGTCGACGTCCGTCGTAGTGCGCGGTACGCCCCAGGCCCCCAGCGCCAGCGCTCCGCCGAACGCATAGGCCAGCCCGTCCTCGTCGAATCGATCGGCCAGCCGTGCTGCGACCTCGGTGGGCGCCGACTCGGCCGAGGTCATTCGCGCCCTCCGATCTGCTTCAGTCTTTCCAGCAAGGCCAAGCTGTCAGCGGGCAGCGGCTCGGGCTGGTCGGCGCGCTGGCGCACCTCCTCAGGCCACAGTGAGCGAAACCAAGGCACCAGCGCGCATAGGCGCCAGGTCGCGGCGACCCGCTCTGCGGGCGTGGCATCGCACCAGGGAGCAGCCGCGCGGCGTATATGGTCGTCGCCCGACAGCGCCTGGACCTGGGCAGCCAGGCGTTCATTCTCCCTCGCCAGATCGGCGCCCTGATTCGCGTTGCCTGCCATCGCCGCCAGTCTACCGCAGTTCGCTCGGATCGGGCTGCCTATCCCACGCACACGCAGTTGCGGCCCTGGTGCTTGGCCTGGTACAGCGCCTGGTCAGCGCGCTTGAGCAGAGTCTGGGCGGTGTCCTCCGCCCGGACGGCCGTGGCGCCGACCGAGATGGTGATGCCGAGGGCGTGGCCGGGCAGGCGCAGGTTGCTGGCCGCCACCATGGCGCGGAATTTCTCGGCCACCAACACCAGTTGCTGAACGTCGACTTGCGAGATGATGGCGCCGAACTCCTCGCCGCCCCAGCGCGCGACAATGTCGAAGCTGCGACAGTTGGCTTGCAGGGTGCGCGCCACCAGCTTCAGGATCGCGTCGGCGAGCAAGTGGCCGCATTCGTCGTTCACCTGCTTGAACCGGTCCACGTCCATCATCAGAACACCAAAAGGCCGGCCGTGCCGCTGCCACTCGGCCAGCCGATGGCCGAGAGCGTCGTTGAAGTGCCTGCGGTTGGGCAGACGGGTCAACTCGTCGACCAGCGCCAGGCGCTCCAGTTCCTTGATTCGCTCGGCTTGCTCGATGCGTGCGGTTCGATCGTTGAACACTTCCATTGCGCCCACTGCGCGCCCCTGGGCATCCAGGATGGGGGTGGCCTTGACCCGCACCGGCACCCGGTACCCGTCCTTGTGGTGCAGGAACACGTCGACCTGTTTGGACTTGCCGGTGGTCATCACCTGCTCCAGCGGGCAGCCATCGGTGCACAGGATGCGGCCGTTCACATCCGCGTGGCACAGGATGTTGTCTGGGCAAAGGCGGCCCACCACCTCGCTGCGGGCAAACCCGGTCAGTTCCTCCGCGGCCTTGTTCCAGAACAAAAGGCGGCGCTCCCGATCCACGAAGTAGACGCCGTCGTCCAGGAAATCGAGCAACTCGCGGTAGAAGCTGCGCCCGAGATCGCTGATGGCAGCCAGCACCGGCTCGCTGTGCGGCGGTTGCTCATCCTGCTTCATGTCCAGCTCGTGATTCGCCATATTGGTTGTTTCGCCTGTTCTGGGTGCGTGATGAAGGATAGCAGGACCAGCGGGCAGCACCGGATCGTTCATCAGGCGACAAGATCGCGCAGGAGCGCGCGGCAAGGCGCGCCGTCGGCATGCCTTATTCTGAGCGGAGCACAAAGAAGCTCATAGTCGCCATCGGCGACCTGCTCGGTTTCAAAGTCCAAGCTTTCGAGGATCAGAATATCCGCTCCCAGCAGAGTCCGATGCACGGGGAGTGTCGGGTCCGAGCCGTTCTCGATTGACAGAGTGTCAATCCCGATGAGCTTCACACGGGTCTGCTCGCGCAAGAACTGTGCACCATCCAAGCTGAGGCTGGGATAGTGGCAGTCGAAGGCGGCGGGGAGAGGGCGGCGGTTGCACGTGTGGAGGAGAAGACGTTCGACCGAGTGCAGGTCCTGTTCCGACAGATGTTGCGATAGGAAATGCGCACCGATCAAACCGCTTGCGGGATCCGTGGTCAGCACGCGGGCTGGGCCGTTCAGCCGTTCGGACGCAATCATGTCGATAGTCGCGCCACCGGGAAGGACATGCGCGGGCGCATCGAGGTGCGTTCCCGCATGCGAGCCCAGGGTGAACACCTCCATGGCGAAGCCATCTTGGGCAATGCGCTTCCGGATCTCGCGCCCCACCTCGGGATCGCCGGGATAGACCAAGGTGTCCTTGTCCAAGATCCGCGAGATGTCACGGAGGCTCATGGCGATAGTGCTTCTGCCTAGAATCGGTTACCGGCACTTCCCACTAGCGGCGAGTGACGAGCCAGACTTGCACACGCAGCGCCCGTTTTCTACGCAGTGGCCGTGCACCGAATTCATGGCGGTGTCGTTGCAGGTCTGGTCGACATGCGAAAAAACCAGCAACGCTGCGGGAACCAGACTTCGCTGGATGGTCTTGGTCAAAGATAGGTTGTGCATGCTGTTCCTCTGGCAAAGTGTCAGAGGAATTGTAGTACTCCGACCACGGCTACGTCTACCGCCACGACTTTCTGCGGCTATCGCAGGGGGCCCCAAACTCTCCTGGTTTCTGGTCGCCCTCTGATCTAACCCTCGACGCGCCATGATCGAGTCAAGCAAGCCCTCGCCATCCTCGCGGGGACTCCTGGCGGTCCTCTTCGGGGCAAGTCTGCTCGGGTTTGCAGCCGTCTTCGTGAAGTGGGGGCTCTTGGGCGGCGCCTCTCCGCTAACCATAGGTCTCTATCGCATGCTCTTCGCACTGCCGGGCGTGTATTGGCTGGTGCGACGTGATGGGAGACTGCGGGTTGGCAAAGGAGCCGCGTGGGGACTGCTTGCGGGCCTCGCTTTCGCAACCGATTTGAGCCTTTGGCACCGCTCGATGCAGCACACCAGTGCTGCCAACTCGACCTTCATCGTCTGTGGTCTCGCGCCAGTGTGGGTCGCGCTGTTTTCCGTAGGCGTCTATCAAACCCGGTATCGCTGGACGGGATGGCTCGGACAGGCGCTCGGCGTATCTGGGGCATTGGTCTTGGCCTTGGCGCGCGGGGCGCGCGTGGGCACGGGTCGCGGTGAAGTCCTGGCCATGCTGGCGAGCTTCTGCTACGCAGGCTTCAGTCTGGCCATCTCGCGCAGCAGACAGCGAATCTCAGCGCGCCAGGCACTATTCTGGATGAGCGTTGCCAGCCTGCTCTGCTTCGTCGTGCTAGAGGCCATCGAGGGTCAACCCCTAACTGGCTATTCCCCGCTCGCTTGGATGAGCCTCGTCGGTCTGGCGTTGGTGGTGCAGCTTTTGGCCTGGCTCATCATCAACAGCGGCCTTGGTCACATCAATATCGCTCTCGGCACCCTGGCCCTGGGATTTCAGCAAGTGGTAACGCCATTCCTCGCGGCATGGTTCCTGGACGAGCCGCTGCGCCCGCTGGGCTTGTTCGGCGGGTTGATCATAGTCGTGGGGATCTGCCTAGTAGCGACCGGTGAGCGCTCACCACCGGCGGTGTCTCCACAAGTCTGAAGTCAGCAAAGACCACAAAGCCACCAGAAAGACCGCGATCGCAAGCAGACTGACGGCTGCCGCCACGCGGGCCTGACGGCGCGCATACCCGGTCAGATCCTTGCGAGCCAGCGCAGCCAGCGCCAGCGCGAGCGCGTAGGGATGGGGGAGCGGCCAGAGGATGAAACCGAGGATGGCCACCCGCAACGCGCGCTTGGCCAGGCGTTCCGACTCGGCAACCGCCTTGGGATCCGCTGGCGTCTCGTCGTTGTCCGCTGGCCCATCCTGGGTTCGGTAGTCGTCCAGCATGGCTTGCGCCCGCTCGCGGTCGGTCGCCCGCACCTGCACCCGCAGACCACCCACGATGCCACTCAGGTAGGAGGCCTGCGATAGCAGATTCTCGTCGGGGATGAAGCAATCGATGCCAACCGACTGCAGCAGTCCTTGCATCAATCGCGCTGCCGCCAGGTCAGGCGCTGTGCTCAGCGTGACCAGGCCATGGGCTTCCCTAGAAGCGTTGTCGGACATCAACGGAGTCTAGCACGAGCGAGTGTGTCAGACGGTCTGCTTGTAGTGAACTTCGGACAATTCCCGCAGACGATCCGCCGCCTGTTCAGGCGTCAAATCCCGTTGGGGCATGCCGAGCATTTCGAACCCAACCATGAACTTCCGCACGACCGGGCTGCGCAGCAGGGGCGGAAGAAAGTGCATGTGAAGCTGGACGTCACCGGCGCCTTCCGTCTTCGGAGCTTGGTGGAAGCCCATGGAATAGGGGAAGCTGCACTGGAAGAGGTTGTCGTAGCGGGTGGTCAGGCGCTTCAGCAGATCCGCCAGGGCGTTGATCTCCCCGTCGTTGAGATCCATCAGGCGTCCGGCAGCGCGATGGGGCAGCACCACGGTCTCGAAGGGCCACACCGCCCAATAGGGCACGAGCGCAGTGAAATGCTGGTTGGCGCAGACAATGCGCAGGCTGCGCTGCTGCTCTTGCGCCAGATAGTCGAGCAGCAAGGAGGAGCCATGGCGCTCGCGGTATGAGCGTTGATGATCGAGTTCCTTCTGGACCTCGTTGGGCAGATGACGAGTGGCCCAGATCTGGCTGTGTGGATGCGGATTGGAGCAGCCCATCAGCTCGCCCTTGTTCTCAAAGACCTGGACGTAGTTGATTCCAGGATCCTCCAGTAGCAGGCGAGTCTGATCGGTCCACATGCGGACCACCGAGGCAATCTCCAAGACACTCAGTTCGGGGAGGCTGAGATCATGGCGGGGATGAAAGCAGATCACCCGGCAGCGACCAGGCTCTCCTTCGCTGCAAAAGAGGGGGCTCGACTCGCCGGGGAAGCCAGCGGCCTCGGGCAGCAGGGCGGAGAAATCGTTGTCAAAGACGAAAGTGCCTCGGTAGGCGGGATTCCGCGCGGAACCCACGCGCGGGTTGCCCGGACAGAGGTAGCATTTGGGATCGTACTGCGGACGCTGAGCTTCGGGCACACGCTCCACCTTGCCTTGCCAAGGCCGCAGCAGACGGTGGGGCGACACCAGCACCCATTCGCCGGTGAGAGGATTGCAACGGCGGTGGGGATAGTGCCTGGGTTCCATCACAGCAATCGCTCCGTTCCGCAGTGGGGGGCGCAAGCGTGGATCTTCGGGGTCTTGCCGATCTTGGCAAAGGCGGGCGCCATGCCCTGCACGAAAGCCTCTTCCTGACTGGCTTGCACGAGGTTGATGGTACACCCGCCGAAGCCTGCCCCCATCATGCGCGCACCCAGCACACAGGGCAGAGCCGCGGCAGCTTCTGCTAGCACGTCAAGTTCGGGGCAACTCACCTCGTATTCCTGGGAAAGGCCCTGGTGGCTCCGATTCACCAAACGACCCAAGGCCGCCAGATCCTCGCTTTCCAGGGCTTCGCAGGCGGCGATGACCCGCAGGTTCTCTTCAATCACGTAGCGGCACCGGCGGTAGACGGTAGGGTCGAACTCCAGCCGATGGGCGTCGAGCAGTTCCAGACTCACATCGCGAAGACTGTGGACTTGCGGGGCGTATTCTTGCAGCAACGCCACGCCTGCTTCGCACTGGCTCCGGCGCTGGTTGTAGCCGCTCTCGGCCAACGCACGTTCCACCTGGGTGTCGCAGAGAAAGACCTTGACCGGGCCGTGGAAAGGCACGTACCGGCAGGAGAGATCCTGGCAGTCCAGCATCATCACGTGATCCTTCTGGCTCAGCAGGCTCGCCATCTGGTCCATTATGCCGCACTTGACGCCCACGAAGCTGTGCTCCGCCGCCTGGGACAGTTTCGCCATGGTGAGGCGATCCAGTCCCAGTCCAAACATTTCGTTTAGGGAAAAGGCGAGACCGCATTCCAGGGCGGCACTGCTGCTCATGCCAGCGCCCATGGGCAGATCGCCGCCGTACACCAGCTCGAAGCCGCACAGGTGATATCCCGCCTTTTGCAGTTGATCAAGAACGCCCAGCAGATAGTTGGGCCAGCGCAGGGGATGGGGCCCCAATTCCCTCAGATCCCCTTCGAGTCGTCGACCGAGATCTAGGGCGTGCAGCACGTACCGGTGATCGGATCGGGGCTTCAGCGCCATGGCGATCCCGCGATCCACCGCAGCGGGCAGCACGAAACCCTGGTTGTAGTCGGTGTGCTCGCCGATGAGGTTCACCCGGCCTGGGGAGCGCACCACCACCGCCGGCTCGCCGAATTGCCGACGGAAGCTTGCCAGAACCGGAACCAGGAATTCCGGCAAGATTTCGCTGGGGCCGAGGCCGAGATGTTGCATGGTCACCTCAAGGACAGGAACTGAATAGCACGCGGCGCGGAGAGCGACAAACCGACCGCGGCCCGATGGTTGCCCCCGAACATCCTCGTGGACGCGCCAACGCGAACGACGAGGGGTACCTGACGCGGAAAGAGCCCCTTGGATTTACCTGGGCACGCGTTCGATGAGCGCTATCCTCCCACCGAGGATGAGAGCATGACCAGCAAGCGGTCCGAGCGGGTCTTCATAAGCTACAGCCACGACTCGCCCTCGCACGCTGGGCGCGTGCTTGAGCTTGCGAAGCGTCTGCGGCAGGAGGGTGTGGATGCCTGGATCGATCTATACGAGCCCCACCCGGCGCAAGGCTGGCCGCGCTGGATGCAGGAACAGATTGAAAACGCGGCCTTTGTGTTGGCGATGTGCAGCCTAACCTACCGCCGCCGATTCGACGGCAAGGAGAAGTCTGGCCAGGGCCTCGGTGCCACCTGGGAAGGCCAGTTCTTTCGGCTTCCAGGCGCAGCCTGGCGAAACTTCGTGGCCGATGCCTACTGAAAAATCACCGCCAGCATCGCCGATGCCGCCCGTCCCGGGCTTCTGGCGTCTCGGCTGGCTTCTGTTCATGCAGCCGATAGAGCTCCGTCGGCTCTACGTCGCGTGGGGATTGAAGGGCGATCCGTCGCTTTGGACACTTCGCAGCCGGCTTCGCGAACCAGTCGTCCGTGCGCTGGTCTTGCGACTCTCCGCTTGGTTGTTTCTCGCGTCGACCGTCACGGCTTTTCTGCTGGCCGCGATCGAGCGTGCGGTCGGCATTCCGGTCTCCTGGGGGCTGGTGGCTGTCCGCCTGGCTTTCGGCGTGGCTATCGGCATGGCTATCGGCGTGGCTTTCGGCCTCACTATCGGCGTGGCTGTCGGCGTAGCTTTCGGCGTGGCTTTCGGCGCGGCTTTCGGCGTGGCTGTCGGCGAGGGCGGCGGCGTGGCTTTCGGCGCGGCTCTCGGCGTGGCTTTCGGCGTGGGCGGCGGCGTGGGCGGCGTGGTTTCGGGCGTGCTTTTCGGCGTGATTGCCGGCGTGGTTTTCGGCGTGCTTTTCGGCGTGGAGTTCGGCGTGACTGTCGGCATGGATTTCGGCGTGGCTTTCGGCGTGGCTGTCGGTGTGGCGTTTCCGCTATTCTTTGTACGACTTCCCACCTTCTTGCTCGAAGCACCCGTCACCTGGGCCCTCTCGGCCTTGACCCGAGCCGGCTGGCTTACTCCAGCTCGGGCGGTGGAACAGCTCCCTTTCCGCCACCACGACCTCATCTACTTTCCGCTGCCGGGCCTTCGTTCGCTTTTGGTCGAGCTTGGACGGGCCGATCCAGATCTCGGCCGGGGCGTCATCACCCAGGCTGCCGAATCGCTCGGTCAGAAACGGCCAGCGCGCTTGGCGCTCGCAGAACTCCAGGCGCTAAGCCTGGGGAACGCGGCGCGGGAGCGGTGGTTCGCGCGTGCCGCCCGCTTGGATCTGCCGTTCCTTCCTACCGAGCCACCAGAGGATTCGCCCCTGCGCCGGTTCCAGGCCGCTGCCGAGGATCTCCGAGCGTACGAGGTGAGCCGCAGCCACGAGCACCGCCAGGAGATGCTGGCCCACGCCGAGCGTGTGCTGGAGGACTTCCGGATCAACATCCAAGGCAAGCGCCGGCCTGAGTTGCTCGAACGCCTGTTGCTGCCCGTGGCGCGCACCTGGCTCGAACTGGTGGCCGAGCTGCGGGCCCGTTTGGTGGATGAGATGCAGCGGCAGCCCCAGGTACCAACCCCCTTCGTGGCCGGGCCGGTGCTGAGCGCGGACAAACCTTGGCTGTTCAAGGGGCGCAAGGATCTGGTGGGGCTCATCGACCACGATCTCTCGGGGGATCGCCGCGGACCCTTGCTGCTTGTTGGCCAGCGCCGTATGGGCAAGTCGTCTCTCCTCGAAATGCTGCCTGTGCAACTAGGCGCGGGCACAACCGTGATCAAGGTCAATTTCCAGGGACTGAGCGGCTCGCCTTTGCGAGCCGAACCTCACCGCTTGCTGGTGGCCGAGGTGGCCAAGGCGTGGCCCGGAGCACCTACGGAGCCCCAGGCCGGGGCCTGGGGCCTGGCATTGGGCTGGCTCGGTCAGGTCGATGAGCGGCTCGGACAGGCGGGCACCCGCATGCTGGTCGCCATCGACGAAGTAGAACGTCTTCAGGATGGCATTGCCGACGGGTGGGCCAATACCGACTTTCTCGATTTCGTGCGCGCGGTTGGCGATACGCTCCGCCGCATCCGCCTGTTGCTCGTGAGTGCCTACCCTCTGGCGCGCCTCGGCCCGCACTGGCCGGACCGCCTCATCAGTGCCCTGTCGCGAGAGATCAGCTACCTGCAACCCGAGGAGGCGCGCGAGCTGATTCGCCATCCGACCCCCGACTTCCCGGACATCTACCCAGAAGGCGCCGTCAACCGCCTGGTTGCCGAAACTCGGGGTCACCCCTACCTGATCCAACTGGTTTGTGACGAGCTTTGCCGGCGCCTCAACGATCAAAGCCGCCTTCGGGCCGAATCCGCCGACATCCAGGCCGCCATCGACGCTGCCTTCAGCAAGACCAGTCTCTTCGACGAACTCTGGCGCCAGCAGGACGACCGCGGGCGCACATGGTTGCGCGTCCTGGCAGCAGAGCCCCGTCCCGTGGATCGCCCCGACGAGGCTCTGCGGAGACTGGTCCGCACCCACTTCGTGCAATCCGCCGACGGCAAGCACCAAGTCGCCGTCCCGATGTTCGCGGCATGGATCCGCGACCAGAAAGGAACATAGCCCGCCTGCCTGACCGACGTCGTGGAGGGGCCACCAGACCACATCGTCTGCGATCTGACCCCGTGCTATGGCGTTCATCAGGACGGTTCCGCCCGCTGAGGCAGAGGGAAAGCTGCTTGAGATCTATCAGGAGGACGTGAAGGCCAAAGGCTATGTCGCCAACCACACGGCGGCATTCAGCCTGCGACCCGAAGTGTATCGAGCCTGGCAGGGCCTGCTGGGTTCCATCCGCTCCACACATTGAAAGAGGTGGGGGCCCTCTTCCTCGCGGGCGGGCTGGTTTCTCCTACCGACCGAGAATGACCACGTGCTCGGCCATGCCTTCGGGCGCAAGATCAACCAGTCCACGGTCGAGGGTAGCCAGTCGCCCGCCGCGACGAATCGCAAGGGCCAGCAAGTGCGCATCGGTCACCTGAGCGTGACTGCCCAGGCGTTCCCAAGCGATGTGCTGGTTTCTCGCGATTTCGATATCGTCGGGCCAGAAGACGTGGCCTGGCAGGGCAGTGATCCTTCGCAGGATCTCCCTCGCTTCGCGGGGCGAGCGTGCATCAGGAATCGCTCGCTGGTTCGAGGAAACCCGAACAAATCCTGATTGGGTTACCGGACAGGTGGCGAACCCGGCCCGGCCAACCTCGTCGAACCAGGTGAGCGCAGTGGCATGATGGACGTGGTTCGGCCAGGCCAGTGCGACCAAGACATTGACGTCGAGAAGGATCGGCGCCATCCCTTTCGGCCTTCGCCGGACATCCACCTTGCGGCGGGAAACCGGTGCTGGCCTAGCTGGGGTCATGCGATCACTCGTCCTCGATCGCCGAGTGAACCATCTCAGCCGTTATGGGAGCGGCGCCGGCGGGCACGTCGAAGGTCGGGAAGCCGTGCCGGGTCCTTCCGGCCGGAAGCGGCGCGGTCAGGCCTTTGCGCGCAAGATCAGAGATGACGGTTCCCAGTCCCCTTCCTCGCGCCGCAGCCAAACTGCGGGCAGCCCGGTAAACGTCGCCATCGAGGTGAAGTGTGGTTCGAACCGCTGCGCCCATGAAGACAATGTGATGTCAAGATGTCATGATGTCAAGGCAGGCCAGGTCCTACAGTGTTGGCGGATTCGGTTGCCGACGCTGTGCGATGGTCCCCCGCCCGTGAGACGAAGAGCACTTGTTTGCCCGATGGAGGAGATCTGCGGAGGGCCAGTTTGCCGATTTTCCTGGTGCGGGCGGTTTTCGGCATTTCGTAGCCAGATCTGAGCTACAATCGATCGGCCATAGCCAAAGGAGCACAGCCACAATGACCTTCATCCGAACTGCGTTTCTCTGCCTCATCCCATTTTTCGTTTTCGCCAACGGCGGGTGCGGCAGCAACGACTCTGACTTCAAGAATAGCCTGACCTTTGGCACCGGACTTGGGGGTAACGGTTTCGATCTGGTCAGCCCGGGCACCAGCTTCTCGGTTGCCGCAGAAGGGACGACGGGGGCGATCTACTTCAAGCTGGAGAGTGCCGCGGACATGGCCGGTCGCGCGGTCCGCATCTACATCAACGACGGCACCTATGGCACGCATGACTATCTGAACTTGCAAACCTACGGTCACATTCTTCTGTCTTCATTCCGCATCACCGACACGGGAACCTTCACGGTGAAAGGCTATCTGGTCGAGCAGGTTGGGCCTGACATCGGCAAGGAAACCTTCGTCGCCGGGTCCAACATCACGATGCAGCCATAGAGTCGCTGCGCCGCGACCGACGGCCCCGCGCGTCCCGAATCTCGGAAACCTACTCGTCACAGCACTGCCAGCGCCACCAGCGCCTTGATGGTTGGCCCCGGCCCCAGCGCCTCCAGTGCCCCCACCGGGTTTCAGGCCGGACCGGTCGCTGCACGCCAGGCCCACCAAGATCAAAGATCTGGCTTGCTCCCCGGTCGGAGGACAGAATCGAACTTGGCCTCGAACTTGCTCATGAGCTGCCCACTTGACCTGGAGGCATCCACGAATCGCTCGCTTGCGTTCGCTCCGCTCTTTTCTCCACCGCAATCGTCGTGACCATGCCGGTCGAGTAGCGAATATGGCCCCGTGGTCGACAGCGCCTCCCGCCCCAGACGTCCCGAAGGGAGGTCCACGATGAATCGACCGATCGCACTCTGCGCCACAGGGGTTGCCGCTGCCGTGATTCTCGTCGCGAATCCGCGGCCAGCTTTCGCCACTGTCCGGGTCGGCGCACTGATCGGGGATCACATGGTGGTCGAGCGGGGCCGGCCGGTACGCCTTTGGGGAACGGCAGCCCCGGGCGAATCGGTTCGTGCGGCTTTGGCCGGCGGCAAGGCGGCAACACAATCGGATGCCGGCGGGCACTGGGCGCTCCTGCTTCCCGCGGTCGCCGCGGGCGGTCCCTTCATGCTCACCATCGAGGGCTCGAACGCGCTCATTTTCTCGGACGTGTGGTCCGGCGAGGTCTGGGTGGCGTCGGGCCAATCCAACATGGAGTTCATATTGGGACGCTCGAAGGGAGCCGACCAGGCCGTCGGCGGCGGTTGTCCGGGGCTGCGCCTGTTCACGGTTGCCAAGGCGACAGCGGGATCGCCACTCTGAGAAACCAGGCCGATCTACCGGCGGCGCCGTTTCGCACGGACGATTGGCCGGCCAGTCCTTCCGACCCGGCACCCTGACGGAAGCGAGGGATCGCGGCCGCTACTGCACACGCGACTAGCTGGCGGGGAATATCGCTACCATGCAGCGACGAGCTGTCGAGGTGATCTGCTACAGTGGCTACGCCGCTGACGAGGAGCCGCGCGCTGTGGTGACAAGGGGTCGCAGGTTGGAGGTGGCCGTCATCGAGCGCCGCTGGCGCGAGCCTGATGCGCGCTTCTTCGTCGTGCGCACGTCAGACGGAGCGAGGCATGTGCTGCGGCAAAATGTGACGAGCGGCGCGTGGACGATGACGTCGTAGCCCGGCGCGCCGGCCGTTCCTCGGGTCGGACTTCGTCAGCTAATTTTCAGGTCGCGATTTCCGACGGTTACGGCGAACGCCGAGTACCAGTAGCAAGCCGAGGGCGAGAGCCGCGGTGTCCGACAAGCCGCTGGCGTGACTTCCCGTTCGGCAGGAGCAGCCACCGTTGTTTGTGGTCCCGGTTGCAGTGTTTGCACCGGTGTTGCCGCCCGAGGCATTGTTGCCGCCCGAGGCGTTGTTGCCGCCCGAGGCGTTGTTGCCGCCCGAGGCGTTGCTGCCGCCCGAGGCGTTGTTGCCGCCCGAGGCGTTGTTGCCGCCCGAACTGGTATTCCCCCCGGAGCGGGTGTTCCCACCGGTGCCGGTATTGCCGCCTGAGCCCGTATTCCCCCCGGAGCCCGCGTTCCCACCCGAGCTGGTATTGCCCCCCGAGCGGGTGTTGCCCCCCGCACCCGTGATGCCGCCCGTGCCAGTGGCGCCACCCGTGCCAATATTGCCGCCCGAGACGGTATTCCCCCCGGAGCGGGTGTTACCCCCCGCACCCGTGATGCCGCCCGAGCCGGTGGCGCCACCCGTGCCGGTGGCACCGCCCGAGCCGGTGTTCCCTCCCGCGCCGGTGTTCCCCCCCGTACCCACGGCGCCACCCGTGCCGACTACGCCACCATCCGCCCGACTACCAGCGGGCAAAGCAGGGGCATCAGTGCGGAACGGCGAGGCCGGCAGCGCAGGCGTGCCTTGGTTGTAGAGGCTAGCCGTCGGATTGCCAGCCCAGCAGTAGCGCGCGTTTTTCGGCGCCGTGACCGAGGCGGCGGAGACAAGAATGGTCGAATCGGGCTGGATGGCAGCGGTTGCGGTCACGTAGTTGCCGTCGGCGCCAGCGATCTCGAACCCTGTCCCGGTGCCTCCCTTGAACGCCAAACCGGTATCGGTATGCAAGAAATATAGCCGGATGGAGCTGCCTTCGATCGCCATGTGATCGTAGATCGGGCTGTAGTAGGGGAAGTCCGTTTGCCCGTAGGTGATCCCTCGCGCTGCCATGCCCAAACGCAAGCCTTGATCCGGCTTGTCCGAGGGATGCACGTAGTTGGGGTCGCCGATGTCGATGTTGACCGATATGCCGGTATTGGGAAGAATCTGGCTTGCCTGTAGCTGCGCTTCACGCAGCACGGGCCAACCTGTACTGGAGATGTTGTAGTTGGGCAGTTGGGTGATGAGGAAAGTGAAGTCCTGTCCCCAAGCCTGGCGCCAAGAGGAGATGAGTCCGACCTGAATATCCCGGTAGGTGTCTCCGCCCCAGGTCACCGACTCACCTTGATACCAGACGACGCCGCGGATGGCGTAGGGGATCAAAGGGGCAATCATGCCGTTGTAGCAAATGTATGGATTGTGCACGTTGGTGTAATTGGGATTCGCCTCGAACGAAGCGAGGTCGGCGGCAACCGAAGGGATGGCCGCGATGGACTCTTTCGACATCCAGCACTGCAGGCAGCTACCACCAGCCGAGCTGTGAACGAGGCCAATGGCCACGCCGTTCAGATTCTTGAACAGCTCGCGCGAAAAGAAATAGCCGATGGCGGAGATGCCAGGAGCCGTCTGCGGCGAAACCACCAGCCAAGTGGACTTCACGGTAGTGCTCGTGTTGGCCACCGGAGTCGCGGACGGTCTACCTGGAACATTGGTGGTGCGGATGAGTGGGTAGTTGGCGGCAGCGATTTCTGTGGCTGCGTCTTTCATTGCGCAGCCCGCGTACCCACACTGCATTGTGTAGCCCATGTTGGACTGTCCTGAGCCGAGCCAGACTTCCCCGACATAGACGTCTGCCACGGTGACGGTTGACGAGCCCGTCACGGTCATGGAAAAGGGTCCCCCGGCATCTTGGGCAGGCAGGCGTACTGTAAACTTCCCGTCGGTTCCGGCCGTGCCCGTCGCCGTCTGCGTGCCGAGCTTCACAGTGATGCTTTGGTTGGCGGTGTCCGTGCCCCACACTGGCACCTCCATTTCGCGCTGCACCACCATGTGATCACTGAACAAACCGCCCAAGGTGACAGCGGCCATCGCTGGGGTGCTGATGGAGAGGCACGCCAACCCCATCGAGAAAAGGAACATGACGCGCTTGCGCGCCGTCACAGTCTGACCATAGTTCGCACTTCGTGGGGTTAGCATCGATTACCTCCGTTATGGAAGAGTGGCGTATGCAGGCATTCGCGGCTCAACCGATCTATCCGCCTTCGCTGGCCGACGCTGCCGCGGGACAGCATCGCGAGTTCCAGAGCCTAAAGGTCCATCCCCGCGGCCTTGCATGCTCGCACGACCTGCGTGCGCTCGGATGCCGCCACGTTGCGTAGCGACGCCTGGGCCGCACCCAGATCGCCCGTCTTGCAGTAGGCGCGGGTCAAGATGACGAAGGCGCGCGAGGTCTTTTGCTCGAAGAGACTGTGGCGCGCTTTCCGGATGGCTTCGGCGGCATTGCCTTGGTTCAAGGCAGCCAAGGCCGCGTCCAATTCAGCGGCAACCGCCGGCGCCAGGGACTCTTCCCTGGCAACGTGCTTGCCCCGTGGTGCAATGAGAACCGGAATGGGCTCGCTGCGCGCATCCTGGGCCACCGCCGCCGCGTCGAACACCAAGGGGTGTACAGCAGCGCCCGCATCCGGGGAAGCCGGCAGAACAGCGGCCACCACGGGTCGGGACGACGCCCCTTGATCACTAGGAGGATTCTCCGCTTTCCCTCGCAAAAGGAAGAGACCCACGCCCAGCGCACAAGCCAGAAACCCTGCGGCCAGCCAGACCAGTTGCTTGCGCCCGCGGGTGGGAAGCGTGGCGCCGGCCACCGCGGTGGGCAGCACCTCGATCCCGGCGGGAAGCGTAGGCAGGCTGGCCACCCCCGGCGCGGGCACGGACGCAGTCGCGGCCAGGGCCGTGTCCGACGTGCCCAGGCCGGCCGGCGCGGGCAGCGCGCCTTCCTTTGATGAAACGGTGATCCCCAAGTGCCGACCGGTGAGCGCCAAGATGAACTCGGCCATGTCGGCAAAGCGATCGGCAGCCCGCTTGGCCAAGGCGCGATCGATCGCCGCGATCACGCGCGGCGAGACCTGGCTCACCAGCGGAGCCAGCGAAGGGTGCGGCTCGAACACCACGCGGTAGATCACCTGGGGGAAGCTGTCGCCGGGAAAGGCGAGGTGGCCGCTCAGCATCTCGTAGACGATGGCGCCCAGGGCGAAAATGTCGGTGCGCGCATCGATGTCCTGGTTCTTGCCGCTGGCCTGCTCGGGCGACATGTAGTGCGGCGTCCCCATGACCGCCGCATCCTGAGTCACCACCGTCTGCGATCCCCGGATCTTTGAAATTCCGAAATCCAGGACCTTCACCTGGTCGCGCAGCTCGCCGTCCACTTCGCTGGGGCAAAGGAATATGTTGTCGGGCTTGAGATCGCGGTGGACCACGCCCATGCGATGGGCCGCCGCCAGGGCCGATCCAATCTGGCGCGCGATGGACAGAGCCGCAGCCTCGGGCAACGGCCCGCGCCGCAGCCGCGCCGACAGACTCTCCCCGGCCAGCAGCTCCATCACCAGGTAGGGCGACCCGTCGGGCAAGGTGTTGAAATCCAGCACCTCCACAATGTTGGGGTGACCGATGCGCGATGCGATCTCTGCCTCGCGCCGGAAACGCAGCAAGAGCTCGCTGGACGAAACCGTGGCATGCAGGACCTTGATGGCCACCTGCTTTCCCGGCAAACGCAGGTGCTCCGCCGCAAACACCGCGCCCATGCCGCCGGCACCGAGCTGGGCGGTGATGCGATAGGTATCGCCGATCACCTGACCAAGCTCGAGGGTGGGAGAGTTCATGCTCATGATAGGCAACCGGTTTCTCGCGGCCGATGTATCATACCCTGGCCATGCGCAAACTCGCCTTCCTCTCTTGCCTGGTTGGCCTGACCGTGTTGCCCGCCGCAGCGAAAGAGAAGCCTGTGGCCGAGGCCCTACCCCCCAGCGTCGACATCAGCGCGGTGAAAGACAAGCTGGTGATACTAAGCGACGGAAAGGATCACTATGTGGCGGTGATTCCCTTTAGCGATGTCTGGCAACATCTATACTACGGCAACGGGAAGCGCTTCTTCCTCCAACGCGTCACCGGCGGAGGCAGCTCGGGTACGGAGAGCTGGGACCGGGTTTTCTGGGAACCGCGGGTGGACGCACGCTGGAAGGCCGGTGTGGGCTGGAAGGACGGCAAGTACTCGGTCCAGTGCGGCGATCGTGCGACCACCTTCACGTCTCTCGCCAACGAAGCCCGCGACAAGATCCTGGCCAGTGCCACCTTTCACGAACAACTGTGGCAATACCAGGCCTACTCCCTGGCCCGCGACAACCAGGGCCACTACTACTACGTGGACCGGCCCCTGGCTCCTGCCAACAGCAAAACCTTCCGCCTCTTCTCAGGACTGCGTGGCAGCCTCAAGCCGTTGAAGATGACCAATATCGTCAGCGACTCACAGGGGGACATCTTCACCACCCGTTCGGGAGAGCTGCGACTGGTGCTGGACAAGCAGCGCAGCGTCTGGGTCGAACGCAAGAAGGAACTCGAGCTAATCCAGTTGCCTATCCAGGACAACCACGTGCTCATCTACCAGGATCTGGGGGTCTATGAGGGCCAGCGCCTCGGCACACCCTGCGACGATTTGCTGTAAACAACCGGCAGGTTCGCCGTCAGAACTGAAAGCCGGTGTCGATAAACCAGGTCTCGCTCTGGCTCTTGTCGGCTGGCGCCCAGGCCTTGATGACTTCGCTGGCGACCACCGCGCGGCCGGACCCGTCGCTCACGCGGAGAGTGACGGGCAGGTTGAAGGGACCATAGCCTTGCGGGAGGGCCCAGGTACCGAAGCGCTCTTGCGGTCGGGACAAGCTGTAGTTGGCGTCGCGCTTGAGCAGCACCCAATCCCCGGATGGCAACTGCGCCTCGACCTTGGCCGCCGCGCCCAGCCCGGCCATGTTCACCACGGTGAGCGCAAAGTAGTACGGACCCGCATTGGGGCGCAACCAGATGTGCATGTTGCCCACCACGGGACAAGGCACGCGCTTGTACTTCGTCGGGATCACGCCGTCCGTGATAGTGCCGTTGGGGTTGCCGGTCTGCAGGCGCGACATGGCGATGTCCGAAAGATCGAGGTGGATGCTTTCATTGGGTAGCGGATCGTGATCGACGGGCGGCGGCGGCGGCGACGGCGGAAGCTGGCAGCCGTACTTGAAAACCCCCTCGACCTCGCCGCAGTGGTCGCGCCCGGAGCCGCAACACCACTTGGAATTGGCCGAGCACGGGCACGAGTCGGCTACCTGAAGCACGATGGGAGGGGTGTAGCCGCCTGCGCCTGACTGGTATTCGCTGCCGTCGTTCTGCGTGCGAACCAGCTCGAAGCACTCGCCGCAGGAGAGGTAGTTGTCGAGGTCGCCGGGCAGGCTGGACCAGAACTGCGTGTAGTAGTTGCCCTGCGGGGCCGCGAAATTCCCGCGCAAGGTCACGTTGCTGGGATCCTTGCACAGGTCGGGATACGCCGCGCAGAACGTGTCGCACCTCGCTTGCATGGCCGTATCCGCGAGCTTCATGGCGGTGGAGCAGATCCCATACAGGCCAAAAGCGCACGCTCCGTTGGGGGCCGTCCCGAAATGGGTCGAGCGCGAGTAGTGCCAATCCTCGTTGTCCGTGACCGAGTGCACCTCCGGCCACTGCCCGGAAGTGCAGGCCTTGGCGTTGACCACCTGGCACTGCGCGGAGCCCGGCCCGCCGCACTGGGCGCAGCTCTCGGACTTGTTGTCGTTGCTACAGTACTGCGCGCAACACACGCCGTTGGTCATAGCCCAAGCCCCGCACGAATCCCGGCCAGCGTCTGGGCGCGGGGCCTGCGTGCGCACGTCCGCCACCGTTGCCTTGGCGTCGGTTTGGGCATCGCCCCCCACGGCAAGCGGTGCATCGATGTCGGGGCCATCGACCGCCGCGTCGGCCTTGGTCGAGGACGAGCCGCCGGTTTGCGCGCCGCCCGTCGCCTGCAAACCCCCCGACCCCTGCGTACCACCCGTGCCCGGCGCCGTGCTCTGTGCGCCACCCGAGCCTTGCGTGCCTCCGCTCGCCCTCGCGCCGCCCGCCGCCTGCAAACCCCCCAACCCCTGCGTACCACCCGTGCCCGGCGCACCACCCGAGCCTTGCAGGCCTCCGCTCGCCCCCGCGCCACCCGAGCCTTGCAGGCCTCCTGTTGCTTGCGCTCCGCCGGTGCGCTGCATACCGCCTGTGCCCAGCGTTCCGCCGGTTTCCGAGGAGGTCTCTGGACCTGCGCCACAGCCCGCGGCCATCAGCCCCCCCAAACAGGCCAGCGGTATCATGCCGGCCCAAGAAACACGCGCACAAAGAGCGGTACTGCTTCGGTCCATACCGCCAAGTCTACTCCTCTTCCGGTGTCCAAGTCGCCGACCTCGCTGCGCGCACCGAATGTCTGGGCAAGGTCGTCGTTTTCCCCGGAGCCCGCTACTCGGCTGGGAGCGGCAGCAATGGGTCGCCTTCGCCCGGGGCAAGCAAGAAGGACGCGCGGGCCTGGTGCAGAATTTGCGGCGTCATGCTGGCGGACCAGAACGCCTGCGTGGCGGACAGGGCGTGCGTCCCGAGAACGATCAAGTCCGAGTGCATTTCTCGCGCGGTGGCGAGCACGCCCTCGGCGGGATCAGCGCGCATGACCCGGCCCGAGACGGAGACGCCCATTCCCTGCAATTCGCGGACGTGGACGGTCAGGTGGCGAGCGGCTTCCTGCTCGGCGAGGCGCAGGACTTCTTCCGTGGCTCTTGGCAGCATGGCGGCGGTAGCGGAATCCTCGCCCCTGAGCGCATCGGCGGGCGGGATCGCGGTGAACAGGAGCATGGGAATCTTGAGCTGCAGGGCCAGTTGCGCCGCGGGTTGCAATCCCTCTTCGTGTTCGTCGGCGCCGTCCATCGGCACAAGAATGTGGTGAAACGGGTAGTCCACCTGGCCGCGTTCGTCGGGCTGAACCAGCAGCACGGGCACGCGGGTCTTGCTCGGTGAGCGATTCTTTAGCGCGTACAGAATCCGCTGGGCCAGGTTGCCGCGCAAGCGCCACTTCAACCATTGGTTGCCATGGGCACACATCACGACCAAGTCGGGCTGGGTTTCCCGCGCCTGCAGCGCAAGACTCTCGGCCAGGTTGCGTGCGGCCTCGTCGTGGACATGCCAGTCGACCTTGGGCAAGGAGGAGAATTCACGTGCGACCAAGCCGCGCAGATAGGCTTCGGCGGAATCTTTGCTCTGCAGGTGCGCTTGCCCGTGCTTCTCTTTCGGGGCTGAACGCTCGATTACATGCAGAAGCGTAATGCGGGCGTCACTGGCTTGAGCCAAGCCGCGCGCCACCGGGATCACCCGTTCGGCCATCGCGGTCCCATCGAGCGGCAAGAGCAGGTGTTTGAACATGGCCATCAGCTCCCGAACAGGGTTTCCCATAGCAAGTAGCCGTTCAAGGCGAGGATAAGCATGGCGATCCCTGCTGCGACGGCTGTGGTGGCAGGCCGGTTGACCAGCGAGCCCATCAAGTGCTTGCGGCTGGAGAACACGACCAGGGGCACAATGGCAAAGGGCAGGGCAAAGCTCAGCACGACCTGGCTTGTCACCAGCGTCCAGGTCGGGTTGACCCCCAGCCAGATGACCAGCAGCGCGGGCGCCATGGTTACCACGCGCCGAATCCAGAGCGGGATGCGGAACTCCAGAAATCCTTGCATGATGACCTGGCCGGCCATGGTGCCCACCGCCGAACTCGACAGGCCCGAAGCCAAAAGCGCAATCGCGAACAGCGTGCTCGCGGCCGATCCCAAGAGCGGCTGGAGCGTCAGGTGCGCCTTCTCGATCGCGTCCACGTTGACCAAACCACGCGCGTGGAACGTGCACGCGGCCATGATCAGCATCGCACCGTTGATCGCGCCGGCCAGCCCCAAGGCCAGGATGACATCGACCGTCTGGTAGCGCAGCAGGCGCTTCTTCTCCTCGAGTCCGGACACGACGATGCGGCCCTGGGTGAGCGCGGAGTGCAGGAAGATCACATGCGGCATGACCGTGGCGCCCAGGATGCCGGAAGCGAGCAGGAGCCCGGACTTGCCGCCGAAGGCGGGGACTACGGAATGAAACGCCGCTTGCCTCCAGTTGGGCTGGGCGAGGAAGAGTTCCGCCAGATAGGAGCCTGCGATGGCCGCCACCAGCAATGCGATGACCAGTTCCAAGCGGCGGAATCCATAGCGTTCCAGGCTCAAGAGCAGGAAGGTGACCACCGCGGTGAGCAGGCCGGCAATCCCCAGTGGCAAACCCAAGAGGAGATGAAACCCCAGGGCCGCGCCGAGAAACTCCGCCAGATCAGTGGCCATGGCCACGATCTCCATCACCCCCCAGAGCAGGAAACACAGTCCCCGCGGCAGACTCAACCGGCACTGTTCCGCGAGGTTGTGCCCGGTGGCGATGCCCAGCTTGGCCGACAAGGTCTGGATCAGCATCGCCATCAGGTTGCTGGCCAGGACGACCCAGAGCAGGGTGTAGCCGAGTTGCGAGCCGCTTTGCAGATTGGTAGCGAAGTTGCCCGGATCAACGTATGCCACCGACGCGATGATGGCCGGGCCCAGAAACGGCAGCAGGCGCGCCAGTCCGCGCCGCTTCCCGCTGCCCGACAGCACCTCGATGGCCGCGGCCACCGTAGCGCGATCACCCGGCGGCCCGGTCGCAAGGGGTGCTTCCGATGGAATCAACATGCCCCGCGAAACCGCGCGGCGAGCGGACCGTTAGTCCTCTTCGATCTGCTGGCCGAGGAAGGTGCCCACGCCCATCTGCGCAATTTGGTCATGCTGGGACTCCAGCATGTCGAGGTGGCCGTCCTCGTCCTTGATGATCGACTCCAGCAACTCGCGCGTGGGCGCGTCCTGCACCTCCATGGCCAGCGGGATGGCCGCGTTGTAGCCACGGATGGCGAGGATCTCCGCCGCGATGTCGTTCTCGATGATCGTCGGCACGTCGGTCCCGATGTGCAGGGGGTTCAGCTTGCTCACCACGGGCAACCCTTCCAGGAACACGATGCGGGCGATGAGTTTTTCGGCGTGCTTCATCTCGCCCAGGGCGCGCTTCTCGATCACCTTGTGCAGACGTTGGTAGCCCCAGTTGGCGCAAAGCTCGGAATGGACCATGTACTGGTTGATGGCGGTCAGCTCGTCAGCGAGTAAGTGGTTGAGAACGTCGATCAGTTTCTGGTTGCCCTTCATGTTGGTCTCCCTGGTATTGGATGCGCGTTCGTGAGGGATTCTAACAGACTTTCTAGCATATCATATGTGCGGCGGATGCCGATCGGGCAAAAAGCCGCGCATCGCCGGGACCCGGGCTGCCCCGCGAGGGCACCGGCTACTGTCTCGAAAAGGCAAGAAACTACCCCAATTCCAACAAATGGGAGGACAGGGCCGTAGCAACCTTGACCTGGGGACTGGGCACGGCAGACGCGCTCACCGGCAGCATCGTAGGAACGCTCCGCGGAACCACCCCCGGGCGAGCCGCGTTCATGGGATCCGCCGCATTGTGAAGCGGCGCCGTGATCGGCACTCTGGCGGGCGCCATCGACAAGAAGATCGACACCGGTATGCTGGTGGCCGGTATCGCGCTGAACCTGGGAGCGATTGGCGGGGCTCTGCTCGGGGCTCAGGTTTCGCCGTCCATCGCCCGTGTCCGATTCATCGATCTTGGCGGACTATGCGGGGGCCTGCTGGTCGGAGGGCTGTACTGGGCCTTGGAAAACAGAAACGCAAGGCCACAGGGGGTGACCGCCTCGTTGGCGATCGGCATGGCCGCAAGAATCGCCACCGCCTGGATCTTCACGCGCAATATGGAGGAGGATCTTCCTCGCACCGGACCGGTCCAGAACGCGATGGCCCGAATGCTTCCCACCATCGCCCCGGCCACCTCCGGCGCGGGCCTCGTCGTGGGCGTTGCGGGAGCGCTGTGAGCATCACTAGCGCTGCTTGCCAGTCGACATCTCCAAGGGTGAACAGTTCTAGGTCGACCCTCTTCCGAAAAATGCGCGTGCCGAACACGCCATGCTCGATAGCGGGCGCGGCTACCCCGGGCCCGTGCCTCTATCGCCTGCGCCCTTGACATCACCCCCAAGAACTGACAGTTTGCGAGCAAGATGTTCAATTAGAACCCCTGTGTTCTAGCTGACTGGGCAAATGGGAGCTCCATCATGGCACTAAGGCAGTTGAGTTGCACCCTAGCTATTTCAATGATCGGGATAATCGCCTCAGAAGGGCAAGGCAATTCACAAGAAACTCTGGATAGCCTGAAGACATGCAAGATTTGCAATGAGAAGGTTCTATATTCGCAAGTAAAGGAAGAGGTGTTGATACGTCACTTCTTCAATGATGCCAAAGATAAGTTCTTCCTGGACGTCGGCTGCTCCCACTACAAGAACATCAGCACAACCTACTATCTGGAAGAGCATTTGCACTGGAAAGGGATAGGGGTTGACGCCCTCAAGCAATATGCCGAGGACTATTTGAAGTACCGTCCGAGGACAAGATTCCGGAACTACGCCGTATCGAACCACTCGGGAGGAACGATTGACATTTACACAAAACCGGGGTTCGAGGTGTACTCGAGCACAATCAAAGAAGCAGTTGACAGGATTCCCGAGCCTGTGGTCATCAAGGTTCCCGTGATCACGCTCAATGATTTGCTAAAGAAGGAGAGAGTTAATCACATAGACTTTCTCTCGATGGATATCGAAGCGGGGGAACTCAAGGCACTTGAGGGATTTGACATCAAGAAATATCGGCCATTCCTAGTTTGCATCGAAGTGCAGGCCGAGATGGGGATTTATTTTGCAAACGAAATCCTGAACTACTTCCAAAGGAACGGCTACGAGAAGATGGAGGCGTATACGAAATTCGAGGGTGGCGGCAACTGGTATTTCAAGCCGAAGGGGTACAGTCCGAAGGTTAGCGACTGAACGGCGTTGCAGGCTCCGTCCTGACTTCAATAGGGTTGTTCGGGTTGGGTTTCTGAACTACTTGTCCAAGACGGAAAGGCCCCGGCCCAGCTCATCCACGAGCGCCTGGCGCGCGGCACAGGGCTGGTCCACAGCTCCCCAGAGCCAGCGCCCCTTCCATTGCAGCACCACTTCGCCGTTGAGCGGGTCTTTCACTGTCGCGGTTCCCTGGAGGCCGGCCGAATCGGCGCCAGCGTCCGATGCCTTTCCCACGGCGCGATAGCGCTTCACCATAGCGCGAATCTCTGCACTATCCTTGCCTTCGACGACAAACAGGCGAAAACTCGCCCCGCCTACTTCGTAGGGCACCGCGACCGCGTCGTGAAGGAATGGGTGACCAAGAAAGTCGCGTGCGGTGAGCTTCTCGGCGCGGACACGCTTGCCTCGATCGGGGAAACACTTGAGCACCGCGGGGGCCTCGCGCGTGCCGGGCAGGCCGGCGGCCACTTTGTCTGCGAACCAGCGAAGCATGGACGGCCCCTTGCCACCCGATTGGACCAACTTCACGTAGTAGGAGCCGACGACGAACTCGAGGTAGTCCTGCCCGGCGTATCCCTCGATGCCGATGGGCAGGGGCGTGGTGCCGGCCGGGCGCTCTTGGGTATAGATCCCGAAGGCCCGAATGGCGTCCTTGTGGTGGTATAGGTCCACCGTGATTTCCGCGGCAGCAGCCGCCGCCGCCAATCTCGTGGCGCTGTCGCGTGGAGCGCGCGACGGTCTTCGACTCTTGTCGTTCCCAGCACCAACCTTCGCATAGGTCGCCGACGTGAGATCTTGGAGGTCAAATTGCAGGAACGACTCAGCGCCGCCGTCGATGTACTCGAAGAGTGTCGCGGGCGTGTACGTGGTGGGGCCGTCGGAGATCTTCCAGCCTTCGAGCTTGGGAAAGGGTGAGGACGCATCAGGAAGACCGGCGGGCTTGGACTCGGCCCCAGGTTTGCTTGATGCTGTGGCAGAAAGTGCGACGACCGCTAGCAGCCCGCCCTGCACCGCCAGAAGACCCCTGCTCATACCAGGAATTCCCGCGGCACCTCGCGTAGCCGCACAATGTCGCGCACGCGCTGGCGAACGTCGAATCCCTTCGCGCAACGGACTGGGCACTCGTCACAGTCGTCGCAGGGAGACTCCGGCAGGCCGAGTTCGAGCAGAAGTGCCTGTGCGGCCTCGCGGTTGCGGTACGCGTGGGCGTACATGAAGGAACGCATGAGGTCGGGTATGGGCAGTTTCTCCAGGCAAGGATCGAGACACTGGTCGCAGCCCTGGCAGAAGAAACCGACGACCTTGGGCGCTTCCAGGCTCCGCTTGTCATCGTCGGTGAGGGTGGGATCGCGCAAGACCTCCAGGTCGGTCTGCAATTGATCCAATGTGGTGAAGCCCGGAATTGCCGTGTGCACGTTCGGATCGCGCAGCGCCCATTTCAGCGCTGCCTTCATGTTGATGGGGGACTCCTTCTCCTTGTCCCAGTAGACCCCCGCTTGCGTCTTCATGGCGATGATGCCTAGGCCAGCCTGCGCCGCTTCCGCGATGGCTTTCTGCACCTCCGGGTGGTGGTCCTGCCGGAAGTTGTACGAGGTGAGCACGACGTCGTAGAGCTTGGCCTCCACCGCCGCGCGGATCACCTCGGGCTCATTCTTGTGGGTGGAGAGGCCGAGAAAACGAGCCTTGCCGTCGCGCTTGGCCTTCTCCAATGCCCGAAGGACCGGCGGGTAGAGCACGCTCTCGCGCGCCGATTGGTTGTGCAGGTGAAGGATGTCCACGTGATCGAGCCCCAGTCGCTTGAGGCTGATGTCGAGCTTCTCGCCGATCTCCTCGCCGCGGGTCTGCTTGGAAAAAAGCCCGGTCTTGCGATCCAGGGTGCTGAGGTGGACCTTGGTGGCGAGCACGAAGGAGTCGCGCTTGCGGTCCTTGAGGACCGTGCCGAGCATTTCCTCGTTTCGCCCGTCCTGGTAGCCATGCGCGGTGTCGAGCAAGAAGATGCCACCATCCAGCGCCGCGCGAACCAGGTTGGGGTTGTCGGCGTTCATGACGCCCATGCTGACAATGGGCACTTCGATCCCGGTTCGGCCGAGCGTGCGGCGCGGCGGCCCGACGGTCTTTGCAACCGGTGCCGGCTCGGCTGCTGGCACTGGTTTGGGCGGCGGCGCCGCCCCGGCCGGCGGCATCTTCGTTTCCGGACTCGACGCCATCGTCGCGCACCCAGCGGACAGCGCGCCGGCAGCAAGGCTGCCCGCGCCGAGTTTCAGGAAATCCCTTCGTTCCAGATTCTTCGTCTTGCTCATGACACCCAGGCGCGAATTATACACGCCCCTATTTCACGAAGCCTTGCAGGCCAACGTTGAGTCCCTTCATCGCCTGCGCGACCAGATTGGCAATTTGGGTGGCGCCAGGTTCGTGGAAGTGTGTGCCGTCGACGAACATCGCGCTCTTGGCGCTGCTGGACAATGTGCCGTAGTAGGTGAGCGCGAGGCTGGTCAGGTCGATATATGCTACATTCTGGGCCTCGGCCAAAGTGATCATGGTCTGATCGAATCCGTTGAAGCCGTGGTTGGCGGCGCTCGCGCCTGAGCGTGCAACTGGGGTGATGAGGACCGGAGTGACGCTCTTGGCCTTCGCGTCGGTGAGGTACTTGGTCAGGTTCGTCTGGTAGGTGGCGGCGGAGTCGGACTTCATGTCGTTGTGGCCGAACTGGACGAAGAGAAAATCGCCCTGCTTCATGGCCGCTTTCACCGGAGGATAGAAACCTGAATAGAAAGAGCCCGCAGTTTCGCCCGAGTCCGCGTAGTTGGCCACGGCGATGCCTGGACCCAGGAATTGCGAAAGCTCCTGACCCCAGCCGGAAACGTCTGTCCCGTCTGGGGCGAACGGATTGTAGGTTGCGGGATCCCAGTCGCAAACCGTCGAGTCGCCGGCAATGTAGATGGTCGGTATGCTGGCGGCCGCAAACCCAACCCCGTGCAACGCCGGGGCGGTTCCGTCGAAGGACAGGTTCAGGATGTTTCCCGGGGCACTGTAGCCGTCGTGTTTTTCTGCCCTGACGTTCACCGCGAAGGTGTAGCGGAAATAGGCCCCGGCTGTCGTGTTGGTCGGCTGCAGAACGATGCGGCGGGTTTCCGCCCGCACGCGCGTCGTGGCCGCGGCGGTTGCGCTGCCCAATTCCACGGTCACGGTATAGTTGCCGTTGTTTGCGCTGAATGCGCAGTCGATCGGGTTCGTCCCAGTGCACTTGGCAAGCAACGTCGGATCGAGCGGCACCTCGCCGCTGGAGCCTCCCGCGGCGCCTCCGGTGGAGCCACCGCTGTTTCCGGTGCCGCCGGCGCCGCCCCCGCCGCTGCCGGTGCGCCCGAGATCCGGAGCCCCACCCGCGCGGCCATCGGGGATGATGGTCGCGTCAGTGGGCCCATCAGGTGGGCGAACCGCGTCGGACCCCATGGCGTCCTTTGCGGCGCTGGTGCCACCGAGTCCTGCGTCTGGGGGAAGTTGGCCGCCGGCGCCAGTGCCACCGCTTGCCGTGGTCGCACCGCCCGTGCTGCCGCCTGCGCTGGTCGATCCGCCCGAGGCAGCAATCCCGCCTGTGCCCGCCGAGCCGCCGGTGCTGGGGCTGCCTCCTGTGACGGTCGAGCCTCCGGTGCGCAGGCTGCCGCCTGCCGCGGTCAAACCGCCGCTGGCAGGAGTGCCGCCTGCAACGGACCTGCCGCCTGTGGCGGTCAGGCCACCACTAGATATGCCACCGGCCCCGGTCGTACCGCCGGCTACTGCGCTGGTGGAGGACTGTCCACCGTTGCCGCCAGCAACCGGCGATCCTGAACTTGAGTCCGGCGAACTACATCCGCTGGGCCAGGCCACCACCCAAACTGCCATCGCAAACCATGAAATCGCCGCGGTGAAAAGCGCGCGTCGCCTTGGGCCACAGGATGAAGGGGGGGGTACTTCTCTTTTCTTCATCGGAACCTCGCAGACAAGGATCCCCCATTGGGTTGCCCATGTCCATATACTCTGTACGCGTGAAGCTTGCTCTCATCTATCCGCCGGCTTGTGATCCCACGGCGCCCTACCCCGCGGTTGCCGCACTGGCGGGATTCTTGCGTCCCCAGGGCATCGAGGTGCTGCCCATCGATGCCAACCTGGAGGGATTCCTGGCTCTGCTGCAACGCGAGCCATTGGCCCTGCTCTCCGACCGCATCGAGCGGCGTATCGCCAGCCTGCAGCGCCGGCGCGCGCTCGACCACCAGAGCCAGCTCGACCTGTTGACCCTTCTGCGGGTGCGCGGCGAAGCAGGCGCAGTGCCGGGCGGGATCGGCGCGGCGCTGGACGTCCTGCGCGCCAGCGAGGGCTTCTACGATGCCGGACTGTATGCCGACGCGGTTGCCACGGTCAGCGCGGGCCTGCGCGTGATCGCGGCCGCGCACGCGCCTATGCAGCTCGACTTCACCGCGTACCGGACGCCCTTCGCCCTGACCACGCCGGACGAGATCGCGCGGGATGCCGATTCCGAGCGCGATCCGTTCGACGGCTACCTCACGGGCGAGCTGGTACCGCGTCTGCGCCGCGCGCGGGTCGACGCCATTGGCCTGTCGGTGTGCTTCCCGGGTCAGCTCGTACCCGCGTATTCGTTCGCGCTCAAGCTCAAGGCCGCCTTCCCCGAGGCGCACCTGGTCGCAGGCGGGCCGGCCATTACGCAGGTGCTGCTGCGGCTGCAGGGTCGCGCGCTCGCGCAGGCGCTGGGGTCGTTTGACAGCGCGGTGGTGTTCGAGGGCGAGCACACTTTGCTGGCGCTGTGTCGCGCTCTGGCCGACGAGCGCAAGACGCCGCGGGCGCTTCACCGAATCCCCAACCTGGTGCTACGCGATCCCGTGCTGGGAGCGCGCGTTTTGCCCGGGCCGCCCGCGGTTGATTTGCGCACGCTGCCCGCGCCCGATTTCGACGGCCTGCCGCTCGATCGCTATCTTTCGCCGCATCTGCTGCTGCCCTACGATCCCAGCCGCGGCTGCTACTGGGGCCGCTGCGCCTTTTGCCACTACGGCTTGGCAGCAGCCGGCACCGCCTGCTACCGCGAGCGCGCGGTCGACACCGTGGTCGAGCACCTCGGCGCTCTGTCCGTCCGCCACAACACGCGCTTCTTCTATTTGTCGCAGGACTCGGTGGCGCCCGGGATGCTTTGCCGGTTGGCCGACGCGTTGGCAAAGGCTGGCCTGGATCTGCGCTGGGGCACTGACCTGCGGCCCGAGCCGTATCTGACGCCCGAACGCTGCCAAGGGCTGCGCCGGGGCGGTGCCATCGCGTGCAGCCTGGGGGTTGAGTCGGCCAGCCCGCGGGTGTTGCGCCTGATCGACAAGGGAATCACACCCGGCTGCGCAGCCACGGCCGTGCGCAACCTGGCCCGGGCGGGCATCGCGGCCGAGGTGATGTGCTTTTCCGATTTTCCCAGCGAGACCTTCACTGAAGCCATGGCGACCCTGGCTTTTATCGAGCGCCACGCCCCGCATATCGCGGCCTTCATTGTGGGGCGGTTCGAACTCACCCATGGTTCGCGCGTGGCGCGCGATCCAACGCGCTTCGGACTGCGCGAGATCTGGACCGTGCAAGGCGACGAGCTGGGTACAGCCCTGTTCTTTGCCGAACGCAAGCCGGGCAAGCGCGACCGCGACCGCGTCCGGCTGGAGCGGGCGCTGGAGCAGCTGGCCTCCGGCTGGTTACTGCGCAGCTATCCCTGGGCCGGCTCGCTGTCGACCGCGCACACCATTTTCTATTACGATCACTTCGGCCCCGGCGCATTCAGGGATCTCGCGGGCCAGGCGCGCGGCCGCATTCTGGGTAAGTTGCCGGCCAGCCGATTCTCCCGCTTCGGCCTCCACAAGCTGGCCCGTGCCCAGCAGCACGAGGCCGAGATCTGGCACGAGATGACCCACGTACGCCGGCAGGTTTCGCGCCAGGCCTACAATGAACTGGCTGCACAAGTCCCACTCTTGCGGCCCGGACACCGACGCGCGGCGGGCCGGGGAACTACCCCACGATAGCCGAAGGTTGTGGCCGTGGCCCTGGCCGTGGCCGTGGCCGCCAGGAACCGCACGCAAATCACATGGAGGTGAATTCCGTTCCCTTCGGTCGCGTCCTTCGATATGCCTCTTGCATGTCGCAGCCTCCCAGCGCCGTCACTGCACCACGTCTTTGGGATCTCATGGATGAGCCGCTCGGAGTGGAACAGGCGAGACCGAGCTTTGATCTACCTACGCGCAATGGCGCCCGGGTGCTCCTGTCGTCGGTGTTCGGCCCGTATTGTCAAGACGATGAATACGGCAGCCGTGCCATCAACCCAATGGAGCTCTTTCACAATCAAGTCACGCGCGAACAAGGTTCTTTCTCGCTTCGCGTGTTTCATCCATCTTTGGGAATCCGGCTGATCCAAGCGAACATCTCGGCGCCTTGCACGGTGCTCGATTTTCCGACGCTGGAGATCTTCGAGCACGAGATCACGAGCCACCCCTACGACATCATCGGCATTTCATCCATTGTGGCCAACGTCGGCAAGGTGAAGAAGATGTGCGAGGTCGTGCGCGCACTGTCGCCGCGCTCCCGCATCGTCGTGGGCGGCCACGTCGCTGCGATCCCTTGCCTGCAAGCCATGGTCGATGCCGATCATGTCGTGAAGGGTGAAGGGGTCGAGTGGATGCGGCGCTTTCTCGGCGAGGACCCGGAAGCGCCCATTCGCCATCCTGCAGTCTGTTCGTCGTTCGGGTTTCGCTTCATGGGCCTGCCTCTGCCAGCCCCGCGCGCAGCGATGCCCGCGGTCGTCGCGCCTTCGGTGGGTTGTCCCATGGGCTGCGATTTCTGCTGCACCTCCGCCTTCTTCGGCGGCAAGGGCAACGTGCACAATTTCTTCACAGACGGCAACGAGCTGTTCGATGCCCTTTGCGACATCGACTCGCAGCTACATTCATCGGCCTTCTTCCTGCTCGACGAGAACTTTTTGCTGCAGCGCGACCGTGCGATGCAGTTGCTCAAGCGAATGCGCGAACAGAACAAGTCGTGGGCGCTCTACGTCTTCTCGTCCGCGAACGCCATTGCCCGGTACTCGATCGAAACCCTGGTCGAGTTGGGCGTGTCCTGGATCTGGCTCGGGCTGGAATCGCCGGGGTCGGACTACCAGAAGCTCGAGAACGCCAATACGGTCGAAATGGTCCGGCGCCTTCGTGAGCACGGCATCACAACCATCGGATCCTCCATCATCGGGTTGCCGCACCACACGGTCGAAAACCTGCGGGAGGAAATCGAGTACGCCATCTCTCACGAGACGGATTTCCATCAGTTCATGCTCTACACGCCAATGCCGGGAACGCCACTCCACGAGAAGAGCCTGCGAGAAGGGTCCCTGCTTCCGGAGGTCCCGTACGCGGACATCCACGGACAGTTCAAGTTCAACTTTCAGCATCCCAAGATTTCACGGGACGAATCCAAGCTGCTGCTTGATTGGGCATTTCGTCGCGACTACGAGAGGAACGGCCCCAGCGTCTACCGTCTCTTCAAGACCATGCTCGCCGGCTGGCGGAGGTATTCTCAACACCCTGATCCCCGGGTGCGCCGCCGATTTCAGCGGGAAAAGCTGGTCTACCAGCACATCATGGATGCGGGCCTTCGAGCCATGGAGTACGGGCTCGCGCTGGAGAACCGACCGTCCGCTCGCCAACAGGTGAAGTCGCTCCGGCGGCAGATCAACGTCGAATGTGGAGGCGTTGGACGATGGATCGGCGCGACCGCGGCTCCCATCCTGTTCGGGGCCAGCGTGCTCGAACAGCTTCGCGTCGCTCGCGGGTGGAGGTACGAACCGAAAACGCGAATTGAACGACGCAATTGGGGAAGCGTGCATTCGTGCGCTGAAGCGCAGAAGGCGTAGGCCAGGTCGTAAGTGCGGATGTGCTCGCCGCTCGTCTACCGATTGCGCTTGCCCGCTACGGGAGTCAGGAGCTTCTGGTACCACTCGCGATCAGGATCGTGCCTCGGTCAGGCTGCGATGTGTCCTCTGTGTGAAGTAGCTAACTTCGATCCACGGTCCGCGAGATGCTGGTCAACGCCGTCGGCGACGCGCCAGCATCACGATCGCGCCGAACAGGCCCGCCAGCAGCCAGGGACCGAAGGTCTTGGCCGAAAACCAGCCGCCCACCGCGCACCCGCTCGAGTCGCTCTGGTCGTTGCCGCCTGTCCCGCCCGGGCCTCCCGCGCCTGCAGTGCCGCCGGTTGCCGAGACCACTTCCTGTCCGGCTGTCCCGCCCACCGCAGGCGCTGTGGTGCTCGCACTCTGTGTCCCGCCTGCCGGTGGAGCCGTGGTGGCCTGCCCGGTTGTTCCGCCCGCCGCTGTGGCTCCGCCCGCCGCTGTGGCTCCGCCCGCCGCTGTGCTCCCGCCCGTCGCTGTGCTCCCGCCCGTCGCGGTTGTCCCGCCCGCCGCCGTGCTCCCGCCCGCTGCTGTGGTGCCACCCGCTGCTATGGTGCCGCCCGCCGCCGTGCTCCCGCCGAGCACGCTCTTCCCGCCTGTCCCGACAGAACCTCCCTGCGCGCTCGCCCCGCCCTGTCCGCTGGCCCCGCCTGCGCCTACAAGCCCGCCGTCGCCACCTACACAGCGGAGGCAAGCGTACTGCATGGTTGGCGGCGAGGCAGAGGCATCTCGGTTCCAGTTCGCATAGTCGAGCCTCGAGCAGGTGCTCGCGACGCAAACTCCCGCTCCGTTGCGACACGAAACGCCTGCTGAGGCCGCCTGGCTGCAATCCGCGACATCCGGCGGAATCACATCGGCACGAGCCACGCTGGCGTAGGCTGCCAACGATGCCAACGCTGAAATAAGTAGTCCCGCTGTTTTCATTGGTGACCCCAGTATTATGGCTCAAGGATCCCTCCCGTCTCCCTGCCCTGTCAACCAAACTGCTCGCCTCTCTGCGCGTTAAAGGTGTCCTCGATCACAGGCGCCACTGCGGTACAGCATCGCGAATATCTGAGCCGTGCGCCTGGAACCATGTCACCAACTAGTGCGATGCCAATCCATGTCCACAACCGGAAGATGATTCACAACCCGTACTGTCCATGCGAGATGGGGCATTTCCGTCGCCTCATGTTCGCGGTGACCGCCCTGGCCTCTCTGGGCCTGGGATGCAGTTCATCAGACAACGCTGGGCCGCCACACGTAGGTGGCAGCCAAGCCACCGGTGGGTCAGGTGGAAACAGCGTAGGTACCGGCGGAACGGTTGCCTCAGGCGGAACGGTTGCCTCAGGCGGAACGGTTGCCTCAGGCGGCGTGGTTACTCAGGGAGGCTCGGTCACCAATGGTGGCTCAGTTTCCACAGGCGGCACGACAACCGCGGGCGGCTCGGTTTCCACGGGTGGCTCTGTCGCCACGGGCGGCTCGGTTTCCACGGGTGGCTCTGTCGCCACGGGCGGCTCGGTTTCCGCGGGCGGCTCTGTCGCCACGGGCGGCTCGGTTTCCACGGGCGGCTCTGTCGCTACGGGCGGCTCTGTCCCCGCCGGTGGCTCGACCGCTCGAGGCGGCACCACAACCGCGGGCGGCTCTGTCGCCACGGGTGGCTCGGTTTCCACGGGCGGCTCTGTCGCCACGGGCGGCTCTGTCGTCGCCGGCGGCTCGACCGCTCGGGGCGGCACGACAATCACAGGAGGGTCAGTCTCCACAGGCGGCTCCACCACTCCTCCCCCCACCGGGGGCACTGTCACGACGGATGGGGGCTCTCCGCCGGCCAATGGCGGTCCAACTCCAGACACCGCGACACGGGCCAAGTGCACCAACGACTCATCCGGCATTGCCTGCCATTTTGGTGGCAACCCGGGCAACTACGATGTCGCCTTCTACCTCGGTGGCACCGCCGCCGGAAAGACCACCGTAACGGCCGAAACCTCGCGCGGGATGCTGGCCGAAGTCGACACCGCCGCAGGCCAAAAAGTCCTCTATTCCATGACGGTCAACGTCCGCCAGCCCGAGGGAGAACCTACCCAGGCCACGGCTCCGGCTGGAACCCCTGGATTGGACATGTACTTCAGAGGACCGGCGCCTCTGCTGGATTCCATCGCCTACGCAACAGCCGCCAACCCAACTGTCCTTTACATCGCGGGCGATTCAACCGTTTGCGACCAGTCCGGCGCCGCGTTTGGCGGGTGGGGCCAGGAGGTGCCACAGTTCTTCGGCTATGGCCTCTCCGTGGCGAATTACGCCGATTCTGGCGAGAGTTCTGGGAGTTTTCTCAATAGCTCCGGGCTAATGGGCGCCGTCACCTCTCGCTGGAAGGCCAATGACTACCTATTCGTTCAAATGGGCCACAACGACAAGACGACCACGGCGACGGCTTTCCAAACCAACATGACTTCCTATGTGACTCAGGCAAAGGCAAAGGGCGTTATCCCGGTGCTCGTTACGCCCATTGCTCGCGCGCAATTCAGTGGCAACACAGTCTCGCCCCAGCACATCAACAGCACTGGCGCCGATCTTCCTGCCATCATCCGACAGATCGGCACAGATCAGAATGTTCCGGTCATCGATCTGACAGCCCTGACCGTGGCCTGGCTCAACCAGCTTGGCCCCAATGGCTGGCAGTCCTACTTTGTGTCAGGCCAAGTCACTCACACCACCCATTCCGGAGCGAAGGTGATTGCTGGCTTTGTCGCCGACGCGATTCGCACCCTCAACATCTCCCCGCTGAAGAATTTCCTTCGCTAGAGTTCAATCTGCAGCTTGCGGGCCCGGCGGCACATGCGGGGCGCGATGTCCACCCCCACGGCATCCAGGCCCAGGGCATTCGCCACGGCCAAGACCGTGCCCCAACCACAAAAGGGATCGACCACGGTGCGCGTGGTGGTTTCGGATTTCACGAATAGGCAGGCATCGGCGCAGGCTTTTGCGCCCATCGACTTGGGGCCGGGGAGAAACCCACCGTCAGGCAACACATCGACCCGCGCTCGCCGGTGCCCGCGCGCTTGCCCGCGGGCGAAGCCCAGCATGTGCGCGTAGCTGGCCCGACCGAAGCTGGAGGTGCCGGGCGGCTTGCGACAGACGATCTTGTGAAACAGGCAGCTCATGCCCGAGCGTTCAGCGGCACGACTGACCAGCGCTCCCTTGTCGATCCAGAAACCGCCGTGCTGGATGTCACTCTGGAAGAAGATGGCCACGCCCTCGTCGACTGTGCACGCCATCACCAGGGCGGCCGCGGCTTCGAACCAGCGCCGCCAGCCGTCGAGTCCCAAGCGCGGCAACTCGGACACGTCGGGCAACGAGGTGATGACGCTTGCGCCAACCAGCTTGCCCTGCGCCCGCAGCCAAGCGATAGCGTCAGCGTTGTGAACGATGCGCGTGGGTGCCATGGAACGGGAAAGCTCATCCCAGCAATCGGGGCGAGAAGCTGAACGCCGCGGCCGGCATTGCGATGCCAACCGAGCGCAGTTGCTGTGCGCGCGTGAGCACTACCGCGCCCTCCAGGAGATTGAGCGCGATCTGCACCACGCCGCGATTCGCTTGCGCCTGCAAGAATGACCCGCGCACCCAGTCGTTGAAGGCACCCATGGCCGGGCCGCACCAGATCTGGTAGTCGAGACGCCGGCGCGACTCGCCCTGCACTGGCCACTTGCTGGCCATGCCCAGGTACCAGCGAAACACCAGGGCCATGCGGTGCTTGGGCTCGGCCAGGGCGCGCTCCAACTCGCGTGGGTCGCGCTTCTCAAAGAAGCGACGCACCTCGGACCACACCTCGTCGCAGGTTGCGCCTAGAATCTCGCTCTCCAGGCGTTGGCGAACCTCGGCCGGAAGTGCCTCTAGGCTGTCATAAGAACGATAGAGATCGTACAGGCGCTGGGCGCGCACCCCGTACATGGTTCCGCGGCGCAGGACCTGCACCCTGACCCCCAGCTCGAACATGTCCGCACAAGGGGCCATCATCACGTCAGCCAGGCCTGCTTCCGCCAGCATGCGCTTGCCGTCCTCGGCCAGGCCCGACTCGACCGCAGCCTGGTTCACCGAGCCGGTGACCACATAGGCAGCGCCCAGAGAGAAAGCCGAGGCCACGGCGGCGGGCGTGCCCAGGCCGCCAGCCGCGCCCACGCGAATCGGGCGCGGGTAGCGATACTGCTGTTGCAACCTGTCCCGCAGGGCGAGCAACACTGGAACCAGAGCTGCGAGCGGCCGGTTGTCGGTGTGCCCACCCGAATCAGCCTCGGCGGTAATGTCTTCGGCCACCGGGACAAGGGCGGCCAGGGCGGCCTCCTCGGCGCCGAGCTTGCCTTCGCGCACGAGAGGTTCCAATAAGGCCGTGGGCGCCGGGCTCATGAAGGCCTCGGCCACCTCGGGCCGCGACAGTTTGGCGAAGATGTGGTGACGGCGTTGGATGCGGCCCTCGGGATCGCGGCGCAGGCCCGCAGCCGCGCAGCGGACGACAGCGGGGGTTAGTCCCATGAAGGCGGAGGCACAGATACGCCTGACCCCGCGGGAAAGATAAATGTCGGCGATCAGGTTCTCCAACTCAGGGTTGTTTGGCGAATGGATGAGGTTGGCGCCCCAGGATGGCCCGTCATTGCCAAGGGTGGCCTCGATTTCGTCCAGCGCTGTGCCCACCTGGGCCGGCGACAGTCCACCCGCACCAAAGAAACCCATCATTCCCGCGTGCGCCATGGCGATCACCATGCGCACGGTGGTGATCCCGCGCGCCATCTCGCCCACCACGTACGGGAAACGCACGCCATGGGTTTCGCAGAATGAACGATCGCCGAGCCATTCGGGATAGAGCGCAGGCATGGTGCCCAGCAATGGATACCCTGCGCCGTTGGGTGCCACCTGGCCGCCAAAGCCTACGCCCAGTCGGCCGCCCGCTCCCTCGCGCAGGACATGCGCCGGCTCGCGCACACGCGCCACGGCGGCAGCAAGCGCGCCTGCGTCGAAACCCGCCGGCTCCGCGCCGGGGTTCCAGGTTCCCAGGTGAGAAAGATCTGTGCTCATAAGTTCCTGCCAGTAGCGCCGGGTATAGTACCTCGGAAAAGCCGGGTCGCGGCAGTCACTTGAGCTTCGCCGGCCCGGATTCGGAGCGGACTGTCGCCGCTCAGCGCCATGCATCCGGTCCTTTGAACTGGAACAAGAACGAGCCGCCTCGCTGGTTCCCCGTCACTTCAGCGAAGAAGGTTCTGGCCGAAATCGGGCTTGTGTCATACTCACTCACCAGGTGCCTCGGCCGTGTTTCCGTTCGCGTCTTGGAAGAAGGAGTCCTTTTATGCAAAAGCAAAGACGGGATTTTCTCAAGATAACCGCCGCAGGCGCAGCGGGATTGGCGCTTACCAGAGCGGATAGGGCGTTTGCGGCCTGGCCCGGCACCGGAACCATGGCGGTAAATCCCAACATCAGCAACATGCGGGTGGTGGGGTGCTACGACACGAAGATGATGAAGAGCACTCCGGCGATGTCTTTCGCTGCAGAAAACACGGCGGTCGATTCCGCCCGAGTGCAGGCCAACATGGATGCCATGGCCATGCAACTGGCCAACCAAACCACGGCGGATGCGGCATGGAAGGCCATTTTCAGGACCGGCAAATCATCATGGGCGGCCACGAAAGTAGCCATCAAGGTAAACACCCTTGAACCGAAAAACATGGCCCACATCGCGATATTGCAGAAATTCTGCACCATCCTTGCGGGCTATGGCGTCCCGCCCGCCAACATAATCATCTACGATGGGCAATCTGCCTACAGCGGAACCTCAAACTACGCTTCCTATATCAGCCTGACCGATACCACCAAGATCCAGGCGGTTCTCAGTAATCTGAATTCCGCACTGGGGGGCACAGTGAGCGCTCCCATCCCTGGCGGAAGTTCTGGGACTTGCACCGCAGACATTGCCAATGGAACGATCGACATTCTCATCAATCTCGCGAACAACAAGGGACACGACTTGATGGGCGGGGCCACGCTCTGCATGAAGAACCACTTTGGCACCTTTGCCCCCAAGCACGACATCAACTATCTGTTCAACATCAACAAGAGCGATGCCATCCTAGGGGGAGCTCCTGTGCGGCAGCAATTGTGTTTTGTCGATTCCTTGTTTACCAACAAGACACAAAACACAGGAACGCCGGAGCTCATGCCGTGCTATCTGACCATGGGCGTGTTTGCTCCTGCAGTTGACTACCTGACCATCAAGAAAGTCCGCGAAGAGGCTCTGGGGTTGACCCATGTTGCGGCTACCATCAACTCCTACCTCACGAGTTTCGGTTACACGACGACCGACCCGGTGTGGGTTCTCGTGTCCCCGGCTGGCAGCGGGACCGGTGCCGACGGAGGCGCGGGCGGCGCCGGCGGGACCAGCGGGTCCGGAGGCGCAGGCAGCGGCGGCACCAGCGCGGCCGGAGGCGCAGGCAGCGGCGGGACCAGCGCTTCCGGAGGCGCAGGCAGCGGCGGCACCAGTGGGTCCGGAGGCGCCCGTAGCGGTGGGACCAGCGCGGCAGGAGGCGCGGGCAGCGGCGGGAGCAGCGCGGCCGGGGGCGCGGGCAGCGGTGGAACGAGCGCGGCCGGAGGCGCGGGCAACACCGGCGGGACGAGCGGGTCGGGGGGCGCGCGCAGCGGCGGGACGAGTGGGTCCGGAGGCGCGGCCAGCGGCGGCGCGACTGCTGCGGGCGGTACGACCGGCAGCGGTGGCACTACGTCAGGCGGTGCAAGCGGAACTGGCGGCGTGGCGACAAGCTCTGCGTCGGCATCAGGGGGCTCGGCGACCACAGGCGGGACCCGCGCCGGAGGCGGGACGGGCGGTAGCGGCGGAAGCAAGGGCTCGACGGCTGGCGGCGGGAAACAAGAGGGCGGTTGTGATGTCGCCGGGGCCGACCGCAGGGCCACGCGCTGGGGTGCGATGCTGGCGCTCGGCGCAGTGGTGACGGAGAAGCTTCGGCGCCTGGTCAGCGGCGATCGATCGTCGTGATCCGGTCGTCGACACTGGCGGCCAATCAGCGGGAACTCACCGACCTGCCAGCGACAAGCACCAGCCTCATGCGTGCCTGCGTGCTTTGAGTTGGGGAAAGAAGATGAGCCGTCTGGGCCGGTTCCCCTCACTGTAGCAAGAAAGGTTTCCAGCAGAAACTGGGCACATGTCACACTCAGTCATTTCGGTCAGCCGAATGGTCACTCACTGGGAAGTTCCAGCCGTGGCTTGATGAATCAATGACGCGTGGCGCTGCGAAGGAATGCTTCACTAGTTGCTCTACTCACTTCCTAAGAAGCAGGAGTTCTTCATGGAAAAGCAAAGACGGGACTTTCTCAAGATAACCGCCGCGGGCGCCGCGGGATTGGCGCTTAGCAAAGCGGACAGGGCGTTTGCGGCATGGCCCGGCACGGGCACAATGCCGGTAAATTCTGCCATCGACAACATGCGGGTCGTGGCGTGCTACGACCCGCAAATGATGCAGCCGTTCACTCAAGCAGTCTACGCTACCGAGCAAAAGTTGGTTGATTCCTGCCAAGTGCAGGCGAACATGGATGCCATGGCCATGCAACTGGCCCAAGTAGCCACGGCGGATGCGGCATGGAAAGCCATCTTCAGGTCAGGCAAGGCGTGGCCCTCCACGAAGGTCGCCATAAAGATAAATGGCATTGAACCTAGGGTCATGGCCAGCGTGGCGGTCATAGAGAAATTCTGCAACGTCTTTACCGGTTTTGGCGTGTTGCCTACCAACATATTCATTTACGACGGGAGCTCCCTGGGTGCCGCCGGAATCCCAACCCTAGCCTCCTATTTCAGCACGACCGATGCCACCAAGGTCCCGGGGGTTGTTGGCAACAACTCCATATTGGGGGGCACGACTAACGCTGCCATTCCGGGGGGAAGCTCTGCGGCTTGCACCGCGAACATCGCCAATGGCACGATCGACATTCTCGTCAATATTGCGAATAACAAGGGACACAACCTAGCGTGGACCGGCTACGCCACGCTGTGCATGAAAAACCACTTTGGCACGTTTCCCCCGACCCACGACCTCAACTATATGTTCAACATCAATAAGAGCGATGCCCTTCTCGGGGGAACTTTCGTGCGGCAGCAATTGTGTTTTGTCGATTCCCTCCTGGCAATCTCTGCGCAAAAGAACACAGGAAGCCCGGATAAACAGCCGAACTATTTGATCATGGGCGTGTTCGGTCCCGCGGTTGACTACCTTACGTGCAAGAAGGTCCGCGAAGCGATCATGGGGTCCACCCATACTGCGGCCACGATTAACTCCTACATCACGACTTTCGGCTACGCGACAACCGACCCGGTGTGGGTCATGGTGCCTGCTGCCACTGGCGCAACCTGCACCGGCGGGGGCACGGGCGGCACCGGCGGTGGCACGGGCGGCGCCGGGGGTTCGGGGGCCAGCGGCGGGACCAGCGCTTCCGGAGGCGCGCGCAGCGGCGGAACCACAGCCTCCGGAGGATCGGGCAGTGGCGGAACCAGCGCGTCCGGAGGCGCGGCCAGCGGCGGAAACACCGCGTCCGGAGGCGCACGCAGCGGCGGAACCAGCGCGTCCGGAGGCGCGGCCAGCGGCGGAAACACCGCGTCCGGAGGCGTGGCCAGCGGCGGAACCAGTGGGTCCGGGGGCGCACGCAGCGGCGGAACCAGCGCGTCCGGAGGCGCGGCCAGCGGCGGAAACACCGCGTCCGGAGGCGTGGCCAGCGGCGGAAACACCGCGTCCGGAGGCGTAGCCAGCGGCGGGACGACCGCTGCGGGCGGTACGCCCGGCAGCGGTGGCACTACCTCAGGCGGCACTGGGGGAACCGGCGGTGCGGCGACAAGTGTTGCGTCGGCATCAGGGGGCTCGGCGACAACCGGCGGAACCGGCGCCGGAGCCGGGACGGGCGGCAGCAGCGGAAACACGGTTACTGGCGAGAATTCGGGGAGCGGTTGTGATGTCGTCGGGGTCGACCGCAGGGCCACCCGCTGGGGTGCGATGCTGGCGTTCGGCGCAGTGGTGGCAGAGAAGCTTCGGCGGCTGCTCAGCGACGACGATCGATCGTCGTGATGCGTTTGTCGGTGCTCTGGCTCAGGGACAGGTCGTCGGGATAGCCGGTCACGTAAACTTTGCTCTACTTTCGTCGTGTCAAGTTGACATGACAGCCAGGTTCGGGGATGCTGCCCGCATGGACACCCGGGTTCGCACCGCGGTCAAGGCCATGCGGCAGCGGCTGGAGATTCAGCAGGGCGACTTGGCCAAGGCCATCGGTGTCAGTCGACAGACGCTTAGCTCGATCGAGGCAGGCGAGACAGTCCCTTCTACCCAGATTGCCTTGGCGTTGGGGCGAGAGTTGCGGTGTCGGGTGGAGGATCTCTTCAGCCTCCGCAGCGACGGACTGGTCATTGACGCCGAGTTCGTGCGCGAGGTGGATCGGAATCCGATCGACGCGCGCAGGGCGCGGGTGTCGCTGGGTTGGGTGGGTGAGCGATGGGTAGCTCGTTTGCTCGAAACCGACGAAGCTTTGGCAGTTGGCACTCCAGCCGACGGCATTGCATGCCTGTCGGGGGAAAAGGGCAGGGTCAGGGCGCAAGTTCGCCCTTTGCGTGATCTGGAATCGCTCCATCGCAATCTTCTGGTCGCCGGCTGCGATCCCGCGCTCGGGCTGCTTGGGCGTCATTTGGAAGAGCGTTTCCACGGTCCTCGCTTGCACTGGATCGAAAAGGCCAGCCGGCCGGCGCTGGAAGAACTGGCGTTGGGACGTGTGCATCTGGCGGGGATGCACCTCCTCGGCGAGGGCGGTGTCGCGGAGAACGCGGTGGCTGTCCGCGCGAGGTTCGGCACCGAGCCCATGGTGCTGGTGACGTTGGCTTCCTGGGAGCAAGGGTTTGTCAGTCGGCCCGGCCGAAAGTACAAGAGAGTGTCAGACGTAGAACGGAAAGGTACGCGCGTGATCGCGCGAGAAGCGGGCGCTGGCGCGCAGGAGTTGCTGGAAAGCCTGTTTCGCAAGGCGGGCCGCGCGTTCAAGAACGTAGTGCCGGTGGCAGTGGCGCGCGGGCATCGCGCGGTGGCGCAGATGGTGGCGATGGGCGTTGGCGATGTGGGCGTGGCCACCCGCTCGGCTGCGGGCAGCTTCGGCCTGCACTTTGAGCCGCTTGCGGAAGCTCGCTTCGACCTGGTCTTCCCCGTGACTCTCGCATCGGACAGCCGCGTGCAAGCCTTGCTCGATTGCCTGTCGAATGCGCGCTTCCGCCAGGACCTGGGTGGCATGACCGGCTATCGGACCGCACGCACAGGCGAGGCCTTCACCGGATCGCAAGCATGAATCGCCGCAAGTTCGTTCTCGCAGGTCTGGTCGCCGCGGGTTCAATTGCCCCGCTACTCGCAGTGCGGGCGAGAGGCGGCGAAGCACAAGAACTCGTGGTGTTTGCGGCTGCGTCGCTACGCGAGGTTTTTCAAGGCTTGGCGCTCGAGTTTGAGGCCCAACACCCAAACTCGAAGGTTCGTTTCAACTTCGCGGGTAGCCAGGATCTGCGCGTACAGATCGAGCAAGGCGCCAAAGTTGACGTATTCGCCTCGGCTGACTGGAAGCACATGGGGCTTCTGGCAGACAGGGGGATGGCTATCGAGCCCGTAGTCTTCGCGCGCAATCTGCCTGTCGTGGTGGTGCCGAAGAACAACCCGGCCAAGGTGCGCTCCTTTGCCGACTTGCCCAAGTCCACGCACCTGGTGGTGGGCGCCACTGAGGTGCCGATCGGCGCCTACACCGACGCCATTTTTGCGTCGGCCGAGAAGATCTATGGCAAGCCCTTCCACCAGCAGATCCTTGCGCGGGTACACTCGCGCGAGCTGAACGTGCGCCAGGTCTTGACCAAGGTCGCGTTGGGCGAGGCCGACGCTGGCATCGTCTACCGGACCGACGCGCTGACCATGCCCGACAAGGTTCAGATGATCGAGATTCCTCGTCAAATCAACATCGTCGCCGAGTACCCGATCACTGTCTTGAGACTCGCGCCCCATCCCGATCTGGCGCGCGCGTTTGTGAAACTCGTCTTGTCCAAGGAAGGACATGAGACTTTGGCTGAGGCCGGCTTCAACCAAGTCGAGAAACAAAGGACGAAGTGAGCCAGGCGGTTCTGTCTCGATCGAGAAGTCGTCGTCTGTACGGCGCGGCCATGGTGGGCCTGGGCGGCTGCTTGTTGCTCTTTCTCGTGCTGCCTTTCGTAGCCCTGATTCTCGACGGTGGGCCCGAAGCCATTTGGCGCGGTCTCGGCTGTTCTCTGACCTGGCCAGCGCTACGACTTAGCCTTGGGACGACTCTGATCTCGGTTGTGCTGGTGGTCGTGGGTGGCACGCCTCTCGCCTGGTGGCTGGCGCGTTCGCGCTGGCGTTCGGCGCGCTGGTTGGAGATCCTCTTGCAGCTTCCCGTGGTGATTCCGCCTGCGGTGGGTGGAATTGCGCTGCTCCTTGCCTTTGGGCGACGGGGACTTTTCGGCGGAACCCTGGAACGCCTGGGCTGGACGCCCGCCTTCAGTGTGGTCGCAGTCATCATGGCGCAAGTCTTTGTCTCGGCCCCGTTCTACTTGCAGGCCGCGGTGCAGGCATTTGGCCGGCTGGATCCCAATCTGCTGGCAGTGGCGCGCAGCCTGGGGGCTTCGCCGCCCCGCCTGTTCTCTCGGGTGGCCCTGCCGCTCGCCCGCCCCTGGCTGATCGGTGGGGCGGCCATGAGCTGGGCCCGCGCTTTGGGGGAATTTGGTGCCACGTTGATGTTCGCGGGGAACATGACGGGAAAGACGCAGACCCTGCCACTTGCGATTTACACTGCCCTGGAACTCGACATCCATACCGCGCAGGCATTGTCGCTCCTGTTGGTTGTGTTCGCCTTTGCCCTCTTGCTCTTTCTCCGGCGCTTCAATCGCGGGGTTGAACCCACGCGCCAGCCGGCGACGCCATGACGGACAATTGCGCACCTCGACTCTGCATCGCAGTGCAGGCCGCACTGGGGCCGTTTTCCCTGCAAGCCTCGCTGGAGGTTGGTGCTGAGCCCCTGGCCCTGGTTGGTCCCAACGGCTCGGGCAAGACCAGCTTGCTGCTGACCATCTTGGGCCTGCGCAAGCCTGGGCAAGGCCGCATCGTGCTTTCGGACGAGGTTCTCTTCGATGCAGATTTGGCCATCGACCGTCCCACGGAAGAACGTCACCTTGCGTATTTGCCGCAGGACTTCGGCCTGTTCCCCCATCTGACGGCAATCGAGAACGTGGCCTTCGCACTGGCGTGCAGGTCGAAACGGGTGAGCACAAAGCAGCGTCGCGACCAAGCCATGACATGGCTCGATCGTTTTGGGATCGGCAATCTGGCCGAGCGAAACCCATCGCGGCTTTCCGGCGGCGAACGTCAGCGGGTCGCCCTCGCGCGAGCCTTGGCCTCGTCTCCCAAGGCGCTTCTGCTCGACGAGCCGACGGCATCTTTGGATGTCGAGGCTCGCGTCGAGGTGCGCGCGTTCTTGGCCGAATCAATTCGTTCCCTCGGCTTGCCCACTATTCTCGTCACCCACGACGCCATGGATGTCGAGGCGCTCGCCAGCCGAGTGGCAGTGCTTGAAAAAGGCCAGCTAGTGGCCTGCGGCTTGCTGAGCGACATCCGCAAAACCCCGCCCACGTCATTCGCCAGCAGGCTGTTTCCTGCGTCGACACGTCCTGGGCACGATCGCCAGCCCCTTTAGCAATCAAGGTGTTCATCACCAACTGAAATAGGAGGTTCCTGCCATGTCAAGGTGTCTCGTCCCTAGAATTCGACCCGCTTCTGCCTGTTGGTTTTCCTTGGTCTTCGCAGCCGCGCTGCCTGGATGCGGCAGCGAATCAGTATCCAAGCCTGCTGATGCCGCGGTCCCTAACGTGGGCCTAGACGCCGCCCAACCCGACTTGGCGGTCGCCGAGGATACCGCCAACCCCAACGTGGGCCTGGACGCCGCCCAACCCGACACCACAGTTGACGTGCCGGTTTTCGGCGATACCGCGATAGATGCAGGGTTGGACGCACCCCAAACGGACGCGGTGATCGACACAGTGGTGGCTGTCGACGGCGCTAGCCCCAGTGCTGGTTCAGACGGCGCCCAACCCGACATCGTGGCCGACACAGCGACAGCCGTTGATGTCGGCCCGGTGGCGGACGGTGCAGTTGGCGATGGCGGTCCTTCGATTGCCTGTTCGTCGTTGGTGAATCCACTGTACGTCATGACCGGAGACACTCAGGTGCCGGTCCTGAAAACCCTGGGAAAGGCCCTCCGGCAAAGTGCCAATCCCATAACCCTGGTTTGGTATGCGACTGGATCCTGCACCATCATCGACGCTCTTTACCACGGCACCCCGCTGACCCAGATCCCGTCCTATATTCCCGGCGACGCCGCATGGGATCCCAGCACGGGAGCGGTGCCGAGCTGTGCGCTGGAAATTGGCGGGCGCAATGTGGACATCGGAATCCCGATCGTATTTCCCGCAGCCTGCTCAAGCGATACACCGCCGGCCGATCTCGGCGCTTTCAAGGGTCCGGTGCAGTCGATGCTCTTCGTGGTTCCGCATGCTGCTTCGTCCGGGGCCATCAGTTCGGAACAGGCGCGTCTGGTCTTTGGCACGGGCGCCACGGCCAACATTGCGCCTTGGACGGATGAGAACTTCTATTTCATTCGCACGCCCACCAAGGGCGTGGAAGTCAGCCTCGGTGCGTTGATCGGCGTACCACCGGCGCAGTGGCACGGGCAACAGATCGCTGCATCAAACGATGTGGCAACCAAGGTGGCCGCGTCGACACAGCCCGAAAAGACTATTGGCATTCTTGGCAGTGAAACGTTCGACAGCGCAACCAACCGGACCAACCTGAAGGCGCTGGCTTTCCAAGCCGTGAGTCAGACCAACGGCTATCTCCCTGATTCCACCGCAACCGCCTTTGACAAGCGGAGTCTTCGTGAAGGGCACTATGTCGCCTGGGCGCATGTGTTCTACTTGACCAAGGTGTCGTCCACCGATGGAGGAGCACCTGACGGAGGTGTGCCGGAGCCGGTCAATGCAAACGCCAAGCTGTTCATTGACATTCTCACCAACACGGCCAATCCCGGCATTCCGTCTGGATTGGATCCAGTCGCCCTGGTTGCGCAGAAGGGAATTGTTCCTTTGTGCGCCATGGCGGTGACGCGTTCGACCGAGGGTGGCCCTCTCTCACTCTTTGCGCCCCCTGATCCTTGCGGGTGCTACTACGAAAGCAAGCTGAGCACCGGAACAGTTCCTGCGTCCTGTGTGACCTGTACCGCAAGCGCGTCCTGCACCGGCGGCACCACCTGTCGGCATGGCTACTGCGAAGCCGACGATGGCCGCACCTCTTTGAGCGACTGCAGCCCTCTTGCAGGCGCAGCCACCTACGCCCAAATCATCAATAATACCTGCACGACTGGGACGCGGTTCCAGGCCGATCACATTCCTACTCCGTGAAGACGCCCATCAACCCGTTGAGTTTGGCCGGGCTCCTCCTGGTCGGAGCGGTGCAGACCGCTTTGGCCGAGGGGGCGCCTACGCCATCTGAACCGTCGGCGACCAGTTCGGCGGGGCCCCTGAGTGCAGGCGAGACCACTCTAGTAATCGGAGGATTCCTGCAAGCCGACGCCGTGCTCACGGACCAGTCCTCGCAGAATCAGCTCTCCCCCTCTGGGGGAGAGCCCCTCAACACAGAGCGATTTCTCATTCGACGCGCACGCCTTTTCCTCGAAGCCCAGCGACCTTTTCTTCGGGCCGCGATCGAGTTGGACGCGAACACGGTCAAGGGCATGGCGATGGGGTTGGCGCGGGCCGAGCTCGCGCTGGGCAGGGCGCGGCCTGCGTGGGCCTGGGAGCTTGCCCTCGGTTTTCTCCGCATTCCATTTGGTCTCGAAATCCAGGAACGCGAGCCGGATCGGTTCTTCCTAGAACGCAGCAACCTCAGCCGGGCGCTGTTTCCCGGCACCTTTGACTTGGGTGCGCGTGCACAGGCTTCCTGGCGCTTTGTTCGCGCGCAACTAGCCGTGATGAATGGCAACCCTTTGGGAGATGCGTCTTTCCCTGCGCGTGATCCGAACGCAGCCAAGGATTTCGTCGGGAGGCTGGGAATGGACTCCACTATCGCTGCCAAGGTCCATGTCAGCGCCGGGGTTTCTTCCCTGAAGGGCACAGGTTTTCATCCCGGCACACCCGCGAGCAAGGACGTCCTGGTTTGGCGCGACCAGAACGAGGACGGCATCGTCCAGCTCAGTGAGATCCAGGCCATCCCAGGCCGTGCCGCCACGCCTTCACAGAACTTTTCGCGCTTTGCCGTCGGAGCGGATGGCCGCATCGGCTTCGCAGTTCCTCATCTGGGGAACGCCACGCTCTTCGGTGAAGTGGTTTGGGCCGCCAACCTCGATCGGGGGCTGCTGCCCGCCGATCCGGTGACTTCCGGCCGCGATCTACGGGAATTCGGTTGGGTGGTGGGCGCCAGCCAGGAATTCAGAGAGCGGGCCGCGTTTGGCATTCGCTACGACTCCTACAACCCGGATGTGGATGGCTATCGTCAGACGCCCACGGTTCTCGTGCCCAAGGACATGTCCTTTCGCACCTGGACGTTCACGCTTTCTTGGGGCGGTCCTGCTCACAATCGTCTGGTTCTTGAATACCAGCACAATCGCAATGCGCTGGCCGTGGCCGCTGATGGATCGCCCACTACCCTGGCCTCGGACACTCTCACCCTGCGCGGGCAGATGGTTTTCTGATGGGGCGCAGATCGAGCATTTGGTTTCTCCTCTTGGCCTTCGCCACGGCCACTTGCGGTGGCGCCGCACCCTGTGACACGGGGTTGCAGGCTCGCGTGCGCGTGTCGGGAGGCCAGTTCTATCACGGCTCGATCGACAAGCTGGCTAGCGCGGATGTTCCTGCCGTGGTGGATGTACGGAACAGCCAGAACGTGATCACACCTGGCCTACAAAACAAGCAGCTTTCTGGCCGCTTGGATCCGGGAAGTACGGCAGTGGCCATCGGTTTTGCTGGCGACGTCGGCTACTGGATTCTGGCGGCCGACGTGCCTGATGCCGATAGCCCAACCCAGCCAACCTTCCATGCCAGTCTGTCGTTTGCACCCTCGCTGCCACAAACGTCCTACGATCTGATCGTCCGCGCCGTGGCCCCGCCCAGTAGTATTGGGCCCGCCGCGCACGTGCCTCTGGACGTCGCGCCGAGCTTGCCCCCGACCGGGGCATTGGTTGTCTCGCTTTGGTGGGACACGGAGGCCGATCTTGATCTGCACGTGGTCGACACCTATGGGGTCGAGATCTGGGCTGGGAACGTCAATTCATTCGACCGATACGCCACCGCTCCGACTACCGATGCTGGCGCCTGGAACGAAGGCGGCATTCTGGACTTCGACTCCAACAGTGGCTGCGTCATCGACGGTCGCTGCAACGAGAACGTAGTTTGGTCGCTGGCCGCACCGGCCGGTGATTATCTGGCCCGCGTCGACACATTCTCGCTCTGCGGGAATTCAGCCGCACGCTGGACTGTGGAGGCGCTGCTCAACGGGGTTTCACTGGGCAAGGCTGAGGGCGAGGCGCTTCTGTCCAGTCAGCGCTTCAGCAAAGGCAAGGGTGCTGGGCTTACTGCCTTGACCTTCACCATTCCATCTCCATGAGAGCGCCAGCCAGGTTCTTCGCGTTGGCGATATTTGCCGCCGCGCCCGAATCGACGGCTTGGGCAAGCGACGCTTACGAAACCGTCGTGATCGCTCCGCCAGTGAGGGAAGCTGGGGAAGCTGACCTTTCCACTCCTGAGTTGCGCCAGATTCCCGGCGCGCAGGGCGATGCCGGCAAGGCACTGGAAAACCTGCCGGGCGTGGCCCGGCCGGGACTCACCGGCGGCGAACTGGTGGTGTGGGGCGCGGCACCCGAAGACACGCGGGTGGTGGTTGACGGGATCGAGATACCCGCGCTGTACCATTTGGGTGGGCTGCGCTCGATCCTTCACAGTGGCTTCTTGCGTACGCTGACCCTTGTGCCTGGTGGTTATGGCGCAGAGTACGGCCGTGGTTTGGGCGGCCTGGTTCGCCTGGTCAGCCGCGCCCCGCCGGTCGAGTCGCGTGGGGAGCCTGCCGGCTTCGCCGGCAGCGCACCATCGCGCGAGGCCGAGCGAAGCGATCGGGGAGGGGTGGGGTGTGGGGGGCCGAAGGGCATGGGAACCCTCTCAGGGTTCCCATTTGAAGGAGAGTTGGACGTGGATGTCCTTGATGCCTCGTTCGAGGCCGGAATGGCGGTCGGGGACGGCGGGGGCGTTCTTGCCGCGGGCCGCATCGGCTATCTCGATCGTATTCTTGGCGGCATTCTCCCATCGGACACGCGTCGTCTGTTCCCCTTGCCGCGCTATCGCGATTTTCAGGCCAAGGTGGCTATCCCCTTGCGCGGCGACGAGAAGATCGAAGTGATCTTTCTCACTTCATCCGACGCCAGCTCGATCTCCAACAATCCCGCCAGTCCTTCCTCCTTGGCCGAAGAGAATCGGAGTCAATCCTTCTCTCGCCTTGGGGTCAGATATGTGCGCGCTTTCTCCGACGGTTCAGGTGCGTCGTTGATCCCCTTCGTAGGCTGGGACCGCACCCGGCGCCAGGAAGTCGCAGGGCTGGGCAACGCGGACGAATCGATTGCGTCGATGGTGCTCGGTCTGCGGGGAGACTATGTGGCCCCGCTCTCGCCAAGGCTGACTCTGGTTCTAGGGTTTGACGGACTCTTCACACTGTCGGACGTGCAGCGCTCGGGATCAGCGACCCTGCCAGCAAGGGAAGGCGACACTGTGGTCTTTGGCCAGCCGATTTCAGGGGCAGCCATCGCTGATACTTGGAGTGCTTCGATTGGAAATCTGGCCCCATATGCTGCTCCTGAAATCATTCTCGGGCGTTGGCGCCTGATTCCGTCCTTGCGTTTGGATGGCTACTGGATTTCACCCAGTCGCAGCACTCCCGAGAACGGCGTCACGCCGCGGGCGGGGTCTTCCCGGCTCTCGTGGTCGCCAACTCCACGCGTTGCCCTGGCACACCAAACCCGTTCCTGGTTGCGCGAAAACCTAGCGTTGGGGCTTTACCATCAAGCCCCTTCGCCAAGCGACCTGAGTGCAGTCTTTGGCTCGCCGACATTGGGAGTTGCCCATGCCCTGCATCTTGTGGCAGGGACAGACATGGACGTTGGTCGGTACTTCACTGTGCGACCAACCCTGTTCTACCGGTACATGTGGGACCTAGTGATGCGCAATCCCGGGCAAAACCCACCGCTTGCCCACGCTCTTGTGCAGGATGGGGTGGGCCGTGCCTTTGGTGCGCAGATCCTCTTGCGATTCTCTCCTCACCCGGCGCTCTCTGGTTGGCTGGCCTATACGCTCAGCCGCTCCGAGCGTCGGCATTCCTCCGATTCCTCCTACCGACTGTTCGACCAAGACCAAACCCATCTTCTTACCTTTGTTGGCAGTGCATCGCGCGGCGGCTTTGTTGCGGGCCTGCGATTTCGTTTGGCCACTGGCATGCCACGAACGCCAGTAGTTGGCAGCTATCTGGATGCGACGACCGGACAGTACCAGCCGATCTTCGGGCAACAAAACAGTGTGCGACTGCCAGTTTTCTACGCCCTTGATCTCCGCATCGAAAGACACTTCCGCCGATGCTCGCTGGATATCGTTCCTTACTTGGAAGTCCTCAACCTAACCAACCATGCCAACGTCGAGGAATTGGCCTACGACGAACAGTTCGTTTCACACTCAAACATAACTGGTTTGCCGATCCTGGCCGTGGCCGGAGTGTCAGTGAGGTTTTGATGCGTCGATCTACGCTTTTCGCATTCTTGTTGCTGGCCGGCTGCGCGCCGAAGATGGGCAATCCCGCCTCGCTGATAGCCCAGGAACGGATCATCGGCGTGCGCGCCGATCCTGCCGAAGCGGCGCCCGGGGACTTGGTTAAGTACGCGAGTTTGGTCGCTTCTCCTTCCGGCACCGTGGACGCACAGGACTTGTCGTGGAGTATGTGCAATCTGCGCAAGCCGGTTGCAGAGAACACCCCGGTAAGCCAGGCCTGCTTGACCGGGGATTTGCCGCAGTCAGCGCAGGGTGGGTCCGTTGCAGTTCAAACGCCTAGCGCCGCGTGCGCCAATTTCGGACCGTTTGCGCCGCCCTCCAGCAGCGGAACCCTTCGACCCTCTGACCCAGATGCTACCGGGGGCTACTACCAACCCCTTCGACTTGATCTTGGCGTGGAGCAGGCGATCTTCCGCGAGCGGCTGAGCTGTGGCCTGGCAGGCGCTTCGCTCGCGATGTCCCAAGAATTCCGCGCACGCTACACCGCCAACCAGAATCCAACTTTGGTGTCGTTGGCGGCCCTAGCGGGCGAGACGCCGGCTTCGCTCGATGCGCTGCCTGCCAGTCAACGCATACGCCTGATCGCCGCGTGGTCGTCCGCCTCGGCAGAGTCCTATCCCGTCTTCGATTCTTCGTCGCAGACGCTAGTGGATCATCGCGAAGCGCTTTGGCTTTCCTGGTTTGCCACCGCGGGTGTTTTCGACAACTCTGTCACCGGGCGTGATGAAAGCGACCCTGCGGTTTCGACCGAAAACCCATGGCAATCCCCCGCAACTGCGGGAGTCGTTTTCCTATGGCTGGTCTTGCACGATAGTCGTGGTGGTGTGGACTTCGCCGCGTACACGCTGACGGTTGTTCCGTGAGAGCGGTTTGACGATTCCACGCGTGTGTGACGGGCATCACACCGGAACCGCGGGGCCATTGAGCGCCCAGCTCCGCTCACGGATTTGCGACTTCATGTTGGTTGCGTTCGCGTACGCGAACTCGCACAATGATTGGGCGGGCCGCCGGGCAACCGGCGGATGGATCTAGGCCGGGCAGGGAACCGCAGAACGTATGGCAGGAGACATGCAATGACAAGAAAGGCGAGCCTAGGGACTATGGTACTTCTCGTAGGTGCCATGATCGCCGGGGCATTGTCCAGCGGGTGCGGGACCAACAAATCGGGAGGGCTCACCGGAACCGGCGGCAGCGCGGGAGCAGGCGGGAGCACGCAAGGGACCGGCGGGTCCACGGCATCTGGAGGTAGCAGCGCAAGTGGGGGCATCACCGGAACAGGTTCGGGGGGAATTGCCTCCGGTGGAATTGGCTCCGGCGGAATCGCATCCGGTGGAATAGGCGGAAAGTCCTCCGGCGGAACAGGTGGCGGCGGAATCGCTTCTGGCGGAATCGCCTCCGGTGGGATCAGCTTGGGCGGAGTTGGCTCCGGTGGAATCGCTGTTGGCGGAATCGCATCCGGCGGAATTGGCTCTGGCGGAGTCGCTTCCGGTGGAATCGGCTCCGGCGGAATCGCATCCGGCGGTACCCGCGGCACCGGTGGAACGGGCTCAGGCGTCTGCCCGGCTGGGCAGACGTGGTGTGAAGGGTGCACGCCTGGGACGGGTTCCTGCGCGGCCACCTGCCCCAGTTTGGTTTGCCCAGGACCGGACGCGGGCTGTACCGGCAGCACCTGTTCGCAGGACGCACGGGCGAACGATGAACCCTTGGGAAGCTGCAGCCAGGTCACAACTCAGACGGAGTGTGACAGCCGCAACGACTGCCACTCGGTTTTCGTGGATCCTGGAACTTG
>Ga0182017_10000044_pt1 | contig 86155 bp, 61 predicted proteins | sample 712E3DmetaG_FD_120492 | JGI IMG/M metagenome (GOLD analysis project Ga0182017, IMG submission 120492) | Permafrost microbial communities from Stordalen Mire, Sweden - 712E3D metaG | ecosystem: Environmental > Terrestrial > Soil > Wetlands > Permafrost | place: Sweden: Stordalen | collected... | reverse complement strand
CGCACCCGAGCACGTGTCTCGAACCGGGTCAGCGGGTGTGGGGTGCACGATTCACCGGCTGGGGGCCGGTGCCACACCGCCGAGCGGGCCGTCAAGGCAGGCTCTGGCACTGCGTGAGCACTGGTAGTATTCCTCAGGAATGGAGAGAAGCAAGGTGCGGGGGCGATGGTGTTGGCCGGTCGCGGAGTTTGGCGGCCGGTGCGCGATTTTGGCGGGTGGCGGCGGAGATTCACCACGAAGGACACGAAGGCCACGAAGGAGAGGCCTTTTATCAGAACCCGGACAAAAAGCCGGAGAATTGCCGCCAGGGACGCAGGGACGCGACGGAAAGCACGGTGGGCGGAGACTGGCGGTGGGTGGCGGAGATTCACCGCGAAGGACAGAAGGACGCGACGGAGACGCTCGTTGTCAGAATCCGGGAAGAAAGGCGGGGCATTCCGGCCAGGGACGCAAGGACGCGACGGGAAACACGGTGGGCGGGGATGGGCGGAGAAGGAGAGGAAGCTGTCAGGTTCTGGCTACCAGCTTTCAGCCATCAGCCGTCAGCCGTCGGCATACGGCGAGGCAAACGGCCGTCGGCAGGGCAGGCGGCGCCCGGCCGCAGGAAAAACGCCCCCACCTCCCGGAACACGGCCACCAGCTCACCCTTCGCGCCCGCGTCCATCCCGGCGACCACCGCCAACCCTCGCCGCCCCCGCCGCGCAGCGTAGCCGCTTCCCGCCGCGCCCACCGTATGGGTCAATCCGTTGCGTCCCGGCCGCTACGAGCCCCGCGTCCGCAAACGCCGCCCGTCGGAGTATTCCCTCATGGCCCAGCCCCGCGCGAAGCTGCGCCAAGCCTTGCGGAGACCGAAAGATGCCGGTTAAGTTAATGCCATTCGTGACTGTCCCTCATTTACACACTTACACTCATTTACATTCTTGCTGTGCGCTGACAAATGTGATAGCACCGCGATGCTGAATCCTGAGACTTCGCGTTACTCGGGCCGTCCCTGCGGCATCACAGCTCCCCCGCGAAACGGCCGCTGCACGCGGCCAAACGCGGGAACGCCTACCATAGCGGCGTTCCCTTGTACTTGACCGAAAGCGTTCCCTTGTCGAACTGACACTCGAGGACCTCGTTTCGGTCCATTTGATTGGTCGCCTGGAATGCAAACGATCGGTCGATGTACCAGTTCTCGCGTTCCTCCGCGGCCGCGAAGAACGCGAGCCGGTAGGTCAGGAATCGCAGAAAGATGTTCTGGAACGTCTCAGCGGTGAACCGGGTCGTCTTGAGGATGAAGCCACTTCGACCGATCTTCGTGTAGTCGCCGAACACCCACTCGCCGCCGGTCTCGGTGTGCGGGATGCGGAAGTTGCCGTGGGCGATGGCGTTGCGAACCGTCCGGGCGTGGCCGAGGTGCGTCGCTTCAAACTCATCCGCGAGCTTGGAGAAGCCCGCGTTGCTGAGTTCCTGGTGGATGTTCCGGATGATCTTGCCCGTCTGAAGACCCGTGTGCTCCCTCCATTCGTTTGCCTGCCACGGCTCTTGACGGGCAACCTGGTCCGTTGCGATGCGGATGAAGTTGCGCAGCGCTGCGTAGAACCCCTTCTGCTCCATGTTGGCCTGAAAGACGAACAGCAAGTCCTGCGGAGGGATCGGGATCGAGCGACCATTGCGGATTCTGTCCAGGATGAGCGCGGTCGTCAGGCGGTTGATCTCCGTATTGAAGTCCATGCTTGATGCGTTCTCGCGCTCGCCCAGAGGTCCGTGCATGCCCCAGCCATTGAGCAGGTGCAGGAAATAGTACAGCATGTTGCGGCCCTCAGCCCTGCGAAGGAGTGCGTCGAATTCCTCCTGCATCTGGGTCTTGTACACGTCGGGCCTGAACGTCGTCATGTCCGGATGGCATTGCATCTATAGCTCACCCCGAAACGCCCATTGGACGAGCGACCTGAACAGGTCGTCAGCTTCCACGTCTTGCCGGTGTTTCGCTTCGACGATCTCTTGCATCCGCATTACGGTCGTTTCGAGCTCGTCCTGTAAGAGCCGGGTTTTCATGGGACAGGTTTTCACATTTTCATGGGACACATTCTCACATTCTCATGGGATAGGCACCGATTTTCGCTATCGTGCTGCACCGTTGCGCGTCGGCGCCCGTCCGTCCGCTGTCGCTGCCGCCGCCGCTGCACCAGTGTACCCTCTCCCAGCCTCGCCGCCTGCGCCCGGCAGCGGCCGCCCCCCCGTGTTTTCCGACTGCTTCCGTCACCCGTCTTCTCGCCTCAGCCCTCATCACTCAGCACTCACAAGTCGCTTTTCCCCGCCCGCCCCTTCGCCCCTCGGTCCTGCGGCCCCCTTTTCGCTCAACTCGTTACTCGCTATTCGCCGTTGGCCCCCGCCGCCGCCTGCTACCGAATGTCGGGCCAGCGCACCAGCAGCCTCACCGCCTCATCCTGCAGCGCTTCGTATGGCTCCACCGCTCCCGGGATGTTGTTGTAGATAATGGAGAACGTCAGCCACTCGCCGCCGTAGGTCTTGACGTACCCGCTCAGCGCCCGCACGCCGCCGATGTAGCCGGTCTTCGCGAACACGTGCCCCGCCAGCCCGGCGAAACGCTGCTCGAGCGTCCCGTTCACGCCGCCCTTGGCGAAGCTGTCGACGTACGCGTCCCCGTCGGGCCGCGCGAGCATGACGGCGAAAAGGTCGGTCAGCAACCGCGCCGTCACCTTGTTGTGCTCGCTCAAACCGGAGCCGTCCGCGACGACGACCCGCGCATCGTCGATCGCACACCGCCGCAGGAAGGCGTGGACGGCCTGCCGCCCGTCGGTCCATGAGCCGGGGACGTTGCGGCCTTCGCGGGCCGCGTACGCCTGCCCCGTCAGCTTACACAGCGCCTCGGCGAACATGTTCTGGCTGTTCGTGTCGATCCGCCCCAGGATGTCCCGCATGTTCGTCTCGTGCACGGCCACCAGCGCGTCCGCCGGCGGCGGGATTGTCCCGCCCAGCGGCGCGTCCGCACGCCGGGTCTCGCCCGCGATTGTGATGCCGTGCGCCGCCAGGTGCGTCCGCAGCGCGTCGGCCGCGAAGGCCCCCGGGCTCTGGACGGGCTTGCTCTTCAACTCTTCCGCCTTCGCGCAGGTGCCGCCGAGCTTGTACGTATTGCTGCCGGCCAGCTTCTCGATCGTCGGCTCGTGCTTGTCGGCGGTGATGCACTCGTTGATGACGGTGATGTCCGTCACGGGCGGCGCGACCGTGTAGCGGACCGGCCGGCCGGCTGCGGTGGGCTGAATCGTGATGTCCACGCAGTTGTCGTTGAAGTTCAGCCCCGCCACCGGCGCCCCGTACCAGTGCAGCACGCTCCCGCCCCAGGCCGGATGGACCCACTGCGCGTCCAGCGCCCCGTCGTAGTAATACAGGCTGCCCGCGATCCGCGTGCGCCCCCGCTGCTCGAGCGCCGCGGCCCACTCGTCGAACACGCCCGTCGCAGTCGCGCCCCGCCGCTTCGCCAGTCGCGGGTCGCCGAACGCCGGATCGCCGGTACCGATGAGCCACAGGTCGTCGCCGTCGACCGCGAGGTAGGTCTTGAACGTGTGGTCGAAGCCGAACATGTCCAGGCCCGTCGCGCTCACGAGGATCTTCATATTGCTCGCCGGCGTGAACGGCACGTCGCAGTCACGTGCATACAGCTCGCGGCTGGCGGGCAATTCGACGACGCGCGCCGTCACGATCGCGCCGGTGCTCGCCCGCCGGTTGAGGATTTCGTCGAGTTGGCGCGCCAGCACGCGCTCGCGCCCGCCGGTCAATAGCGCGCAGCCGCACAGCGGCAGAAGCAAGGAGATCAACAGGGAACGTGTCCAGCGTCGCGGGTTCGATTTCATGGTGTCTGCAAACCTCCTGCTTGGGCCGGGACTATGTGTCCCACGTGCGGCGACGCCGCACTACGAGCTGCACGCCTCATCGGCAACCCGTCGCTCGCGCTCCGGGCTCTGATGCGGCGCTTCACTTGAAGACCAGATGGCACACGCCTATCGCCGCCAGAATGCCCGCGAGGTCGGCGATCAGCCCCGCGACCAGCGCGTGCCGCACTTTCGTGATCCCGACGGAGCCGAAGTAGACGGCGATGATGTAGAACGTCGTGTCGCCGCTGGCAAACATGGTCGACGCCACCTTGGCCGCAAACGAGTTCGGGTCGTGCTTCAGCACCTCGGCTACCATGCCCAGCGAGCCCGAGCCGGAGAGCGGCTTGAGCAGAGCGACGGGCAGCGTCTCCGGCGGCATGCCGATCCGCGCCATGAGCGGCCCCAGGGTCTCCGAGATGAAGTCCAGCGCGCCGGACACGCGAAACATCCCGATTGCCACGAAGATCGCGACGATGTAGGGCAGGATTTTGAGGAAGATCCCCCAGCCTTCCTTGCCGCCCTCGATGAACGACTCGTAGACCTTCACCCGCCGGACCATCGCGTAGCCGATGATCCCGAAGAAGATCAGCGGGATCGTTAGCAGGGAAACCTGCCCGACCACGATCTTGAAGAGCGTGCCGCCGGTCATCGGTTGGCCCCTCCGCCCGCGTTGCCCGCCGCGCCGGCTGCCGCCGCCTCTTCCCGCTGTTGCTCTGCCACGGCCGCCTGCCTCGAGAACACGCGCAGCTTCCCGAGCAGCTTGACGGCGACGATTGCGGCAACGGTCGAAATGGCCCCGGCCACCATCACGGTCCCGATGACCTCGAACGGATCGGTGCAGCCCGCGGACTTCCGCAGCGCCAGCAGCGTCGTCGACAGCAACGCGAACCCGGCGGTGTTGTAGCCCAGCAGCATCACCTCCGAATCGCTCGCCACCTTCGGGTTCGGATTCAGGCTCTGGAGCTCCTGCATCGCCTTCAGCCCGAACGGCGTGACGGCATTGCTCAGCCCGAGCAGGCCCGTCGCCATATTCATCACGATCGCCCCGCTGGCCGGGTGGTCGCGCGGCAGGTCCGGGAACAGCAGCCGCATGAGCGGGTGGAACAGCCGCGCCACAAGCTGCACGATGCCGGCGGCCTCGCCGACCTTCATCAGGCCCAGAAAGAGCACCATCGACGCCACCAGCCCGAGCGCGACCTCGAAGCCGCTCTTGGCGTAATCGAACGCAGCGTCCGTCAGAGATTGCAGCGTCACCAGCCGGCCCTGTGCCACCACAGCATCGCCGATCAAGACCTCGTACGTGCCGTACACACTCGTATCCCATTTCAGCAGGAAGGCGGACCCGACATGGGCGGCCGAGATCAGCCACGGCCGATCGTTGCCCGTCCCGCGATCCGCGTCGGCGATGAGCAGCTCGCCGGCGCGGAGATTCAGTGTGTAGATGAAGCTTTGCGTCTGCTTCTTCGAATCGGTCACGCGGATCGTCACGGCGTTGGCGCCCTCGCAGAAGCGAGCTGCACCGATCGTGGTCGTTGTGGGCAGGTAGTGCTGCACGACGCACAGCAGGAAGGAAATCACGATCATCGCCCCCCAGATCGTGTTGATGTTAAGCACGTAGCGCAGGAGCGGGCCGACCACCTTCATGCGCGTCACACCTCCAGGACTGTCCGACGCACCGCACCGCCGCTGGGTGCGCACGACAGCCGTGCCGGGAAAGATACCGCAGAGTCACACGGATGGCGCGCCGCGGCCGGCGTTTTTTCGGCTTTCGCCCGCCCGGAAACGTCGCTAGTCTTGTTCGCGTGGGTGCAGCGTTGGCGCGCGGATGCAGACAGCGATGACCCAGGGCGTGATCTTCGATATGGACGGGGTGCTCGTCGATTCCGCCGCCGCCCACCACCAGAGTTGGCAGGTGCTCGCCGCTCGTCGCGGTCTCAGCGTCTCGGCCGAGCGCTTTCAACAGACCTTCGGCCGGCCCGGCCGGGACATCATCCGGATCATTTGGGGCGAGTCGATCGGCGACGAAGAGGTCGCCCAGATCGATGCCGACAAGGAAGTGATCTACCGTGAGCTGATCACCGGCCGCGTGCCGCTCATGCCCGGCTGCCAGGCCGTGCTGGAGAGCCTGCACGCGGCCGGCCTGGCGCTTGCGGTCGCCACGTCGGGCCCGCCGGAGAACCTCGACCTCGTGCTCCGAGAGGGCGGGATGACGGGCTACTTCGCGGCGACGGTCCATGGGTTCGATATCCGGCACGGCAAGCCGGCCCCCGACTGCTTTCTGCTTGCGGCCCGGCGTATCGGCCTGCCTCCCGCGTGCTGTGTGGTGGTCGAGGACGCCCCGGTCGGCATCCAGGCGGCCGTGGCGGCCGGTATGAGTGTCGTTGCGCTTCGCGGGACCCGGCTACCCGAACCACTGCTCGCGGCTGGGGCCGCGTGCACCGTTCAGAGTCTCGAGGAGATTCGCCCGGCCCTGATCGAGCGGCTGTACAGGCCTTGAAGGTCGCGCGTATACTTCAAGTGCGCCGTTCGCGGCGTGGCGGCATCGCGGTCAGTTGATCGCGTCATTGCCAGTACAGGACGGACGTGTCTGAACATGACGACGTTTTCGGACCCCCGCCCGGCCCCCCGTTGCCGGGCTTCGCGCGCCCCGCTTGGCGCCGCTTCGCGATAGCCGTTGTCTGTGTGGGGGCGATGGCGGGCGTGCGGCAGGCCCTGGACCCCTGGTTCGGGGAACGGTATCCCTTCACGCTCTTTCTCATCGCCGTGGTGACTGCCTCGGTGTACGGCGGCGTGGGGCCGGGGCTGCTGGCCACGATACTGGGTGCGGTGGCCGGCGTTGCTTTCTTCGCCGACAGGCTGGACGTGCCGGACATCGTGGGCCTCTGCATCTTCCTGTCTGCCGGAGGCGTGATCACCTTTCTGAACGAGATGCAGCGCCGCGCCCGGCAGCGGGCCGAGTTGGCTGTGCACGAGGTGCAGGAAAAGCACGAGTTGCTGCTGCAAGAGAGCGAGGATCGACAGCGGGTACAGGAGCAACTGTACGAATCGCAGAAGACGGAGACCGTCGGCCGGCTGGCGGGCGGCATCGCCCACGACTTCAACAACCTGCTCACCGCGATCCTGGGCTACGCCCATCTGGCCCAAAAGGAGTTACCCCCCGACGCGCAGGGGCGGACGTACATGCAGAACATCCTGACCGCCGGGGAGCGCGGGGCCGAGCTGACTTCGCACTTGCTCGCGTACGCCCGGCGGCAGATGGTCGAGTTGACCGTCATCGACATGAACGACGTGCTCGTACGGGCCGGGCCGCTTCTGCACCGGACATTGGGCGACGATGTCGAGCTGGTCACGCTCCCGGGGAGCAGTCTGTGGCACGTGAAAGCCGGCCCCGGGCAGCTCGACCAGGTGCTGGTCAACCTCGCCGTCAACGCCCGCGACGCGATGCCCAACGGCGGCAAGCTAATTGTCGAGACTGCGAACGTGACGCTCGGCCGCGAGTACGAGTCCGGCCACACGGAGGTCGCCCCGGGGGAGTACGTGCAGCTCTCGGTTACCGACACGGGGGTCGGAATGTCGCCGGAAGTTCGTCGGCACCTGTTTGAGCCGTTCTTTACCACCAAGGAGAGCGAGCAGGGCGTCGGCCTCGGGTTGGCCACCGTCTACGGCATCGTCAAGCAGAATCGGGGGCACATCAGCGTGTACAGCGAGCCCGGACGCGGCACGACCTTCACGCTGCGCCTCCCGCGCGTCTATGAGACCCCGGCCACGCTTTACATGCGCGTGTCCCGGGAAGACGTGCCGCGCGGTACCGAGACCGTGCTGGTTGTCGAGGATGAGACGATGGTGCGCGAATTTGCCGCCCTGGCACTGCGCGACGCGGGGTACGATGTACTCGAGGCGGCCAACGGCGCGGAGGCGCTGCGCGTGGAGAGCGACTGCCGGCGGCCGATTCACCTGCTGGTTACCGACGTGGTGATGCCGTGGCTCAGCGGTCCGGACCTGGCCCGCAAGCTCCGTCAGCGGGGTCGCGCCACCAAGGTCCTGTTCGTCTCCGGCTACACCCACAACGCCCTGCTGTATCAGGGCGTGATCGACTCTGGTCTGCCCCTGCTCCAGAAGCCCTTCAGCAGCGCTTCCCTTGCCCGCAAGGTACGCGACGTGCTGGACAGCCGCGAGCCGCCCGGCGCGTCGCAGGCCGCTCCCGCCTCGGCATGACGCCGGCCTGACAGCGCGATAAGCTGCCGCGCGTGGCCCCACGTTCGAAGAAGTTGCCCGCCTCGACCCGTCGCGCGCCGGCCGCGGTCCAGCCTCCCCCGCTGGAACTGCTGCCCATCGCCGCTGCGCGCTGGTGGCACTGGTGGGTCCCCGCGCTCCTAACGGCGCTGGCCGCCGCGGTCGCCTACCTGCCGGCGCTGCACAACGACTTCGTCTCCTGGGACGACCCAGGGCACATCACTGAAAATGAGGACGTCGCGGCCCCCGACGGGCTACGCCGCATCTGGAACCCCTGGCAGACTGAGCGGCAGTACTATCCACTGGTCTTCACGTCCTACTGGCTCGAATACCGGGCGTGGGGGCTCAACCCGTACGGCTATCACCTGACGAACCTGGTTCTCCATGCAGTCAACGCCGCCCTGCTCATCGCGGTCCTGCGGCTGCTCGGCGTCAAACCGTGGGTCGCCTGGCTCACCGCGGCGCTTTTTGCGCTGCACCCGATCAACGTGGCGTCGGTCGCCTGGGCTACCGAGCGCAAGAACGTGCTCTCCACGCTGTTCTACCTGTTGTCGCTGGCCTGCTTCATACGGCGCATGCGCGGAGGCGGTTGGCTGTTATACGCCGCCAGCCTGCTGCTCTTCGCGGCGGCTTTGCTCAGCAAGACCGCCAGCGTCACGTTGCCCGTCACGGCCCTGCTCTGCGATCGACTCATTCGACGGCGCTGGTCCGCGCGGAGCCTGGTCGCTGTGGCGCCGATGATCGTGCTGGGCCTGGCCGCTGGGATCGTCACGCACCGCGTGGAAGCCGGCATCGCCCGGGTGTCGATGGTGCCGCTGGAGCCTGTCCTCCGGCCGCTGGTTGCCGCAGGGGCGATGTGGTTTTACGTGGGCAAGATCCTGGTGCCGGTGCATTTTCCGGCCGTGTACGCGCGCTGGGATGTGGCAGGGAACTGGCGGCCGTTCGCTGCGGCGCTGCTGGGGGTGCTGGCGGCCGCGGCCGCCGCTTGGCGTTGGCGCCGCCGTATCCCGGCGCACGTCGGATGGGGACTGGGACACTACGTGGTGGCCGTCTCCCCGATGCTGGGCTTGATTCCCTTCAACTACACGCAGTTCTCCTTCGTGGCCGACCACTTCGTTTACATTCCCGCCATCGGCCTCTTCCTTGCGCTGGCCACCGGTGCGGACCTGGCCCGCGCGCGGCTGGGGCGGACGCGCGCGGCGTTTGTGGCGGCCACGGTGCCCGCTTGCCTGGTGCTCGCCCTGCTCGGCGCGTGCACATGGCGCCAATGCGCGACCGTTTGGAAGAATGCGCACACGCTCTGGGAACATACGGTCCGGCTCGTCCCCCGCAGTTCGGTCGGGCACTACAGTTTGGGCAACCTCTATCGTCGCGAAGGACGCTGGGCCGACGCCGCCGAACAGTATCGGCTGTGCACAGAGGCACGCCGGGAGCTTTATCAGGGCTATGGCCGGCGCGCGGACATGCTCTGGAAGCTCGGTGACCGGGAGGGGGCGGTGACGAACTATCGTCTCGGCCTAAAGTATGCTCCGGTCAACTATCGCACGTGGACCGAGTACCACTATGAGCTGGCCGATCTACTCGTCCAACTCGGACGCCCGGGGGAGGCTGAGCCGCTGTTGCGCGAGGTCGTCGAGCACAAGTCCGGCCTCGCCGAGGGGTATGTCAAGTTGGCGAACTTCCTGCGCCAGCAAGGGCGGACCGGCGAAGCGATCGCCACGTACGAGCGGGCCCTGAAGCTGGCCCCCGACGACGCGGCCGCGCGCCAGGGGCTCCGCGCCGCGCAGCAAGAGCGCCCGGCCCCCTGACAAGGCCGAAAACCGCGGAGGCGCAGAGAGCGCAGAGAACGCTGAGCGACTCAGATTCAGTGGGGCGTCCTCAGCGTTCTCTGCGCTCTCGGCGCCTCTGCCGTCACCTTAGCCTGCCGGCCATTCGCCGGTGAACACTTCCTCGGCCGGGCCGGTCATGAAGACGTGATTCGTCGCTTCGTCCCATTCGATGCGGAGCGCGCCGCCGGGCAGACGCACAGTAATCCGGCGGTCCGTGAGGCCGGCGAGCACGCCGGCGACGCACACGGCACAGGCCCCCGTGCCGCAGGCCTGCGTGACACCCGAGCCGCGCTCCCAGGTGATCATGCCGACGAAGTCACGGCGGACGACCTGGGCGAAGTGGACGTTCGTGCGCTCGGGAAATATGGGATGGCGCTCGATGCGCGGCCCCCACTCGCGGAGCGGGACGCGCGCCAGTTCCGGCTCGAAGAAGACCACGTGCGGATTGCCCATCGACACGCACGTCATCGCGAGCGTGACGCCCTCCAACGACAGCGGCTGCTGGACGATCCGATCGCCGGCGGCGGTCACCGGGATGCGCCTGGGGTCCAGGATGGGCACGTCCATGTCGGCCCGGACCTCGCGCACGCGGCCGTTCTCGTCCAGAGTCAGGTCCGCCGTCAGGACGCCTCGGTCGGTCTGGATGCGCAGCGGGTTCACCCGGGCCAGGCCGCGGTCGTATGCGAGCTTTGCGACACAGCGCAGGGCATTGCCGCACATTTGCCCGCGCGAGCCGTCGACGTTGAACATCATCATGCGGACGTGCGCGCCGGGAATCTCCGGCGGCGCGACGAGAATCAGCCCGTCGCTCCCGATGCCGCGGTGACGGTCGCTGACGGCCCGCGCCAGCGCGGGCGGATCGTCGACGCGCTGATCGAATAGGCTCACGTAGACGTAGTCGTTGGAGAGCCCGTGCATCTTGGTGAAACGCAGCGCCATTGTGGGTGTGCCTTGCTGGCCGGTACCGTTGGGTCACCCCCTACTTCTTCCCGTTTTGCTGCAGCCAGCCCTCCAGCGTCGAGCGCGGGAACTGATAGGTCCCCGGCTGCGCGAAGCCACGCTGTGCCAGCGGCGACGTCTTGTCGATGATGACCGGGATCAACTGGTCGCCGCGGCCGGTGCCGAAAAAGCCCTCGGTCCGCGCGCGGCGCACCGCGGGCGGCGCAACGACCGGGCCCGTCGGCAAGAGCGTCGGCAGGCTCTGGCGCGCGAGGTCCGCGAACTGCTGCTGCGCCCCCGCCGACGACAAGTCGAGGAGGACCGTCTGGCCGCCCTCCGGACTCAGCACGCGCAGGCCGTCCTGCTGGAGGTGGTTGAACGCCACCAGCACGTCGCTCTGGCCGAGAAAGTCCCCGATGGAGACGTTCCGGTGAAGCGTGGCCTCGTCCGCCCAACGGCGCATGGCCTCCGTCACGAGCTGCCCGGGCAGCACCAGCCGCCGCTCGCCGGTCAGCTTGTGCAGCGCTTCGACCAGCCCGTAGTCCATTAAGAAGATCTCAAACCGGTCGGTCCCGCGCTCATAGAAGAGGCCGAAGTTCCACGTGCCGCGTTTGGAGAGCGTGGCGACGGGGCTGACCACGGTGAACTCGCTCTTGAGCCCGCCTTCCGCGACGCCCGCGCGAATCTGCCCGTAGCCGACGCCGATGTTGACGCGTTTCGCGTCGGCGGTGGTGTAGGCTTCGGTCAGCAGAGTCTTGCTGGCCGGCTCGACGACGAGGAGCGTGTACGTGTCGTCGCTGCCGATCTGGAGCTTCACCGACGACCGCAACCCGGTGAGGATCACGGTCTGCTCGGGATACTCCTCATCGACCTCGCATGCCTTCCAGTCCTCCGACCCCAGCGGCGCGTGCTTCACGTCGCCGCGGACCTCAATCGCCCGGGCGGTGATCGGTGTGCGTTCCACCGGCGCACTGGCCGGCTGCGACGCTGCGGGAGCCGCCGGCGCGGGCGACGCCTCTTGGGCAAGCAGAGAGCTCGTGGCGAGCACCAGCACGATGCCAAGCAGGGCGATGCGGGTCATGGGCCAGCCTCCATGAAGCATACGGATCTGTCAGCCGAACATTCGTTGTTACAGCGTACGCTCGTCACGCGTGCCCGGTCAACGGGGCCACGCGGGAACCTCGCGGGCGGCACGTTCTCGCGCCGTCAGGCCGTATCCCATCGTAGTCCTCCGAACCGCCTTGAGCCGGGGTTCCTATACCGCGTAACCTACGCCACGTGCCCGCCGATGCCGACACCAACGCGCCGCCCGCCGCTCCCGCGGCCACCCGCCCGCCGCCGCAGGTCATCCGCGTGCCGCCGCCGGGCGGCGGCACCGAAAAAGTCTGGACCACGATCGGAATCGTGTTCGCCTTCGGCACTGGCGCAGTGCTGGTATTCGCTCTCCTTCCAGGCCGGCCCGGCCAACTCGTCGGACTTGTGTTGCTGGGCATCACGGTTTTCCTGCTTGTCGCTATGCGGCGGCAGGCTGCCGCGCAGCGCGCCCGGTTGGCCCGGTTCTTCGGCGCGGAACCCACGCTGGAGACGGACCCGCTGGTCTGCCAGTTGCGGTCCCAATGGGGCTCATTGTCGGGTCCCAAGCTGCGCCCGGACAAGCTGCGGGCGATCCTCGACGGCCCGGCCGGTCGTCCAGTCGAAACCGCACGGATCGTCTGCTTGGGTACAATGCCGGTCCCGCAGATCGGCGACCTGCGCTTCGAGCCCTACATCATCACCGCGACCCAGATGCTCTACCGCAAGCTGTTTTTCATTCCCATCCTCGGGATCGTCGCTGTGATCTGGTGGCTGCAATTCACGGGTCTGATCGCGGCGCGTCATTTCAACTTCGGTGGGTTCAGCTACATCATCGCCATGGGAGTTGGCGCCCTGATCACTTGGGTTTGGAAGACGGGCATCCGCCCAACCTACGTCCGCATGGCCCCGGGCATCGTTCAAGTCATGGAGTACCGCATGGGCCGGGGCAAGCCGGCCATCCGCAGCTATCCGCTGGAGGCCGGCACGCTCGCGGTCGTCTCCGAACACTCGAAATGGCCCATCGTCACGCTCCTCCGTGGCGACCAGAAGGACGTGCTGCCGATCGGGCAGATGCGCAGGCGGGAGGAAGTGACAGAGCACCTCTGGCGGGCCCTGCTCTCGACTGCACCGATTCCGAGACTCAGCGACGGAGAGTTGATCGAGTGAGCGGTCCTAACCTCGCGCACGCGCTCCAGGCTCGTTCCGCCGCGCCCCCAGCAGCGTCAGCGTCGCCGCCTTTCCGGGCTTGAGCGCCGCGTCGGATGCGATGTACTGTACGCGCCGTGGTCACCTCACCGAACGGAACACCCGATGGCTGACCTGCCGGCGAACCCGCGACCCGCCCCGCAGGTCATTCGCATCCCACCGCCGGCCGACGACACGGGGAACGCCTGGGCCGTTGTCGGAATCGTGTCTGCGCTCGGTATCGGGGCCGTGCTCCTGGTTGTTTCCTTGCGGAGCACGCCCGGCGGTGTCATCCCACTCGTGCCGCTAGCCGTCAGCGTCGTACTGCTGGTGATCGCATGGCGGCGAGTTGCCGCGCGCCGTGCCGAACCGCCTCGGCTCCGCAGCGCGGTCCCGACGCCAGAAACGGCCCCGCTCGTCCGTCAACTGCAGTCCCAGTGGCGCAAGCTGTCCGGCCCCAAGCTGCGCCTGCGCGTCCTGCAGGCCATCCTCGATCCCCCGGGCAGCCCGCGCCCCACCGCCGCCCGAGTGATCTGTCCGGATACACTGCCTGTGCCCGCGGTCGGCGACCTCCGCTTTGAGCCGTACATCATCACCGCGACGCAGTATCTCTGGCGCCAACTGGCGTGGGTCCCATTTCTCGCCGCCCTGTTCGCTGCCTGGGCGCTCCAGCGCACGGCCATCATCTCCGTGCTGCACCTGGACCCTGGCGATTTCTTCTACCTCATCTTGATGGGCGTCGGCGTGTTCGTGACCTGGGCCTGGAAGACCGGGATCCGTCCGACCTACGTCCGCATGGCACCCGGCATTATCCAGGTGATGGAGTACCGCCTGGGCCGCGGCAAGCCCGCGATCCGCAGCTATCCGATGGAGGCCGGCACGTTCGTGGTCGTCCCAGAACACTCGAAATGGCCCACCGTCACGCTCCTGCGCGGCAACCAACGGGACGTCCTGCCCATCGCGCAAATGCGACATCGCGCGGAGGTCGCGGAGCGCCTCTGGCAGTCCCTACTCTCCACCGCGCCGATTCCAAAGCTCAGCGACGAAGACCTCGTGGGATAGTCCACAACTTTCCGTCACGGCTCGCTAGTCCTCGAGCCACGCCCGCAGCAGCGTCAGCGTCGCTGCCTTGTCCGGGATCGCGTAGCCGTGCCCGAGATCCGGGTCGTGGTGAATCGGAATCCGCAGGTTCGGCGGCGCGACGCAGCCCGGACAGCCGTTCTCGCACGGACAGCCCGCCACCAGCTCGTACGCCATCTTCAGCAGCTCCGCGCAGCATTCGTACCCGTGCCGCGCGTACCCCACGCCGCCCTCATACCGGTCGTATAGGATGATCGTGGTGACGCCGAGCTGCGACGAGTTCACGATCCCGCCGATGTCGTAGCGGTCGCACATCGCCAGCGGCGGCAGCGAGACCATCAGCAGGTTCCGCACGCCGCCCAACGCTTCGTGCACCTTGTAACCCCCGCCGCGCGTCGCTTCCAGCGCGTGTGCCGGCGGCTGAAGCCACAACGCCGTCGTGTTGATCTCCTGCGGCGGCAAGTCCAAGACGGTCTGCCCGATCAGCTCCTGCGTGTACAGCTTGAACTTGCGGAACGCGGTCGTTTGCCACTTGACGGTCGCGTCGCCGAAGAACCGCTGGCCGCCGTGGCACTCGCCGCGCAGCCGCTCCTGTCCGAGCCGGCACTCGTCGGCGATGACCGGCTGCGTGTAGTAGTCCGCGTCGAGGCGTTCGACGCGCGCCAACCGCGCGGGCCAATCCAGCTCGCGGACGAGGTAGCTCTCGCCCTGGTGCAGGTAGACCGCCTCCGGATACACCAACTCCGGCGCCGAGATGGAATCCACCTGTCCGATGACCTCGTTGCGGCCCTCGGTGGTATCGACGATCGCGAAGGTGGCGTTGCTGATCGTGCGGAGGTTCGTCTGGGCGGCCGGGAACTCGCTCGTGTGCCAATAGTACTTGTCGGAGGTGAGCCGCAGCTTGCCGTCGTCCACCAGCACCTGGGCGACGTCGCCTGCGGCCCCCGCGAAATCCGCCAGGTCCGCGGACGACAGCGGCAGCTCGAACGCCGCGCACCCAAGCTGCGCCGCGAGAATGTGCGGGTTGTCGGGGTCGATGATCGCGTGTTCGAGCGGCCGGCTGAAGACAAACTCCGGGTTCCGCATCAGGTACTGGTCGACGGGGTCGTCGTACGCCACGAAGATGGACAGGGCTTCGTCCTGCCGCCGGCCCGCCCGCCCGGCCTGCTGCCACAGGCTACAGAACGTGCCCGGAAAACCGACGATGATCGACGCATCCAGCGAGCCTACGTCGATGCCCAGCTCGAGCGCACTCGTGCTGCACACCCCCAGCAACTCGCCCGAGAACAGCTTCTCTTCGATCTCCCGCCGTTCGATCGGCAGATAGCCGCCGCGATAGGGCCGGACGCGCCGCGCCAGGTCCGGCCGTCGGCGCTTCAGTCCCTCCACGACGTACTTGTAGATCAATTCCGCCACGACCCGGGCCTTGCAGAACGTGATCGTCCCCGCCCCGTCCTCCACCAACGCCCGCATCAACTCCTGCGCCTCGACATTGCCGCTGCGACGCGACACTTTCGTCGCCTCTTCCAGCCACGGCGGGTTCCACAATACGAACCACCGGCGGCCCCGCGGCGAGCCGTCGCGGTCGATCAACTGCATCTCGTGCCCCGTCAGCCGCTCCGCCAGCTCGCGCGGATTCCCCAGCGTCGCGGAGCAACAGATGAACTGCGGCGACGAGCCGTAATGCCGGCACAACCGTTGCAGCCGCCGCACGACGCCCGCGACGTGACTGCCAAAGATGCCGCGGTAGGTGTGGATTTCGTCGAGCACGACGTACTTCAGCCGGCTCAGGAACGCCGCCCACTTGGCGTGGTACGGCAGAATGCTCTGATGCAGCATGTCCGGGTTTGACAGCAGGATGTTGGCAGCGCGGCGGATGCCGGGGCGCTTGTGGGTTGCCGTGTCGCCGTCGTAACACGCCGGCCGGGCGATCTTGGCCAGCCCGCCGTCCTCGACCATGCGCTGGAGATTCCCGAGTTGGTCATACGCCAGCGCCTTAGCGGGGAACAGATAGAGCGCCCGCGCGTCGGGTTTCTCGATCAATTCGGCGAGCACCGGCAGGTGGTAGCACAGGCTCTTGCCCGACGCGGTACCCGTGCAGATGACGACATCTCGGCCGCCACAGATCGCGTCGTAGCTCTCGGCTTGGTGGCAGTAGAGCCGCTCGATCCCCTCGTTCCGCAACAACCCGCATAGCGCGTCCGGCAGTCGCGCCGTCGGCTCGCCATATTCCGCCGGTCGCGCCTCCAGGCAGCGCGCGGCGGCGATCTGGCCGCGGTAATGCCGCGAGACCTTGAGACGTTCGAGGAAGGCGTGGGCGTCCATAACGGCCGGCAGTATAGCCGGGGTGCAAACAAAGACCAAACTCATTTACGCGGCCGCTATCCGAGCCCGGCCCCAAGCAAGTCCATCAACCGCAGCACGCCGACGGGCTTGCCGGAGTCGTCCGTCACCACGAGGCTCGTGATCTGCGCCGTCCGCATGATGTGCAGACAATCCACCGCCGCGCGCGCAGCGCGGATCGTCGAGGTAGCCACCGCGGGCGCGCCCGCCGAGCGCCGGCTCCGGGAATACGCGGTGCCGGCGTCGATCCGCCGCGGATCCTCGACCCGTTCGAAAACCCGCCGCAGGTCCCCGTCGGTGAACGTCCCGAGGAAACGCCCGTCGGTCTCGACGATGAGGGCCAGCCCGAGCTGCTTACGCGTCATTTCCACGACCAACTCGTTGAACGAAGCCCCAGCGGCGACGAGCGGGAGTGCATCGCCGGCGTGCATCAGGTCGCCGGCGCGGAGCAGCAAGCGTCGTCCGAGCGCCCCCTCCGGGTGGTACTGCGCGAAGTCCTCGGCCCGAAAGCCGCTGCGGTGCAGGAGGGCCATCGCGAGAGCGTCCCCTATCGCGAGCATAAGCACGCAACTCGTGGTGGGGGCCAGGTTGAGCGGCCCCGCCTCCGGCACGTCCGGCAAACAGAGCACGTGCCGGCACATTTCCGCCAGGCGCGACTTCGGGTTCTGCGTGACGCCGATGACCGGTCCGCCGAGTCGCCGGAAGTGTGCGACAAGGCGGAGAATTTCGTCGGTGTTGCCGCTGCGCGACAGCGCGATCAGGCATTGCCGCTCGGTGACGATGCCCAGGTCGCCGTGCAGCGCCTCGACCGGATGCATGAACACCGCCGGCGTCCCGGTGCTCGTCAGCGAGGCCGCGATCTTCTGGGCGATGTGGCCGCTCTTGCCGAGGCCGCTGACGACGATGGGCGGTGCGGCGGCGCGAATCGTCTCGAGCAACGCGTCGAACTCGCCGTCCAGACTGCCGGCCAGGCGGCGCAGCGCTTCCGCCTCCTCCGCCACGACCTGACGGGCGACTTCCAACGGCGTCGTCACGGTTTGTCCTTCGACACGCGCTCGGCGGCGGTCGGGGCCACGTTGGGCGCCGTCGCCTGCTCCAGGGCCAGCAGCTTACCGCGCAGCGTCACAATCAGACCCGCCCGCGCCGCCATCCGCCCCGCGCCCGCCTTGTCCTCCAGCAGCTCGCGTGCCTTTTCCCAGTGCGCGCGGGCCGCCTCGCGATCGCCCAGCCGGTACGCGGCGTCCCCCAGGTGATCGTAGATAGCGGGATCCCGGCCCGCTTCTAGCTGCGCCGCCCGTGCCAGATACAGCCGCGCCGCGCCGAAATCGCCCTGCATGTACCAGGCCCAGCCGAGGCTATCCAGATAGGCCGGGTTCAACGGCTCTGCGGCGACCGCCCGGCGGATCATGTCCATCGCTTGGGTCAGGTTCTCGCCCCGCTCGACCCAGGTGTAGCCCAGGTCGTTGTTGAGGCCGGGGTCCTTCGGCTCGGCCTCCAGCAGCCGCTGACCGACGGCGATCAGCTCATCCTCGCGCTCGGCACGTTGCAGCGCTAGCCGCTTGAGCGTCAGAACGTCGAGCTCCGTCTCGCGGTCGCCTTCGTTGTCCGCGAGCCAGCGGTCGCAGCGGCTGATGGCCGCGGCGTAGTCCTCCGCCTCGAGGAGCAGCGCGACGATCTCCTGCCGTACCTGCCCGCGCAAGGCCGCGTTGCCTTTGACGGGCTCCTCGTCGAGTAACGCGTCCAGGTCTCGGACGGCGTCATCGGCCCGTCCGAGAGCGGCATAGCACCGCCCGCGCAGAGTGATCGCCCGCAGCGCGTCGGCCCGGCCGCGCGCCGCGTAGTCCTTCAGCACGCCCAGCGCATCATCGGGCTTCTTGGCCGCCAGCAGGACGCGGACCAGCCACTCCTGAAGCCGCGGCTCGGGACCCTGCGCCGCCAGCCAGGACCGTATCTCGCGCTCGGCGAGGTCATAGCACTCCGCGGCGATGCACACATCCACGAACTCCGCCCGGCGGTCATGTAATTCATCGAGACAGGTCTTCAGGTCGCGCTCGGCCCCCTTGAGCTCCGCCTCCACATCGGCCGCGCCGGGCCGGTCGCGCAGCCGCTCCGTCAGGCTCTTGTATTCGTCGAGCAGCTTCTGGAAGCGCTCGGTCACGGGCGCCAGACGGCCGGTCACCAACTCGATCGCCGGATCGTCGCGGTCCGCCGCCACCAGCACCTGCGCCTTCGTGCGAAGCCACAGGTCGGAGGTCGGTTCTTTTCCGAGCCACTCTTCCAGGACGCCGAGCGCATCATCGTATTGCCGAAAGTCGACGTAGGTCGCCAGCAGGCGCGCCCGGCATTGGTCGCGCTGCTCGGGCTCCAAATCCAGGGCGAGGATGCGGCCCAGCGCCGCCCGTGCGTCCGCGACCCGGAAATCGGCCAGGCAGGCGTTAGCCAGCAGCGTCAAATGACTAAGCCGCCGCGGATAACGCCGCGTCAGCTCGGTCAACTCGGCGATGGCCTGGCCCGGCTCCAGGCGTCGCTCGTGCACCCGCGCCGACAAGAACAGCACTTGCTCCTGGTCCGCACCTTGGGCCGGCAGACGATTCAGCACCGCGAGTGCTTCATCCGCACGATCCGCCAGATAGAGCACGGCGGCGAGCTTCAAACCGGTCGTCACGTCGCCCGGCGAAGCGACGTACTGACGCTGCAACTCCGCCAGATACTCCGGCCCCATGTACGCCCCCGCATAGTGCACCGCCGTCCGGATTCGCCGCAGCGTGTCCGGCGGCAGATCGGCGTCCTCGGCGTCCTTCAGGCACGCACGGGCGATCTCCAGCTTGCCCGACGCGAGGTAGGCCTCGATCAGCTCCTCCACCGCGGCCGCGCATGTGTGGTCTGTCGACCACGCCTCCTGCGCGTAACGCTGCGCCGCCAGCCACTGGTCGAGCCGGCGGTACTGCCGCGCCAGCGCCAACATGCAGCCGGCGTCGTGTGGGCGCAGCTCCAGGGCAGCCTTGTAAGCCCCCTCGGCCTGCTCATGCTTGTCCAGCCCCGCGTACGCCTCGCCCAGCACGATCTGCGCGCTGGCCAATTGCGGATTCTGCGCCAGCGCCGCCTGCGCGTGGGTCGTGGCGTCCTCCCAGCGATACGTCGCCAGCAGCATCCGGGCCCACGCGATCTGCGTCAGCGCGACGTCGGGCCGGGCGTCGAGCGACGACTGAAACAGGCGCTCGGCCAGCTCGGTCTGCTTCGCCGCCGCCGCGGTCATGCCCAGGACCGTGTACGTCGCGAAGTCGCAATCCGGCCGCGCCGTCAGCTCGCTCACCAGCTTCAGGAACTCGTCGGTTTGCTCCAGGCTGCCGATCCAGGCCTCCAGACGCTGCGGCGGAATCTCCGCCGTGTCCGCGTTGGCGCGGACGAATCCGATCAGGGTCGCGAGCGCGCCGGCCAGGTCGCCCGACTCCCGCAGCGCCGCGGCGAGGTCCCAGGTGGTTTCCGCCGACTGCGGTGCAGCCTGAGCGAGCGCCCGCCAGACGGGAATGGACTTGGCGCTCGCGCCCATGCCGTCCAGCCGGTGTGCCAGACGCGTCGCGAACGCGACGCGCCGCCCGCGCTGTACGTCAGTCGTGAGTTCCGCAATCCAGGAATCGAGCTGTCCCGCCCCGCGCGCCGCTTCGATCGCCAACGTCAGCAGGGCCGAGCCACCCGGTTCTTCCTTCTCCGGGCGCGATGCCGCCGCCCCCTCCGCCGGCTCGACGCGCGGCCGGCAAAACTCGAACGCTTCCGGTGCCTGTCCGGCGTCCAGTAGTGCGCGCACGTAGAGCCGCTGCAGGTACAAGTCGTCCGGCCGGCTTTCGAACGCCCACCGTGCGGCCGCCACGCACTGGGTGGGGAGGTTCAGCGTCTTCAGCAATTCCAGCCGGCGCTCAATCGACCCGCGCGGGTACTCGGTCAGCAGCGGGGCAATCTCCGGGGCGGAGCGCTGCGCTGCGTGGGTCTCAAACAACGCCCGGTCGAACTCCGCCAGCGCCTGGGCCGCCGCCCAGCGGTAGCCCGTCTTCGCGAGGCAGTCGCCCAGCTCGTACCACGCCGCCGTCACCCGCGGGTTGTCCGGTTGCGCCGCACCGCCCAAGGTCGCGGCCCGGAAGTGCTCGGCGGCCACTTCGAGGCGTCCCTGCTCCCGGCATAGCCGCCCCAGCAGATAGTGCACGTCCGGGTCGGTTGGCCGAAGCGAGCCGGCGTACTCAGCCAGCGCCAGCGCTTCGCCCCCGCACTCCAAATGCTGCTTGGCCTGCGCCAACAGGTAAAGCACCTCGAAGCTGTCGCCGCGCGCCAGGTTCAGCGCCGTGTTCAGCTCGGCGACGGCCGCCTCGTACTCCTGGCGGTCCATCAGCTTGCGGGCCGCCTCATAGTGCTCGCGTACCTGCGGCTGGTCTTCCAGCCGACCGGCGGTGTGTCGCGCCTCCGCCAGCACGGCTGGCAGCTCATCGAGAGAGAGCTGCGCCCGTCGCGTGTCCACCGGCTCGGTTGTCGGCGCCGTGGACGGCGGCGCTAAGCCGCCCACCGGTGGCAAGACACCGAGCAGAAACACCGCCAGCGAACACAACTGAAATGGGCCGCACCACATGTGGGAATCCTAGCCCTGGCAGCCAGTACCGGCCGGTTCAGCGAGACCGCGTCGCCATCTTCCCGGCCCGTCGCGCCCCCTTCTTGCGCCGAGCGTCCTGCTTCCGCGCGCGCCGTGCGCTACTGCGCGGCCGCGCGCCGGACGGACGCGCCGCGCCGCCGCCCGCCCGCCGCGATGTTTCGGACCTCTTCCGCGCCACCGTCTGTACTTGCGCCGCAGCGCGCCGGCTCGGTCGGGCATCGCGCGCGCGGCCGGCCACCGCCGTGGCGGCGGCGCCCAAAGCGGCGCCGCCCGGCTCAGCGTGCCCCTCGATTCCCGCCTCGGATCCGAGCACGTCCAGCTCGCCGGCCTCCGGCAACAGGTCGTCCGCGCCGTCCAGGGCCACGCCGAGGGAGACCATCTGGAGCATGTTGCGCGTACTGCGATCGGGCGGTACGCTGCGGATGCGCTCCACCTGCCCCTTCCGCACCGCGCTGCCCAGCTCATTCCAGGCGTGCTTCTTGAACAGCGCCACGAAGTCCACGGCGTCCTCTTCCGCGACGTACCGCTCCAGGAACTGCTGCGCCTCGTCGAGCGTGCACTTTGCAGCCACGATCTTCTCGCGCCGCGCCAGCGCCCACATCGCCTCATCCAGCGGGATGGCGTGCTGCCGCACGCCCAGCAGCCGGATGCGGGCGCGCGTGTAGGCTTCCAAGCCGTCGATCTTGTCCAGGTAGGTCTGCGCCTCTTTACGGGACATCCCGCTGAGTCGTTCGAGCGATACCGTGTGCTCCAGCGCGAAGATCGCGTTGAGTGCACGCGAGATGTCTTCGCACTTGAGCCGCGCGTCCGGAAAGTCGCCGAGCGTCTCCGCCAGCTCGATGGGGGGAATCACCCGCAACTCATTGTAGTCGACGACCGTGGCGCGCAGCCGGTCCAGCCCCTCGCTCGCCTTGGATTCCGGCGTATCCCGCGAGAGGATGCCCAGCAGGAGTTGCATGATCGGGTCGCCGCTCGGCAGGTGCCCCGGTTTGCCCAGCCTGGACCGCAGCGAACCGAACAACAGCTTCAAGCGCTTGGCGCACTCGGTCGCACCCCTCATCGGTTATGCATCCTCCTGGATGTCCGCGGGGCTCGCCGCGGCCGGTCCCTTAATGGCTGGTGGGGCTGCGGAGTCCGGCGCGCACGCCTGCGGTGCGGCCTCGGCCCGGTCCTTGACCTCCGGCGGCTCCGCGGTACCGGGCCGCTCCAGGGCCAGCCGGTCGATCAATTGACACGTCTCGAACGCACGCTTCAGCGATTGATCCAGCCGGAAATCAAGCGCCGGCGTCTTGCGCAGCGTCAACTCGCGGCCCAGCAACCAACGGAGGTGGCCCGCCGAGCTGCACAACGCCCGCAAGCACAGCTCCTGCTGCGGCTCGGGCGCCAGGACACTGACGAAGACGCGGGCCACCGACAGATCGGCGCTCACCTCCACCCGCGTGATCGAGGTCACGGGCGGTATCCGCGGGTCGTTCAGCCGCGTTTGGATCGCTTCCGCCAGGATCGTGCGGATGAGGCTGCCGACTCGTTCGACCCTTCGCGACACGTTGCTCCCAATCCTCGCTCGTCCGTGCGTCTTCGCGGCCGGGCCGCCGGCCGGCGCTTACAGCAGCTCGATGTCGTACTCCAGCAGCGACGCGTGCGGGTACGCGCGGATCTCGTCCACGATCTTCGAGAGGGCGCTTTGCACGAACCGTGACTCGTTCGCCACCATCGCCAGCCCGAGCGTCAGCGCCTGCCGATGATCGAGATCGTCCACCTCGGCGATGGACACGTTGTGCCGGGCCGCCAAGCGATCCTTCAGGCTCTTGGTCACGCGCCGTTTGTCCTTCAGCGAGAGCGCCTCGAAAACGGCCAGGCGAACCCGCAGCACACCGACGATCATAGCGCACCGGCCGCGACCTGCCGCGGGACGCCCGAGCTAGATCACCTGCGGCACCTCGACGAGCTCGAAGGTCTGGATCTGGTCGCCCGGCTTGATGTCATCGAAGCCGTCGATCTTGATGCCGCACTCCAGCCCGGCCCGCACTTCGCGCGCGTCCTCCTTGAACCGCTTCAGCGAGCCGATGCCCGCCCCCTCCACGACGATGCGCCCGTCGCGGACCAGCCGTACGCGGTGGTGCCGATTGACCACGCCGTCGGTCACGTAGCAGCCGGCCACCGTGCCCACGCGCGACACATGGAAAATCTCGCGCACCTCGGCCGTGGCGCGCGCCTCCTGGCGCTGCTCGGGCTCGAGCAAGCCTGCCAGCGCCTTGCGCAGGTCGTCCAGCAGCTCATAAATGATCCGGTACTGCCGGATCTCCACCCCGATCTGCTCGGCCAATTGACGCGCCCGGTCCTCCGCCACCATGTTGAACCCAAGCACCAGCGCATGCGATGCCTTGGCCAGGTTCACGTCGGCTTCCGTAATGGTCCCGACCGCGGCGTGCAGCACCACCAGACGGCTCTTGTCCGACGGCAATTCGGCCAGCGCCTTCTGAAGCACTTCGACTGAGCCCTGCACGTCCGCGCGGACGATCACGTGCAACTCGGGTTGCTCGGACCCAACGCCGCTCTGCACGAGCGCCTCCAGCGTCCGCGGCTTGAGCCCCTGGTCCAGGCTGGCCAGCCGCCGATGCTGATGGACCTCGCTGGCGATCTCCTTCGCGTACGAGAGGCTCGCCACCTGATAGAGCCCGTCGCCCGCGGAAGGCAACTCGTCGAGCCCGGTCACCTCCACCGGCGTACCCGGCGGCACCTCCCGGACGATCCGACCCTTGTCGTCGCGCAACGCCCGAATCCGCCCGGCGGCCGGACCGCACACGATGAACTGCCCCGGGCGCAGCGTCCCCTCGCGTACGAGCACCTGCGCGACCACGCCCTGCCCTTCGCGCATCTGCGCTTCGATCACCGTGGCCTGCGCCGGCACGTCCGCGTCGGCCCGCAACTCGAGCAGCTCGCTGAGCGTGCTCAGGTGCGCGACCAGCTCATCGATGCCCTGGCCAGTCACGGCGCTCGTCTTGATCACGTCCGTCTGTCCGCCCCATTCCGACGGCGTCAGATCGTGCGCGGCCAGTTGCGCATAGATGCGATTCAGGTCGACCCCCGGCAGGTCGATCTTGTTCAACGCCACCACGATGACCACCCCCGCCGCCCGAGCGTGGTTGATCGCCTCGACGGTCTGCGGCATCACCCCGTCGTCCGCCGCAACCACCAGCACCACCACGTCCGTCAGATCGGCACCCCGCGCACGCATCGCCGTGAACGCCTCGTGCCCCGGCGTGTCGACGAAGGTCACGTGCCAGTCGCCCCGATCGATGCGGTAGGCCCCGATGTGCTGGGTAATCCCACCTGCCTCCCCATCCGCCACGTGCGCGTGCCGAATCGCATCGAGCAACGAAGTCTTGCCGTGGTCCACGTGACCCAGCATGGCAACCACGGGCGGTCGCGGCTGTAGGTTCGGCCGCGGGCGCTGCTCAAACTCGTCTTCCAGCACTTCGTACGCCGTCCGGGCCTGTCCGATCGCAACCGGGATGCCCAGGTCCAGGGCCAACAGCTCTACCTGTTCCGCGTCAATCGACTGGTTGATTGTCCACAGCCGCCCCGTCTGCTCCGTCAGCTTCTTGGACACCACCATGAACGGCGTGCCCACCGCCGAGCAGAACTCCTTCAGCGCCACTGGGGCCGTGATCTCCACCGCGTCACGCCGCACGGTTTGCGTCGTCCCGGTCTGCGCTGTTGTGGCCTGGCGCCGGCGCTCGGCCGCTCGCCGGTCGCGCAATCCGTGGCCGGTTACGCCCGCGAGCCGCTCCTTGCGCTCCAACAGGTCCTGCTCACGCCACTCGCGCACCCGCTGATCCACGTCCGTAGCGCTGCTGCGCCGCCGCGGATTCCGTGACCGCGCCCGGCTCAGGTCGCTCTCTTCCTCTTTGTGGCCCTTGCCCCGGCCACGTTTCGGTGCCGCCGTTGCTGGGCCCCCCGCGCCCGCCGCCGGAGCAACCGAATCTCTCTCACCCACGCCGCGCGCCGGCCCAACCCCGACCCGCGCCCGCGGATAGCGATCCGGCTCGGGTGCCTCCACGCGCACTACACGCGGCCCTTGCAACTCCGCCGGCCGTGGCACTAGTTGCGGGCCCGCCGGCCGAATCGGCTCGGGCGGCACGATCGCCTTGGCGATCGGCGGCGTTACCACCACGGGCTCAGACGGGCCAGCACTTGGCGGTGCTTCAACCACCTCCGGCGCCGCTGGTGCCACCGCGGCCAGCCCCTCGGCCCCGGCCGCTTCGACGGTTTCGACTACCGGCTCCGGCCCAGCCACAACGATGGTGTCGTCCATTGCGGGCGCCGGCGCCGGGAGCACCTCGGGCACGAACTCCGGTGCGGGCATTCGTGCCGGTGCCGTCTCGACCGCCGGCATCGGCTCGGTGGGCTCTGCGGCGACGACCTCGGTCGGTTCGGGGGCCTTCTTGCCCCGCTTGCGCGGCACACGGATTTTCTCGACGTCCACGCGCTCGGCCACCTCGACCGACGTCACGTCCACGCCGACGCTGAACCACTCGCGGATCGATTCGGCCAGGCCCACCGAGATCGCCGCCATGTGATTCTTCAGCTCGACCCCCTCCGCAGCGCATTTTGCGATGATTACCTTGCTGGGAACCCCAAGCTCTTTGGCCAGCGTGTGAACTCGCAGCGTGGTGGCCACACAACACTCCATCAAACCGCCTTGGTGCCGTTGGCCGGCACGGACTCGACGCCGCTCCGTCGCCGCGGGCTGCGCAGGTTGCCCGCGTAGGCTGCACGGTCGCTTGGGCGCCCGGCGCGCGGGGCTACAAACCCCCTGTCCCGCGCTGCGTTGCGGCAACTGAAACGCTGCCGGCGCAACCGAGCACGCGTAGGCGTCTGGGTCTTCGTACCATAACATATCCCGCCTGGGCGGGTTACGCCACCCGTCCCCTGCAATTCTTCAGAAATTCTTGCCCGCCTCCCGCCCACGGGAATTGCCCAGCCGTGCGTTGACACCCCCCACAGCGCTGGGTAAGCTCACCGCTTTCCGTGGCGGTTAGCTGGTTGCGCCCGCGCCGGGCGTGTGTCCAAAGAGGGGCGGTGTGCAGTGGCGCGGAGGTGCTGTCTGCGCCGCAACACGGCGTCGCGTCAGACGGTGCCTACCTCCAGGCGAAGGGATTCGCGAGGCAACCATGAAGGTCTTCATGCTCGGCTGGGAGTTCCCGCCCTTCATCAGCGGCGGCCTCGGCACCGCATGTCACGGTCTCACGCGCGGCCTCGATCACCACGGCGTCGAGGTGCTCTTCGTTTTGCCGCGCCCCGTGGAATCCACCAGCGCGACCCATGTGCGCATCGTCTCCCCTGCCAACCTGTCCGACCAGCCCGAGGACGACGAAGCCGACGAGCTCGTCGATCCGCAAGCGCTCTTCCGCCACGCCCGCTTCCGAACCCTGCCGGTGACCCTGCACCCCTATGCCCGCCCCGAGGATCTCCGCGCGCGCGGACGCACACGGATCACTACACGCGGCGCATCTGGCGGCCCCGCCGTTCCACACGCCTCGGACGGCCAGCCTGCGGCCGAGCCGGCGCTCACCCACGGCGTACGCACCGGCGGACCGGATCACTACGGCGGCGACCTCTTTGCCGAGATAGAGCGCTACGCGGTGCTTGCACGCCGCCTCGCGCGCGGCCAGAAGTTCGATCTCGTGCACGCGCACGACTGGATGACGTATCCCGCCGGCATCGCCGTCGCGCTCAGCCGCAGCAAGCCCCTCGTCGTGCACGTGCACTCGACCGAGTTCGACCGCTCCGGCCTGCACGTGAACCAGCGCATTTACGACATCGAGCGGGCCGGGATGCACGCCGCGACGCGCGTCATTTGCGTCAGCCATCTGACGCGCAACATCGTCGTCAAGCACTACGCCGTCGACCCGCGCAAGGTCGAGGTCGTCTACAACGCGGTCGAGGAGGACGGCGCGCCCGCCGGTCCGCCCCTGCCACCGATCACGCGCGACGACAAGATCGTCCTGTTCCTCGGGCGCATCACGATGCAGAAGGGGCCGGAGTACTTCCTGGCGGCCGCCAAACGCGTGCTCGAGGTCATGGACAACGTCCGCTTCGTCATGGCCGGCAGCGGCGATATGACGCGCCCGATGATCGAGCTGGCCGCCGGGATGGGCATCGGGCACAAGGTGCTGTTCCCCGGCTTCCTGCGCGGGGACGATGTGCGGCGCATCTTCGAGATGGCCGACGTGTACGTGATGCCGTCCGTCTCCGAGCCGTTCGGTATCACGCCGCTCGAAGCGCTCTCGCACGACGTGCCCGTGATCATCTCGAAGCAGAGCGGAGTCGCCGAGCTGCTTACGCACGCGCTCAAGGTCGACTTCTGGGACGTGGACGAAATGGCCAACAAGATCGTGGCGGTCCTGCGGCACCCGCCCTTGCACGCCACGTTACGCGATCACGGCAGCTTCGAGGTCAGTCGTCTGAGTTGGACGGACGCCGCGGCAAACTGTATGAAGGTGTACGAAGCGGCCGTCGGTCGGCCTGCAAACTAAACCAACCCGCGCCCGCGACCGCTGCGGCCCGGTGCGCTCCGTATACAACATGGCGTCCGTCTGCTTTTACTTCCAAGTTCACCAGCCGTTTCGCCTGCGACGCTTCAGCATCTTCGACCGCGGCGCGGACTACTTCGACGACCGCGCCAACCGCGACCTCATCCGCCGGGTGGCCGACAAGTGCTACCTGCCCGCCAACGCGGTGATGCTCGAGCTGATCCGCAAGCACGAAGGGCGCTTCCGCGTCGCCTACAGCCTGTCGGGCACCGCCCTCGAGCAACTCCAGCGCTGCGCGCCGCCGGTTCTGGAGTCGTTCCGGCGGCTCGCCCGCACGGGAGCCGTCGAGTTCCTGTCCGAGACGTATTACCATTCGCTCAGCTTCCTCTACTCGCGTGAAGAGTTCGCCGAGCAGGTCCGTCTGCACCGGGCGCTCGTCGAGCGCCTTTTCGAGCAGACGCCGACCGTCTTCCGCAATACAGAGCTGATCTACAACAACGAGTTGGCGAAAGTCGCCGCGGGGCTCGGCTACAAGGTCGTGCTGTGCGAGGGGGCGGACCACATTCTCGGCTACCGTTCGCCGGCCTTCCTGTACAACCCGCCGAGCACGCCCGGCGTGAAGCTGCTGCTGAAGAACTACCGGCTGTCGGACGACATCGCGTTCCGCTTCAGCGACCAGGCGTGGGCGGAGTATCCGCTGACGGCGGACAAGTTCGCCGACTGGATTCAGCAGGTCAACGGCCACGGCCACGTCGTCAACCTGTTCATGGACTACGAGACCTTCGGCGAGCACCAGTGGGCGGAAACCGGGATCTTCGAGTTCCTGCGCCACCTGCCGCGGGCCGTCCTCCGCTCCCGCGACAACGACTTCAAGACGCCGAGCCAGTGCGCTGCGGCGTATCCGACCAGCGGCGAATACGACGTGCCGCACATGATCTCGTGGGCCGACGTCGAACGCGACCTGTCCGCGTGGCTCGGCAACGCGATGCAGGCCAACGCCCTGCACGAGCTGTACCGGCTGGAGCAGGCCGTCAAGCAGACCGGCGATGAGAAACTGCTCGACGACTGGCGCAAGCTACAGTCGTCGGACCATTTCTACTATATGTGCACGAAGTACTTCGCCGACGGCACGGTACACAAGTACTTCAATCCCTACGACACGCCCTACGATTCATTCATCAACTTCATGAACGTGCTGGACAACCTCCGCGGGCGGCTGGGGAGCGCGGCGAAGTAGGGCGTCCGGGGGACGCAGGGATCGAGGGGCCAACGGACCGCGGGACTGAGGGGCCAAGAGTGCCAAGTGCGCCAGCGGGTTGGCGATGTTCCGGATAAAAGGGCCGCTGGCGCTGACGAAAACGCAAGGATGCCAAGTGTGCCAAGGTGTGTACCCCCCCCTTGGCACACTTGATTATCCGGACGTACGGCAAGGCAACCGCCAAGACGCCGAGAGCGCCGAGGACGCGGAGGGGGCGGGTTGGTCAGAAGCGAATTCATAGAAAAGCTATCAGCTCTCAGCTTTCAGCGGTCAGCCAGCGAATCCGGAACCCCGCGCTCGCGCTTGGGGCTCTGATTCGGGCACGCGGGCGCGGGGAGCGTCGTCGCGCGGACAGGGTAAGTATTCATCGGAAAGGGGCGGAAAGAAAGGCGGGGCGGCGGGGTTGGTGGATATAAGCGGCGGGTGGCGGAGATTGGCGGATTCTGCGGAAGAAAGTGACGAGGTAACACGGCAACAGGGTGACAAAGGGGCACGGGACGCGGCGGACGGGTGGGTCGGTGTTGCGGCGGGGCTGCGCCGTCGTTATACTGCGGACTGACGATGACCGGTATGGCCGGACCGCGGGATCTGGCCGGCGGCTGTCGCGGCCCAAGCGGAGTGGGTTGGGCAACTGGGCAACTCGATGCGGCTGGTCGCAACCCGCGCGGCTGGCCGTAGCAGTTACGCGAAAGGGGACAGACATGTATCGCGCACACGCTGCAATCGTGCTGGCAGCCGGTCTCTTGGTGCCGCTCTGCGCGGCCGCGGTGGTCTATGTCGATGACGACGCGCCGGCGGGCGGGAACGGGCAAAGCTGGCCCACGGCGTACAAGTTCCTTCGGGATGCGCTGACCGTCGCGGCGGCGGACCCCAACATCACGGAAATCCGGGTGGCCGAGGGGACGTACAAGCCGTCGGCGCAGACCGACCCGAACGATCCGCGCTCGGCGACGTTCACGCTCCTCAACGGCGTTGGCATCTACGGCGGCTACGGCGGGTTAGGCGCGCCTGACCCCGGTTTGCGTGATCCGAACGCGTTCGTCTCGATCCTCAGCGGCGACTTGGCCGGCAACGACGGTCCGAACTTCCAGAACAATGACGAGAACAGCTACCACGTCGTGACGGCCCCATCAGGTACCGGTGCAACCGCAGTGCTGGACGGGGTACGGGTCGCGGCTGGAAATGCCGGCGGGGGGGCATCCTGTGGCGGCGGGCTCTATTGCCAGGGCAGTCCCACGCTGACGAACTGCACACTGAGTGGCAACGCGGCGTACGGGAACGGCGGCGGGCTGTGCAACGACGGCGGCGGCGGTCCGACGCTGACGAACTGCACGTTCAGCGGCAACTCGGCGGGCTACGGCGGCGGGCTGTACAACAACTCCGGCAATCCGGCGCTGACGAACTGCACGTTCAGCGCGAACTGGGCGGATGACTACGGCGGCGGGCTGTACAACAACTTCGGCAGTCCGGCGCTGGCGAACTGCACGTTCAGCGCGAACTCGGCCTTGTACGACGGCGCCGGGCTGGCCAACTGGAGTGGGAGTCCCACGCTGACGAACTGCACACTGAGCGGCAACAAGACGTACGGGAACGGCGGCGGGCTGTGCAACGAGGGCGGCGCCAGTCCGACGCTGACGAACTGCACGTTCAGCGGGAACTCGGCGGGCTGCGGCGGCGGGCTGTACAACAACTCCGGCAGTCCGACGCTGACGGATTGCTCTTTTGCCGGGAACGGCGCGTCCTCCGGCGGTGCCGGGGTGTACAACAAGTCCGGCAGTCCGACGCTGGCGAATTGCGCATTCAGCGCAAACTCGGCCAGCAGCGGCGGCGGGCTGTACAACTCCGGCAGTCCGACGCTGACGAACTGCATGTTTAACGGGAACTCGGTAACGGGGCCGTCCGCATACGGCGGCGGGATCTGCAACTCCCCCGGCAACCCGACGCTGACGAACTGCACTTTCAGTGGGAACTCGGCCACGGCCACGGGGGCCGGGTACGGGACTTGCCAGGGCGCTGGGGTGTACAACTACGGCGGTAACCCGACACTGACGAACTGCATATTCAACGGGAACTCGGTAACGGCGACTTACGCATTGACGAACGCATACGGCGGGGGGATATACAACGGCTCCGGAAGCCCGGCGCTGACGAACTGCGTGTTTAGTTGGAACTCGGCGGTGGGGATAAGTTACGCGGCCTACAACTCGTCCGGTAACCCGACGCTGACGAACTGCACGTTTACCGGGAACGCGGGCGGGCTGTACAATTCGTCGGGCAATCCGACGACGCTGACGAACTGCATTCTGTGGGGTAACACGGGCGCTGACCTGTCTGGGCGCGGCTTTGCGGTCACGTACAGCGATGTTCAGGATGGGTGCCCCGGGACGGGCAACATCGTTGTGGACCCCTGCTTCCTGTGGTCGCTGTCGGGGGTTCCGCGGTTGGGGCCAGGCTCACCGTGCATCGACGCGGGCAACAACCTCGCGGTCCCGGGCGGGGTGGGTACGGATGCTGAGGGCGGGGCGCGTTTTCGGGATGACCCCGGCACTGCGGATACGGGAGTTCCGGGCGGGGGCGGCGGCAGCGCGATCGTCGACATGGGGGCGTATGAGTTCAACCCGGACTGCAACGGGAACGGCGTCCCTGACAGCGAGGACATCGCGCAGGGGACAAGCGACGACTGCAACTCAAACGGGTTGCCGGATGAGTGTGATTTCGCGTACGGGAATACGCTGGACCGGGACAACAACGGCATCCCAGATGAGTGCGACGTGCCAGTGCTGTACGTGGATGGTGATGCGCCGCCGGGTGGGGACGGGCGCAGTTGGCCGACGGCGTTCAGAGATCTGCAGGACGCTCTGGCTGTGGTTCTGCCGGGACAGGCGATTCGTGTTGCGCAGGGGACGTACAGGCCCTCGGCGCGCACGGACCCGAACGATGGGCGTTCCGCGACGTTTCAGCTCAAGGACCGAGTGAGGCTGTTTGGGGGATACGCGGGCTTGGGGGCGCCCGATCCGGACCTGCGTGACCCCGATGCGTACGTGTCGATCCTTAGCGGGGACCTGGCGGGCAACGATGGCCCGAACTTCCAGAACAACGCCGACAACAGCTACCACGTCGTGACCACCGGGGGGGCGGTTGGTCCGAGGGCAGGTTTGGACGGCTTGACGGTCACGGGGGGGAATGCGAACGGATCGTGGTGGCCTGCCAGTTGCGGCGGCGGACTATACAACGCCGGTGGCAGTCCGACGCTGGCGGATTGCTCTTTGAGTGGGAACGCGTCCTCGACCGGTGCCGGGCTGTGCAACAGCTCCGGCAGTCCAACGGTGACGGGGTGCAGGTTTAGCGGAAACTTGGCACACTCCGGCGGCGGGGTGTCCAACGGCGGGGGGATGTACACCCAGGGCGGGAGTCCGACGCTGACGAGTTGTACGTTTAGTGGGAACTCGGGGACCGGGGTTTGGGGATCGGGCGGCGGACTGTACAACCGCGACGGCAATCTGATGCTAATCAACTGCTCGTTTAGCGGCAACCAAGCCACCGGCGTGTACCTTGTTGGCGTCGGTGGCGGCGGCCTGTACAGCATGGGCACCGGCACGGCGACGCTCGTGGGTTGCAGCTTCAGCGGAAACTGGACCAATGGGCCAGACGGCTACGGCGGCGGGATCAGCAACTACTCCGGCAATCTGACGCTGACGAGCTGCACGTTCAGCGGGAACTGGAGCCGGTATGGGGGCGGGGTATTTGCTGGCGGCAGTTCGACGCTGAGGAATTGCACGCTGAGCGGGAACAGCGCGTCGCAATACGGCGGAGGCGTGGCCTGCTCGTACGGCGGCAGCGCCGCGATTCGGGACTCGATCGTGTGGGGCAATGCGGCGCCTGACGGGGCGGAACTGGCGCTGGGGGAGGGGGGGTCTCCGCCCACACTTTCGATTTCGTTCAGTGATGTCGAGGGCGGGCAGGGTGCGGTCTACAAAGACCCGAACTGCAGCGTTGATCCGAACTGCTCGTTGAATTGGGGCCTCGGTAACATTGACGTCGATCCACGGTTTGTCGATCCGGGCGGGCCGGACGGCGATCCGAACACGTGGGCGGACGGCAACTATCGCCTGTCGCCGCTGTCGCCATGCATCAACCGCGGCGATCCGGCGTTTGTGGCGGACCCGAATGAGACGGACCTAGACGGCAATCCGCGGGTGCTCTTCGGGCGCGTGGATATGGGCGCTTACGAGGCCACGCAGTTTGCGGACTGCAATTCCAACGGCGTCGAGGACGCGCGGGACATCCTGCTCGGCAGCTCGCAGGACACCAACAGCAACGGCGTGCCGGACGAATGTGAGCGCGCGTGCGCGGGCGACGTGAACTGCGACGGGCGGGTCACCTTCGCCGACATCGACCTCTTCGTCGCGGCGCTCGCCGGCGAGTCCGCCTGGACTCACGCGCCGTGCCCGTGGCTCAACGCGGATTGCAACGGCGACAGCCACGTGACCTTCGCCGACATCGACCCGTTCGTGGCTCGGATCGGGACGACGTGTCCGTAGTTTGGGGCACGCCAAGGCGCAAAGGCGCGAAGCAGAGAAGAGGGCCAAGGCGATCGGGGTGCCAGAAGGGACCCTCGCACCGGCGGAGGTGTCCACAAGTCGCCACCGGTTAGAGACCGGTGCCACAGACTGGGGCCGGCGCTACGCGCGTTTGGGCTTGACGTTCGCGGCGTCGGGGAGCTTCATGGTGACGCGGACGACGTCGCCTTCGGTCTCGGTTTCGACAATCAAGCCGGAGCGATGGAAGATCTTCAACATGCCGCTGTTCTCGAGCAAAACGTAGGCGTAGAAGGTGTGGACGCCTTTCTCGCGGGCGATCGCGACGAGGCGATTGAAGAAGTACGAGCCGAGGCCCTTGCGCTGCCAGTTGTCCTGGACCGCAAAGGCGACTTCGGCGGTGCGTTTCTCCGGGTCCGTCATGTAGCGGCCGACGCCGACGACATCCTCGCGGCCGGGCCCGCCGAACAGGCCGACCAGGGCCATCTCGGTGTCGTAGTCGATGGTGCAGAAGACCTGCATCTTGTCGTGGGGCATGGACTTTACCGCGGCGTGGTAGCGCAGATATTTGGTCTGCTCGCTGAAGTGGTAGAACATGTCGCGCATCATCGGCTCGTCGTCGGGGCGGATCGGGCGGACGAAGACCTGCTCGCCGGCGCGCGTCGTGATGGTCTCCTCGTACTGGGCGGGGTACGGGGCGAGGGGCGGCGGCATGATCTGGTTGGGATAGACGATGTGGCGGCGCTTGGCGGCGTGCAGGAGGTCGTTGCGGAAGTCGGGGTGCGCGATGCTGAGGAGCGACATGGCGCGCTCGCGCATCGTCTTGCCGTGTAAGTACGCGACGCCGAACTCGGTGACGATGTAGTGCGTGTCGCCGCGGGTGGTGATGACGCCGGCGCCTTCCTGGAGGGTGGCGACGATGCGGGATTTGCGGCCCTCGGGGGTATCGGCGGTGCTGGGCATGGCGATGATGGGCTTGCCGTTCTTGGCGAGGGCGGCGCCGCGGATGAAGTCGGCGTGGCCGCCGATGCCGCTGTAGAGGAGCTGGCCGAGGGAGTCGGCGACGACCTGACCGGTGAGGTCGACCTCGAGGGCGGCGTTGATGGCGATCATGTTCTCCTGGGCGCTGATGACGACGGGGTGGTTGGTGTAGTCGGAGGGGTGCATCTCGATCATGGGGTTATCGTTCATGAACTCGAAGAGGGCGTGGCCGCCGGCGGCGAAGCTGCCGACGATCTTGCCGGGGTCGACGGTCTTGTGCTTGCCGGTGATGACGCCCTGGCGAGCGAGCTTGAGGACGCCGTCGGAGAACATCTCGGTGTGGATGCCGAGGTCGTTTTTGTCGGTGAGCATGGAGAGGACGGCGTCGGGGATACGGCCGATGCCGATCTGGAGGGTGGAGCCGTCGGGGACGAGGCGCGCGAGGTGGAGGGCGATCTGGCGGGTAGTCTCGTCGGTTTCACCGAGCTGGGGCCATTCGAGCAGGGGCTCGTCAAACTCGACGAGGGAGTGGATGTGGCGGACGTTAATGAAGCAGTCGCCGTGGGCGCGCGGCATGTGGCTGTTGACCTGGGCGATGACGACCTTGGCGGATTCGACGGCGGCCTTGGTGATGTCGACGGAGACGCCAAGGCTGCAATTGCCGTAGTCGTCGGGGGAGCTGACGCAGATGAGGGCGACGTCGATGGGGACGCGATGGGTTCGGAAGAGGCCGGGGACCTGGGAGAGGAAGATGGGGGTGTAGTCGGCGCGGGCCTCGTTGACGGCGTCGCGCATGCTGCTGCCGATGAAGAAGGCGTTGGCGCGGAAGTTCTGGGCGTACTTGGCCTGGGCGTAGGGGGCGACGCCGAGGGTCAAAACGTGGACGACTTCGGTGTCGGAGAGGTGGTCGCCGTAGGCTGCCATGGCGCGGACGAGCTCCTGGGGCTCGCCGCAGGCGGAGCCGATGAAGACGCGGTCGCCGGCCTTGATTTTGCGGACGGCGTCGGCGGCGGTGGTGACTTTGTCGGCATAACGTTCACGCCAGGGGGTTGCCATGATCGAGTCTCCAGGTTCGTGCGCGGCGGGGCCGAGATCGGGCGTCAGGGGGTCAGAATCAGCCGCGCGTCGGCCACCATCGCGCCCTGACCGGTGGCGTAGACCATGAGGGGGTTGATGTCAAGCTCCTTGATCCGCGGGTGATCGGTCACGAGCTGGGACAGGCGGAGCAGGCAGTCGGCGATGGCGGCCACGTCGGCCGGAGGCTCGCCGCGGAAGCCGCGCAGGAGCTTGTGGGCACGGATGTCCATGATCATTTCGAGGGCGACGTTCTCGCGGAGGGGGGCGAGGCGGAAGGAGACGTCCTTGAGGGCTTCGGTGTATATGCCGCCGAGGCCGAACATGAGGAGGGGGCCGAGGCGTGGGTCGCGGGACATGCCGAGGATGATCTCTTTGCCTTTGGGGAGCATTTTCTGGACGAGGACGCCCCAGATTTCGGTGTCGGCGCCCATTTTGCTTTTGACGGAGGCGACGATCTCGTCGTAGGCGACGCGCGCGGACTGTTCATCGGTCACATTCAGGCGCACGCCGCCGACGTCGGTTTTGTGCAGGATTTTGGGGCCGGAGATCTTGAGGACGACGGGGCAGCCGATCTTGGCGGCGGCTTTCGCGGCTTCGTCGGCCGATTGCGCGAGGGCGTAGGGGACGATGGGGAAGCCGTAGTGGCGGAAGACCTCGAGGGCCTTGAGCTCGACGAGGGTGGTGCGGCCGGCGGCGAGTTCCTCGTCGAGAAGCGTGGCGACGGCGTCGCGCTGCACGTCGAAGTGCTTGGCGGCGAGGGTGGGCTGGCGGGTCCATTCGGCGAAGCGGCACTTGGCGGCCATAGCCTTCATGCCGTCTTCCGGGAAGGCGTAGGCGGGGACGCCGCTTTTGCGCAGGAGTTGGACGCCCGCGGAGACGTCGACGAGGCCCATGAGGCAGCCGACGATGGGCTTGCCGCAGAAGCCCTTGGCTTCGCGGATGACCTCGGCGATGGCGGTGACGTCGGTCATGGTCTGGGGGGTGACGATAACCATGAGCTGATCGACGCCTTCGTCGGAGGAGACGGCGTCGAGGGCGGCGCGGTAGCGGTCGTGCTTGGCGTCGCCGATGACGTCGACGGGGTTTTTGAGGCTGGCGGTGGCGGGCAACTGGTAGCGGAGGGATTTGAGCGTGTACTCCTGGAACTTGGCGAGGTGCATGCCGTTCCGGATGCAGGCGTCGGTGGCCATGATGCCGGGGCCGCCGGCGTTGGTGACGATACCCGTGCGGCGGCCCTGGGGGAGGGCGGGGTCGCCGAAGACCTCGGCACAGTCGAAGAGCTCCTTGACGGAGTCGACGCGCATGACGCCGGCCTGGGCGAGGACGGCGTCGTAGACCTCGTCGGAGCCGGCGAGGGAGCCGGTGTGCGAGGCGGCGGCGGCGGCGCCTTCCTGGGTGCGGCCGGTCTTGATGGCGATGATGGGCTTGGGGTTGGAGCCGTGCGTGATCTTCTGACACGTGTCGATGAAGGCCTGGCCGTGGGAGAGCTCCTCGACGTACATCAGGATGGCCTTCGTGAGCGGGTCGGCGGCGAGGGCGAGGAGCAGGTCGTTTTCGCTGACGGCGACCTTGTTGCCGAAGCTCACGAAGCGTGAGAAGCCGATGCCGATGCCCTTGGCGTAGTCGAGGAGGGCAGTGCAGAGTGCGCCGCTCTGCGAAATGAGGCCGAAGGGGCCGGCGTTGGGCATGCCGCGGCCAAAGGTGGCGTTCATGGCGACGGTCGGGGCGGTGTTGATGACGCCGAGGCAGTTGGGGCCGACGATGGTGAGGCCGTGCTGGCGGGCGACGGCCTGGAGGTTTTGCTCGCGGGCGACGCCTTCGCCGCCGACCTCCTTGAAGCCGGCGGAGATGACGACGAAGTGCTTGGTGCCGCGGCTGGCGCAGTCTTCGACGACGCCCTGGACGAGGGGGGCGGGGATGACGAGGACGGCGAGGTCGACGTGGTCGTCGATGGCGGCCGGGTTGGGGACGCAGCGGTTTCCGAGGATGCTCTTGGCTTTGGGGTTGACCGGATAGATGACGCCGGTGAAGCCGCCGTGGACGAGGTTCGTGATGATGGCGTTGCCGACGGAGCCGACGGTGCGCGAGGCGCCGACGACGGCGATGGAATGGGGCGCGAAGAGGGCTTCGAGATCGACGGTTCCGCGTTCGACGGCGGTTTCGGCCGCGATGGTTCGTGTCATCGCTTGCAACTCCTGCGGGAAAGTCTGTGGTCGCGGGGGGCCCAGAAGCATCCCGGGCGTATGATACCACGGGGGTCAAACGGGGGCACGGGCGGAGGGGCGGCGGGTTAACGTGGATGAGGGGCGGTCGGCGCGAGGGGCGGGGGTGCCAATAGACGGTAATTCCACACCAGGAGCATGACCGTGCAAGCGAGCAGGGCGGCGCCGATGACCTGGTGGGCGGTGGTGATGGCGACGTCGGGGGCGGTGGGGCGGCGGAGGACGCTGTTGTTGGCGGAGACGATCAGGGCGACTACGCCGAAGATGAGTTGGAGGCCCGCCAGGAACAACAGGGTGCTGCCGAGTCGCCGGAGTACGGGCACGTGGCGGTAGAGGCCCCAGGCGCGGATGCCGACGGCGACGGCCAGTAAGACGACCAGGACGGCGATGGTGGTGTGGAGCGTCAGGGCCCAACGGCCGATGGCGATCAGCTTCGCGGGGTCGACGGGGAGGCCGTAACGCAGGATGTCGAGGGCCCAGGAGAAGTGTCGCACGAGCGCGCCGAGGACGAGCTGCGCGATCAGGATGACGAGCAGCGCCCAGCCGAAGGCGCGGTCGGTGCCGACGGAGGCCGTGGCCGCCTGCGGGGTTACGGCGATGAAGCGGCGCGAGCGGCAGATGGCGACGACGACGAGTACGGCGAAGACGATTTGGCCGAAGACGCCGTGGACGATGGCGAGGAGGATCTTCGGGTCGGTGTCGGCGGGGCGGGTGCTGAGGGTGAAGCGACCGGTGACGCGGAGGCCGCCGAGGATGCCCTGGACGATGACGAGGGCGAGCGCGAGCCAGGCGAGGGCCTTGAGCCAGCGGCGGCGGTCGGTGAACTGCGTGTGGAGGGCGAGGGCGAGCGTGGTGAGGCCGACGAGGGAGCCGAGGAGGCGGTGGGCGTGTTCGAGGTAGACGCCGCCGGTCATGCGGGCCAGCGGGTAGAGGAACATGTTGTAGCCTTCGGTGTTGGGCCAGTCGACGACGGCGAGACCCTCGTCGAAGCCGGTGACGAGGCCGCCGGCGGCGAGGAGGACGACGGTCGCACAGGGAGCGATGGCGGCGAAGAGGCCGGGCCAGTCGGGCGGGTCGGTGAGGAGGTCGCGGCGCGGACGGGCGAGGGCGGCGCCGAGGGCGGCGAGGGCGACGGAGACGAGGAGCGTGCCGGGGATCCAGAGCAGCGCACCGTGCTTGATTTCGTGGGGTGTCTGGCCGCCAATGAGGCTGGCGATCATGAGCAGGTCGATGGTGCCGGCGAGGAGGCCGGCGTAAATACCGCCGCGGACGCCGCGGGTCGTGTAGCGGCCGGCAGCGAATCCGCCAGCGAGGAGGCCGGCGAGGAGGAGTGCGAACATGAGCGGGGCGGGGACGGCGGGGCCGAAGAGGCGGCAGGCGTAGCCGACAGTCCACATGAGGGCGGCCGTGCCGAAACCGAGGGTCAGGATGTCGGCGGCGCCAGGCCGCGCGGTGGGCGTTGGCATATACCGGTCACGCGGACGCCCCGCTCGAATCCGCGGGGCCGCCATGTGCGAGGAAGCATACCGGACGGGTGCGGGGCCGACTACGGTTTGGTGCGATGCGGTGGACGGTCGCGCTTAACGTCGTGTGGCGACGAGCAGTTGTGCGGCACCACCGAAGCCGGCCGTGCCGCCGGCGCGTTGGACGAGGCTGACAGAATAGCCGGCGCGCCGGAGGGTCGACCGAGTCGAACCGTCGGTCAAGACGGGGCTATCGTCCACAGCGAGTATCCAGATTCGGCCTGTGCCCTGGCGCAACGTGGGTTCGATCAGGGCCTGCCAGTCGAGGGTCTCGGGCGGCAGGGTGCCGACGGCGAGTGGGGTGACGACGGCCGGGGGGGGCAATGTCGGAGCGTAATACTGTACGCAAGGGGTGGCATACAGTTCCACGAGTACGGGCTCGCCGCGCAGGCGCTGGGCGTGCAATGTCCGCAGGATCGTTGGAAAGTCATGATAATAGTGGTGGCAATGCGTGCGAGCGTGCTGAAGCACTATGCTGGCGGGGAACACGCTTATGAGGAGGGCCGACACGAGTGCTGGCGCGCCGCGGCCAGTGACCGCGATCACCAGGGCGCGCCACAGCATGACGAGGCCCGCGGTGACGGCGAGGACCATGGGCGGGACCCAGAATTGCATCATGCGCGCCTGACCGAACGGATAACGCTGCGCGAGCGACGCTCCGAGGGTCATCAGCCAGGGAATCAGCAGCCACCAGAGCAGCTCAAGGCGACCGCGTCGCGGCCACGTCCACAAGCCGAGGAAAGCGATGATCCAAATCGCGGCCACTATTGGGGCGAGCATAACCGTGGCGTGCTGGCCTTCGACGCGGTGGAACCAGCCGGGAGGGCAGAACAGGCCCGCAGTGGCCCAAGCGTGGGACCCGAGGGGCGGCCGCCAGGAATCGAGGTCGGCCGGTTTGATGAACCAGCGCGAGGTGTAGTGCACGAGTTCGGCGTGCGCGGCCTGGCCGCGTGCGGCCACCTGCCAGACCGTGCAGCCACCGATCCCCAGCGCCACTAAGCCCGCCAGGCCGATGAGGAACGTTCCTCGACGTGAACCAACAGCGGGCCTGCACACGAGCAGCAGCGGGAGGAGCGCTGCGAGCGGTATGATGGTGCCGTACGCGACCCAAGGGGCAACCAGGCCGAGGGCGGTGACGCAGGCACCGAGGGCCCAACGCTTGGAGCGGCTCGCGCTACGCCGTGCCTGAAACACGAGGAGCGCCGCGAGGACCGAGACCAGAGCCTCGATGTTGTAGTGCTTTAGTTCGCGCGACCAGATCACGAGCGAGAGGCTTGACGCGCACATGCTGGCGGCAACCAGGGCGAGGGAGCGCGGGGCGTGCAGAGTGCGGGCGACCAGATATGTGAACGGGACGACGAGCACGCCGCACAGGGCGGGCACCAAGCGCCACGCCAGTTCGGGGGGGCCGAGGCGCTGGCCGACCCACTGCGCGGCGAGCACGAAGAGGGGTGGCAAGGGGGCGTCGGACTGCCGCAGGAGCTGGACGGGGGACAGGCCGCGCAACAGCGTTGCGACCCAGGCCTCGTCGCGCCAGAATGGCCGGCCGCTGAGGTTCCAGGTGCGGACGAAGGCGCCCCAGGTCACGAAGACCGCGAGCAGTAGTCCGACAAGTCCCGAGCGAAGCCGCGGCATACGCCACCCCGGTCGTAAAACGGGCTCACGACGCCGACTCTGGAAATGAGCTGCCCCGCAGGCGATCATCCCCGGCGTCTACGTGCAGTATAACACATCTGCCGGTCTGGGGGCGGTTTCTTTCCGGTCTATGCGGGGCATACAGGCGCGACTAGAATCCGGCGGACGTGGGCGGAGCAGCATGTTGGCGGATCGCAGCGTAGCTGAGGAGCAGGCGACGGCAGCGGCGATGCGGCCGAGCGCGGTGGGCGGGCGGATCGGCGTTTTCCTGGAATTGGGCAAGGCGCGGCTGTGCGCGGCGGTGGTGCTGACGGCGGGCGTGGGGTTCGTGCTGGCGATGCGCGGCGGGGTCGAGTGGGTGGGGTTGGCCTGGACGTTGTTGGGGACATGGCTGGCCGGGGTGGGGGCCAATGCGCTCAACCAGTGGTGGGAGGCGGAGCGCGACGCCGGGATGGTGCGGACGCGCGGGCGGCCGTTGCCGACGGGGCGGGTGACACGTGGGGCGGCGCTGGCGTTCGGGCTGGCGCTGGGGCTCGCGGGGCCGCTGGTGCTGGTGCTGGCGACGAACACGGTCAGCGGGGGGCTGGCGCTCGCGGCCGTGGTGCTGTACGTCGTGGTCTATACGCCGCTGAAGGTGCGGACGCCGCTGTGCACGCTGGTGGGGGCGGTGGTGGGGGCGATTCCGCCGCTGATCGGGTGGTCGGCGGCGTGCGGGCGGCTGGAGGCGCGGGCGTGGATCATCGCGGGGGTGCTGTTTCTGTGGCAGATTCCGCATTCGCTGGCGTTTGCGTGGCTGTGGCGCGAGGATTTTGCGCGCGGCGGATTCCGGATGCTGCCGGTGGTGGACGGGCAAGAGCATCTGGCGGGGTGCGTGATCGTGGTCTATACGCTGGTGCTCGTGCCGCTGGCCGCGATGCTGACGCTGGCGGGGGTCGCGAGTTGGACGTACGGGCTCGGATCGCTGGTGCTTGGGAGTGGGCTGGTCGCGCTGAGCGCGGGGCTGGAGCGTCAGAGGACGCACGCCGCCGCGCGACGGCTGTTCGTGGGCAGTCTCGTGTACCTGCCATTGCTGCTGGGCCTGATGGTGGCCGGGAGCGTGCGGTGAGCGGGCCGCCGGTCGCGCCGGGACGCGTGGGGCGTCGGCTGCTGGACTGGCGCAGCGGGGGCTGGGCGTTTCTGGTGTCGGGCGTGCTGTGCCTGGTCGTGCTGGGGCAATGGGTCAGCCGCCTTTCGCAGCGGCGGCCGGTGGTGGGGGACGGGCGGACCGTGGCGAGCTATGGGTTCGACCTTTCGACGTGCCTGGTGCCGCAGGAGCAGTTCGTGGCGGCCGGTTTTCCGAAGGACGGGCTGCCGGCGCTGAACGAGCCGGAGCTTTTCACGCCGGCACAGATGGAGGAATTCAACCGGGCGCTGCGGCGGGCGCACCGCGGGCGATTCCTGGTCGACAGCGACCGGGTGGTGGGCGTGGCGCTGGCGGGGCAGGCCCGGGCGTATCCGCTGCGGATTCTGAGTTGGCACGAGGTCGTGAACGACACGGTCGGCGGGCAGCCGATCGCCGTCACGTACAATCCGCTGTGCGACAGCGCCGTCGTCTTTGAGCGGCGCGTGGGCAGCGAGACGCTCGAGTTCGGGGTCAGCGGGCTGCTGTACAACTCGAACCTGGTCATGTTTGACCGGCGCGCGAAGCCCGAGGACGAGAGTTTGTGGAGTCAATTGCAGTTCCGCGCCGTGGCGGGACCGGCGGCCGTCGCGCGGCGGGAGTTGGCGATCGTGCCGGCGGTGCTGGTGCATTGGTCGGACTGGGCGGCGCAGCATCCCGACACGACGATCCTGGCGCCCGTGCCGGAGCGGATGGAGTTGTACGGGCGGTCGTATGAGCCGTACTTCGGCTCGGACAAGCTGCGGTTTCCGGTGTCGCCGGTGCCGGAGGGTGGGTCGCCGCATCTCAAGGCGCCGACGATCGCGGTGCGGTTGGGGGAGCAGTGGCATGTCTACACGTTGGCGGAGATTGCGGGGCACGTGGGGGCGGGCGCGACGTGGACGACGGAGGTTGCGGGTGCCGGCGTGACGTTTCATTATCGCGCGGATCCGCCGGCGGCGTGGGTTGACGCGAATAGAACGGCGGTCGAGAGCGTGTATGCGTTCTGGTTCGCGTGGTATGCACTGCACCCAGAGGCGGCGGCGCTGGGGGGCTGAGAGCGACTGTTGAAGCTCGGTTAGTTCGACCCTCCCCCGGCCCCTCCTTGGGAGGGAGGGGGGATTCGACGCTCTATGGTTGCTGGAGATCGGGGGCATAGCGCGTGGGGTCTTCGGCGCGCCAGGCCTGGATGGTGTCCTGGTATTGCACCGAGTCGGTGAGGGTCAGGCCGATGAAGACGAGCGCCAGGACCAGCGTGGTGATCAGGATGAGGCCGATGACGGGCTTGTCGTAGCGAACGTGCATGAAATAGAGCACGACGAGCGTGCCCTTGACCGTGGCAATGACCAGTGCAATCCAGAGGTTGCCGGTGGGGCCGAGATCGAGCCACGCGACGCGCGTTACGCCAACGGTAATGAAGGTCAGGAGGAGCAGTGCGGCGAGCGTGGCCGCCAGGACGCCCAAGGGGGGTGGGTGCGCGGCGTGCTCGGGCGAGTGGGTTGCGTGAGTCGTTGCGGTCGGGGTCACATTGGTCATAAGCTGCATCCGTCAATGGATCAGGTACAGCAACGGGAACAGGTAGATCCAGATGATGTCCACGAGGTGCCAGTAAAGGCCGCCGAGCTCGACCGGCGTGTAGTAGCCGGCGGCAAAGTGGCCCAGCAGCGTGCGCGCGAGAAGCCAGAGGATGACAGCCATGCCCGCGATGACGTGCACGCCGTGCAGGCCGGTGAGGGCGAAGTAGATTGCGAAGAAGGTCTGGACGTTGCGGACTTCCTGCTCGGGGTTGAGCTGCGCGGGCACGCGGCCGGAGGGGGCGAGGCCCTGCGGTCCGAGGCTGCGCGGCTCGAACGCGAGGCTGACGGCGTCGGTGGCCAGCGTGGCGGTCGGGGCGCTGGCGGGCGCACTGGTGGCGGCGCTGGCCGGGGCACTGGCGGGCGAAGGCAGCGAGCGCCCGTGTTCCTCAGCTTCGTGCGCAGCGAAGCCGGGTGCGATGTGTTTCGGGTGGTAGTGCTGGCCCCAGCCGAGACCTTCCTCCCACTTGTGCTTGTACTCGGCGTACTTGACCGTGAGAAAACCGCACGCGCCGAGGAAGGTGAGGACCAGCATGGCGGCAAGCAGCTTCTGGCGGCGGCGCTGGGCGGCCCACACGCCGGTGGCCATCGTGAAGCTGCTGCACAGGAGGATGGCGGTGTTGAGGGCGCCGAGGGGTTTGCTGAGGTAGACGTGGGCGTAGTAGAAGATCTCGGGGTGGTTGGCGCGGTAGACGGCGTAGACGCAGAAGAGGCCGGCGAACAGCAGGATTTCGGTCGCGAGGAAGAGCCACATGCCCTGCACGGCGGCGTCGAATTGCTGGCGCGGATTGTCAAACTGGTGCTGCAGGTGGGCCGAGTGCTCAGCGGCGGGCGGCTGACCTGTGGGCTTCAGTGTGGACATCGTGCTCGGCTCGCTGCGGTCAGGGTACGTTCACGGCGCTGGGCGTGCGGCGGACACATAGCCGGCGCTGCGCGGGTTGTAGACAAGGTCGCGATAGTCGTAAGGGTCGCCAACCGGGGGCGGCGAGTCAAAGTTATGGGTGGGCGGGGGGGAGGCGCAGCGCCATTCGAGGGTGGCGCCGCCCCAGGGGTTGGCCGGTGCGGGCCGGCCGGCGAATACCGAATGCAGAAGATAGACGGCCATGATGACGAATCCCACCGCCAGGAGGTATGAGCCGACGGTGGACATCTGGTTCAAGAGCTGGAATTCGGGCGGGTAATTGTAGTAGCGCCGCGGCATACCGTGGGTGCCCATGAGGAATTGCGGGAAGAAGGTGAGGTTGAACCCGATGAAGACGAAGACGAAGGCGAGCTGTCCCCAGCGCTCGGAGTAAAGTCGGCCGGTGATCTTCGGCCACCAGTAGTGGATGCCGCCGAGCATGGCGACGAGGGCGCTGCCCATCATGACGTAGTGGAAATGGGCGACGATGAAGTAGGTACCGTGGAGGTGCACGTTGGCGGCCAGGGCGCCGAGGAACAGTCCGGTCAGGCCGCCGAGGCCGAACAGGCAGATGAAGGCGAGCGCGTAGAGCATCGGCGTGCGTAGGGAGATCGAGCCGCCGCGCAACGTCGCCAGCCAGTTGAAGACCTTCACCGCGGAGGGGATGGATACGCTGTACGTGAGCAGGCTGAAGATGGTGGCGACCAGGGTGGACTGGCCGCTGACGAACATGTGGTGCCCCCAGACGAAGAAGCTGAACATCGCGATCGCGATGCTGCTCATCGCGATGAAGTCGTAGCCGAAGATGTGCTTGCGGCTGAAGACGGGAACGATCTCGCTGATGACGCCCATGGCCGGCAGGATCATGATGTAGACGGCGGGGTGGGAGTAGAACCAGAAAAAGTGCTGGTAGAGCAGCGGGTCGCCGCCGAGACCGGGCTGGAAGATGCCGAGTTGCAGGAGGCGCTCGACGATGAGCAGCAGCAGGGTGATCGCGAGCACCGGCGTGGCGAGGATCTGCATGATGGCGGTGGCGTAGAGCGACCAGAGGAGCAGCGGCATGCGGAACCAGCCCATGCCGGGCGGACGAAGCTTGTGGATGGTGACGATGAAGTTGAGGCCGGTGAAGATGGAGCTGAAGCCGAGCATCAGAACGCCGGTGAGGATGGGGACGACGCCGCCCATCGAAGTGGTGGTCGAGTAGGGGACGTAGAAGGTCCAGCCGGTATCGACGCTTCCAAGGGCGATCGCCACGACGGCCAGGACGGCTCCGGCGACCCAGAGGTAGTAGCTGAGCAGGTTGAGGCGCGGGAAGGCCAGGTCCTTGGCGCCCAGCATGATCGGGAGCACGAAGTTGCCGAGGGCGGCGGGCGTGCCGGGGATGAGGACCAGGAAGATCATGATCGCGCCGTGCAGAGTGAAGAACTGGTTGTAGCGATCGGCGTCGACGATCGTCCGCCCGGGAGTCCAGAGTTCGGTGCGGACCAGCAGCGCGAAGATGCCGCCGAGCAGAAAGGCCGTGAGGATGGATACCAGGTACATCACGGCGATGCGCTTATGGTCGATAGTGAACAGCCAGGAGCGCAGGCCGCGTGTCGCCGTGAGGTAGTTCACGGGCGGGTCGCCGGCGGGGGGGGCAAAGGGGGATGTCGCGTCGATGGTGGTCATGGCGAGCGCTCTTCCGGGCTTTTGCTAAGGGTCTTGAGGTATTCGATGATGGCGGTGATTTCCTGGTCCTTCAACTGGCCCTTGAACGTCGGCATGACGTTTTCGAAGCCCGCGACGATCTTCGCGCTGGGCGTGAGAATGGACTCGCGGATGTAGTTTTCGTCCACAATGACGCTGGGCTGGCCCTTGATCCCCACCTCGTGGCCGAAGATGCCTCTGAACGTGGGGCCGACGTGCGCGCGGCCGTCCACCGTGTGGCAGCCACTGCAGCGGCGGGAGACGAGGAGCGCGCCGACTTCGGCCGGGGTGTGGGTCTTGAACGGATCGGAAACGTCGGTGAGCCATTTCTCGTACAGGCCGGGCTCGTGGACGACGACGCGGGCGCGCATGTCGGAGTGCTGGGTGCCGCAGAATTCGGAGCAGAGGGCGAGGTATTCGCCGGTGCGGGTGGGCCGGAACCACATTTTGTTGTAGCGGCCTGGGACGGCGTCTTTCTTGATACGGAAGGCGGGGATGTAGAAGCTGTGAATGACGTCGTTCGAGGCCAGGATGAGGCGAACGGGGGTATCGATGGGGACGTGCAGCTCGGTGTCGTCGTGGCCGTTGGGGTACTTGAAGGTCCACAGCCACTTCTGGCCGGTGACGTAGATGTCCATGGCCTGGCCGGGCGGGTTCGCGAGGTCCATGAAGCCGCGGAAGCCGACGTAGAACATCACGATGACGAGGATGAGGGGGATGATGGTCCACGTCACCTCGAGCGCGAGGCTGTGCGAGCTATGGAGGCGCGGGAGCTCGCCCTCGACGCGCCGGCGGTAGCGGAGGACGAAGTACACCATGAGCGCGACGATCAGGACGAAGAAAAAGACGGACACCCAGTAGATGAAGTAAAAGACCGCGTCCACTTCGGCGGCGTGGCCGGAGGCTTGGGGCGGCATCCAGGCCGAGCCGCCTTCGGGGGCGATGGACGGCAGGCTCGTGGCCTGAGCGAGCAGGTTGGGCAGGAGGGCGTTCACGGCGTGGCGACCGCTCCCTTCCGCCGGCGGCGCTCGCGACTCCAGAGCACGGACAAGAAGATGACGACGATGAGGAGCGTGAGCCCGGCGCCGGCACGGGCGACGTTCATGGCCGCGAGGCTGTAGCCGGTGCCGTCGTAGTGGTAGCAGTAGAGCAGGACGCGGTCGAGCGTGGTGCCGACTTTGCCTTCGGACGCCTCGACGAGCGACAAGCGCAGTGTCTTAGGCTCAAACGCGACGCCGTAGAGATAGCGGGAGATGCGGCCGTCCGGCGTGCAGAGAATCGGAGCAGCGACGTGCATCCACTCGCCGCGCTCCTCGTTCCAGGCGATGCGGAAGCCGGTGGCGGCGAGGACGGCGTCGATGCTCGGCTGACGGCCGACCAGGAAAGACCAGCCGGCGGCGGCCGAGGGGCGGCCGTAGTATTGCAGGTAGTTCTGGCGTTTGAGGTTGGCGAGCTGCGGGGTTTCGCGGGGCTCGAAGCTGATGGTGACGACGCGGAATTCCCGGCCGACGGACCAATCCAACTCCTTGAGCGTATCGGTCAGACCGTTGAGCATGAGGCCGCACAACATGGGGCATTTGTAGTAATTGAGGGTGAGAATGACGGGCTGCTTGCCGTCGAAGAAGTCGCCGAGGCGGACGATGCGGCCGTCGTGGGCCTGGAATTGCGTGTCGAGCGGCAGGCGGGCGTCGAGATGCTCGTCGATGCCGACGTTGACCAACTCGGGCGGCAGGGACTCGGTGCGATCCTGTCCCGGCGTGCGTGCGGCCAGGGTGCAGAGGGCGAGCAACGCGGTGGTGATGACGGATGCACGTTTTTTCCGCTTCATGGCGAACCTCCCCTGGTCTTTGGCTCCGCCGGCACAGTGGACGGTGCGCTGGCGGTGGTCGGCGCGGACGCCGGCCGCACGCCGCCGACGTAGAGGTCGATGGCCTGGTCGATGGGGATGGCGATGAGGCCGTAGTTGGGATCGACGACGTGGCGGTCGTTGATGCGGGCGAGCTGCTGGAACTGGAGGTCGGCGAGCTCCTGCGGTTTGGCGGCGTAGGTCTTTTGCGCGTCCTCCATGTTCTGGACGTCCTGGAAGAGGACGACGACGAAAATGATGATGGCGAGCGCGAGGATCAGGCCGACGAGGCCGATCACGAGGGCGGCCGCGGACTGCGGGTCGTCGCCGGAATGTGCGGAGTCCAGGTCAGACATTCTCGAACGCCAGTGATTCGGCCAGGCGCGGGTCGCGCGCCGGGAGCAAGGTATACCGGGACATCAGTCGCAGGAGCACGAATGCGAACAGGCCGCCGAGGCCGATGAACAGCGTGACGTCGGTCGCGTGGAGTGCGGCGATGGTTTGGCCGGGTGCGGCGGGCTGCGGGCCGACGAGGTAATACAGGTCGAGCCAGTGCATGAAGAGCAGCCAGACGGCGGCGAGGGCCAGCGGCGCCTTACGCCGTTTGGGATAGCGGGAGATCAGGGCGAGGAAGGGAGCGACAAAGTGGCCGAAAAGGAGCAGGAGGCTGACGCCGACCCACCAGGTATCGCCCTGGCGCGGGCGGAACCAGACGGTTTCCTCGGGGATATTGCCGTACCAGATGAGCATGTACTGAGAGAAGGCGATGTAGGCCCAGAAGACGACGAAGGCGAAGGCGAGCTTGCCGACATCGTGGTAGTGCTCGACGGTGACGGATTGCGTCAGGCGGCCGGCGCGCTGGAGCAGGTACGCGAGCACCGCCAGCAGCGCGAAGAACCCGACGACGTTGCCGGAGAAGAAGTAGACGCCCCAGATGGTGCTGTACCAGTGCGGGTTGAGGGACATCAGGACGTCGATCGCGAAGAACGTGGTGGTCAGGGCGTAGAGCAACATGCCCGGGGCGCTCCACCATTGCATCCGGAGGGTCAGAGCCGGGTCGCCGGTGGCGTCCTGTTGGAGCGACCGCTTCAGGAAGTAGCGGGCGAGGAGTGTCCAAAGGGCGAAGTAGAACGCGCAGCGGACGATGAAGAACGGGGCGTTCAAATAGGCGGCCTTGCCTTGGAGCACCGGGTCGTGCTGGACGGCGTCGGGGTTGGTCCAGATGTAGACGCCGGCCATGCCGGTGAGCACGGGAATGAGCAGGGGGAGAAACAGGATCGCGAGCACGGGGATCGTCGCGGCCACGAACTCCGCCAGGCGGCGAAGGGCGACGCTCCAGCCGGCGCGCGTGAGATGCTGCAACATGACGAAGAACAGGCCGCCGAGCGCCAGCGAGAGGACAAAGCAGTAGTTGAGGATGTAAGAGCGGAAGAAGACGCTCCAGTCGCCTTGTCGCCAGCCGAGCAACACGCTGGCGACGAGGCCGGCGAGCGCGAGCAGTCCGGCGGCGCTGCGAGCCGGCCAGGTGCCGCTCAGCGGGCGTGAGTCAGTCGAACTGTCCACGGTGGTGGTCATGTTTTCGTCGTCGCGCTCACCGTTCTTCGGGCCACTGGTCGCGCGGCACGTCCGCGCGCTGGACGCTTTGGCTGAGTTGCAGGGCCCGGATGTACGCAATGATAGCCCACCGGTCGGCGGGCGGAATCTGATCGCCGTAGGGCGGCATCGTGCGGAGGCCGTGCGTGATCGTGTTGAATATGTTCCCATTCTCGCGATCGCGGACAAGGTCGCCGACCAGAGCGGTGGGCTGGACCCAGCCGGGCGTGTCGAGCCGCAGCGCGCGGGCCGAGACAATGCCGTCGCCGGCGCCGCCGAGGCCGTGGCAGGGCGAGCAGTAGATATTGAACCGCTGCTGTCCACGGCGGACGGACGACTGGGTGACCTGCACCTGCGGCGGGAAGGTCTTGACCCACTGGCCGTCGACCTTGCCCTCGTAGAAATGCGGATCATCGAGCGGGTCGCCGCGGGCGATCGTGCCGGGGACCTGCGGGCGCATGGCGCGGGTGTCGGCGAAGGCGAAGTTGGCTTGTTGAGTCTTGTAGCGCTCCTGATTGCCCATGTCCTGAATGGGTTGGATGCGCGGCAAGGGCGATTTGGAGAGCCGCGCCTTGGCGGCAAAGAGCGGCGGCAGCAGGGCCAGGCTCGCGATGACCATGCCGGCGACGACGAGGCCGTGCGGCCAACGGGCCGGCGACGGCAGGTCCGCGAGCGGTTCGACGTGGGTGGGGCCAAGCGCGGCCAGGAGCTGCGCAGTGCCCTGGGCGTCGAACTTTGGATCGGCGGCGTCGATGCAGACGAAGAAGCGGTCGGCGGTCACGCGTTTGAAGCGCGCGGAGCCGAACAGGCGGTTGTGATGCCAGGGCAGGCTGTTCATGGCCAACATGCCGAGGAAGGTGGCCAGGGCCGCGAAGAGCACTGTGACCTCGAAGATCACGGGGATGTTGGCGGGCAGGCTGAAACGGGGCTTGCCGCTGATGAGGAAATCGTAGCCCTGGAGGAATGTCGGGAGCCACCCGAAGTCGAGCGCCCCGGTGGCGTTCGTCCACCATTGCAGCAGCAGGCCGGTCGCGCAGCCGATCAGGCCGAAGATGAAGACAAGCCAGGGGAGGCGTGTGCGGCGGACGCCCATGGCCTGGTCGATACCGTGCACGGGGAAGGGCGAGTGGGTGTCCCAGCGCGTGTAGCCGGCGTCGCGGACGCGCTCGGCGGCTGTCACCAGCGCCCCGACCGAATCGAACTCGGCCAGGAGGGCCTGGAGGCGGCCTTCGACCTTTGGTTCCTTGGTGTTCACGGCTTCTTACGCTTGTGCGCCTCGTATTCGTCCGGGTTGTAGTCGAAGGCCCGTTTTGATGGTACGTGCTCGTGCGGGTGCGGCGTCGCCGCGTGGGTCAGCGTGGCCTGCGGCATGACCGTCTTCACTTCGGCCATCGCGACCAGGGGCAGGTACCGGCAGAAGAGCAAGAAGAGCGTGAAGAAGAGGCCGAAGCTGCCGGCGAGGGTCAGCAGGTCGACCCAGGTGGGGATGAAGATGCCCCAGCTCGACGGCAGGAAGTCCTGTGAGAGCGAGGTAACGATGATCACGAAACGCTCGAACCACATGCCGACGTTGACGGCCATCGCGACCGCGAACGCGCCCCACGCATTCGTCCGTACCCGCCGGAACCAGAGCAGTTGGGGGATCACGACGTTGCAGGCGATCATGGTCCAGTACGCCCAGGCATAGGGGCCGAGGGCGCGGGCGCGGGAGATGAAGCTCTCGTGGGGGTTGCCGCTGTACCAGGATGTGAAGAACTCCATCCCATACGCGTACGCGACCATCAGGCCGGTGAGCAACAGGACCTTGCACATGTTGTCGATGTGCCGCGGCGTGATGAGCGCCTTGAGCCCGAACAGGCTGCGGGCCGGGATGGCCAGCGTGAGGACCATCGCGAAGCCGCCGAAGATGGCGCCGGCGACGAAGTAGGGGGGGAAGATGGTCGTGTGCCAGCCGGGGAGCTGCGAGACGGCGAAATCGAAGCTAACGACGGAGTGCACGCTGAGCACGAGCGGCGTGGCGAGGGCCGCGAGGATGAGGTAGGCGCGCTCGAAGCGGTGCCAGTGGCGCGACGAGCCGGTCCAGCCAAGGGCCAGCAGGCCGTAAACGTAATATTTCCACTTGCTGGTCGCCCGGTCGCGAAACGTGGCCAGGTCCGGGATCATCCCGGTGTACCAGAAGAGCAGCGACACGAGCATGTAGGTGCTGACGGCGAACACGTCCCACAACAGCGGGCTGCGGAAGTTGGGCCACATGGCCATCTGGTTCGGGATCGGAAACACCCAGTAGAGCAGCCAGATGCGCCCGACGTGGATCGCGGGGAACATGCCGGCACACATAACCGCGAAAATGGTCATCGCCTCGGCGAAGCGGTTGATGCCGGTGCGCCATTTCTGGCGGAAGAGGAAGAGGATCGCGGAGATGAGCGTGCCGGCGTGGCCGATGCCGACCCAGAAGACGAAGTTGGTGATGTCAAAGCCCCAGCCGTTGGGGATGTTGAGGCCCCACACGCCGACGCCGTTGAAGACCAGGTAGCCGATCATGGCGCCGAGGACGGCCAGGAGCGTGACGGCGATGGCGAAGGCGATGTACCAGGCGCGCGGTGGGCGTCGCGCCTCCCAGACGGCCGACACCGTGTCGGTAACGGACGTGAAGTCGTGTCCGCCGAGGACCAGCGGAGCGCGCTGGCCGGGGATGTCGAGCGTGTTGTCGATTTCGCCGACGGTGGACGCCATGCGCGCTACGTTCCTCCGCTTGGCGGCAGCTTCGCCGGATTCGTCAACTTCGCCAGGTACTTGGTACGCGGCTTGATGTTCAGTTCTGCCAGCAGGGCGTAGGCGCGGGGGTGGTCGTGCAGTTTGCGCACACGGCTGGCGGGGTCGTTCAGGTCGCCGAAGACGAGCGCGTCGGTCGGGCAGGTTTGGGCGCAGGCGGGGACGATCAGGCCGTCAGGGATGCGGTCCCAGCGCTCGTTCTTCGCTTTGATTCTCACGGCGGCGATGCGCTGCACGCAGAAGGTGCATTTTTCCATTACGCCCCGGCTGCGAACGGTGACGTTGGGGTTGTTGGCCATCTTCTCGATGTCGGTGAGGTCGAGCTGCCGGAGCTTGCCGGGAGCCGGCGCCTTGTCGCTTTTGAGGGAGCGCGGGTGCTGGGGGCCGTGGTGGTTGTAGAACCAGTTGAACCGGCGGACCTTGAACGGGCAGTTATTCGAGCAGTAGCGCGTGCCGACGCAGCGGTTGTAGACCATGAGGTTGAGGCCCTCCTCGTCGTGCACGGTGGCGGCGACGGGGCAGACCTGCTCGCAAGGGGCGTTCTCGCAGTGGACGCAGGCGACGGGTTGATGCACGAGCGCGGACCCTTGATCGCGCGAATCCTCGCTCGCGGCGCGAAAATAGCGGTCCACGCGGAGCCAGTGCATCTCGCGGCCGCGGGCGACTTCGTCCTTGCCGACGACGGGGATGTTGTTCTCCGCCTGGCAGGCGAGGACGCACGCCCCGCAGCCGGTGCACGCCGACAGGTCGATCGCCATGCCCCACTTGTGGTCGAGGTACTGCTTCTCGGTCCACAACGCGGCGGCCGGCGTGACGTGCTCGACGTGTTGCGCGAAGTCGGGATGCTCTTTGTAGTGGGCGAGCGTGGCCTCGCGGACCAATTCCGGGATGCGGCGTTGTGTTTCGTCGTCGCCGACGCGCGAGCGGATCGCGTGGTGGTCCTGGGTCGTCGCGAGGTCGTGGTGCCGGCCGGTCGCTCTGACGAGGAAGGTCAGGGCGATGTCGCCATCGGCCGCGGTGCGGAACGGGTAGACGTTGGTCCCGGCGTCGTCGGCGACGGCGCCCGCGGCGGCGGCGCGGCCGTAACCGAGCGGTAGCGTGAGCGAGCCCTCGGCGTGGCCGGGGACGATGTACACCGGAATCTCCAACGCTCGGCCGCCGCGCTCGATGCGCAGGATGTTGCCGTTCTGGACGCCGAGCAGCTTGGCCTGCGTCGGGGCGATCAGCGCGGCGTTGTCCCAGGTGAGCTTGGTGATGGGGTCGGGCCACTCCTGGAGCCAGGCGTTGTTGGCGAAGCGGCCATCGTAGACGCTGTAGTCGGGTGCGAAGACGAGTTCCTCGGTGCTGCCGGCGCCGTATTCGCGGATACGGCCGATGGCGAGCGCCGGGGTGACGGTGGGCCAGGCGGTGTCGCGGATGACGCCGTCCTGTAACGCTTGGTCCCACTGCTTGGTCCAGTCGGTGCCCCAGTGGAACATGGCGCCGATCGTGCGCCGGACCAGGTCGTGGCCGCGCGTGAGCTGGTCCTCGGACAGCAGGGCGAGCAGCTCGATCGCGGTGCGGCCATCGTAGCGGGGCTCGATGAGCGGCTGGACGATGCTGAGCGTGCCGTCCCAGGCGCGGGCGTCGCCCCACGATTCGAGGTAGTGGGCTTGCGGCAGGTGCCAGGTGCATTGGCGCGAGGTCTCGTCATCGTACAGGCTGAGGTGGATCGAAGTCGGCACCTTCGCGAGGGCGTCGGCGAAGGCAGCGTCCGCGGGCGCGGCATAGACCGGGTTGCCGCCGAGGATTACGAGCGTGCTGACGGTGCCGGATTTCATCTGCTCGGTCAGTTTCGTCAGCGCGGCGCTGTGCGACGGGCGGTCCAAGTCCGGGTCGTCGGTGTACGCGAGCGTGTGGCCCGGTGCGTCCAGCCAGGTGTTGAGCACGTGGACGGCGGCGTGCACCTCGGGCGACTGCTGGGGGCCGGCGAGAATGAGGCAGCGGCCCTGGTGAGCGACCAGGTCGTCGGCGATCGCGGCGGCGGTCGCGGGGTCGAGCGGCGTCGAGCCGGGCGGGCGCGGGATCGGGCTGCGGAGTTCCTTTCCGAGCCGATGAGCGACATCGTCGGCCACGTGCTCCAGTGCCCGGCGAATCTGGCTCGACCGCACGGCGTAGCGGTGATCGGCCATGCTGCCGGTGACAGTGAGGTTGCTCTCCAGCACGTACAGGCGGTTCATGGTGCCGTCGTCGGCGCGGCGGCGGGCGGCGAAGTCGGCGGCGTAGCGGACGGCCGCGGGATGCAGCATCAGGAAGTCGTCGTCGAAGCTGACGATGACGTCGGCCTGGTCGAGGTGCAGATGCGGGCGGTACGAGCGGCCGAACGCCAGCCGCGTGCCTTCGCGCTCGTTGTCGCGGGAGACGGGCTCGTACTCGTACCACTGGGCCTGCGGGCAGGCGCACAGCAGGCGTGTTTTCATCTCGGCGAAGGTCGGCCCCGAGGACGCCTCGCTGAGGATGCAGAGGCCGGCGCCACCCTTGGTACGCAACTCGGCGAAATGGCTACGGGCGAAGGCCTCGAATTCCTGCCACGTGCGGTGCTTTTCACTGCCGCCGTCGGGTCCGCGCAGGCGGTGCACGGGGCTGCGGCTGCGGTCGGGGTCATAGAGGTCGAGGATGCTGGCCTGCATCCAGTGGTTGGTCTTGCCGCGGCTGAACGGGTGCTTGTCGTTGCCCTCGATCTTGGTCGGGCGGCCGTCGTAGCTGGTGACGAGCAAGCCGGTCGCGGTGCCGGCAAGCTCGAAGGCCGTCGCGTACTGCACCGGGACGCCGGGGATGCGGTCGTTGGGCTGCCTCGTGGCGGGAACGATGTTCTCCTTCGGCCAGCGGCAGCCGGTCATGCCGGCGAGCGCCAGCGAGGCGCCCATGAGCTTCAGAAACTGCCGGCGGGAGGCGCCGCCGGAGTGACCGGTTGAAAACTGGTTCCACAACTCCGGCGGAAACTCGGCCCCGGCCAAACGCTGGAACTCCGGCGTGTTCGCCAGCTCGTCCAAGCTACGCCAGTAGGCGAGTGCAGCGTGTTCTGGTCCGTGCTTCACCGGTGACACACCGAGCAAGTTTGCATGTACTCCACGCCGCGGATGTTGTAGTCCTGCATCAGTCGCCGTCCGAGGTCGGCGCGGGCGTCGCCGGGCGGCGGCATCCACAGCATGTCCGTGATCGCTTCGAGCGGCCGGAGGTTTGGGGCCGGATCGCGGTGACACTCGAGGCACCAGCCCATGCTGAGCGGCTTGGCCTGGTAGACGACCTCCATGCGGTCGATCCGGCCGTGGCACGTGACGCAGCCCACGCCGCGGGTCACGTGCGCGCTGTGGTTGAAGTACACGTAGTCCGGCAGGTCGTGCACGCGGACCCACGGGATGGGCAGGCCGGCGGGCACGCGTTCACTGCCGTAGTACGCTTCCTGCAACACCGCCAACTTCGGATTCGGCAAACCGGTCGCGGCCCGCACGCGGATGCCCGTCTGGTTGTTGTGGCAGTTGATGCAGGTTTGCGTGGGGGGCAGGGCGGCGGTGGCGGCGCGCTCGACGGTCACGTGACAGTAGCGGCAGTCGATGCCCAGCTCGCCGGCGTGCATGGCGTGGCTGTACGGAATCGGCTGCGGCGGCGAATAGCCGACGGCGGTGGCCAGCGGCGAGGCCCCGTAGGTCACCAAGAGCACGGCGTACGCGGGGAGTCCGAGCACGACCACGAGGATCAGCGCCCGGAGCTTGTTCGTCCACTTTGGAAAGAGGAAGGACGCGATGGGACCGCCTCCTCGCTGGCTCACCGAACGCGAAGATCATGGGGTCCCGCCCGCGCGCGGTCAAGGGGCGGGGCGGCTTGGCACGCCGGAGGCCGCGTAGGACGCAACGGCGTGAAGGTTGCCAACTTCGCCACGGCGCGCTACCCCTCTGTTGGCAACCTTCGGCCGGCGGGGCCGGGGAGCGGTTTCGGGCCGGCGGGCGCGGTCAAAGACCGGTTTCGGCCCGGCGCGCGGTTGGCGTCCGATCCGAACCCCGCACGCGAGTGCGGGGCGCCGCGGGCTGTGGTCTGATCCGAGCCCCGCCCGCGAGTGCGGGGGGCGTCCGAACGCGAGGGCGGGGCGCGTCCGAACACGACGTGAGCGGGCGCCGTCCCGAACCGCGCCCGTAAGGAAAGCGGTGCCCCGCAATCCGAACCGCGCCGTGCCATTCACGTCGCGCGCCACCCCATCCCCGTATTACCGCCTCTAGCACGACGTCCGACGCAGCGCGCCCGCGCCCAGCGCGCCAACCGCCAGCAACAGCACCGCGGAGGGTTCAGGCAGTACGTTCAACATGATCCACTGCGTTGCTGGTACGTCCAGGGCCGAGGTCGTAAAGTTGTCGGTCAGGTCCGCCAGGTTGGCCAGTGTGTTGAATGTGAAGTCGATGCCCACCAGCCCTGCTTCTTCGGCCGGCGACAGGCCCGCGCCGAACATGTTCGTGTCGATGAACTCGTTCAAAAACAACGAGGCCCCCCGGGCTGATAACGCAGGCGTCGTGATGGCCAGTTGGTCAAAGAGCGCAAAACTGTCAACCGGATTCGTCTGCGTGGTGTCGCGCAGCACGAAGTCCCCGAGCTGGCCAGCGAACGACAATTCGCCGTTGGGGTCCGTGAGCGAGACCTGTGCCCCGCCGAACCGGAACGCGCCGTCGGGGTCGCGTCCAATCAGCGGCATGTCCCCGACGACCAGGTTGCTGTTGAGCACCGGATCATTGCTGTAGCGCGGGTCGATGCCGCCGGACTGCCCGCCCACCGTATCGAGGATGTCGAGCGCGCCGGTGGCGAAGTGCAAACGGCCGCCGCCCGCGCCGTCGGCGATGAACGACACCTGCGATCCGGACCGTCCATCCTTCTTGGCGCCGACCCCCTTACCAGCCGGCACGGATCGTGTCGGAGGCGGAGGCGGAGTCACGTGGTCCGCCTTGATCTTGTATTCGCTGATCAATTTTCCGACCCAGACCGGGGGCTGGCCCACCTCCTGCTGATTGAACAAGAGCTGCTCGTCGACGCTATACGTGTCCATGTGGCCATCCCCTTTATGGAGCACCTGCCCATGCGCCGCCGTCCTTACCGGCGCGTCGCTCGCAAACGTGACCTTCGTCGGGTTTGTAGTGATCATCGGCAGCGGGCTGTCCGGTTTGTCGCCGGGGGGATGGGGCGCAACCTTGTGAACGCCATTCATGCCGGTCACGACGTTCCTCGCAACCGGTTGTTGGTTAGGGGGAGGGGGAGGGGGGGGGTTAGGCTCAGGGATCCGGCGTACATGTACAAGGTGAACTGCCAATTGTTAGACGTATACGACACCGGCCAGGCGAGCGGATTCCCGTCAGGGTCCGCCAGGACACCATCGGCGTTTTTGTCGATGCCCTTACAGGTGCCGTCTTTGATCTCGAGGTGAGTCGGGGTGTCGCTAACGACCTCGGGCTTGACCACCTCCTCAGCGCCATCAGCTACAGGATCATCACCCTTAACCGCGGGCGAACCCTAGAATCCCAGCAGCGCGACGGGCAAGCACACCAGCCATCCGCCCGCGCCGGCTTGCAGCAGGACGCCGCCTGCGCGAAGGGCCGACCTGATGTGGCGACAAATCTTCAGCATTTGCAGTGGCTTGGGCAACATCTGCCATCTCCTCCTTTTCGCGAGGCGCCGCGCTGGTCGTCGTGCCTCGGCGCCAAAACCCGCAACGACTCCTCCGCGCCGTGCCAATGTGCTGCAGGGCGCACGCACCACAGACTACCACCCCATAACAGCGTAACACGGCAGCAGCCGCCCTCGCCAGTCGGTTCTTGAGCTGTCAGCTCCGGAGCCGACAGCGGCCAGCCGCGTACCGGCTGCAAAAGGGGCGGGAGCGGGCTGCGCGGCTCGCAGACCGGCGCCAGGAAGGACTCGTGCAGGCGGATGGCCAGCTCCATCCGGCTGGTGACCTCCAGTTTCTGGTAGAGGCGTTCGACGTGCGTCCGCAAGGTGTGGGGGGATATGTCCAAGCGGCAAGCGATGGCCGATTCCTCGTCATCCCGGAAAATACACTCGACGATCCGACCCTCGCGGCGCGACAAACGCAGCCGAGCGCGCAGAAGAGCGAAGGCGCGCTTGTCCAGGAACCGGGGGAGCATCGCGCTCGTGGTTTCAGCCATTGGTGCACCTCCGTCGCCGCTGAACAGAAGCGGGATTTCCAGCGAACGGGGCAGACGCGTGTTTCCTGTCCTTGCCGCCCGCGGACGACACGCGGTTGCCGTTGGTGTCGCACCGGTACGCCCGCGCGATGTTCGGATCCAGCCTGCGCGGCGGCCCCACCAACCCGTGCCCGGTGAGCCCGCCTGGAGGCGCGCCGGCCAGTAAACCCTGTCCCCGGCGGCCCCGCAGAATTCCCCGCGCCCACAGAGAATAGTCACACCCGGCGGGCCCCGCGCTGCTGACGTGTCAACGCGACGCGCTCGGGCTACGATACTAAGCGGATGCTCAACCGGTGGATCGGCATTTTGTCCGTCGCCGCGATGCTGCTCGCGAATGCGGCGATCGTTGTGCAGGACGTGCTGCCGCGGTGGTTTCCCGATGACGCGCCGCCGTCGGAAGCGCAGCTCCTGAGAGCGGGCGAGCGCCGGCAGGTGCAGGTGGGGATCTATCACGCCGACGGCTGGCCCGTGGGATGTAGTTGGACGCGGAGCCATCGCAAGGCGGTGGGCGGCATCGTGCAGGTCGTGACGACGACGGTACTGGGGCCGATCCGGTTGTCCGGGGGCATGGCGGTGCCGCGCGTCCGGGTCGAGACGGAAATCACCTACCGCGCCAACGAGCTGCGGGTCGACGAGCTGGAGTTCAGCATGTTCGGGCTGGGCCTGCCGATCTCGCTCCGCGGCGCGGCGATGTCGACCGGGGAGTTCGCCGCGCGGTGGCAGGTCGCGTCGCAGCGCGGCGATTTCATCCTCGACGCCGGGGCACCGGCGGCGCTGGGCGACGTGATTCGGCCGTTCGACCGCTTGCCCGACCTGCACGTCGGTCAGAGGTGGCGGCTGGAGCTGCTCGATCCGCTGTCGCACATTCTGCCGCAGCTCCGGGACAGCGGAGTGGAGTTGGAGCCGATCGTGATCCGCGTGACGGGCAAGACGACCATCACGCACCAGGGGCAGCCGGTCGAGACCTATGTGGTGGACGGCGGCAGCGCGACGGCCTACGTCGCGGAGGACGGCCGGGTCCTGCGGCAGGAGGTGGATGTGCCGCTGCTGGGGCGGCTGGTCCTGCTGGACGAGCCGTACGACGAGGCGGCCCTGGAGCGGGCCAAAAGGTCGGTCGCGGTGGACTGGGAAGCGGGGCGGCTTGACAGGGACGCCGCAGGCGGGGAATAACGGGCACATGACGAGCGAACCCACGTCCGAGCAGCCGGTGCCCGAGGCCACCGTGGAGATTGAGGGCGTGACGAAGACCTTCGGCGAGAAGGTCGCCGTGAAGGACCTCACGCTGTCGTTGCGGGCGTCCGAGCTGTTCGCGTTTCTCGGGCCGAATGGGGCGGGGAAGACGACGACGCTGAAAATGACCATCGGGCTGCTGCGGCCGGACGTCGGGGCGATCCGCGTATGCGGCCGCTCGATGCGGCAGGACGGCCCGGCGGCCAGGCAGCAGCTCGCCTACGTGCCCGACCAGCCGTTCGTCTACGAGAAGCTCACCGGGCGCGAGTTCATACGGTTCACGCGTGAGATGTACGGGGTCCCGGAGCAGCTCGCGGAGGAGCGGCTGGCCGAGCTGACCCGGCGGCTGGCGATGGATGAGTTCCTCGACCATCTGTGCGAGACGTACAGCCACGGGATGAAGCAGAAGCTGGCGCTAACGGCGGCCCTGATCCACACGCCGCGGGTGCTGGTGGTGGATGAGCCGATGGTCGGGCTCGATCCGCGGACCGCGCGGGCGATCAAGGACATCTTCCGCGAGCTGACCGAGCGGGGCGGCACCGTGTTCATGAGTACGCACACGCTGGGGGATGCGGAGCAGATGGCCGATCGCATCGGCATCATTCACCACGGGCGGCTGGTGGCGCTGGGGACGCTGGCGGAGCTGCGGCGGCAGTCGGCGATCGACGGCCGGTTGGAGGACATTTTCCTCCGGCTGACGGATGAGGAGGCAGGCGGAGCCGCGCCGCCGGCAAAGTGAGCACGGGGGCGCGTCGAAGCTCGGGGGACAATCCTCGGCGGTCGCCGGCGCGGGCTTACAGGTGCGTATGCTGCGACGTGCTCGCCAGATGGATCGTCTTGTACGTCAGGTCGTGGAAGGCCTTGATGTAGCGCACGGTTCGCGAGTGGGCCCGCATGACGACCGAGTAGGTGACGGCGATGTGGCCGTTGACCTGCACGCCGCGGAGCATCGTGTTGTCTGTGATGCCGGTGGCGACGAAGACGATGTCCTCGCCGACGGCGAGATCGGTGGTGGTGAAGATGCGTTTCATCAGGTCGCCGTGGCCGTCGGCCTCGAGCTGCTTGCGCTCGTCCTCGTCGCGGGGCCAGACGCGGGCGAGGATCTCGCCGCCCATGCAGCGGATGGCGGCGGCGGCGACGACGGCCTCGGGCGAGCCGCCGATGCCCATGTACAGATCGACGCCGCTGTCGGGATCGCTGGGGGCGATGGCGGCGGCGACGTCGCCGTCGCCGATGAGGCGAATGGCGGCGCCGGTACGGCGGACGTCCTCGATGAGCTTCTGATGGCGTGGGCGGTCGAGGAGGCAGACGACGAGGTCGCGGACGCGTTTGCCGAGCTTGAGCGCGACGATTTCGAGGTTCTGCTCGATCGGGGCGCCGACGCGGACCGTGCCGGTGCCTTCGCGCACCTTGGGTCCGAAGGCGATTTTCTCGACGTAGAAGCTCGGGATCGCGGCCAGGGTGCGGTGATCGGCGCCCGAGCTTTTCGCGGCGGCGATGACCGTCAAGGCGCCGGCGAGACCCTTGGAGGTCAGGGTGGTGCCGTCGATGGGGTCGACGGCGATGCTGACGACGGGGGACCCCTCGCGCCAGGTGCCGAGCTTCTCACCGACGAAGATGCCCGGGGCCTCGTCCTTGATGCCTTCGCCGATGGTGCAGGTGCCGCACATGTCGGTGAGGTTCAACATGCCGCGGAGGGCGTCGGTGGCGGCGGCGTCGGCGGCCTCCTTATCGCCCTTGCCGATCCAGTGGAAGACGTTGAGCGCGGCGCCCTCGCAGGCGCGGAGCAGGTCCATCCCGATCAGCTCTTCGTCCTGCGTGTCCGACGCCTCCGCCGCGAACGACCCGCGCTCCCTTTCAGGCATGACAATACCCCATCGTGACCCCGTTGTTCCCTGGACGCCTTGTGACGACATCATGCGCGCTCAGCCTACCGCGGACGCTAGCGGGTTTCCAGGGCGCCAAGCCCCGGGGGACGCGCGGCGACACAGCCGCGACAAGTGGAGGTACGCGCCCGGAGGGATTCGAACCCCCAACCCTCGGCTCCGAAGGCCGATGCTCTATCCAGTTGAGCTACGGGCGCTGAGGCTCAACAGCGTTATACAAATGTGGCGGGGTCGTCACAAGGCCGGGGCGGCGCGTGAAGAAGAGGAGGCGGCGCCTGGCGGAAAGCGGGCGACACAGAGCCGACCCGTTACGCGACGCTCACCTGGCGGCCGGCGCGGCGTTTACGGTTGATGAGCTTACGGCCGTTGTGCGTGCGCATGCGTACGAGGAAGCCGCACTTGCGCTTGCGTTTGATCTTGCTGATGCGATGGGGGTAATGCATGACGTTTCCAGCCTTTCATCACCGCCGGGGCGGCGGGTCAGCGTTCGTCCACGAGTTCCGAGCCCCTGAGTATCGCAGATTTGGGGCTCGGCGCCAACCCGTCGGCCGCCTTGCCCGCCATGTAGCCGCTCGCTAGACTGCCCGCTCCTTCGGGGGCGTCAAGCGATGGGCTGGTGGTTGGGAGTGCGGGTATGGCGCTGGCGGCGGCGATTCAGCGGAAGGCGGCGGAGCTGGGCAAGTTGGTGGTGGAGATGACCGCGAAGGCGGGGTCGGGGCATCCGTCGAGCGGGCTGTCGCTGGCCCACATCGTCACGTACCTGATGTACCGGCAGATGCGGTACGACCTGGCGGACCCGTGGAACCGGAACGCGGATCGGCTCGTCCTGTCGCAGGGGCACGCGGTTCCGATAATATACGCCGCATACGCTGATCTGGGCGGGACCGTGGGCAAAAGCGTGGCCGCGGCGAAGCCGCTGACGATCGCCGATCTGGACCAGCTTCGCACGCGGGACAGCGTGCTCGATGGGCACCCGAACCCCGCGGAGGGGTTTCCGTTTTTCGATGCCGCCACGGGGAGTCTCGGGCAGGGGTTGAGCGTCGCGGCGGGGCTGGCGCTGGGGGCGCGGCTGGATGGGCGGGACCGGCGCTTCTATGTGCTGATCGGGGATGGCGAGTCGCGCGAGGGGCAAATCTGGGAAGCCGCCGACTTCGTCATGGACCACAAGCTGACGAACGTCTGCGCGGTCTTCAACGCGAACAAACAGGGACAGGCGGCCGACGTGTCGCCGCAGCAGTCGCACGAGCGGCTGGCGGCGAAGCTGCGGGCGTTCGGGTGGGACGTGATCGAGCTGAACGGACACGATCCGGACGCACTGGCGGCGGCGTTTGCCAAAGTCGGCACGACTGAGCGGCCGCTGGGGATCGTCGCGCGGACGATCAAGGGCTGGGGCGTCGAGCAGCTCACCAAGGGCAATTGGCACGGCAAGCCGCTGACGATGGCGGATTTGCCGGCGGCGTACGCGTCGCTCGACAAAACGGTGGCGGCGTACACGGGCGGCGAGGATTTGGGCCGGCCGCCGGCGCCGTCGCAGGGCGGATCGCCGCAGCGAAAGGACCCGCGCGAGGCGGTGTGGCCGACGTTCGCGGAGGCGATGGAGGGCGTCGAGCTCGGCGCGGTGCTGAAGAAGGGGAAGATGGCGACGCGGCGGGCGTACGGGGTGGGGCTGAAGGTCGCGGGGGACCTGATTCCGCAGGTCGTGTCGCTCGACGGCGACGTGGGCAACTCGACGTTCTCCGACATCTTCGGGAAGGCGTACCCGGAGCGGTCTTTTGAGGGCAAGATCGCCGAGCAGAACCTGGTGTCGACGGCGGCGGGGCTGTCGGCGGCGGGGTTCATCCCGTTCGTGAACTCGTTCGGGAAGTTCCTCGCGCGGACGTACGACCAGGTCGAGCTGGCCAGCATCTCGCGGGCCAATATCAAGCTGGTCGGGTCGCACGCGGGGTGTTCGCTGGGGGCCGACGGGCCGAGCCAGATGTCGCTGGCGGACGTGGCGTACTTCCGGGCCTACACGGCGGTGCGGAGCGACGACCGAACGCGGCCGCTGGTCTGGCTGTTTCACCCCGCGGACGGGCTGGCGGCGTACAAGCTCACGCGGCTAATGGTCGAGCAGCCGGGGATGTGCTACATGCGGACGCACCGGCCGGACGTGCCGCTGCTGTACGGCGAGGAGACGAGCTTCGAGCCGGGCGGGTTCCAGGTGGTGCGCGGCGGGGACGACCTCGCGCTGGTGGCGGCGGGGTACATGGTGCACGAAGCGCTGCGGGCGGCGGACCTGCTGGCGAAGCAGGGCGTGCGAGCCACGGTTATTGATGCGTATTGCCTGCCAATCGATGCGGAGCGGCTGATGGAGGTGCTGGTGCGGGCGGGGGCGCAGGCGCTGGTGGCGGAGGACAACTACGGCGGCGGCGTGGGGGCGGCGGTCGCGGAGATCGCTGCGCGGACGTGCCGCGTGCGGGTCGATACGTTGTGTTGCCAGCGGATACCGAAGTCGGCGCTGACGGCGGATGACATACTGGACCTGTGCGGCGTGAGCGCGCGGCAGATCGCGGATCATGCGGCGGCGCTGCTCGCTCGTCCGCGCTAGACTACGCGAGTGGAACAGACCATGAATCTGGTCACTGGTGGGACGGGATTGCTCGGCAGCCATATCGTCGAGCAGCTTCGCAAGCGGAACATGCCGGTGCGCGTGCTGGTGCGGCGGGGGAGCGACCGGACGTGGTTGCAGACGCAAGGCGTCGAGTTTGCGGACGGGGACATCACGGACCCGGCGTCGCTGCAGCGGGCGTGCGCGGGGGTGGACGTTCTTTATCACGCGGCGGCGAAGGTCGGCGACTGGGGGCCGTGGGAGGATTTCCAGCGGATCACGATTGACGGGACGCGGAACGTCGTCGAGGCGGCGGTGGCCGCGAAGGTCCGCCGGCTGGTGCACATCAGCTCGATCAGTTGCTACGGGTACCACACGAAAGACGGCACGGTCGATGAGACCTTCGAGCTGGGGTACAAGCTCTACAAGTGGGCGTACTACAGCCGGTCGAAGATCGCGGCGGAGCGGATTGCGTGGGAGGCGTACAAGGCGGGGCGGATCGAGCTGACGGTGATCCGGCCGGCGTGGATTTACGGCGAGCGCGACCGGACGACGATCGCCCGGCTGTACCGGATGATCAAGGCCGGGCAGGCGAAGATCCTCGGGCCGGGCGACAACCGGCTGAACGTCGTTTATGCGGGGAATATCGCGGAGGCGGCGGTCGCGGCGGCCGGGCGGGCGGACTGCAACGGCGAGGCGTTCAATTGCAGCAACGACGGCGAGATCACACAGCAGCAGTATTTTGACTTGCTGGCGCGCGCGATTGGGGCTCCGCCGGTGACGAGGCATGCGCCGTACCGGGCGGCGTACTGCGTGGGGTTCGTGCTGGAATGCCTGGGCCACGCATTCAAATGGGCGAAGCCGCCGTTCGTCACGCGGTACGCGGTGTGGCTGATGGGGCGGCGGTCGTACTTTTCGGCGGAGAAGGCCCGGCGCGTGCTGGGGTGGAAGGCGACGGTGCCGTACGAGGTGGGGGTGCCCAACACGGTGCGGTGGTACGAGCAGAACGTGCTCGGCGCGGGTCGTTAGGGCCGGGGGGTCACATAGCGTCTTGCCCACGTGGCCACCATGTCCGCGACAAAGCGGGCGTCGCTCTCGCGCGCCATGAGCAGGTGATCGGCGCCGTCGAGCGCAATGAAGCTCTTCGGGTGCCTGGCCGCGTCGAAGATCCGCCGGGCGTGGTCGATGTGCACGATGTCGTCGTCCGGGGAGTGGAAGATCAGCAAGGGCCGGCCGAGGTCGGCGATGGTCTGGCGGATGTCTTGTCGCCGCAGGTCGTCGAGGAGTTGGCCCTTGATCCGCACGGGGCGGCCCGCCACCTCGATTTGGGCGGATTCGTCCGGGGCAAGGTCGGGGGCCTGGCGCGACAGGAACTCGCCCAGGTGCACGGTCTCGCTGGGGGCGGCAATCGTCACGACGGCACGGGTCTCCGGTATGCGCGCCGCGGCGACCAGCACGGCGGTCCCGCCCAGGCTGTGGCCGATGAGGATTTGCGGGGCCCGATAAGCGCGGCGGAGAAAATCGGCCGCGGCGACGAGATCGTCGAGATTCGAGGTGAAGTTCGTGTCGGCGAAGTCGCCGCTGCTTTCGCCGAGGCCGGCGAAATCGAAGCGCAGCACGGCGATGCGGTGGTCGACCAATTCGCGGCCGATCCACGTCGCGGCCTTCAAGTCCTTGGTGCACGTGAAGCAGTGGGCGAAGATGGCGAAGGCCAGCGGTTCATCGGCCGGGATGTCGAGCCGGCCGGCGATCGACTGCCCTCCGGACCCCGGGAAATCGACTCGCAGTCGCTTCGGAATCATGTGCGCGCCTCCGGCGTCTGGAGCGATGCGGTCGCGGCTCAGGTGACCGCTGCGGTTGGCCGAATGTTATCGGCATCGGGCGGCGGCGGGAAACGGTGGGCGCAGCGGCCGGGGCGATGCCGGCTGAAGCTGCTTAACACCGCGCACGATTCGGACGATGCACCCTCCGCAGGGCGGTTGCTGCGACAGCCGCGAGCGGAGCGCGCGGGAGATGGTGGTCTCTGCGCGAGTCCGAAAGGAGCGCAGCGGCAAAGAGCCGCGAGGTGCACGATGAGCATGGCATCAACTCCAACTGAGGCGGTGGGCTTTGTGCTGACAACGCCCGCGCCGGGCACCGGGCTGCGCAAGACGCAGCGGCCCCCGGGCAGCCGGTCGGAACGCTGGAAGCGCTTGTGCAACGATCTTTCCGAGCGTGCCGAGGCGTTGCGTCGTTTGCGCGACGACATTGCGCCGCGTGCGGCGGAGCTGGAGCAGCGCGCGCAAGAGCTGGAGCAGCGCTGCCGGAATGTGGACGCGCGGGCGGCCGAGCTGGAGGAAGCGAGCCGGCGCAGCGAAACGCTGGCCGGGGACATCGAGCACCACGCGGCGGAACTGCAGGCGCACCAGGAGGAGATGGAGGTCCAGCGGCAGGCGTTGGAGGCGCGCGAGGGGGACCTGCACGCGCGGACCGCGGCCCTGGAGGAGCGGGGCAACAACCTCGCGGCGCTCACGCAACAGCTCAACGAGCGCCGCCAGGAACTGGATACGCGGGCGGTTGAGTTGAACACGCGGGCCAGCGGCCTGGCGGCCGAGGCCCAGGCGGTGGACGAGCGACGGGTCGCGCTCCAGGCTCTGCAAGACGAGCTGAAGGGGCGGGCCGGCGATCTGGACGAGCGAACCCGGGCGCTGACCGCGCGGGGCGACCGCCTCGAGCAGCAGGCGCGCACGTTACAGGACGGCAGCGCGGCGCTGGAGGAGCGCAGCCGGGCGAGCGAGGCGCGCCAGGCCGAGCTGGAAACCTGGGCGGCGCGCGTGCAGGAGCACGAGCGGGCGCTGCAAGGCGCGACCGAGGAATTGGCGCAGCATCGCCGCGAGTTTGAGGCCCAGCGGGCGGACTGGGAGCAGCGGCGGACGGCGCTCGCGCGCGAGCTGGAAGAGCAGAAGACGGCCCTGACGTTACGGGCGCAAAAGCTGGAGGAGCAGGAGCGGGCGGCGAGCGCGGCAAACGAGGAGCTGAAGCAACGGCGGGGCGCGCTGGAAGCTCAGGCGGCCGAGCTCGCGCAGCGCCAGGAAGCGCTGACGGGCCGGCAGGCGTTGCTCACGGAACGCGAGGAACAGGCTGCGCGGCGCGAGCAGGGCCTGCGCGATTGGCAGGCCAAGCTCGAGGCGAACGCGGCGAACGTTCAGCAGGAGCTCGCACGCCTCGATGGCCGCGAGCGGGCCATTGAACGCCGGACTGAGGAGCTCGCGGCTCAGGAGCGTCGGATGGGCGTGCGGCGAACCGAGTTCGAGCGCCGGCAGGCCGGGTTTGACACGCGCGTCCGCGCCCTGGCACGCTGGATTGCGGCGTACGTGGGGTCCGCACGGGAAGCGGGCCGCGAAGAGGCGCCTGCCTTGAACGGCAGGCTGTCGCCGGAGGGCGATGAGATGGTGATGAGCCAGCCGGCGAACGCTGAACCAGCGGAGACTTGCTTGAACGAGTAAGCGTTCAGGCAACCGCCCGGCGCGGCGGCGAAGCCTCGACGATGCGCCTATGATGCGCAGCTCATGGGCGCTGATGAGTTGGTGGCCGACGTGCCGGTTGCTGCCGGGTCCGCCGTCGCTGGGACGGCAACGCGGGGGCGGGTCCGTGCGGGGGTGCTCTACGGCGTGGCGGCCTACGGCCTCTGGGGGTTCTTTCCGGTTTACTTCCGGGCGATCCGGCAGGTCCCGCCGCTGGAGATCGTGTGCCATCGGGTGATCTGGTCGCTGGCGTTTCTGTTGATCCTGATGGCGCTACGGGGCGGCTGGCGGGCCACGCGCGCGGCCGTGCGGTCGCGGCGGAACGTGGTCACGCTGGGCGCGACCACCCTTCTGATCGCGGGTAACTGGCTGGTATTCATCTGGGCCGTGGCGCACGACCAGGTGCTGGAGGCCAGCCTGGGGTACTTCATCAACCCGCTCGTGAACGTCGTGCTGGGGTTCGTTTTTCTGCACGAGCGGCTGCGGCGCTGGCAGCTCCTGAGCGTGGGACTCGCCGCCGCCGGCGTGGCGTATCTCACGCTTGCGGGCGGGCATTTGCCGGGCGTGGCGCTGTTCCTGGCGGGGACGTTCGCGTCCTACGGTCTGTTGCGGAAGATCGCCCAGGTCGACGCCCTGGTCGGCCTCACGGTCGAGACGGCGTTGCTCGCACCGCTGGCCTTGGCGTACCTCGCGTACCAAATGGCGCACGGCACCATCAGCTTCGGGCACGGGGCCCTGAGGGTGGACGGGTTGCTTCTGTTGGCGGGCGTCGTCACCGCGGCCCCGCTGCTGTGGTTCACGGAGGCGGCGCGCCGGCTGCGCCTCACGACGATGGGCTTCCTGCAGTACATGACCCCCACCGGTCACTTCCTGCTGGCCGTGTTCGCGTTCGGGGAGACCTTTCGGTGGACACAGGGCGTCGCGTTCGCCTGCATCTGGGCCGCGCTGGCGACGTACTTGCTCGAGGCGGCCACCCGAGCGCGCGCGGGGCCCGCGGTCAGCCTGCCGCCGGGGATGGAGTAGCTGGCGCAAAAGAATAGGCCGACGCCGGTTGTCCAGTCGCGCCGCTCGGGAAAGGGTGAGCGTTGGAAGCGAAGATCTTTCCCGCGCACCGCGGTCGACAGCCGCATGCCGGCCTATCGGCCCGTCCCGTCTTGCCGACACCGTGTCCGGAGCGTTTCGCCGCACGGACTCGGCCTATGAGTCCTGGCGTTCGGGGGCGAAGCCGATGGCGTAACTAAGATGAGTCAGCGAGCTTACAGATACTCCTCGCCCCTCGCGCTACGCCTACTCCCACTCCGCGACGCAGCCCGATGGTGCGTACGCCGCAAAGCGGACTCCGTTTGACCTGGTTTGCGCGCACCGAACGATAGCCCGCCGGCCTAGACATGCGGCCGCGCTCTTGTACGCACTACAAACCGTGAGACTCTGATCATGCTTTGCGAAACACCGTCCGCGCGACACGGACTGGTTCACCCCCGCGCCATTGCCCGGTCCTTCACCAACGACCACAACCCAGCGTGCCCTACAGACCGGGAGGCGCCCTTCTTTCCACTTCACGTCCTATTATAATCGCGCGAGCGGCCGTGTGTCAATCCGGCGTGCTCTTATCGCACGCTCGGCGTGCGACGCGTGTGCGATGGTTCTTTGCACGGCGCCGCATCCGCACGTAAGATCGGGGCTCGCGCAAGGGCTTCCTGCGTACCGTGTTAAGGTCGTGTTGCGCCGCCGCAACGGCACCGGCCACCAGCGACCCTGCGGCGGCGGTTTGGAGCATGAGGCATGAGCAGTTCGCAGTACGACGCCGCCTATCGACGGTCGCTGCAAGATCCGGAAGGCTTCTGGGGCGACGCAGCCGAGGCCATCCACTGGACGCGGCGCTGGACGCGCGTGCTGGACGACTCGCGCAAGCCGCTCTACCGCTGGTTCGTGGGCGGCGAGCTGAATACGTGCTACAACGCGCTCGACCGGCACGTCGAGCAGGGGCGCGGCGACCAGGCAGCGCTGATCTACGACAGCCCGGTGACCGGGACGCTCCGCAGCTTCACGTACCGCGAGTTCCGCGACCTGACCGCACGGTTCGCCGGCGCGTTGGTGCAGCAGGGGGTTCGCAAGGGCGACCGCGTCGTCATCTACATGCCGATGGTGCCGGAGGCGCTCATCGCGATGCTCGCGTGCGCGCGGATCGGGGCGATCCACAGCGTCGTGTTCGGCGGGTTTGCGCCGAAGGAGCTGGCGACGCGGATCAATGACGCCAAGCCGAAGCTCATCGTGTCGGCGTCGTGCGGCGTCGAGGGGAAGCGCGTCATTCCGTACAAGCCGCTGCTGGACGAGGCGATCCAAATGGCGGCGAGCAAGCCGGAGCATTGCATCATCGTGCAGCGTCCGCAGGCGGCGGCGGCGCTGATGCCGGGGCGCGATCTGGACTGGGAAGCGGCGATGAAGGCCGCGACGCCGGTCGATTGCGTGCCGTTGGCGGCCACCGACCCGCTCTACATTCTCTATACCTCCGGCACGACGGGCATTCCGAAGGGCGTCGTACGCGACCACGGCGGGCACGCGGTCGCGATGCAATGGACGATGAAGAACATCTACGACGTGCAGGCGGGCGACGTGTACTGGGCGGCGTCGGACATCGGGTGGGTCGTGGGGCATTCGTACATCGTCTACGCGCCGCTGCTGGCGGGCTGCACGACGATCCTGTACGAGGGCAAGCCGGTCGGCACGCCGGACGCGGGGGCGTTCTGGCGGGTCATCGCGCAGCACAAGGTGAACGTGCTGTTCACGGCGCCGACGGCGTTTCGGGCGATCAAACGCGAGGACCCGGAGGGGAAGCACATCGGGAGGTACGATCTCGGCAGCCTGCGGGCGCTGTTCCTGGCGGGCGAGCGGTGCGATCCGGACACGCTGGTGTGGGCGCAGCAGCGGTTGGGCGTGCCGGTGATCGACCATTGGTGGCAGACGGAGACGGCGTGGGGCATCGCGGCGAACTGCATGGGCCTCGGCATGTTGCCGGTGAAGCCAGGGTCGCCGACGAAGGCGTCGCCGGGGTACGACGTGCGGATTCTCGACGAGGCGGGCGACGTGGTGCCGCCGGGGAAGACCGGGAACATCGTCGTGAAGCTGCCGCTGCCGCCGGGGTGCCTGCCGACGCTGTGGGAGAACGACGCGGGGTACGTGGATTCGTACTTGTCGCGGTATCCGGGGTATTACCTGACGGGTGACGCGGGCTATCAGGACGAGGACGGCTATCTGTACATCATGAGCCGGATCGACGACATCATTAACGTCGCGGGGCACCGGCTTTCGACCGGCGGGATGGAAGAAGTGCTGGCGGCGCACCCGGATGTGGCCGAGTGCTCGGTCATCGGCGTGGCGGACGGGCTGAAAGGCGAGGTGCCGGTCGGACTGGTGGTGCTGAAGGCCGGGGTGCGGCGGCCCGAGGCGGAGATCGTCAGCGAGCTGGTGAAGATGGTGCGCGACAAGATCGGGGCGGTGGCGTCGTTCAAGAAGGCGGTCGTGGTGGGGCGGCTGCCGAAGACGCGCTCGGGCAAGATCCTGCGCGGGACGATGAAGAGGATCGCGGACGGCGCGGAGTACAAGGTGCCGGCGACGATCGACGACCCGGCGATCCTGGGCGAGATTCGCGAGTCGCTGGGGCGGATTGGGTATGCGCGGGAGTAGCGGGTGGCGTGCTCGGCACGCGGGCGTGGTGCGTGACGGAGGGCCCGCGCAGGACTGTGCGGCCCCCTGGGGTGACCGTGCTGCACCGATCGTCAGCCGGCTTGTGCAAACAGTGGGCCGAGCTCGGCGTCCACTTCGCCGATGAACGCCGCGAAGCCGGTTTCTTGCTTGTGATTGCAGCGGGTGGCGTCCACACGTGCGGCGATGTCGGGCCAGACGTCCAGCGCGGTTTCAGGGGCGCGCGGGCTTTGCCGGTGCAGGTCTTCGAGTGCTGTCTTTGGGTACGGGCACTCGCGCACGTTTGGAACCAGCGCGTCGGGGGCCAATTGCAGCCCTTCACGCACAGCGACCGGATCGTCGAGCAGCCAGGCTTCGTTGTGTGGGATTGCTTCGCCGAGCGCGGCGGGTAGCGGCGCGGCCCGGCTTCGGTCCGCCTCGCGGGCGAGCTTCAGTTGCCTTAGTTTCTCGGTTCGCCGGGGCTCGTCGGCGTCAACGGTCGCGACGACGCCGTCAAAGCGGGCTTGCCGCGCCTCCGTGAGGAGGTAGACGAGCTTCAGAGCGTGTCCCTTGAGGTCGTAGCCCTTGATTTTCTTCTGGCCGCGGTGCAGGCGGGGCCACGAGGCGGCATGGGCCGTGAAATCGGCCCGAAGGATGCCCCTCACAAGCGACGGCAGCGTCGCCGCGTCCCGTTCCCCGTCGCCGACGATGCGTAGCCTGATCATCCCCTCATCCCCCGGGCTTCTTGATGAGCCCTTCTTCCTTCTCGTTGAACCAAACCTCCCCAAGCATGAAGTCGTCGAGGAACGCCTTAAGCCGCTCGCGATCGACGGGGTCACAGCTCCGCGAGCCGTCGTCGTTGCGGCGGAAGACAAGAACCTGGTCCTCGTCGAGATTGACGTGGTCGAGCAGGTACGGCGAATGCGTCGTCAGAATGACCTGCGCCGGGTGGCCGCAGTGAACGCCCTTCGTGATGTCGCGGAGCAGCTTCATGATGTCGGCGAGCCGGCGCGGGTGGACGCCATTCTCGGGTTCTTCGAGGAGTATGATGTTGGGCGGCGAGGGGTGGTACGCGAGAGCCACGAAGAAGAGCATCAGACGCACACCGACGGATGCGCGGTCGGCGGGAATCTCAAGACCAGAGTCAATCCTGAGGTCCAGCCTACGCGTGGCCGGATCGGGAGTAGGCACATTGACCTCGAGTAGGCCGGGTACGTACCCGCGCAGGGCGCTCACAAAGGCGTTGAATCGCTCACGGTCTCGACGCAGAAGATAGTCGATGAGCGTCGGAACAGCCTCACCGTGCGCCCCCAAGGTCGGCGCCGGGTCTTTGTCCTTCTGCCCCGGAGCTGTCATCACTGGTCCGGTCGAAGGCAGCTCGAAAGTCTCGACCTGCCTTTCAAGATCGCACTTCGGACCGCGCACAACGTAATGGTGTCTGTCGCTCGGGTCCCTCTCGATCTGAAAAGGTACTCCACCGTACCAGGCGATTATCTTTATCGCTTGGCTCATGTCGAGCCGCCAATGGTCCGTCGTCGGCAGTTTTCCTCCGCGAAAAACAGTCTGCAGCGCGGCAATAAAGGCCGATTTGCCCGTATCATTCTCACCAATGAGCACTGTCAGGGGGCGCAACTCGGCGCGGACGCTCGAAAGACACCGGAAATTCTGAATGTCGACTCGCTTGAGCATTTCAGGCTCCGCCCGGCTTGGCTGAGCTGTCTCGGACGCTGCAATCCTCGCCCCAAGCGATGCCGCGGTCAAGCCGCGAGGCCACCGTCGCCTACAGCCGTTCCGCAAGCCACTTTCGCCCAGCGGCCAGCGCCTCGGCGAGCTTTTCGGGGTTCTTGCCGCCGGCTTGGGCCATGGTGGGGGGGCCGCCGCCGCCGCCGCTCACGAGGGGGGCGATGGCCTTCACGAGGTCGCCGGCTTTGAGGCCTTTCTTGATGAGGTCGGGGGTCATGGCGGCCAGAAGAATCGCCTTGGCCGGCTCATCCTCGACCGGCGCGACGCGGACGCCGAAGAGGACGGCCGCGGAGCCGCATTTCTGCTTGAGCATGTCGGCGGCGGTTTTGAGCTGGTCGATCGGGACGTCGGGCATCTCGGCGACGACGATCGTCGTGTCGCCCTTCTTCTCCGCGTGCGCGAGCAGCTCGGTCACCTTCTGACGCATGACGTCGGCGGCGCCGGCGGCGTCGGATTTTTGCTGCTCTTTGGCGAGCTTCTGAAGCTGTTCGATCGCACCCCGCAGCTTCGTGCGGTGCCGCGCGGAGAGCGTTGCAGTCGTCAGCGTGGTTTGAAGCGCCGCGAGCCCGTCGGGCACCGCGTCGGGCGGGCCTTTGCCTAGCGCCGTGGCCTGCTTGAGCAGCGCCTCGCCAGCCGCCGCGGCGGTTTTGGCGGCGTCGCCGGTGAGGCCGACGATGCGGCGGACGCCCTTGGCGACGGCTTCCTCGCTGGCGATGACGAAATGCTCGATGTCGCCGGTGTTGCGAACGTGCGTGCCGCCGCAGAATTCGATGGAGACGTCGCGCCACTGCGGGTTGTCGGGGTTCTTGACGAGCTCGGCGACGGGGGCGCCGACGGAGAGGACGCGGACGCGGTCGGGGTAGCGTTCGCCGAAGACGGCTCGCAGGCCGGCGATCTTGAGGGCCTGCTGCTGCTCGACCTCCTCCGAGTGGACCGGCAGGCGGGCCTTGATCTTGTCGTTGACGAGCTGCTCGACGCGCTCGATCTCCTCCGGCGTCATGGCCCTGGGGTGCGAGAAGTCGAAGCGCGTCTTCTCCGGATCGACGAGCGAGCCCTTCTGCTGCACGTGTTCGCCGAGGACTTCGCGCAGGGCCCAGTTGAGGACGTGGGTGGCGGTGTGATTTTTCATCGTGAGCTGGCGCACATCGGGGGTTACGATGGTGAGCACACGGAAATATGCGTCCTTGTCGGCGTGATGTCGCCACTTATTCTCTGCGTAAAATGTGCCTCTCCGACAGATTCCATAGTGGAGGATAACCTCGCCCTGCCATTGGGTGTCGGTTACCTCGAACTCCGCATCGGGCCTCGTGATCGTGCCCACGTCCCCGATCTGCCCGCCCTTCTCTGCGTAGAAGGGTGACCTATCGAGGATGAGCACGGCGGGCTCCCCTTCCGGAACGGTCGCCGCGTCGATTCCAAGACTTCGGCCCGTGAGAATCGCCACGACGCGGGAATCGACCGGGCCATCGGTGCGGGTGAATTGCGTAGGACCGTATTGCTGAACGTTGGCGACGGCCACGGGGTGGTCGGTTCGGCTCGCCCGGGCCCGTTCACGGGCCTCTTCCATCAGGCGCTCGTACTCGCCGATGTCGACGGTGAGGCCTTTTTCCTGGGCCATGACCTGCGTGAGGTCGATCGGAAAACCGTACGTGTCGTGGAGTTTGAACGCATCCTCAGCCGAAACCACGGGCGGTGGCTTGAGCACCGCTAGTGTGTCTCGGTCGAGATTCGGAAGGTAGAGGTCGTCCGGAGACGACGACGGCAACGGCGACACCGGTGGGTGGATCGTAATGCTCCACCCTCCAAGCTCCCCACGCGAGGCCATCACGAACTGCCCGCCGTGCCCGGCAGCGAAGGCCCTTCCGCACGCGTCCGCGACGGCCTGGTCGAAAAGCTGTAGGCCGCGGTCCAGCGTCCGCTCGAACGACTCTTCTTCCTCGCGCAGGACGTCCTTCACGTGCTGACGGTTCTTGCGGAGCTCGGGGAAGGCTTCGCCCATCGTGTCAACGGCGATGTCTACCAGCCGGCACAGGAATGGCTCGTGCAAGTTCAGGTATTGCCAGCCGTAGCGGACGGCCCGGCGGAGGATGCGGCGGAGGACGTAGCCGCGGCCTTCCTTGTCGGGGACGGCGCCGTCGGTGATTGCGAAAGTCAGCGTGCGGACGTGGTCGGCGATCACGCGGCAGGCTTCGGCCCGCATGTCGCCGGGGACGAAGGCGGCGTAGCGATTGGAGTCGGTCGGCGCGCCCGCTGTCCGAGCCCCGAGCGCGAGCGAGTGGGTTTTCGGTGAACCGCGATCCGTCCGGGAACCCGTCGCTTGCGGTCGGGGCTCGGTTGGGGAACCCGTCGCTGGCGCTCGGGGCTCGGATGCGGAACCCGTCGCTTGCGCTCGGGGCTCTGATGTGCCGTACGTGTACCCGCTGATCTTCTCGATGGCCTGGATGATGGGGACGAAGACGTCGGTCGCGTAGTTGTTGTTGTGGCCCTGGAGAATCGCCGTGACGCGCTCGAAGCCCATGCCGGTGTCGACGTGCTTGGCGGGCAGCGGCGTCAGCTTGCCGTCGGGGCCGCGGTTGAACTGAATGAAGACCAGGTTCCAGATCTCGATGATCCGCGGGTCGCCGGCGTTGATGAGCTGGCCGACGTTCTTCTCCGGCGTCAGGTCGATGTGGATTTCGCTGCACGGGCCGCAGGGGCCGGTCTCGCCCATCTCCCAGAAGTTGTCCTTCTTGTCGCCGGGGTGGACATGCGAAGCGTCGACACCATCTCGCCGCAGGGTCTCGGTCCACAGGTCGCGGGCTTCGAGGTCGGGGTCGAGACCCTCGGCGGGGTCGCCGCCAAAGTACGTCGCGTGCAGGCGCGTCTTGTCGAGGCCCCAGACCCTGGTGAGCAGCTCCCAGGCCCAGGCGATCGCCTCCTTCTTGAAGTAATCGCCGAAGGACCAGTTGCCGAGCATCTCGAAGAAGGTGTGGTGATAGGTGTCGTGGCCGACGTCGTCGAGGTCGTTGTGCTTTCCGCCGGCGCGGATGCACTTCTGCGTGTTGACGACGCGGCGGTGCTTGGGCGTCTCGGTGCCGAGGAAGTAGGGCTTGAACTGGTTCATGCCGGCGTTGGCGAAGAGCAGCGTCGGGTCGTCGTGCGGGACGACCGGCGAGCTGGGCACGAACGTGTGGCCGTGCTTCTGGCAAAAGAAGTCGATGAAGTCCTGGCGGACCTGGGCGGCGGTTCGGGTCACGATGCGGCCTTTCTGCGTTGCAGACCGGAGAATGTCCAAGCCGGGCATTCTACGCGGCGGGCGGCGGAAATGAAGGCGGCGGACGGCGGAGCGGGAGCGTCGCTCTGCCAGGCGGCGGCTCAGCAGGAGCTTCGCCCTCCCGTGGCGTGTGGGGCCGCGTGATCGCTCCACAACGACACCGGGCCGGCCACTCTGGGTGACCGGCCCGGCTCGGGTTCGCAAGACAATCTGTCAGGAGAGACAAGCGTTGGTTCACCGGACTATACGCCGGGAGAGGTGGCAAAATCCGGATGTGCGTGCGGCGGACTGACAGGGTCCCCGAATGTGGGGGCGTGGGTCACGCCGTGGGCGAGAGAGCGACAAAAAACGGAGAGACTGCGACGGGCTTGGGGTGGTTGGCCGATAAGGCGCGGTCGGGCCCTACGCCTTCTTGATGTCGTTGGCCTCGAAGGCGACGATCGCCTCGTGCAGGGCCTCGGCGCTGGCGGCCTTGTCGACCGCGGTCCGAAAATCTTCGATGTTCATCAGGCGGCTGATCTTCGCGAGCGCCTGGATGTGCGGGCCGGGCTGGTCGGGCGGGCTGATCAAGAGCACTACGAACGTCACCGGACGGCCATCGAGGCTCTGGAAGTCGATCGGCGCCGCCGGTTTGCCGGCGGCGATCAGCAGGCGGTCGCTCCCGTCGCTCTTGGCGTGCGGGATCGCGAGCCCATATCCGATGCCGGTCGTCCCTTTCGACTCGCGCGCCAGCAGGGCTTCGAGAGCGGCGTCGCGGTTTCTGAGGGCACCGCTGCCGGCCAGGACATCGATTAGTTCGGTAATGATGCCGATCTTGTCGGGCGCGTGGAGGGGCACCCGAATGTGGTCCGGCGTCAGCAGCTCGCGCAGTTCCATAGTCGCGCCTTGGTCCGGGACGTAAAACGGGCAGTATAGCCGACGCGGGCGAGGTTTCCAGGTGGCGCTTCGCCGGCCTCGGACTCGCGCGACCCAACCGCGCTCGCGACCGGCCGGCCGGTCGGTTAGCATATCCGACTGCTACGGCGGCACCGCCGGTACGAGTCCAAACATGCGAGGTCTCAAGCCATGAAGAAGTTTCGCCTTTTTACGCCGGGGCCGTGTGCGGTCCCCGAGGAAGTGCTGATCGAGATGGCCCGTCCGTTTCACCACCACCGGACGGACTGGTTCAAGGGGTACATGAAACAGGCCACCGAGAAGCTGAAGCAGGTGCTCTGCACGAAGAACGACGTGATCATCATCACGGGCTCCGGGACGGCGGCGGCCGAGGCCGGGATCGTGGGCTGCAATCCGCCGGGGTCGAAGCTGCTGACGATGGAGGCCGGGAAATTCGGCGAGCGGTGGGGCGAGATCGCGCAGCAATACGGCATCAACGTGATCCGGCAGAAGGTCGAGTGGGGGACGGCGCCGACGGCCGAGATGGTCGCGGACTTCCTCAAGAAGGACCCGGCGATCACCGCGGTCATGGTCGTGCACAGCGAGACGTCGACGGCGACGGCGTGCGACTTGAAGGCGATCGGCAAGGTCACGAGCGGGGCGGGCAAGTTGCTGCTGGCAGACTGCATCACGTCCGCTGGGGCGTTGCCGCTGAAGCCGGACGAGTGGGGCGTGGACGTCGCGATCACCGGGGCGCAGAAGTCGCTAATGCTGCCGCCGGGGCTGGGCTTCCTGGCGGTGAGCGACCGGGCGTGGGGCGTGATCGAGAACAACAAGGGCCAGCACGCTTACTATCTGAATCTGACGAAGGCCCGCAAGATGGCGAAGGAGAACGACACGCCGTTCACGCCGGCGCATTTGCTGATTCGCGGGCTGGTGAAGGCGCTCGAGATTCTGCTGGAAGAGGGGATCGAGAATGTGTGGAAGCGCGTGGCGGCGATGGCGGCCGGGACGCGGGCCGCGGGCGAGGCGATCGGGCTGAAGGTGTTCAGCAAGTCGCCGTCGGATTCGGTGACGGCGTTGTGTCCGCCGGCGGGGATCGCGGTGAAAGACCTCCGCAACGAGTTGGAGAAGCGGTACGGCATCGAGTCGGCCGGCGGCCAGGACCAGCTCAAGGGCAAGATCTTCCGCATCGGCCACATGGGTTACATCGACGACATGGACACGCTGCTGGCGATCGGCGCCCTGGAGCAGTGCCTCTACAAGCTGGGGCACAAGTTCAACATCGGCGCCGGCGTGACCGCGGCGCAGAAGGTGTTCGCGGAGCGACTGTAGGCGTCGGCGGGTAGTTACGGCGCGGCTGGTGCGCGGGTAGCTCTACCCGCGCTCCAGCTTGCGGATCGGGGAGAACTCGAGGATCAGCGTTTTCTCGCCGTAGCCGGCGAATTTGACGCCGGCGCGTGTATTGCCTGATCCGGGGCGGATCCAGAGCAGTTGCCCGACGCCGTAGCGCTCGTGCCGGACCAGCATGCCGGGTTTCCAGTCGGCGTAGGGCGCGGTGCTGGTGGATGGTGGCGGCGGGGCCGGTTTCGGGCGACGCGGCCAGCGACGCGCGGACTCATCAGAGGTCTCGCCGGACGCCACATCGGTTTCGACCTCGTCGGAGGCTGGACGGTCGCGCAGACGCCGTTTAGGGACCAGACGTGCGGCCTCCTCCGGGGGCAAGTCCTCAACCAGCGGCACGAAGCCCTCGATCATGGATGCGCGGTCCGGCGCGCCGCGGGCGGCCGACAAGTCCTCGCAGACCAGACTCCCGTCGTCGAGCTCGGCGAGGAATTGCGACGGGCTGCGCGGCGTGGGCGTGCCGCGGATCACACGTTCGGCGGCGTGGGAGATGTACAGCCGTTCGCGGGCGCGGGTGATGCCGACGAAGCAGAGCCGCCGCTCTTCCTCGACCTCGCGGTCGGCCCGCAAGGCCCACTCGTGCGGGAGCAAGCCCTGCTCGAGCCCGACCAGGAAGACGACGGGGAACTCCAGGCCCTTCGCGGCGTGCAGCGTCATCAGCATGACGACGCCGGCGTGTTCGTCCACCTGGTCCTGATCGCTGGCGAGGCTGACGCGGTTGAGGAAGTCCCGCAGCGCGGGCTCCTCGGTCTCCTCCTCGTAGCGAATGGCCGCGGTGACCAGTTCCTGCACGTTCGCCAGGCGATCCTCGCCGCCCGCATCGTGCTCCTTGCGCAGATCGGCCTCCAGGCCGGACTGCGTCAGCACGGTGCTCACGGCCTCCGAGACGGGCAGGTCCGCGGCCGCCTGCAAGCGGTCCAGCAGCGCCACGAACGGCGCGATCCGTCGCGCTGCGGCGCCAAGGCCGGGCACGTGCTCGGCGTCGCGCAGGACGTCGAGCAGTGTTGGGCCGCCGTCGCCGGTGGGCGCGGCGCGGCGGGCTTGCTCGGCGTGGGTCCGCAAGCGTTCGATCGTCGTCTTGCCGATCCCGCGCGCCGGTGTGTTGATGATCCGCAGGAGCGCGATCTCGTCGGCGGGATTGACGAGCACCCGCAGGTACGCGAGCACGTCGCGGATTTCCTTGCGGTTGTAGAACTCCACGCCGCGGGCGATCTTGTAGGGAATGCCGCGGTGGCGCAGCGATTCCTCCAGGCCGCGCGAAACCGCGTTGATGCGGTAGAAGATCGCGAAGTCGCTGTAGGAGCGGCCGGCCGCGTGCAGCTCGGCGATGGTCTCGGCGATGCGCTCGGCTTCGTCGTACCCCTCCGCGAAGCGCCACACCTGGATCGGCTCGCCGGGTCCGAGCTCCGACCAGAGCTCTTTGTGCTTGCGGCGGCGGTTGGCACGGATGAGTTGCGCGGCGACGTGCAGGATGTGGCCGGTGGAGCGGTAGTTCTGTTCGAGCCGGACGACAACCGCGTCGGGGTAGTCGCGCTCGAATTCGAGGATGTTGCGGATGTCGGCCCCGCGCCAGGCATAAATGCTCTGATCGGGGTCGCCGGTCGCGCAGATGTTCCGGTGGTGTTGCGTGAGGTAGCGGGCGATCAGGTACTGTGCGTGGTTCGTGTCCTGGTACTCGTCGATGAGCGCGTAGCGGAAGCGGATGTTCAGCCGCTCGACGATTTCCGGGTGCTCACCGAGGACGAGCGCGACACGCATCAGCAGGTCGTCGAAATCGACGGCGTTGCGGCGGCGCAGGAGCTGCTCGTACGCTTCGTAGACGTGCGCCACGGCCTGCTGCTCATACCAGTCCGCGCGGGCCTCGACATCGCGCGGCGTCTCCAGGCGACCCTTGGCCGCACTGATCCGCTCGCGCGCCGTGTCCGGCTTGAGGAACTCCTCACTGACGTCGCAAACCTCGAGCGCCTCCTTCACGACGCGGAGCGCGTCGGCTTCATCGTAGATCGAAAAGCCCGGCTGCACGTCGGCGAGCGGGCCGAACTCCCGCAGCAGGCGGGCGCCCAGCGCGTGGAACGTGTGAATCCACATGCCGCGCGCGACGCCCAGCGTCTCGATGCGCCGCTTCATCTCGTCGGCGGCCTTGTTGGTGAACGTGATCGCGAGGACGTTGTGCGGCGAGACGCCTGAGTGCACGAGGTAGGCGGCGCGACGCGTGATGACGCGAGTCTTGCCGCTGCCGGGCCCGGCGATGACGAGCAGCGGGCCGTCGCGGTGCGTGACCGCCTGGCGCTGCGGCTCGTTGAGGTCGGCGAGAATGGCCTGCGCTGACGCGGCGGTTGGAGGCATACCCCCATATACCCGCGCGACGGGGGCTCGTCCAACCGGAACCGCGCGACCGGTGCCGAACGAATCGTCGCCGGGTACCGGACGCTTATGAGCCGCGCGTCGTTGCACGCTGGCGAGCGACGTTTGTCAGCACGCCGACCAGCCGCAGGTCGGGCATTTGCGGCAGCCTTCCTGCCGCAGCAGCGGCTCTGCGCATTCCGGGCACAACACTTTGTAGAACGGGGCGGAATCGTGCCCGTGCTTCACCTCGCCCAGCACGGCGGCGAGGTCGCAGGCCGTCAGCGCGCGGACCTCGGCCGCAGAAGGGGCCGCGACGGGGGCGGCGTCGAGCACGACGCTCTCGGTGCGCGTCTGGACGAGGGCGACGGTCTCGACCTGCTCCGTAAGCTCGTCGACTTCGTCGACCTCGGCGACCGCAACGGCGGCATCGGTGCCGAAACCGGCAAGGCCATTGCCGTCCTCACTCGCGTCACCGCCGTCGTGCACCGCCTTGGGCGTTTGCGAACGCCTGGCGGGCGCGGCGACGCGGTGCGCGGGACGAGTGATGACGGCATCGGCGCGGCGTTCGACAGGACGCGTTTCGGCGTGGTTGTGTCCGCCGTTGCCGTTGCCGGGCCGCACGGGTCGGTCGATCGGCGTCGTTTCCGGGTGATGAGGCGGCGGATTCGGGTTGTCCAACTCGGCCAGGTCGATCTCGCCCAGCAGCAGTGCCCGCAGGCCGAACCGCTCCTTGGCCTTCATGTATTTCTTTAGTGCGCAGGCCAGGCCGTCGGGCAGGGACATGATGCGGCCGGCCCGCGTGGGAATCTGCATGGACGTGCCGATGCCTTCCCACTGTTTGATGAGGGCGCGCAGGCTGCCGCCGGCCCGCAGCCACAACGACGCGATGCGGCACAGCCCTTCGAGATCGCTGTTCGCCACGTCGCCGCCCTTGCCGAGCTGCGCGAAGACCTCCAGCTCGCGGTCGGCCCGCGGATCGACGGTGATCTTCACGTGCATGTTGCCGAAAGGCGTCATCTGCCGGATACGCAGACCGCTGACGATCTCGGGCAGGTCCAGCGGCTCGATGTAAGGTGTGGGCGGCGGCGGCGGGAGGGCGGCGTCCGGCGCACAGGTCGAGCAAGGGACTTCTGCGACGGGCTCATCGTCGTGACGGGCGTTGGGCGCGTCGCCATTGCCCTTGTTCGCGACCGCAGCCGGAGCTTCGCCGACGGCTGCGCAATCATCCACATCGGTCTTGAGGGCCATAGGCTGCTCCTCGCGGCAGGCATCGCGGTAGACGGTCACGCCCTTGCAGCGCAACCGGTATGCAAGCTGGAAAATCTGCTCCACGTCGTCGCGGTTGGCGTCATGGGGAAAGTTGATCGTCTTGCTGATCGAGGCGTCGCAGTGCCGCTGAAACGCGGCTTGCATCCGCATGTGCCACTCGGGCGAGATGTCATGGGCGCACACAAAGACGCGCCGAACGTCCGGGGGAACCTCGTCGCTGTGGGCCAGCGTGCCGTCGCGCGCGAGGCGCTCGATCAACCCCTCGGAATAGAAGCCGCGCCGCTGGGCCATGTCGCAGAAGGTCTCATTCACTTCGATGAGCGGCCGCTCGCCGGGGCGCTGGCCTTTGAGCACGTTGCGCATGAAGGCCAGCGAGAACATTGGCTCGATGCCGCCGGAGCAGTTGGCGATGATGCTGATCGTGCCGGTGGGGGCGACCGTCGTGACGGCGGCGTTCCGCATGACGCGGTTGTGCTGCGTGTGCCAGCGGCTGCCCTGCCAGTTGGGGAAGCAGCCCCGCTCGCGGGCGAGTTGCTCGCTGGCGGCGTGGGCTTCGTCGTTCAGGAACTTCATGAAGCGCTCGGCCCACGCGACGCCCTCGTCGCTGTTGTACGCGACGCCGAGCTTGAAGAGCGCGTCGGCGAAGCCCATCACGCCGAGACCGATCTTGCGGTTGCCCCGGCAGATCTGCTCGATCTCGGGGAGCGGATAGTTGTTCGCGTCGATGACGTCGTCGAGGAAGCGCGTCGCGACCTGGAGCACCTCGCGCAGCCGCTCCCAGTCGACGTCCGCGGCCGGCGTGCAGGCGTCCTTGACGAACAGGCCCAGGTTCACGCTGCCGAGGTTGCACGCCTCATACGGCAGGAGGGGTTGCTCGCCGCAAGGGTTGGTCGCCTCGATCCGGCCGATGTGCGGCGTGGGGTTATCCTCGTTAATTCGGTCGATGAAAACCACCCCCGGCTCGCCGGTCTGCCAGGCGTTTGTGACGATGATCTCCCAGACGTCGCGTTTCGTGTACACACGTCCCTGCCAGGCCTCCGGCAGGGGACCGGTGAGCCGCGGCGTGCGGTAATAGCGTTCGCGTCCGGTCGGGCTGACGCGCTCGACACAGTCGACTTCGATGAGATCGTGGATCGTGTACTTCCAGATGGCGATCTGGCGCGGGATGACGAAGGACTTGCCATTCCTGGGGTTGCGCACGACGTGGGCCGAGTTGGGATCGGCGAGGAACTCCTCCATCCAGTCGTTGGTGACCTTGACCGAGATGTTGTAGTTCGTGAACTGGTTCAGGTCCTGCTTGGCGTGCAGGAACTTCAGGATGTCGGGATGGTGGACGTACATCATCCCCATGTTCGCGCCGCGGCGGAAGGCACCCTGCTGGATGGCGTTGGTGGCCTCGCTGAACGCGCGCCAGAAGCTGATGGGGCCGCTGGTGCTGCCGCCGCTGGACCTGATGAAGTCACCGGTGGGGCGAAGCTCGTCGAAGGCGAAACCGGTGCCGCCGCCGGCCTTCTGAATAAGGGCGGTGTGCTTGATGCTGTTGAAGATGTCCACGATCGAGTCGCGGACAGGCAGAACGAAGCAAGCGGACAACATCCCCATCTCGCGCCCGGCATTCATGAGGGTGGGGGAGTTGGGCATGAACGCGCCGCTGGCGATAATCCGATAAAAAGCATCCTCCCGATGCCGCCGGTCGATCTCGGTCGCTCCGTAGAGCAGCTCGATGTCGGCGATGGTCTTCGCGACGCGGTGGAAAAGCTCGCCGGGCGATTCCACGCATTGGCCGCGTTCGTTCTTCTTGAGGTAACGGGCCTCGAGGACGGTGCGCCCGTTTTCGGCGAGGGTCGGCTCGTCCGTGAACCGCGTCGGATTTTTCGGTGCGATGTCCAGCATCCGAGAACTCCATTTCCGGAAGCGTGTCCGACCAACCTCACCAGGTATCGAGGTACCGTTTCGAGTCGCGCGGCCGAGTTGCGGCACCAATGCTGACGGCCACAGGCGTGACCTGCATTTAGTGGGGCAACCTTGATAATAGCTCAAGATGTTGTGGTCGTCAAAAGTAATGCGCAAGATAATCGCTTTTCGCATAAGTCGATAACATACAATTAGTTGCGATCAAGACCGTTGCGATGACAATATATTGTGGTCCGGACCGACCCGCCGGGCTCGGTTTCGTCGTTCTATGCTAACACAATGCTAACATCTCCGGCGCGGCCAAGGCGGGCTGCGCGGAGTGGTGCGCGGTCTATTCGGCGGCTGGATCAGGCGTTGGCGAAGGCCGCGAGCAGGGCTGCGCCAAGCGGCAGCGCGTCTTCGTCGATGTTGAAGCGCGGGTGATGGTGCGGGTATGCGCACCCCTTCGCCTCGTTTCGCGCCCCGAGAAACAGGAATGCGGCCGGCACCTTCTGGGCATAGTAGGCGAAGTCCTCGGCGCCGGCCTGGGCGGGCAAAGTGAGAAGCTGGTCCGGCGTGAAGCCGATCTGGCGGGCGGCGTGCAACGCGCGGTCCACGATCCCCGGGTCGTTGACCAGCGCCGGGTAGCCGTCCTCGAGCGTTATGTCCGCGGTTGCCCCGTGGGCCGCGGCAACGCCGGCGGCGAGCTGGCGAATGCGCGCCAACACCGTCGCGCGGGTTGCCTGACTGAGCGTGCGAACCGTGCCGCGTAACTCCGCGAACTCGGGAACGATGTTCGAGGCGCTGCCGGCCTGCAGGCACGTGACGGAGACCACGGCGCTATCCGTCATCGCGATCCCGCGGCTAACGACGGTCTGCAACGCCATGATGATCTGCGCTGCCGCCACGACCGGATCGACGCACTGGTGGGGCATGGCGGCGTGGCCGCCCTTGCCGTGTACGACGACGTGCAGGCGGTTGGTACTCGACATGAAGGCCCCGGGGCGAGTGCCGAGCGTCCCCAAGGGCATTTCGGACCAGATGTGCAGGCCGAAAACGGCCTCAACACCGTCGAGGACGCCGCCGGCAATCATGGGCGCTGCACCGCCGGGGCCTTCCTCGGCGGGCTGGAAAATAAGCCGCACGCCGCGTCTTAGGTCGCCACGGCGCTGGCCGAGGAGCTGTGCGGCTCCGAGGAGCATCGCCACGTGGGCGTCGTGGCCGCAGGCGTGCATGAGCCCGGGCTTCTGGGAGGCGTAATCGACGCCGGTTTCTTCCTGAATGGGGAGGGCGTCCATGTCGGCGCGCAGGGCGATGGCCGGACCAGCGCCGGACGAGGCGGCCGGCGGGCGCAGGTCGGCGACGACGCCGAACGTGTCGCCGAAGCGCTCGCGGGGCTCGTAGCCCAGGGAGCGCAGCTCATCGGCCACATAACGCGCGGTCTGCTCTTCGTGCTCGCCGAGCTCGGGATGGGCATGAAAGTGGCGGCGCCAGGCGATAAGCCGGTCGTGGATTCCTTGTGCGGCGGTGAGGAGTTGCTTGGGCATCTCGACTGCTCCGAGTACCTGAATCGCGGCAGACACTATAGCGGATGCTGCCGGGCGGCGCCATCGGGCGAACCGGGCAGTCGCCGCGACGCGCGGGGGGGAGCGGCAGGGTCATGCAGCGCAGGGCAACCGCATTCTCCGATCGAAACCCGGAAAGACGGGTTGTCGCCACCGGCGAACCCCGTTCCTGAGCGACCGTCGCGGGTGACTTCGCTCGGTCGCCCGGGCCGAACCGCAGAACT
>Ga0182017_10000043_pt1 | contig 86849 bp, 72 predicted proteins | sample 712E3DmetaG_FD_120492 | JGI IMG/M metagenome (GOLD analysis project Ga0182017, IMG submission 120492) | Permafrost microbial communities from Stordalen Mire, Sweden - 712E3D metaG | ecosystem: Environmental > Terrestrial > Soil > Wetlands > Permafrost | place: Sweden: Stordalen | collected... | reverse complement strand
TGCTCTGTTCGAGCGAGTCCAGGCGATCCGCGAGCATCGCCGAACCGCACACAGCGCGGGCGGCGGCTCCCACGGTCGCCGGTCGTATCCACTGGTGCCTCTGATGCGCTGCCTTGGCTGTGGTTCGCGCTTCCACGGCGACGCGGGCAACGGTCGCCGGCGCATTCGACACAGCGCCCGCCCGGCGTGCGGAGTGCAGGCCACGTACCGCGCCGAGTGGTATGAAGAGCAGCTGGCCCGCTCCTTCGATGATCTTCGATTCGACGAGGTGAATATCGAGCAGGTGCTCACGGCCATGCGCCAGTTCCGCCCGCCCGCCGAGCCGCCGGACCCGGACTTGCTCGCCTCAGCTCGGGCCGAACTCCAAGCACAGCTCGCCGCCGGATCGATTGGCATCGACGTATTCAGCCGCGCCTGGCGGCGTATGGAGCGCCCGGAGCCCGCGGAGGCAATGTCGCCGGACGAGGCGCAGCTTCGCGAGGCTCGCGACGCCTTGGGCAAGTTCGGCACTATCTGGCGCGATCCGAAGGTGCCGGACCGCCTTCGCGAGCAAGCCGTCCACGAACTGTTCGTTCGCTTCGACGTCGAGGGCGGCACGTTGGTCGCGGCCCATCCTCAGCCAAACGAAAACGCCTGGCTGATCGGCCAGGCGCTGATGAATGCAGGATTGTTGCCTACGCAACTTGTGATGGGAATGGTCGGGGCGAGAGGATTTGAACCTCCGACCTCATCGTCCCGAACGATGCGCGCTACCAAGCTGCGCCACGCCCCGACCGTGAATGCCCGCTGAGGGCCACGGAATGATAGCAGGGCGGCTCGAACGCGGGTAGCGGCGCTCGGGCCGAGACGACGCGGGTAGCGGGCGCCCCGGCCCCGCCGATGACGACCTTGCGCCGTTGCGCCATGATCCGCGCATGAACGAACCGCTTAGTCTCGATCGGTTCTTTTCGACCCCCCGATTATCCGGCTTGAAGCTGTCGCCCGACGGGCGGCGCCTGGTCGTTGCCGTCAGCCGCCTCGGGCCCGAGGCCAACGAGATGCGCACCGCGCTGTGGCAAGTCGACCCGACCGGGAAGACCGCCGCGCGCCGGCTGACGCGCTCGAGCGCGGGCGAATCGGCGGCCGCCTTCGCCCACGACGGCTCCCTCCTCTTCACCTCCGCGCGGCCCGATCCGGACGCCAAGGCCGACCCGGACCACAAGATCGCGGCCCTCTGGTCGCTGCCGGCCGACGGCGGCGAGGCGCGCCTGCTGCTCGCGCCCGATGGTGGGATCGAGGGCGTGGCCGCCGCGCTTGACACCGACGCGATCGCCTTCGGTGCGCTCGTTCACCCGGCTGCCACCAGCCTGGAAGACGACGCCGCCCGGGCGAAGGCTCGAACGGACGCCAAGGTGGGCGCCCTGTTGTTCGAGGACTACCCGATCCGCTTCTGGGATCACTGGCTCGCTCCACGGCGCCAGCGCTTCTTCGCCGCCGAGCTACCGGCCGATCCGGAGGCCCGCCTCGAGCCGGCGGACGTCAGCGGCGACATCGGCCCGGTCATCCTGGAGTCCGACTTCGACATCTCGCCCGATGGCAAGACGATCGTCGCCTGCTGGGCCGATTGGTCGAGCCTGCCTTCGACCCCGGTCGACCTGGTAATCATCGACGTCGAGTCGAAGACCCGCCGAACGCTCGCCGGCGGCGACTGGTTCTTCGAACACCCAAGGTTCTCGCCGGACGGCCGGTTCGTCGTCGCCTCGCGAGCCACCTCGGGGAAGCATGAGGAGGCCTCCTCGCGAACGATCTGGCTGATCGAGTTGGCCACCGGCAAGGGCCGCGACCTGACGCCCGACCTGGACCTGTGGCCGGAGGCGCCGGTCTTGGCGCCCGATTCGAAGTCCGTCTTCTTCGTCGCCGACCGATTGGGCTGCGTCGCGGCCTTCCGCGTGGACCTCGCGGATGGCAAGACAACCTGCCTGGTCTCGGAAGGTGCCGTCTCCGACCTCTGTCCCTCGCCCGACGGGAAGGCCATCTATGCCCTCCGCTCCACCGTCACCGCTCCGGCTCGGATCGTCAGGTTCGCGACGACCGGCGAGCACCAGACGCCCGTGGAGCTGCCCCGCGGCATCGACGATGGGGGAGTATCCGGGCGCGGCCGCGTCGAGCGGCTCTCGGCGAACGCCGCCGACGGCACGACCATCGGCTCGTGGCTCATCCTCCCGCCGGAAGCCTCCGCGGCAGCCCCGGCGCCGCTCGTGGTCTTCGCCCACGGCGGCCCGATCGGGTCGTGGGCGGGTTGGCACTGGCGCTGGAACCCGCATCTTCTCGTCGAGCGCGGGTATGCCGTCCTGATGCCGGACCCGGCCATCTCGATCGGCTACGGCCAGCGCATGATCGAGCGCGGCTGGGGCCACTGGGGGGAGGCGCCCTACACGGACATCCTGTCCGCGCTGGACGCGGCCCTGACCCGGCCGGATCTGGACGCGTCGCGGACCGCGCTGGCGGGCGGCAGCTACGGCGGCTACATGGCCAACTGGGTCGCCGGCCACACGGACCGGTTCCGGGCAATCGTGACCCACGCCTCGCTCTGGGATCTGCGGCCGTTCCACGGCACGACCGATACGGGGGCCGAATGGGAGCACGAGATGGGCGACCCGTATGCCCGGCCCGAACTTTACGATCGGCAGTCGCCGGCCGCCCACATCGGCTCGATCAAGACGCCGATGCTCGTCATCCACGGTGAGCGCGACTTCCGCGTTCCGGTGGGGGAGGCGTTGCGGCTGTGGACCGACCTGCGCCGCCACGGGGTCCCGGCCCGCTTCCTCTACTTCCCCGACGAGAACCACTGGATCCTGAAGCCCAACAACGCCAGGCTCTGGTACGAGACGGTACTGGCATTCCTGGACGAGAACGTCCTGGGCAAGGAGTGGGTCCGCCCCGAGCTGCTGTAGAAGTCCCGAGTTGGGCGTAGGCTGAGGAGCGATGCCAACGAGAATCGATCGATCAGTTCTGGCCGGCCTGGCCCTCGCCGCCGTGCTCGCCGCGTCCGGCTGCGGCGGAGGAAGGGCTACGCCGTCGACCGCGACCGCTCCGGCCGCCCCCTCGACCGAGGTCGCGTCGGCCGGCGAGAGCGCCCTGCCGTCCGAGGCGCCGACCACGGCCGGGCCTTCGGTCGGCTCGCTCTACGTCCGGCTGTGGTTCATCAACCCGTCGCTCGGGCCCGACAATTTCTTCTTCTCTGCGATCGCCGTCTCGAACGGCAAGCTCTACTACAAGCCGGACCTGACCCCAACGAGCCCGGCGCCGATCTACGTCGCGCCCGTTTCTGCCGCGATCACGGCATCCGGCATCTCGACGATCGTGGCCGTGGCGCAGAAGGACGGTCTGCTTGGCGCGACGCACGACTTCCAGTGTCCCCACGCCGCCGGCGCGCCGATGATGTCGGGCACCGGTACGACCTACCTTGAGATCGTCGTGGACGGCGTCTCTCACGATCTCTCCGGCACATGCCAGTACGAGGAGGATCCCGGCACCGGCGCGCCTGTATCGGGGACCTACGGCGCATTCGTCGACTTCACGGACCACCTGCGCAACATGTCCGGCTGGCTGGGGAGCGACCTGGGTGCGCCGGCGCCGTGGACTCCCACGAGCGTGGTCGTCGCGGCCGCCGCGCCCGATGCTGCCTGGTGGGGTCCCTCGGTAGACCCGGGCGACACGACCACATGGCTGGTGGGGACCTTCGCGAGTTTCGGGAATCTGCGCGACCCGGCCGGCTCGCCCTGCGGAGTCCTGACCGGGGCCGGACTGACAAACCAGCTGCCGTCGATCAAGGCGGCCCACGAAGGGACGATCTTCGTCGACGGCGCCGGCGTGCAGCGGGTCCTGGCGCTCCACGTCCTGATGCCCGACGAGTCGACCGACACCGCCTGCAAGTAGGCCGTCCCAATCCGGTTGAACGGTTGCAATTGCGAATCATTTCCGCTGCGCCTGAGGCCGAAGGCTTGGCCCGCGCCCATTCATTCCGGTAGCTTTCAACCTCGATTACTGCACGAGGTATCTCCGCGGCCGACCACGGGCTGGTAAGTGGCCGCGAACAAGTGGCCGCGAGTTGCAAGAAAGAGGTAGGAGTCCACATGACCGCACGTCAGAAAGCCATCGAGGCGATCGCCAACCACAAGGTTGAGTCCACGGAGGACTACCTCCAGGACGCCGGCGTAGACATCTACGGCCAGTACGTCTTCGGGGAGGAGGCGCAGCGCCAGTACCTGGCCAAGCCGGTCTTCAAGAGCCTGCGCAGCACCATTGCGGGTCTCAAGCCTTTCGATCCGCTGATTGCCGACGCAGTCGCCCAGGGCGTCAAGGAATGGGCCCTGGCTCACGGCGCCACTCACTACACCCACTGGTTCGTGCCGATGACCGGCGGCAGTGCCGAGAAGCACGACTCGTTCCTGAGCCCCACCGGCGACGGCGAGACGATCGCCGAGTTCTCCGGTAAGGGCCTGATCCAGGGCGAGCCGGACGCCAGCTCCTTCCCGTCGGGCGGCATCCGCTCCACCTTCGAGGCTCGCGGCTACACCGCCTGGGACGTCACCAGCCCGATCTTCCTGCAGGTCGAGCCCAACGGCGTGACCCTGACGATCCCCACCGGCTTTGTCTCCTACACCGGCGAGGCTCTCGACCACAAGATCCCGATGCTGCGCTCGCAGGAGGCCCTGGGTAAGCAGGCCCTGCGCGTTCTGAAGTGGTTCGGCAACGACACCACCAAGCGCGTCTTCACCCAGATCGGCCCCGAGCAGGAGTACTTCCTGGTCGATCGCCGGCTGGCCGAGCAGCGCCCGGACCTCATCCTCACCGGCCGGACCCTCTTCGGCGCCCCGTCCCCCAAGGGCCAGGAGCTGGAGGATCAGTACTTCGGCTCGATCCGTGAGCGGATGCTGGCCTTCATGATGGATCTCGATCGTGAGCTGTGGCGCCTGGGCATCCCGTCCAAGACCCGCCACAACGAAGTCGCGCCGGCGCAGTTCGAGATGGCTCCCGTGTACGAGCCCACCTCGGTCGGCTCGGACCACAACATGATCGTGATGAGCACGATGCGGCGCATCGCGCATCAGCACGACCTCATGTTCCTGTCCCACGAGAAGCCGTTCGTGGGCATCAACGGGTCGGGCAAGCACAACAACTGGTCGATGGGCACCGACGACGGCGAGAACCTGCTCGATCCAGGCCACAACCCGCACGACAACGCCCAGTTCCTGGCGTTCCTGGCGGCCGTCATGCGCGGCGTCAACGTCCACGCCGACATCCTGCGGGCCAGCGTCGCCGACGCCGGCAACGACCATCGGCTCGGTGCCAACGAAGCTCCTCCGGCAATCGTCTCCATATTCCTCGGCGCGCAGCTCGAGGACGTGGTCGAACAACTGGAGAAGGGCGCCGCCTCCACCTCCAAGGCAGGCGGAACCATGGAGCTGGGCGTGACCACCCTGCCCGTCCTGCCCCGCGACGCGACCGACCGCAACCGGACCTCGCCCTTCGCCTTCACCGGCAACAAGTTCGAGTTCCGCTCGGTGGGTTCGTCGGCTCCGATCTACTGGCCTCAGACCGCCCTCAACACCGCCGTGGCCGACTCCCTCGAGAAGCTCGCCGACGACCTCGACAAGCTCAAGCCGTGCGACTTCGCCGGCCTGACCAAGATCCTGTCGGCGATCGTCAAGGAAAACAAGCAGATCCTATTCGAGGGCAACAACTACGCCGACGAGTGGTATGCCGAGGCTGAGAAGCGCGGCCTGCCGAACAATCGAAGCACCGTCGATGCCCTGCCGGCCCTCGCGACCCCGAAGGCCAAGAAGATTTTCTCGCACTTCGGTGTTCTCTCCGAGCGAGAGCTGGGCTCCAGGGTCGAGATCAACTGGGAGCGCTACGTCAAGGTCTCGAACATCGAGGCCAGCTGCGCTCTCGACATGGCCAGAACCCTGATCCTCCCCGCCGCGGTCAAGTACCTCGGCCAGCTCGCGGCTGCCGGGGCGTCGAAGGGCGTGACGGCCACCAGCGACAAGGTTGCGGGTCTGACCGACAAGCTCGTCGCCTCGATCGACGCGCTCGAGAAGGCTCAGCACTCCGCCCACGCCGCCGGCTCGGTGCACGCGGAAGCGAAGGCGTTCAAGGACGTGGTAATCCCCGCCCAGGCCGACCTGCGCGCTGTGGCCGACGAGATCGAGACCCTTGTGGCCGACGATCTCTGGCCGCTGCCCAAGTACCGCGAACTCCTCTTCCAGTACTAGGCCCAACCCAGAAGCCTCTCCGGCCTCGTGCCGGAGAGGCTTCTTTGATTCGCCGGGCCGTGGCGCGGGCCGTGGCGCCGGGCCGTGGCGCGGGCAGTGGGGCGGGGCCGTGGCGCGGGGCCAACTGTGGCGCGGGGCGCTGGCGCGGGCCGTGGCGCGGGCCCAACCGTGGCGCGGTGCAGCTGGCCCGGGTAGTTTGTCACCGTCGTGGAAGTTGCCGAATTCTCATCAGGCGAACATTGGGCAACGGCTGTCGGCCGGGCCGGGCCGACTGCGGACAAACTGGGGAACCTGACTCCTGCGACGGCCTCAACTCAAGCCGAATCAGACCCTAGACGGCTCAGATCGGCCCACTGTCGGGCCCGTCCGAGCGGCGTTAGCCTGCCGTCCTCGCCCAATGTTGCTGTGGTGAGAATTGGGCAAGAAACGGGCCGCTTCGCGAGGATGATCCGCTGGCGGGCTATTGCCCGGAGGCCGCCTTTCGGGCCGCGGCCAGGCCCAGTTCGAAATCCTCGCGCAGGTCCTCGACGTCCTCCAGCCCCACCGAGCAGCGGAGCAGGCCCGGGGCGATGCCGGCCGCTGCGAGCGCAGCCGCGTCGAGTTGGCGGTGAGTGGTGGAGGGCGGGTGGGTCGTGATGGTCCGGACTGCGCCCAGCGAGGCGGTCCGTTCGGCGAGGCGCATGGCGTCCAGGAACGCCCGGCCGGCCTCGCGCCCATCGCTCAGTTCGAAGGCGAGCATGCCGCCGAAGACGTCGAGTTGGCGGATCGCGACGGCGTGGCCCGGATCAGTCGGCAGCCCCGGGTAGTAGACGCGATCGACTCCGTCCTGGCTACCGAGCCAGGCTGCCAGCTCGAGAGCCGTCTCGCTGTGGCGATCCATCCGCAGCGCCAGCGTGGGCAGGCCGCGCAGGACGAGGAAGGCGGCGAGCGGCGCCAGCGCCCCACCCACGTCGACGAGGATGGGCCGGATGGCATCAACGCGCTCGCGGCTTCCGACGACGACCCCCGCCAGAACGTCGGCGTGGCCGGAGAGGTATTTCGTGGCGGAGTGCATGACCAGGTCCGCGCCCCGTTCTATCGGCCGGCACGCGTACGGCGACGCGAAGGTGTTGTCGACGAGGAGCAGCGCACCGTGCCGGTGCGCCACCGCGGCCAGGGCGGCGATGTCCGAGACCACGATCGTCGGGTTGGAGACGGTCTCCACGTACAGGATTGGCGCTCCGGTGTGGGCCAGGGCGGCGTCCACCGCGGCAAGGTCGGTTGGATCAACGAATTCGGTCGCGATCCCCAGGCCGCCCAGCACCCGGGCCAGCAGATCGCGGGTGGTGCCGTAGACCGCCTGAGTGGCCACGATCGTTTGCCCGGCGTGGACCGTCGACACGATCGCGGCGTGGATGGCGGCCATGCCGGTGGCGAAGGCCAGGCCGGCTTCGGCGCTCTCCAGCTCGGCGACCGCGGCGGCCAGGGCGGCGGTGGTGGGGTTGTCGATTCGGCTGTAGGCGTAGCCGGGTCTGGCGCCGGTCAGGACGTCACCCAGTTCGGAGGCGTCGTCGGTGGAGAAGGCCGCCGCCTGGTATATCGGGACTGCCGAGGGAGTCTGATGGACCTCGGGTGACCGGGTCGCGGCGAGGATGGCGCGGGTCGAGAAGCGGGCCATGTGCTGATGCTACCCGATGCCGTCGCCCGGCGGCTCGGCTTGACGCGGCCGTTGCGTCGCGGGCGCCGAGCCGCCCGGGCCGGGGCCTTGTCTGCCGTTGCCCCGCCGCACCGCCGAGCCTGCAGCCTCAACCGAGCGGCCGGCGGGCGTTTAGCATCTACCCATGGCGCCAAACGGACCCGACCACGAGCGCATCGGGATGCTCACCAAAGCCATGGACGACGTCTATGGTCAGGCCTCCCCCGCGACCGCCCCGACGAGCGCCGAGTCGACCGACGGCTCGGCCGTCGATGCCACCCAATTCCGGATCGTTCGGGCGCCCGGCCGGGTCAACCTCATCGGCGATCACACCGAGTACAACGACGGCTTCGTTCTGCCCGTGGCGATCGAGCTGGACACGTGGATCGGGTTCCGGCCGCGCCAGGACGGGTTCGTCAGGGTCGTGTCTCGGCACTCGCGCGATGTCGGATCGTTCCGGATCGACACCCTGGCACCCGCCCCCGGCCGCGGCAAGGGGGGAGTGGCGGCTCCGGCCGCCGCCGACGCAACCGCCGGCTCCGAAGCCACCTCAGCCAACGGCACCCGCTGGAGTGATTACGTCGCCGGCATGGCCTGGTCGCTCCGCGAAGCCGGGCTGCCGGCGCGCGGCTTCGATGGCGTGGTCCACACCACGATCCCCATCGGCTCAGGCCTATCGTCGTCATCGGCCCTGGAGATCGCGTCGGCAGTGGCTATGCTCAGCGACGGGCCCACGGTTTCCCTGCCGATGCTTGCCGCCCTTGCCCAGCGCGCCGAACGGGACTTCGTCGGCGTCGACTGCGGGATCATGGACCACATGACGATCGCCGCCGGCCGCGAAGACAGGGCCCTCCTGATCGATTGCCGCTCCCTCGATACCCGCTACGCCTCGCTGCCCTTCGGGATTTGCGTGGTGGTCTGCGACACGGGGTCCAGTCGGGAGGCGCATTCGTCGATCCCCGTTATAAGGCGCGCCGAGTGCGCCCGTGCCGTGGCCTTGCTGTCCGAGCGTATGCCCGGCCTCTGCTCCCTGCGAGACCTCGATGCCGGGTCCCTGCGCCGGCATCGCGCCCGCCTACCTGAGAACGTGGCGCGGCGAGCCGAGCACGTGGTTTCCGAGAACGCTCGGGTCGTGGCCGCGGCGGTGGCGCTGGACACCGGCAATCTGGACGAGCTCGGCCGTCTCTTCGCCGAGTCGCATACGTCGTTGCGCGATCTCTACGAAGTCAGCTCACCGGCGCTCGAGGCGATGGTCGAAGTGGCTCGAGCGGTCCCCGGCGTGGTCGCGTCTCGCATGACCGGCCCCGGGCTGGGTGGCTGCACGGTGAACCTGGTGCTGGCCGACGCCGTGCCGGCCCTCCAGGCCGCGGTCGGCCGCGAGTACGACAGCCGGACGGGATTGCAGGGCCGGGTCTATCCGGTCGCGGTCGCGGACAGAGCCGGCCCGGTCGCCCTCGGCTGATCGGTCGCCCAGGCCGGCGCGGCGGCCCTCGGCTGATCGAGGCGGCTCCGCCGGGCGCCGCGGCTCAGGTGGAAGGCCGGTTCACTCCCGCATAGCCCGCGAGGATCGAAGCCAGTCGCTCGTACTGGCCGTAGTAGTTGTAGGCCTGCGCGGAGATCCGCACCAGCAGGTCGAACTCCGTGGAGGCCGGCAGGTCGCCCGAGTCGACGAGCCACGGCGACGGCCAGGCAATCAACGGGACTTCAAACCGCCGGCCACGCATGGCGGCTTCGATCATGCCCATCCGGCGAGTGGCCTCGGACCGCGGCCACGGTCCGCCAGGGAGCCGCAGCGCTGCCATCGAGCCCGTCATCGAGTTCGGGGCCTGCACGGAGGTGTGCAACGCGTCGGCGAGCATGTCGCGAGCGGAGATCGCCAGCTGCCGGTTGATCGAGATCAGGGCCGGCCATCCGCCCGGGAGCATCTCGCCCAACCCGTCGATCGCGGCCGGAATCGTCAGCCAGGCGCTCGGGTCGAAGGTTCCTTGCCAGTCGAACTCGAGGCGGAACTTGGAACGGTCCACGCGCGTGTCGTTGGAGCCGCTCGAGATCGACAGAGGCTTGATCAGGGCCTGGCGGTCTCGCCGCACATACAGGAAGGCCGAGCCCTTCGGAGCGCATATCCACTTGTGGGCGGTTCCGACGTAGTAGGCCGGGGCGATCTCTCGCAGCCTGACCGGCACCATGCCGGGGCCGTGGGCGCCGTCGACGAGGACGTCGATGCCCTTCTCGGCGAGCGCCGGCACGAGCCGCTCGATCGGCAGGATCAGCGCCGTCGGGCTGGTGACATGTTCCACCATGACCAGCTTGGTGTTGGCCGTGACCGCCGCCATCACGGCGTCGAATGCTTCGTCCGGCGACTCGATCGGGAACGGTATCCGGGCCAGGACGACCCTGGCGGCCGACTGGGCGGCGACGAAGCGGACGGCGTTGAGGCACGAGTTGTAGGCGTGGTCGGTTGCCAGGATTTCGTCGCCCTTCTCGAAGCGGAGCGACCGCAAGACCGTGTTCACTCCGGCCGTGGCGTTGGGCATCAGGGCCAGGTCGTCGGCGTCGCAGCCCGTGAATCCACCGATCTCGGAGCGGGACCAGTCGAGCAGGTCCTCGAGGTCGCGGGCGAGGAATCGTACCGGGTGCTGTTCGAGCTTGTCGCGCCAGCCGCGCTGGACTTCGAGGATCGCCTTGAGACACGCCCCGAACGAACCGTGGTTGAGGAAGGTCACGGTTGGATCGAGCGCCCAATCGATGGCTGGGGAGGCAGATCGCCCGATTTGCGTCGGGCTGTCAATCGCCGTCGTGGTTGCTCCTTCTGAGGCGCCCCGGGCTCGGTCCGGCGGGTGAGAGGCGCGCGATTCCGGTTCCCCGGACTCGCACCGTAGGCATCGGTCGGCGCATTTCAACGCACGAGTTCGGCAGGGAACTCCTTTCCCATCGGGTGGCATCCGTTCGGGTATTGAAGTCGCCTCGGGATGCGCGTACGGTGTTGGAGTCTCATCCGCGCCAGGTTTCTGGAGGCAAGATGCAGGCAGCGCAGGCGGCCACAGGTTCGCGACTAATTCGCGATGATGGCGGGGTCCACCCGCCCAAGGCCGATCCGTGTCGCGGCGTCATCAACCTCGAGTGGAGACCGCGCGCCGGAAACATCAGCGGTGACACTCGCGCTGGCGTGTTGCCGCGGTAGGGGCAAGTGCCTCTGCCGCGACGCAACCGCCGGGGCCGGCGCCGGGTAGCGCCGGTCTTGTGCTGTCAGGGGCCTGCGGTGAGCTTAGCCGGCGACCGTAAGTCGATTGGCCTTCGCGATCGAACCCAGGAACTGCGCCGACGGCTTGGGTTCGCGTTCCTGCGTCGCTCGGTCGACGGCGATGAGCCCGAACTGCATGGCGTAGCCCTTGTCCCATTCGAAGTTGTCGAAGGCGCTCCAGTGAACGTAGCCGCGGAGCGGGATCCCGTCGGCGATGACGGCGTGGAGGGACTTCAGGGCGTCGGTGATGAACTCCACACGATCGGCGTCATCCGCCGCGGCGACGCCGTTCTCCGTGACCACTATCGGCTTGCCGGGCAGCACCTCAGCCACTCGCCGAACGGTCGCGGCCACGGCCTGAGGCCGGAATTCCCAGCCCATCTGCGTGAGGCGGACCGCCGGGTTCGTGGCGGGGGTGGGGTTGATCTTGCCGGGGTGGGCGGCCCGCGCCACCACCATGTCCTCGATCGGGGGAATGGCCAGCGCGACCCTCGACAGCGGGCCGAGCAGCCGTGGCATCTCCACCCGGGCACGGGTGTAGGTCTGGACGCCGACGAAGTCGTCCTCCCTGGAGGCCGCGACGTAGATGTCCTCCATCATCCGCCGGGAGTACTCCATCGCTGGTCGACCGCCGGCGTTCGACTCCCACTCCTGCATCGCGTGGGTCTGGCCCACCTGGGCGGCGGGCCGGAGTGCCTTGATCGCGGCGCGGGCCTTGCGATGGCCCTCGATCAGCCCGTGAGCGGCCCTCTTCCAGTTGGCGACGCCATGCGTTCCCGGTGGGAAGGGGATCGCGCCGAGGTACCCGCCGAAGGCGACGATGCCGGGCTCGTTGACCGTGCAGTACCAGTCGACGCTGTCGCCGAAGGCCTCGACGACCCGCCGGACATAGCGCTCGAACAGGGCGGGCACGTCATCCGACAGCCAGCCGCCCTTCGCCGCCACCCAGATCGGCAGCGAGAAATGGTTGAGCGTGACCATCGGGATCAGCTTGCTCTTGCGCACGGCTTCGACCATGCGCCGGTAGTGCTCGAGCTGGGCCTCGTCGAATACGCCCTCGCTGGGCTCGATGCGGGCCCATTCCACCGAGAAGCGGTAGGTGTTGAAGCCCAGTCCGGCGAGCAGGGCGATGTCGCGGCCGTAGCGGTTGTAGTGGTCGATGGCGGCGCCGCTCGGCTCCTTGCATTGCGTGCCCGGCTTCAACTCCCACTCCCACCAGTCGCTGTTGGAGTTGCCACCTTCGACCTGGTGGGCGGCGGTGGCGGTGCCCCAGAGAAAGCCGTCGGGAAAGGCAAGTTCTGTCATGCGTTGAGGATACCGGTCAGGCCGATTCCGCGATGGCGCGAAGCGCTCGCTCGAATGTCCGGAAGGCGCGGTCGTCGAAGAGGACGAAGACTGCGCGTTCGACCGAACGGGCGGTGGCCAGGGCGTCGCGGACGGACCGGAGCGCGACCGCCGCGGTCTGGTCGAGCGGGTAGCCGTAGATCCCGGCGCTGATGGCCGGGAAGGCGACCGATCGTGCGCCCGCGTCGTCGGCGAGCCTCAGCGAGGTCCGGTAGGCCGACGCGAGCAACTCCGCCTCGCCGGCCTCGCCGCCTCGCCAGATCGGGCCGACGGCATGGACGATCCAGCGGACGCCGTGGTCGGCGAGTCGGCCGGAGGCGGTGACGACGGCGCCCCCGGTTGGGCAGCCGCGATACCGAGCGCGGAGCTCTGCCATGACGTCGGGCCCGGCGGCCCGATGGATCGCGCCGTCGACGCCCCCGCCTCCGGCGAGCGCGCTGTTGGCGGCGTTGACTATCGCGTCGACGCGGACCGTCGTGATGTCGCCGGCGATCAGCTCAATCGCGGCCGAGCCGCCGCCCGCCGCCCCGACTTCGATTCGGTCGTTGCCGTCCACCGCTACAGGTTAGGGACGCGCGTCCCTATCGACAACGGCCCGGCGCCGCCCGTCCGACAATAGGGTCATGGAGGAGAAGGCCCGAGTCCAGCCCGCGACCCGCGCCGAATGGCGGGCCTGGCTGCAAGCCAACCATCGGGCTGCGAGCGGGGTCTGGTTGGTGGCGTGGAAGCGGCACACCGGCAAGCCCACCATCGGCTACGACGAATCGGTCGAGGAGGCGCTCTGCTTCGGCTGGGTCGACGGAGTGCTCAATCGCCTCGACGCCGACCGGTCGATGCACTACTTCGCGCCTCGGAAGCCCCGGAGCACATGGGCGCGATCGAATAGAGAGCGCGTCGCCCGGCTGGAGGCCGCCGGCCTGATGTCCGAGGCCGGTTTGGCGGCAGTCGCCGTCGCGCGCGCCAACGGCTCGTGGGAGTCGCTCGATGTCATCGAATCCCTGGTCGTGCCCGACGATCTGGCCGCGGCTCTCGCCGGGCTCCCGGGCGCGCGAGAGCATTTCGACGCGAGCTCGGTATCGGTTCGCAGGAGCGCCCTCGCCTGGGTCTATCAGGCCAAGCGTCCCGAGACCCGCGCCCGGCGAGTTGAGCAGGTCGCGTCCATAGCGGGGCGCGGCGAGCCGATCGCCAATCTGTGGCACCGCGACTGACGTTCCCAAGCGCCCGATCTGGCGCGCCATCCGGGGATTGCACTATTTCCGGTTGGGCGGTCCAGGGCCGTGCCACTGCGCCTATCCATCCACGCGACCCGTCCTCGATCCATCCAGGAGACCCATTTTCGGTCTCCCCGCGTGCCCTCCTGGACTAACTTGCCTCAGGTGAAAGTCAGGCGAGTTGTCGGCTTGATTCCGCCGCGATCGGGCTCGACCGGCGCCGAGTACACGCTCGGCGGGGCGCCGAAGGCTGGTTCTGGGGCCGATAGCCAGCGTCGATCGCGCCTAACTTTCATACGGGGCAAGTCTGTCTAGATAGGACGCCGGATCCGCTTCGGCGCCACTCGCAGCCCCGGCGCCACTCCCACCCTGCCCCAAAACAACCGCTACCCCTTGAGCGCCCGCATGCGGTTGTTCTTTGGGTTGTGCTCCACCTCGGCCAGGCCGAGGGCCTCCATGAGCGGCGGCACGTACATCCCGAACCTGCCGCGCAGCCCCTTCTTCAACCCGTACCAGCCACCGACCGGGTTGTCGGCCGAGCGTGCCCAGGCTTCGACAGTGCCTTCGGCTGCCGGCTTCTGCTCGTCGGCGCTGCCCAGCGCCATCCAGTCGCCGTGGGCCTCGAGCATCGCGTGGAGGTCGTCGAGGCATCGCAGCCGGTAGCGCAGGACCGTCGTGCCGACCGTGCAGACGAGGGCCGGTGGATCGGCCGCCTCGTCGCGGTACATCTGGTACTCGCCCGTTCCGCTGGGCGTCTTGAGCTGCCACGGCCTGTCGCGCGTGCCGAGTCTCTGGACGTCGACTGCAGCCATTTCGTCTCCTCGTCTCGATCGGGTGCGGTTCGATCTGTTCACCCGACGAGTCGACCGTACATGCCCGCGGGTCACGGTGCGACGCTTACCCTCGATCGATCACCTGGCGGGACGGCGCCGCTCGACTCCGGACGAATCTTCGGCGTTCGGCCGTCGGCTCTAGCGGTCCCGGCGAGGCGGTTCGGCTTCTGTCGATCCCATAGGCTCGGTAGTCGGCCCATCCCCGGCGTCGGCGGGATCCGGCGGCATGTGCCATTCGTCCTCTGGGCCGGGCTCACCCGGTCCCACCGTCAGGCTGTTCATCGGCGTCAGGATTCCACTATCCCCGAGCCCACCCGGCGAGAAGAACACGCCCACGTTCCGCTCGGCTACTCGTCTCTTCTCGTTGCCCATTCGGTTCGCCTCGATCCTGGTGAGTCGGTGGTCGGCGCGGTCTCGCCCGCCGCCTCTCTGCGCTTCGCCAGGGCCCCCTCAGAGATTCGATCCTGTCCTGACACTTGCTAGACGCACCCGAGGCACGATGCGTTCACTCTTTGTGCGATAGCGTGGCAGCCCGAAGCCCGGCCGGTCTATAGGTGGGCCTGCGGAGGGGCCGCGTCGAGTCCCGTCCGGCGCGAAACATCGCGCGTTCGTCATAGGGGAGATGGTCGGGGTGGTGGGACTCGAACCCACGATCTCGTGCTCCCAAAGCACGTGCCTTACCAGCTAGGCCACACCCCGACGACGCTAATCATACGGCACCGCCCATCCGTCTCAGATCCGGCCGCGTGAGGCCTGGGGCGGCGGCAGGACAGCCCAACTCGGCGGAAGCGAGATACCTGGCGTCGTTTGCGGCTAGCCTTACGCCGGAAGTCCGACCCAGAGTCGACTGCCATCCGTCCACAGGATTCCGGTCGGGCCTACTGCCCATTGCTCCTTCCAGTTGTAAGGCGGCCGATCGCCCTCTTGCGCAAGAGCCACCAGGCCTCCGTCGTCGGTCACCATCGAGATCGACGAGTTGCTCGACGGCGCGTCGGCGACACCGGGGTCCTGCGGGTCATACGCGAGGAGGCCGTGCTGACCGTCGGTCAGGAGATACGTACTCAGGCCGGAGGGCGCGGCCGGCGACTTCCAGGTGCGGCCGTCGTTCGAAATCCAGAATGTGTAGCCGGAGCTTGCGTCGCTGCGGTACTCCTCGAGCGCGACCAGCGTGCGGTCGTTCGCTCGACAGACCTGCATTTCGACTGCGTAGGCGGAGGTAGCGCCTGGGAGCTCAGCATTGTTCCACGTCGCGCCGTCTGGCGACCACCAGACTGCCGGCGATCTCATCGGGGGCGCGGGAGTCGGTGGTGCCGAAGGGTCGGTAACGTAGGCACCGCAGCTCCGTGCGCCCACTGTCTCCGTCGAGCCGACCAGCACGTAGCCGCCGGAGAACGCCGTGCCGGCATCGATGCGGGAGCTCGCCGGCGTGTCGAGCTTGACGAGCATCCAGTTCTGACCGTCGCGCGACGTCCAGACTGCCCTCCCGTCTGAGGCGGTTGCAACGAACCCGCTGGATCCGCCTGAGACGTTCTCGATTACAGTCTCTCCGAATGCCTTCTTGGTGTCGACCTTCTGCCAGGAGATGCCGTCGAGTGAGGTCCACAGCGCTTCAATCCAGGAGTCTCCGCAGGCGCCGGAGGCTCCGACGGCCAGCAGTCCGGACGGCCCTTCGTAGAGCCCAACCACTTGCAAGTCGTCGATAGATACCGGTTGCTGCATGACGGTTCCGTCGTGCCAGTGCACCCCGTCGCTCGAATAGGTCGTGGCTATGGTCGCCACGCTCGTGCTGAGCGTCGCGACGGTCCTCGATTCAGACGCCGTCAAGGTTTGCAGCGAGAAGCCCACGAACCCCCGACTCCAGCCCGCGACATAGAACTCTCTGTCGATGGTCTCAGCGCTTGTGCCAGGGTCTGGCGATGGCAGTGCGGCTACAGGCGTTGCCGGCAACTGCACCCAGTGGATGCTCTTCCACTCACCGGCGGGAGCCAGCGGCACGTTCGACAGGTCATAGGTCGCGGCGGAGGTAGTCGTGGGCGTGGCGGTCAGCGCGGCGCTCGGGGAGGCTCCCGGCGACACGTCGGGAGGAGCGCTCGAGCGGGCGCCCACGCAACCGGCTCCCGCAACCAACATGGCCGCTGCCACCGCGGCGAACCTGCGCCGACCTCGTGAGTTCGGGAACATCGACGCCATAGTTGGCCCCTCCTTCAGGTCAGTCTTGCGCGCCTAGGACGCCGCCTGCGGGCCGCATGTAATGGACTGGCACAGTTCAACGGCCGGCGTTCACGCCCGAGGGGCTTGCTGCAGGTCCATGATCGTCCGGGCGGAGGCGCCACGGGGCTGGGCAGGCGGTCGCTGAACCGGCAGCGCCGTGGTAGCGAATACCAACATAGGAGCGCGCGGCGCAGATGGCGCGTGGCGCAGAGGGTGAGGGTGGAACGTGGCGAGGGGCTGGCGGAAACGCGCGTGGCCGAGACGTCGCGTGGCGGAGCGCGCGATCGGCCGGCAACGATGACGCTCGAAGTCGCCGTCGTTGCCCTATATCGGATCTTCGGGTCGCTGCCGACGCTCAAGTGGCCGCTGGCCGGCGGGCTGCTCGCGATCTTCGTCGACCTGACGGACCTCTTCTGGTTCAACGTCCTGGATCTGGGCGGGGTCCCCGACTACCAGATGTTCGACAAGCTCGCGGACCAGGTCTACCTGGCAGTCTTCTTGATCGTCGCCCTGCGCTGGACCGGCCCGGAGCGGACGATCTCGATAGTTCTCTATGCGTTCCGGATCATCGGCTTCGTGGCCTTCGAGCTGAGCGGCAATCGCGCCGTGCTGCTCCTCTTCCCGAACGTCTTCGAGTTCTGGTTCCTGTTCATCGCGGCCTTCCACCACTTCCGACCGGCGATGACGTGGACCCGAATGCAACTCGCGATCGTCCTCGTCCCGTTGATCGGCGCCAAGGAGGTCCAGGAATGGGCGCTCCACTGGGCGCGCCTGTTCGACAACATCACCTTTCTGGAAGCGCTCGAGCAGATCCGCCGTTGGATCGTCGGGTTGGTCGGGCTTTCGTGACCGTCCTGGGCTAGACGCGACCCGCGACCGAGATCGCGAGGGTCTTTTCCATGTCTTCCAGCTTGGCAATCGATGCGTTCTTGAGGACCACGGAGACCACGAAAGTGGTCGCGCCCTTCTTGACGCTCAACCCCACGGTGCCGGCGCCGACATCGTTCACGTAGTAGGCCGCGTCGCCGACGCCCGAAGCCTGAGTCACTTCGAACACCCCGGCGGTGGATGACTGGTTGGGGAGGAACTCGAACGGGGCCGTGAGGTAGATCTCGACGGAGTCGCCGGCGAGGGCGTGGTCGTAGAGGTAGCAATAGGGTGCTCCCGGGGACGAGATCTTTCCCGGGTCGATGGGTTCACCGAGGACTGTCGAAGCCTCAGCGGCGGTGACCAGCGAGCACGGGTCGAGCCCGCTCGCCGCCGCAGCGTTGGCGTTGTCGGTGGCGCCCACCGCCGCCTGCGTTCCACCGGCCGGGAGGCCGCCGGTGGCGGCGGACCCGCTGCAAGCGGCGACGAGTCCCGCCACGAACGTGAGAGCAATAAGTGTTCTGCGCATGGTTGGATGCTCCTTCCGAGCTACATTCGACCGATGGCTGCCAGGGCGAGGGCCTTCTCGGAGGCCTGCAGCTGGGCGTCAGGGCTGCCGGGGATGACCACGTCGACCGCGAAGGTCTTTCCGCCTTTGCTGAAGGAGAGCTCCATGGTCGTGCCGCTGTTGTTGGGGAGGTAGTCCTTCTGGTAGTAGGCCGCGTCGCCCACGCCGGAGGCGGGGAGCCTGTCGAAGACACCGGCCACAGGCGCCCGCCCGGGCAGGAACTCGGCCGGGTCGGTGACGGAGATCTCGACGAACTTGAGCATGTCGGCGATGGCCGTGCCGCCGAAGGTGCAGACGTTCTCCTTCGGGTCGACCGAGGGCGCGCCGGGATTGGTGGAAACGCCCAGGGCGGTCGCGGCCTCGGCGGTGGTGAGCAGTGAGCACGCCACGGGCGTCATTGGAGCGCCGCCTGCCACGCTCGTGCCCGCAGCGACGGAAGCGGCTGGGGACCCGGTCGCCGCCGCCACAGTGGCCGCCGGCTGCGTTCCGCCGGTGGGCGCTCCGCCGGCGGGCGCTCCGCCGGTTGCCGCCGAGCTGCCGCAAGCCGCGACGAGCCCCGCAACGATGGCGAGCCCGATCAATGTTCTGCGCATATCTGGACGCTCCGAGGAGCCGCGCGACCGCGTCGTGGTTACCGCCATCTGCGGGGACTGCGGCATTGCTCGGGCTCGACTGAGAGGGTAGGTCCGGGTAGGCTCGCGGCGGCGGTCGTCGCGCCGCGTGACCTGAGAATGTTGCGTGGCGGAACGGAAGGCCCCGGCCCGCACGGCCGCCGCAGGTCCGCGGCGGCTAGAACTCCGTGATCCGCGTGGCGCGGTCCAGGTATTTGGAGCGGAACTCGGCGTTGAGCCGCAGGACCTCGGCCTCGGGACCGACGAAGGAACAGCGCAGGCAGTAGTACTCGCCCGCGTCGGTGTCGTAGAGCATGTCCATGTCGATTTCCCGCATCAGGCAGCGCGGGCAGCGGAAGTTCAGCTTGCCTTTTCGACCTTGAGCCATGTGCGCAACTCTCCAGTGCCCGTCACGGTCTTCTTGATGCCCAGGGTGTACATCGGCGAGAAGGCAATCCCTTCGCGCACGTAGCCGGTGGTGCCGGCCGGGTCTGCCGCGTCCGAACGCATCGACAGCCTGGTATCGACCTGGGGCACGACGGCCTCGACCGACCGGACGCCATCGACGGCAGCCTCGCGGCTCTTGTAGGCGTAGTCGATCGATTCGGTCCCGGAGGCCCCCGCGGCGGTGAGCTTGACGCCGGTGAGGTCCTCGGGATATTCGGTCGTGCCGTAGCAGGCGGTGACGTACTCGTCGATGGTGACTTGCGCGCTCGGGTCGGTCGAACTCACGATCTTGCGGACGATCTCGATCTCGCCGGTGCCCTCGGCTAGGCGGAAGATCGACTGCACCTTGACGGTGAACTTTGCGAATTCGATGTCGACCGGATCGAGGGTCACGATGCGGGTGTCGCCATCCTCGGAGAACGAAGCCTGGGTTCGACAGGCGCACAGGTCGACTTCCTCGCCGGCGTGGCCGAACCTGGCGCTCTTCACCGCACCCTCGCCGGCATAGTGGGTGAAGTAGCCGGCCCGGAACATCGACTGGACCAGGAAGGGGTACGAGGCGTCCTGGATGTGGGCCGTGCCGACACCGCAGGGGCGGATGAGCTTGGCCGCGTACGGCCGCAGGTCGATCATGGCGCCGCCCTGGTTCATGTCCAGGCAGAACCTCATCCACGGATCAGCGAACCAGAACTGCTGGCGCCTGGAACCGTAGAGGATGTCCTTCCAGAGCGTCATCTCGGGGCGGGTGTACGGGCGGTCCCGGCGGTACGCGTCGGCGAACTCGCTCATCGTGAGGTCGACGGCCTTGCCCTCCGACTTGAGCTGCCCGTAGTAGGCCATGCCGTCTTCGTAGCTCTTGAGCAGGAAGTCGTAGTCCGCTTCCCAGCGACCGGTCTTGCTCATCCAGCCGGGGCCGACGAACATCATGTTGTAGGCGTAGCCGCGGTTGTATCTGGTCATCGCCCGGTACTGATCGACGATGTTCATGAAGTAGGGGATCTCGCGGTCTTCGTACACCATGCCGCGCAGGATGTTCTGCGGGTGAGTGCCGTAGTAGGACCCGGGCCCGTCGAAGACTGCCATCAGGTCCCGCGAGAGGTGGGGGATGGCGACGATTCCGATGTCGTCGGCCTCGTCCGAGGCCGGGCAATGGATGTTGCGCTTTGACGGGATCCAAGGGTTCCACGGGCCGCCGTCGAGGAGCGTATACCAGGAGTTGTTGGCGTTGTGGTAGGCCTTGGGCCCCTCTTCCCAGCACGTGGCCACCGCGGCCTTGACCATCGGGTAGCGCTCTCTGATGTAGTTCACCAGCTCGGCGTCCATGTAGTAAGAGCCGGTAGACGTCGGCAGAAAGCCGAACACTTCCTTGAACTTGCCGAAGACCTCGTCGACGATCCGGCGCTTGTCTTCCATCGAGAAGAGCCAGATCGCAAGCTCCTTGGAGTGGAACTTCTCCCTGAACTGGGCGCACTGGAGGCCGAGGAACGTGGACCCGATCTCATCGCCGTACTTGTCGTGGTCGGCCTTGGCGATCGCCACCGCTTCCTCGTTGAAGAGGCTGGCGTAGGTCATCTGGATCGTCGTCCGGATGCCGTTGTCGTGGGCGACCCGCTGCTGGGTCCGGAAGATGTCGAGCGATTCCGCGATGACCTCGCTCCGACCGATGTCTTCTGCCTTGCCCTCTTCCGCACCCTTCTGGAGATACTCCGGCACCATCTCGGGCCGGTGGATGACGGTCAGGTAGAAGTTGGTCATTACGGGTCCTTTGCGAGTGCGTTGCTGCGCTCGGGTAGTCACGCAGCGGTGATCATAGTTCGCTGAGGTCGCCCGACGGAGATCGACTCGCTGTGCCGTCCGGGACGGCTTGCGTTCCGCTTACGTGGGCCCGGCGGGCTGGCCGGCCCGGAGCACGCGCCCCCAGCCGGCGGGAACCGCGGCGTGAAGTTGCCCGCCGGCGGCACGGACGGTGCCACCGTTCAGCATGTCGTGCCACTCCCCGTCGCGTGGCGCAGGCACGGCCAGATCCACTTCCCGCTCCGAAGCGTTGAGCAGGACGATGACCGCCTCGCCGTCCAACTCCCTGACAAACGCGAACTGCTCGGATGCGACGTGGAGTTGCCTGTACGACCCGCGCCGCAACGCCACCGACCCAGCGCTAACCGTGGCCAGCTTCCCGATCGCGCCGGCCAGGGCCGGTTCGGGGCCGAGGCTCGGCCCGGCGGCGAGATCGATGGCCGGTCGAACCGGGCTGTCGTCGCCATGCGCTCGCTTGCCGAGCAGCCCCCATTCGGAGCCGTAGTAGATCGACGGCACGCCGGGCATGGTGAACAGCAGTAGGTAGAGCGGGTAGAGGAGCCGGGTCCCGCCGAGCCTGCTGGCCACGCGGTCCTGGTCGTGGTTGTCGACGAAGTTGTAGAGCGGCAGGCCTGCGTACATCCCGCCCGGCCCGAACTGGCGGTTGAGGGTATGCGCGATCTCGAAGTAGTTGCGGTCGACCAGGCTCGAATACAGGCCCTTGTAGGCTTCGTAGTTGGTGACGGAGTCGAGCGTCTGAGGATTGGCCCAGCGCCGGTAGTCGCCGTGGACGACCTCGCCGACCAGCCAGAAGTCGGGCCGCAGGTCGCGGCACAGGGCGGCCAGGGCCCGCTGGAAATCGAGGTCCACCACGTCGGCGGCGTCGAGCCGGAGACCGTCGATGTCGAAGTCGCGAATCCAGCTCTCGACGGCGCCGAACAGGTGCTCGCGCACCGCGGGGTTGGCTAGGTTCAGCTTCACCAGGTCGTAGTGGCCGTGCCAGCCCTCGTACGCGAACGGGTCGCCGTACGGGCTGCGGCCGTCGAACCGAAGCCCGGCGAACCAGTCGCGGTAGGCCGATCCTTCGCCGTTCGCCAGCACGTCGCGGAAGGCCCAGAAGTCGCGGCCGACGTGGTTGAAGACGCCGTCCAGAACGACCCGAACCCCGGCTTCGTGGGCGGCGACGACGAATCTCCTGAGCGTCTCGTCGGTGCCAAGCCGGCGGTCCAGGTGCCAGTAGTCGGCCGTGTCGTAGCCGTGCGCGGTCGACTCGAAGAGCGGCCCCAGGTACAGCGCGTTGCAGCCGAGCCGGCGGATGTGGCCCAGCCAGCCGGTCAGGGTTGCCAGCCGCTCCACAGGGGCCGCGCCGAAGTCGTTTCGGGCCGGCGCCCCCAGCAGACCCAGCGGGTAGACGTGGTAGAAGACCGAGTCGAAGGCCCAGTCGGCCGACTCTGCCCGCGGATGGATCACGACAGGATGCCGTGCATGAACTGGTGGACCGCGGCATTGACGAGCCGGTCGTCGAGATCCGCGTAGCCGTTCAGCCACAGGCCGATGTACGTGTTGATCATCCCCAGAAAGGTCGCCGCGTATGCCCTGTGGCGGCCGCGCATGTTGCCGTGGTCGTTGGCGGCGGCCTCGAACAGCCTTTCGAGGGCCGCATGTTGTCCGAGGTTTCGAGCCAGGACGGCGTCGTGCTCGTCGCTCCGCGGCGGCGCGAACCAGAAGCCCAGCTGCATCCGATAGAAGGCGGCTTCTCTCTGGGCGAACCCGAAGTAGCTTCGAACCACGGCCTCCAGGGTGGCAGCGAGATCGCCGCGGTAATCCGCGGCGGCGGTCAGCGCGTCCCGCAGGTCCGCCGAACGCTCCTCGATCAGCGCGTCGAGCAGCCCGCGCTTACTGCCGAAGTAGTGGTAGAGCGTGGGCTTGGTAACCCCCGCCGACTCCACTATCTCCTGCACTCCGACGGCGTCGTACCCGCGCTCGCTCCAAAGCTCGAGCGCCCGCGCCAGCAGGGTCGACCGGTTGTCCACGCCGGTAGTATACCGAGCGGTATAGTATCGCGCAAGCCCCGCCATCCGGCCGCCCGAGTCGCCCGCGGCCGCTCGCCTCGGCCGTCCGGCCGCCCGCGGCCGCTCGCCTCGGCCGTCCGGCCGCTCGAGCCGCCCGAGGCCGCCCGCCGCGGCCGTCGGCCCGCCCGAGGCCGCCCGCCGCGGCAGAGCCCATGCCCGGGCGTTGACGCACCTTCCTTTTCATCTGGTGCAAGTACCCGGTGAGCCGATCCCGATGACCGGCCCGGCTTGCATGTGGCGCACACATCCGACGACTGATACCGGTCGGATGCCCTCTCCCCGATCGCGGCTGGGCTTCAGACCCAAGAACCCCACCAAGCGACCTGCATGGAGCCCGTCATGGTCGAGTATGTGCAGCAAGCGCACAGAGTCGACCTCCGGCCGTCAGGCCGATGCCGAGTTGGTCTGGTATGTGCGTCTGATGCAGATGGGGCAGCAGTGGGGATTGGCCGGGTCCGGGTCCGGGGGCGGCGGAGGCGCGAGTCTTCGGGCGAAGCACTGCCCTCCGGCTAGAACCCGAGCGCGACCAGGATGCGGTGCATGCGCCGCGCCGCCTTGCCCCGATGCGAGATGCGGTTCTTCGCTTCGGCGGTCCATTCACCCAGCGTTCGGCCGCCCGGCCGTTCGGTCGCCGGCTCGAAGATCGGGTCGTAGCCGAAACCGGCGTTGCCCTTCGGGGCCGGCGCGATCCGCCCCTCCAGCGTGCCGTGCGCCAGCCGGACCGCGAATCCGCCGCGCGGCCCCCGCGCCTCCGGCAGCGCCAGGGCCAGCACGCAGCGGTAGCGGGCACCGCGCCGAACCGCTTCCAGCCCGCGCAGCGCACCGAGCAGCTTCACGTTGTTGTCCTCGTCCGTGGCGGTTTCGCCGGCGTAGCGCTTGGTCCTGACGCCGGGTCCGCCACCCAGCGCGTCCACCTCGATGCCCGAGTCGTCAGCAAGCGTCGGGAGGCCCGACAGAGCGGCGTAGAAACGGGCCTTCTTCGCCGCGTTGGCCTCGAATGTCTCGCCGTCCTCGACGGCCTCGTCTGGGATCCCGAGATCGTCGAGGTCGATCAGCGCGGCTCGCAGACCCAGCAGTTCGCGCAGTTCGCGCAGCTTGTGGGTGGATCGAGTGGCGACGAGAAGGCGCGTTCGATCGGGCGACCGATCGGGCGCCGAGCCCAGGGTCCGCCCTCCCACCGGTGCTGCTACCCCTAGCGCTTCACCGAGGCGAGCGCCTCGGCCTGGGCCGCGAAGAGGCGCTCGAGCCCACCGGCCGCAAGGTCGAGCATACGGTCGACATCCGCCCGCTCATATGGCTTGCCTTCGGCCGTGCCCTGCAACTCGACGTAGCGGCCCGCGTCGGTGGCCACGACGTTGAAATCGACCTCGGCCTTGGAGTCCTCGGAGTAGTCGAGGTCGAGGCAGGTCACGCCGTTCACGATGCCGACGCTCACGGCCGCGACTCGACCGATCAGGCAGCGCTCCATGCCGAATGTCCGCATGGCGACGGCCAGAGCAACCCAGCCGCCGGTGATGGACGCGGTGCGAGTGCCGCCGTCGGCGTTGAGGACGTCGCAGTCGACCGTGATCGTCCGCTCGCCGAGCTTTGCCATATCCACGACCCCACGCAGCGACCGCCCGACGAGGCGCTGGATCTCGTAGGTTCGGCCGCCGACCTTGCCCTTGGCGGCCTCGCGGACGCTCCGCTCGCTGGTGGCCCGCGGCAGCATGCTGTACTCCGCGGTGACCCAGCCCGTGCCCTTGCCGCGAAGATGCGGCGGGGTCTTGTCCTCGATCGTGGCCGCGCACAGGACCTCGGTGCCGCCTACCTTGATCAGGCACGATCCTTCAGCCCATTTCTGGACACCGAGCGTGAGTGTGATCGGCCTCAGGTCGCCGGGGAGGCGGCCGTCGGCCCGCTGGGTCGACTGAGCCCCGATTGTCATCGTTGTGCCTCCTCCGTCGCCGGCCGATGGGCCGCCGTCCGGCGATCCTCGGCCTCGGCCTTCGCTTCAGCCTTTGCAGCATCCCACAACTGGTCGAGTTCGGCGAAACTCAGATCCTTGAGCTGGACGTCGCGTTCGCGGGCCATTCGCTCAACACGCCGGAAGCGGCCGCGAAATTTCTCGGCCGCGGCGCGCAGGGCCCCCTCGGCCTCGACGCCGTGGTGCCGGGCCAGGTTGGTAACGACCAGCAGCAAGTCGCCGAGCTCCTCGCGCTTCTCCTCCTCGGTCGCGGCCGCGGCCAGCTCCGCGAGTTCCTCCTGCACCTTGTCCAGGACACCGACTATCTCGGGCCAGTCGTAGCCGAGGTGGGCGGCCCGATCCTGCATCTCCTGTGTGGCGGCGAGAGCCGGCATCGAGGCGGAGATGCCGTCGAGGGCGCTGCGAACTTCGGCGTCGGGGCCGTCAGCCGCGGCCCGGTCCTCGCGCTCCGCCCGCTTGATCTGCTCCCACTGCCGGTTTACGTCGGAGGCCGTCTCGACGTGGGCGTCGCCGAAGACGTGCGGATGGCGGCGGACGATCTTGGCGCTGATCCTCTCCTCGACGTCGGTCATGTCGAAGACTCCGGCCTCGGCGGCGAGCTGGGCGTGGAGGACGATCTGCAGGTAAAGGTCGCCGAGCTCACCGGCCAGGTCCTCTGTCGCTCCGGCGTCGAGCGCGTCGTAGACCTCGTAGGCCTCCTCGAGCAGGTGCTTCTTGAGCGACGCGTGGGTCTGCTCGCGATCCCACGGGCAGCCGTCGGGCTGACGGAGTCGGTTGGCGATCCATGGCAGGGCCCATGGGCTTGCCATGGCCAGCTCCGGAGCGAGAGGCGGGAGGTAGATCGGCGCGCTCAGGGCAGCCTCGTCCAGCTGGCCGACGGTAGTGGCCAGAGCCACGCCGATCAGCCCCACCGAGTGGTTCGGGGGGTAGAGGCGCCGCAGCACGGCCAGGGCGCCGGCATCCGACGCCGCATGCCGTCCCGGCAGCGTCCCAACCGAATCGTCGGCCGCGTCGCCCGCCCGGAGCAGGACCAGCGGCACGAGCAGAAGCGGTCGCGACGGCTCGATGGGCGTGCTCGCCAACCGCTCCGGTGGCGCGATCTGGAGGCCGGCCGCCAGGTTCAATCCCCAGCGGATCCGAGCCTCGGCGACATATGCGTCGAGCACCAGTCTTGGGCTAGGTAGCGGCTGCGGATGCCGACGGGTTCATCGCGTCCAGCGCCGCCTGGTCCTGCCAGACGAGTGCGTTGGACTGGAGCTCAGTAAGCCAGCGCGTGAAGACGACCCTCAGGAGCTTGGCTTGCTGAACCGGATCCGCGACCCTGGTCTGCGTTTCCAGTACCTTGTAGACGACGTAGAAGCCGCTGCCGGAAAGCATGTTGCTGACGCTGCCCACCGGCGTCGCAGCCACGGCCCGCTCCTGGTCGGGGGTGAGCTGGTAGGGGGAGACCCACCCCATGTCGCCGCCCACCGACGCGTCGGCCGATTCCGAGGCCACACGGGCCTCAGTGGAGAAGTCGGTTCCGTTGTTGATGGCGAACTGAGCGTCGGCGATTCGCTGGTCCGGAGCCGGACGCAGACCCTGGAACTCGACGACGACGTAACCCGCCGCTGTCTCGAGGATCGGGTCCATGATGGTGCCGTCGGCTATTCCGCCGGCGAATACCGCCGTCGCAACCGCCGGCAACGAGAGGCCTGTCTGTTGCGTGGAGGTGGTCGCCTGGAACAGGTCGGCCGGGATCCAGGGCACGTCGCCCCCACCGGCGGCAAAGTACGGTTCGTCGTTGTTCGTTGTGTCCTCGGCCAACGTCGCGAATTGCGAGGGGTCCTTGCGGAGGGCGGCCACCGCGGCGTCGGCGCGGCTCTTGGCGTCCGCCCAGGCCGGGTCGGACGTAGCGACTCCGGACGCTCCGGACATGCTGTGGCTGGGGGCGAAGATCATCATCTTCAGCTTGACTTCGTCGCCGTTGCCCGGCTGACCGTAGCCGGAGAAGATCGCGATCTCCTGGAGGTGGTGCTGGAGCGTCGCGCCGGACACGTACTTGGCGTTGATCGAGTCCTTGATCGCCTGTTGCGTCGCCTCGGCCCGGGCGTAGGCACGGTATAGGTCTGACCCGGCCGCATTGGCGATCGTATCCTGCCAGGCCGAGTCCACGTTCTTGGGCGTGATGCTCGTCACCGTCGCGAATCGATACGCCCCGTCCGTGCCCTTGAAGACGGCCGTTATGTCATTCGGATTCTTCAGGGCGAAGATGGCGTCGGCGAGGTCCGGATCGACGACGAGGTCGTCCTTGTTGGTCAGACCGATGTCGCCGTTGGCGCCGCTGGTGCTCGAGTTGTCGGGCTTGGATTCCGTCGCCACGTCGTCCCACTTCTTGCCGCCCTGGATCTCGGCCAGATAACCGTTCGCTTTGGTCAGGGCGGTGATCGAATCGGAGAGTGTCCTCGAGCTGGCCGGAGCCGTGGCTTGCGTCGTGACGCTGATGATCTTCACGTGCCGCATCTCGGCGGTCGTGGCGTCGGTCTGGATCTGGGCATTGACCGCGGCATCGCTGATCGAGACTGAGTTACTTGCGGCGTACTGGCGAAGCTCCGCCTCGTTGACCAGCTGTGTCTCCGCATCGCTGTAGATCTTGGATGGATCTTCCTTCGCCTGGATGGCGGTGACGAGGGTGTTGTAGTCGTCGGTCCCGATCTGACCGCGGTTTCGCTGCGTTGTGTAGTCGGCGATCTGCCGCTCGTAGATCGCCAGGTTGAGAGCCGCCCGGTCTCTCACGGCGTCCTTGGAGATGACCTCACCGTTTACGGCCGCAATCGGCGCGGCGTGGCTCGAGATGTAGCCGGCGATGAATACCCCGCCCATAAGCGAAATCGCGCATGCGATCGCCAGCGTGAAGGTCAGGGTGATGTAGATCGCCCGGCGGGTATCGGAGCGGCGGACTCGGCGGCGTGTGGGCCTGGGGGCCGATCTGGCGCGGAAGGTCATCTGGGCGTCCTGGTGCGAGCGTGGTCCGGCGAGGTACGCCGGGTAACGGAGCCGTATGCTACCGCATTCCGCTTCCTGAAACGGCGGTCAGGGGCGTTGAGGCGGCGCGGATTGGGCGGGCGAGTGGTCAAACCTCGGGCATCCGCCGCCCCCCAACCCGACGCGAACGGCCGATCAGCCGATTGACGACAGACATATATGCCTCCGCCTGGCGTGTCCAACTCAACTCGCCAACGCGTTGCCGCGTCCGCTCGATGCGTTCGTGCCGGCCCGGGGCGTCGTCCACGAGGCCGAGAAGGGCCGTGGCGAGGGACTCGGGATCTCCCGGCTCGTAGAAGGAGAGTGTGCCCGGATCGAAGTAGCCCTCGACCGTGGGCAGGCGCGAGGCCACGACCGGCTTTTCCATGGCCGCGCATTCGAGCAGCTTTGTCGACATGCTCATGCCGGTGAATGGATCGAGCTTGGTCGGAGCGATACCGATATCGGCCGCTGCCACGACGCGCGGCACTTCCTCGATGGGGATTCGGCCGGGGAAGCTGACCCGATCCTCGATACCGAGCTCGGTTGCGAGCGCCTCGAGAGCAGGCAGAGTGTCGCCGCGGCCGTAGAAAGTCGCCTTCACCGGCAGACTGGGGCGGCGGCGGGCCATCTCGGCCACTGCTCGCAGGACGACGTCGAGTTCGTAAATCGGCGTGAGCGCCCCGGTGTAGACGATCTGGAGCATCCCGTCGGCCATGAACTCGCGGTGCGGATAGCCGCTTGGATCGAAGAGCCCCAGATCCGGGCTGTCCAGGATGACGGTGACCTTGTCGGCTCGGACGCCCAGCCGCCGCAGCCGCTCGCCCAGCGGTTCGTTGACCGTCAGGACGGCATCGGCGAAGACGCACGATAGCTTCTCCTGGAGTCGCAACAGCCGGAAGCTGATCGGGTTGGCCGCCCTGGGGAACCGGCTGCGGAAGAACTCCGGCATCGCCTCGTGAAGGTCCAGCAGCACCGGTACGCCGACAAGCTTCATGGGCAGCGTCGCAAAGACCAGGTAGTCCGGCAGCGAGTGGACCTCGACTAGGGCATACCTGCGGTGGCGATGGGCGCGGGTCGCGGCCCACAGCGCTCGCACGAGGAAGGCGCCGTACTCGGCCAGATAGACGAGCAGACCCGCGCCCTGATGGCGACCGACCGGCAAGCGATGGAGCGTCACTCCGGCGACGACCCCGGTCGGCTCTTCATCGGGCCGGCGCAGGGCGAAGGCGTCGACTTCCCAACCGGCGGCCACGAGAGTCTCGGCCTCGCGCCTCACTCGGGCGTCCTCCTCGTAGTAGGCGTGGACGATCATGCAGATCGGGCGGCGCGGCGCGGCGCGGGTCACGCGTTGGCCTCCGGCGCAACGAGCGTAAGGGCTGCGGCGATCCGCTCGGCGGCGCCCGAGCCGGCAAGGTCGAGCTTGGCCGCGCGCTCGACGGCCCGATCGACCGATCGAGATAGGGGAGCGCGACTCGCGATCTCACCCAGAGCGAGCCGGCGATCGAGACCTACGAGCACGGCCGAGCTTGCCGGCCCGCCGACGGTCTCGACCCATTCGGTGGATGAGCGCAGCACCAGACACGGCACGCCGAGCCAGGCCGACTCGCGCTGGATGCCGCCCGAGTCGGTCAGCACCGCGGCGGAGTGGAGTTGCAGCGCCAGCGAGGCGCGATAGCTCTGCGGTTCGACGACGATCACGCCGCCGGGGATGGCGATCCGAGCCGCTTCCAGCGCCGCGCGCGTCCCGGGATGGAGGGCCAGCACCACCGGCCGTCCCGGCTCGACGACGGCGCCGAGCAGAGCCGTCCACTCCGCCATCGCCGCCGGCTCGCGGTTCTCGGCCCGGTGGACCGTGGCGAATAGGTAGCAGCCGGGCGCCAGGGAGACGCCGAGTCTTGCGCCGATCGGCGCCAGGACCGCCGGATCGCGCACCTCGCGTGAGACTCGAGCGGCCAGGTCGAGCATCAGGTCGCCGACATCGCGAACACCGGACGTGATCCCTTCGGCGGCGAGGTTCGCGACCGCGGCAGCGGTTGGGGCGAAAAGCCAGTGCGACAGGTGGTCGGATACGACGCGGTTCAGCTCCTCTGGCATGCGCCGGTCGAAGCTGCGCAGCCCGGCCTCGACGTGCGCCACCGGAATGGCGAGCCTGGCGGCAGCCAGCGCCCCTGCCAGCGTCGAGTTCGTGTCGCCGTAAACCAGGACCGCGTCCGGCGCGGCGTCACGGAGCAGGGGTTCCAGGGCGATCAGCATCCGACCGGTCTGATCGCCGTTGCCGCCGCCGCCGATCCCCAGGGAGTGGTCGGGCCGGGCCAGACCGAGCTCGCCGAAGAAGGCGCCGGCCATGGCCTCGTCGTAGTGCTGGCCGGTGTCGACAAACAGCTCGCTGTGGAGCCGCCGCAGAACGGGCTGCAGTGCCGCGGCCTTGATCAGCTGCGGTCGCGTGCCGACGACGCTGACTATCCGCACGTTGGCCGCTCTCTAGCGGGCTACCGGGCCGCTGGCCGGCCGGCGCCTCGTTTGGGCCTGAACGCCGATGCCGGCGTACCGAACGTCCGCCGGCAGTTCGATCTCGCGCAGGCTGTTGCGGCCGTCGAGGATCACCTCGAGCTTGGGGAAGAGCGAGAAGTCGAGCTCGTTCCACAGCTTGTCGGCGGTCTGGGTCACGATCGCCCGGAACGGCGCCGGTTCGCCCCAGTGATACGGGGTGGCGCAGCAGCGGTCGATGTCCTCGTCGGCCAGCAGCGGGTCGTAGGCCGACACGTCGGCGCCGTGGAACGACAGCCGCTCTATCAGCGGCAGGGCCCGCGAATACGCCAGCTCCTTGACCCCATCGCGATAGGTCACTCCCAGGACCAGGATCGGCGTCTCGTCCAGGCCGCCCAGCAGACTCTCGAGTGTCTTGATGGCGATCCCCACCTGGGCGTCGTTGGTCCGGCGCGAAACGGCCACGACCTCCAGGTCGGGGGCGCGGCTCAGAAGCAGGTGAGGGTAGACCGGGATGCAATGCCCGCCGACGCCGATGCCGGGCTGATGGATGTGCGAGTACGGCTGGCTGTTGGCGCCGTCTATGACTTCCTGGATGTCCACGCCCACGCGGTCGGCATAGCGGGCGAAGTCGTTGGCGAGAGCGATGTTGACGTCGCGATAGGTCGTGTCGGCGATCTTGCTGAACTCCGCCGCCTCCGCGCAGCTCATGGCCACGATCTCGGCGTCCAGCACCGAATCGTAGAATTCGGCCGCTCGACGCCCCGACTCCGGCCCGATGCCCCCGACGAGCTTCGGATAGGTCGACAGGTTGGCGAACACGGCGCCCGAATAGAGGCGCTCCGGCGAGAAGGCGACGAAGAAGTCCCCGTCCGCCTTGAGGCCGCTCGCCGCCTCGAGCCGGGGCGCGAACCGGCCGCGGGTGTCGCCGACCGGAAGCGTAGTTTCGAAGATGATCGTGAGGCCGGGGTGGATGCCGCCGGAGATCGAGTCGACCGCGGAGTCCATGTAGCGGTAGTCCGGATTCTGGGCATCGTCGAGCATCACCGGCACGATCAGTACCGCGACATCGGTCTCGCGGACCGCGGCGGCGGCGTCGGTGGTGGCATGCAGGCGGCCCGCGGCGTGGACCTCCGCCACTCCATCGGCCAGGCCGGGCTCCTCCGCGACGTGGGAGAGGCCTTCGTTGATGGCGGCCACGACGTCGGGATTGACGTCGACGGCCGTCACGTTCCAGCCGTGGCGGGCGAACTGCACGGCCAGCGGCAGGCCCATCTTGCCCGCGCCCACGACGACGGCCCGACCGACCGTCCCGGGCTCGCCGGTCCAACCGGCGACGCTTCGAGGGGCGCGGTGCCGGCAGGGGTTCGCGGGCGGATTGATCGAACCGCCGAGGAGGCTGACGACACGCGATGGACGATTGACGATGGTCATATGGCAGCGAGCCTCGAAGGAAGGTCGGAGAGGTCGATCGGGCGGCGCTCTGAGGCGGCGGTAAGGAACGCGATGGCGATGGCGACTGCCCACAGGCCGTCTTCACCATCCACGTACGGCCGCTCACCGGTCCGCAGCACGCGGACGAACTCGTCGAGCTCGGCGCGCAACGGCTCAATGTTATCGACCGGGATCTCGGCGACATCGCCGGTGAATGTAGTGGCGTAGCCGCCGATCAGCTGCGGCCGGTCCACGTTCGAGCGAGTGAAGGTCAACCTCTGGGTCAGGTAGTCGAGCTCGAACATCCCTTCTTCGCCGAGGGCCACGAGGCTGCGGCGTTTTGCCGGAGTCAGCCAGTCGACATCGAGAAATCCGATGGCCCCCGAAGGGAAGTGCATCAGGCCGAAGGTCAGGTCCTCATGGCTGGCGTGGAGCCGCTGGGCCGTCTCGGCGTACACGCGAACGGGCCGCTCGTCGGCAATCCAGGAGAGCATGTCTATGTCGTGGGTGCCGAGGTCCACGGTTACGCCTACGTCCCGGATGCGCGCCGGGAAGGGGCCGGCGCGGCGGCTGGTGACCGCGTAGATCGTTGACAGCCAGCCGGCGCGAAGCAGCCGCCCCATCTCCAGCACGGCCGGGTTGTACCGCTCCACGTGTCCAACCTGGACACGGACGTTGCGCTTGCGGGCCGCGGTCACGATGGTCAGTCCGTCTTCGACCGTGGCAGCGAGCGGCTTCTCGACCAGCACATTCAGGCCGCGGTCGATGGCTGCCAGCGCGAGGGCCAGATGGGCGGTCGTTGGCGCCGCCACGACGATGCCGTCGAGATCGGCCTCGGCGATCATTGCCAGCGGATCGGCGTAGCCCTTCGCGCCGGTTCCGGCGACGGCGGCTTCCAGGGCGAGCGCGTCCGGGTCCGCGACCGCGGCCAGTGTCGCCTCCGGGTGGTTGGAGATGACGCGGAGGTGGTTCCGGCCCATCGAGCCCAGCCCGGCCAGGCCGAGCCGCAAGGGCGCGGTCATGAGAGTTTGCCGGTGGACGCGGTATTCGCGAGGATCGACGTTCGCAGAGCCTCGATGACCTGGGATTGCTCGGCCTCGGTCAGGCCCGGATACATCGGCAGCGACATGCTGCTGGCCGCGGCGGCGTCGGTGTTCGGCAGGTCGGCCTCGAGGCCGAGTTCGAGGACGTACGCCTGGCGATGGCAAGGGATGGGGTAGTAGATCCCGCAGATCACGCCGGCGGTCTTCATGTCGGCCACGATCTGGTCGCGGGTCGGCCCGACGCCGAGGGTGTACTGGTGGAAGACGTGCGTTCGGCCCTCAGGCCAGGTCGGCAGTATGACCGGCAGGTCGGCGAATGCTTCGTCGTATCGCCGGGCGATCTCCTGGCGGCGGGCCGTGTTCCGCTCCAGCTTGTCGAGCTGGACGAGACCGATGGCCGCGGCGATGTCGGTCATGCGGAAGTTGTAGCCGAGGATCTCGTGGTGGTAGCGCTCCCGCATTCCCTGGTTGCGATAGAGCCGGATCCAGTCGGCCAGCCGGTCGTCGACCGTGGTCACGAAGCCGCCTTCGCCGGTGGTCATGTTCTTGGTTCCGTACAGGCTGAAGGCGGCGTAACCGAAGCTGCCGGCGCGACGGCCGCGGTACTGGGCGCCGTGGGCCTGGCAGGCGTCTTCAACGACGGTCAGGCCGTGGCGATCGGCGATCGCCTGGATGGCGTCCATGTCGGCGACCAGACCGAACAGGCTGACCGGGCAGATCGCCCGAGTCCGAGGCGTGATGGCGGCCTCGATGCGGCCGGCGTCCATCAGATACGTGTCCGGCTCGATGTCGACGAATACCGGCGAGGCGCCGGTGAAGAGGATCGAGCTCACCGTGGCGTTGAAGGTGTGCGAGACGGTGATGACTTCGTCGCCGGGGCCCAGCCCGAGGCCCGCGAAGATGGACATGAGCGCGACGGTGCCGTTGGCGAGGGCAATGGCGTGCTTGACGCCGCAGAAGTCGGCCCACCGGTCTTCGAGTTCGGCGACCCGACGACCCCCGGCGATCATGCCGCTGTTGAGGACTTCCGTGACGGCGGCAATCTCCTCAGGGCCGAGGTCGGGGCGCGCGGGCGGGATCATGCTGTGACTCCTGTGCTCGATGCGGGCTGCTCCAGAAGCGAGCCGCTTTCAGAGTTGAAGAGAAATTCGCGGCCACATCGCGGGCAGGTGAGAGGAGCGTCGGGGGATGGATCGGGGGCTGCGTTGGTGCCCGTGGACCCGACCAGTCTGGCCCCGCAGGCACACACCCAGCCCAAGCGGCGGGCCGGATTACCGGCCACCAGGGCATAGTCGGGGACATCTCGGGTGACGATCGCGCCTGCGCCTACCGTCGCGAACCGGCCGACCCTGGTTCCGGCCACTACCACTGCTCCGGCGCCGATCGAGCAGCCGTCGAGGAGTTCGATCGGGCTGACGGTCCAGTCGTCTCCTCGGGCCAGCTCGCCGGTGGCGGTGACCGCCCGCGGGTAGCGATCGTTCGTCAGGATCGCGCCGGGGCCGATGAATACGCCGTTACCGGCCGTCACGCCGTGGTAGACGAGGGCCCCGTTCTGAACCTTGACCCTGTCGCCCAGCCGGACCCCTTCATCGATGAAGGCGTCGCGGCCGATGATGCATTCGGCTCCAATGCTGGCGCCGGTTCGGAGCACTGCCCCATTCCAGACGCTGGACCGGGGCCCGACGGCGACGTCGGCTTCGAGTTCCGCGGACGCGTGAACTCTCGCCGTGGGGTCGATCACGAGGAACTCCTGTGGCGGATCGGAGGTGGCGGAGGGTCCAGGGGACGCCGCCCAGCCGGCTCTGAAGTATACCAACCCGATCGCCGCCGGCCGGCCGATGCCCTTGGGCCAGCGCAAGCTGGCACGTTGTCGCCTGCGCTCCTCGAAGCGGCGTTCGCCGGTCAGTCGTGTCTGCGCCGGGATAGCAGGCCGATCGCGATGCCGAGAGCCGCCCCGGCAGCCAGGGCGCCGCGCCAATCGAGTACGGGTCGGATGTTGCCCTCGACCCGACGCGCGACCACCATGAAGGCGCCGCTCTGCTTCTCGAAGGTCACGTGGTCCGCAACGACCGAGCCCGCGCCACCCTGCCGGATGCGGACGTCACGGGCCAGGATGGCGCGCGCGTAGCCCTGCGTCACGGAGACGTCGCCGCCGATCGCGAAGCCGATCGCACCCATCTCCGTCGAGACGCGTTCGCCTCGGGCCACGCCCACCGCGCCCATCCGAACGGCGATGTCGTCGGCTTGTGCCCTGCCGATGCCGCCCATCGAGACGGTGATGTCCTCGGCCGAAGCTGCGCCGATGCCGCCCTGAGTGATGGAGATCGTCTCGGCCTCAACCTCGGCCGCGCCGCCCTGACTTATGGTCACGGTCGTAGCCTCGATGCGCCTTGCCGCGGGGCCGGCTTCGAGCCCCGCTGTCTGGGGTGCGGCCGGGGCCGTCGGGGGCGCGGCGAGCTTGGGCGCCGCGGGCTTCGCGGCCACCGCCTTGGGGGCGGCGACCTTGGGTGGGGCGCTCATCGGGTCGGGTTTCTGGGCTCTACCTCGCGCGCGCCCGCCGGACCCGCCCACAGGCGGAACGGGCTTGTTGCCGCCCGGTTCCTCGCTCATCTTCTATTCTCCGCTGCGGCGAGTCGCCCGGCCCGTCCGAACCACGACTGCTCGTGCCAGCCTACAGCGATAGGCCCCGCTAGCGGTAGTAGCCCAGGATGTCCACGACCACGTGCGTGGTCGACCCGGGGTTGGCTCCGTAGGTCACGTACAAGTACCCATTCGCGCCCAGCATGCAGGCAAATCCGTTGGCCCGGTTGTCATTCACCGGGAAGTTGAGGTTCGAGGTTCCGACCGTAGTGGTCGGGGTGACGGCGAGCCATCCAAGAGCGGTCTGGGCAGTGACCGTGAGATTCCCGACCACCGCAACCGCGGTCAGCGGGACGGAAGCCTGGCCTCGGACCGCGAAGATCGTGCCGGAATACGGCCTTACGGGCGCGGACAGGCCCTGGCCGTATCGGCTGTCGACGATGCGTCCCGGGCTCAGCGGCACGAACGTCGCGCCCGACTGACCATGCACGAAGTAGCCGGTCACATCGAAGATGAAATGCACGCTATGGCCCGTGCTCGTCCGATAGGTGACCTGCATTGTTCCGTTGTTCAGGGGCACGGTGACGTTGTTGGCTCGGATATCGCCGACCGGGAAGTTGAGGGTGGACGAGGGCGGCTCGCCTGCACCCATGGTTGGTGCGACGGTTATGTAGCCGAGTCCGTCCTGACCGGCAATCGTGGCGTTGCCGACCACGGCGGTAGCGTCGGCCGGAACTCCGGCAAGGCCGCTCACCTGGAAGGTCGAGACGGTATTGGCGGTCAGTGCCCTTGGCAAGCCTTGCCCGTAGCGCGTGTCGACGATGCGTGTCGGCGTGACCGGGAAGAAGGTCGATCCGCCGGGATCGCGGGCGAAGTAGCCGGTCAGATCGAAGATCACCTGGACGGTGCCTGAGATCGACGAAACGTAGACGGCGGATAGCGAGCCATCGGAGGCAAGCCCCATCGTCACGCCGTTGGCTCGAGTGTCGCCCGCGCCGAAGTTGATCGTCGAGAAGTTGTTGGCGGTGGTCGAACCAAGCCGGACGAAGCCTGTCGCTGTCGGCGATGTGATCGTGAGGTTGCCTGTGACTGCCATAGCGCCCACGGGAACGCCGTGGTAGCCGGCGACCACGAGTGGTCGCGACTGGCCGGACACGAATGGGCCGCCGAGGCCCAGGTTGATGCGCGTGTCCATGATCCGGACCGGCGCCAACGGGAAGTAGGTGCCGCTGGGAGTGGTGTCGATGATCGCGCCGAAGTTTGCCCAGGCGGCGGCGTCGAACGGGCCCGGCGACGGCGCATAGTACGAGGTGGAGTCGTCGATTTTGCCTTTGAGTTGCAGCAGGTACCGGCCGTCCGGCAGGACCGACGTACCGTCGGTGCCGCCCCAGGTGTAGGTCTGAGCTCCGGCCCCGAGAGCCCCGAGGTCGATCGTGCCGGCCACGCTGCCGTCCGTTCGGTAGATCGAGAGCGTCACGTCCGCGAAGCCACCGCTGTCGTTCCAGCTCAGGCTCAACGTGTCCTTGATGCCGTCGTTGTCGGGCGAGAATGTCTTGCCGGCGTCGACGCCGGTCATCGAGGGCGGCTTCCCCGCTGTCCCGATCGTGAAGTTGCCGATTCCCGCGGAGATGGTCGTCGTGTTTGGCGCGGTCGTCGGTGTCATGTAGACGTTCGTCGCGTCACTCACAGCGATCCAGCAGCCCGGGAAGGTCGGCGTGACGGGGCTCAGCTCCGTGATCGGGCCGTCGACCTGATACCACGTGTAGCCGTTCGCGGAGGCAGGCCCGCCGATTATCTTGAAGACCTGGCCGGCGGTGGCGGTGAACACGGCGCCGTATTGGTTCCCAGGCAGGCCTCGCTCGGCGACGCTTGCCGCGGTTACCGTGGCATAGCCGTTGATGGCAAATGCCGGGCTGGCCGTGTAGGTCGTGGAGACGTCCCATTGTCCGACGTTGCCCACGCCGTCGGTGGCCCTGACTCTGAACGAGTAGTTGTGACCGTTGGCCCCGTCGAATGACGAGCTCGTGGCGGTCGTGCCGGTCAGCCAGTTGGTCCAGTCCCCGCCGTCGGTCGAGACCTGCAGGTCGTAGTTGCTCACTCCGTTCCAGTCGTCCTGCCCCTTCCAGGTCACCGTGAAGCTCTCGCTGGATTGGCTGGCGGATATGTTGACGATGCCCGCCTTGGGTGGATTGTGGTCGGTGAGGAACTTGTCGGCGAGGACCTGGTTGAGCTCCGGATGGCCGGAGTCGTAGCCCAGAACCCAGATTCCCACACCACCCAGGTTCCAGTAGTTGACCCGGTCATAGCGGGCCGCGAGCGCCTGGGCGTCGTCGTAGTACAGCTCGCGCCAGGTCGGTGCGCCGCCGAAGGTGCCGTAGTAGGAGGCCCAGGCCGACTGCTCGATCGAGTCGTATTGCTTGAGGTTGGCGGCAGCCATTTCGGCCGCGGTGTAGTACGGCACCATCACCGCCTGGCCGTAAGTTGTGCCGCTGATGTTCTGGGCGTACAGGCTGGTGTCGGGGGTGGAGTAGGCAATTCCGTAGTACGGCAGCCCGAGGATGATCTTGGAGGCGGGGGCCTGCGCCTTGTAGGAATTCACCGCGTCGGTCAGGTCGTAGACGCGGGGGCTCGTGAGCGGATCCATCGAGGCGGCATAGGCCGAGCCGCCGTCGCGGAAGTCGTAGCCCATGATGAAGGTGTTGTCGGCCGCGCCCGAGGCCAGCAGGTTGGTCAGGTCGTAGGTGCTTGGACGCCCGGTGCCGCAGAAGGTGAGTTCGTAGCCCGCGTGGATGCTGTCGAGCTGCGTTCGCAGAAGCCGGACGAAGGCGATGTAGTTGGCCGACATGCCCGATGCGATCGGCTCGAAGTCGAGGTTCACGCCGTCGGCGCCGCGGTCGCGGATCGCGGCCACGATCTGATTGACGGCATTGAGACGGGCGGCCGGATCGGAGAGGAGCTGCTGTTGCGCCGCCTGGCCGTCACTGCCCCAGGCGAAGCTCTCGATGGTGAGGGCAACCCGCACATGGGCGGCATGGGCGGCGTTGATCACGGTCGTCATCGACGAACTCGTCCAGCCGGCCCAGCCGGAGGTGCCCTTGTCCAGGTCGCCGTTGGTATAGAGGTCGGTGCCGAAGTAGGCCACCGTGGAGACCACGTCATAGTTGATGTAGTCGCCCAATCTCCAGTACGGCAGGAAGCCGTAGACCTCCCGACGAAGGACGTTTCCGGTCGTCGCCGGCACGGCGTTCCCGGTGGCGCTCGGCGTGATACTGGGGGCCGGCGCGACCTGCTTGTCCGAGCCGTTGCGAGGCGGGTCGGTCTCACCAACGGCCCACACAGACCCCCGCGTGCTGGCGGCCATGGCGCGGCCTGTTGCGCTGCCCGCCGGCAAGGCAACGGGCGTCGATCCATCGATGACCGTTTTGTCTCCGGCGCGCGGCGTGTACGGAATGACCACGGCGTCGCCCGGTGTGAAGGTGTTGGGGTCCGAAGCGTGCGCCATCGCCTCCTGATACTGGATCGTGGGCGAGTCGACACCGGCGTCGGTTTTGGTCGCGCCGTTGCCCAGGGCTCCGCCCGACCAGGCGCAGTTGAGCAGCAACGCCCCGGTCATCGCAACGGCCACCGTTCGGCGGACAAACAACCGGCCCATGGACCGGAAGAGAATTGTCATGGCAGGCATGCCGACCTCTCTACCCTTCCGCCGCAACTGCGTCAAGGCGACGGCCCCGACGCAATGGTAGCGTCAGGTTGAGTAAGGTGTGGTCTGATAATGCGGCCCGGGCCAACTGGTTCCGGGCGGGGACCCGAAGAAGCCTCTCGCCTACTTGAAGTATCCGCAGACGTCCAGGACGAGTTGGATGTTCTGGCCGGCCGGTGCTCCATACATGAGTTGGAGCTTGCCGTCGGTCGTCAGCGGTACGGTAACTCCGTTGGCTCGGTTGTCATTCACCGGGAAGTTCACGTTCGAGAAGATCGTATCCAGACTTATCGCGGGCCCGGCTCCCACCCAGCCCAAATATGTCTGCTGTGTGACCGTCAGGTTGGCGTTGAGGGCGACGGCCCCGGCGTCGACGCCCCCGGCCCCGGTGATCTGAAGCGTCTGCGCCTGGCCGGCCGGAATAGGACCTGTGAGTCCGACCGGGACGCGCGAGTCCAGGATTCGGGCGGGATTCAGGGTGTGGTACTGGGCCCCGCCGCCGGCCGTGTAGTAACCCGAGATATCGATGATGAGCTCGACTGAGGCGGGAACGCTGGTCCAGTAGGCGGCCGATATAGAGCCGTCCGGGCCGATCGGCACGACGAAGTTGTTGGCCCGGATGTCATTGGCCGGGAAATTGATCGTAGATGACGTGGGCGGGACCGCCGCCGTCGGGCTGATGTACACGTAGCCCAGATATGTCGGCGAGACCACGGTCACGTTGCCGGCGACCGCCACGATCCCCTTATCCGGCAACCCGGCGACACCGGCGACCCGGATGGCCCGCGGCTGCGACGAGTAGAACTTGCCCGTCAGGCCGTTTCCGACGCGGGTATCGAGGATTCGGTGAGGCCCGTACTGCACGTAGCCGTCGCCGTCCGTGTTGGGCATGAAGTAGCCCGTGACGTCGATGACGATGTCGGTCGAAGCCCCCGGGACGGCTCCGTACCACGCGTCCAGAGTCCCCTGGGGAGACAGCGGAACCGTGATGCCGTTGGCCCTGTTGTCGCCGCGCAAGAAGTTGATCGTGGAGGGGCCCGGTGCGCTGCTGATCTGTGGACCCACATAGACCCAGCCCAGCGCGGTTTGGTCGGTGACCGTCAGGTTGCCGGTGATGGCGATGGCGCCCTTCGGAACGGGCGAACTACCGACGACCGCAAAGGTGTATGGCCCACCCGACGAAAGTGTGCCGATCGGCCCGGTGCCGTAGCCGCGAGTGTCCACGACTCTGAACGGGGCGATCGGATAGTAGGTGCCCGTCTGCGCCGTCCAGGGCAGCACCGGGCTCGAGATCACGTCATCGGTGAGAAGGGTGGCGATCGCCACCATCGACCGGTAGTAGACCTCCCCGTCGGAGGCCGGGTGGTCGAGATCGGGGTCGATCTGGGAGACATAACCCGGTAGCGGACGCGTGGCCCACCAGGCCGTGACGTGGTTGTGGAACCACGGGTTTGCCTTCCACATCGCGTCGATGGTCGTATGCGAGGTGAAGAGCCCGTCGATGTAGTACTCGATGTCATTCATGCCTTCGGCGAGAACGGCTTTGGCACCGCCCCTGATGAAACCGGAGGCGTAGCCGTCGACGTGAGTCTCCGCTACCGCCAGCGACGGATTGCCGGCGCCGCCCTCGTTGTTGCCCGATGCGTAGCAGAGGTGATTGAGCAGCACCACCGCATTTGGAGCCAGGCCCAGCTGGGCCATGTAGTTCTCGCCGTAGTACTGGGTCACGTTGTCGCTACCGCCCGTGGGCGTGTTGAGGCCCATCCCGTTGTCGCCGTTCGGCTGCTCGTAGCTGAGGTATGGGTTCGGGTAGCCGCTGCCGTGGCCGAGGTAGAGGAGGATGTTGGCGCCGCGGGCCGCCGCCGAAACCGCGCTCCAGGTGGCGGACGGCGAATAGACCTTGGTAACGTTCACGGGACGGTCGGCGGTGCTGAATTTGGCGAACTCGGCTGCGGCTGATTCCGCATCGGCTCTGTAGGCGGCCGTCGCGCCCTGAGTGGCACCGACGACGATGACGACCTTGACTCCGGCGGATGCCGCCATTGCCTTGCCCGGCGCGGCCGTCACCGCGCTCGATGCGACGAGCATGCCGATCGCGAGAGCGAGGACGAGCTTTCGCATGGCGTTCTCCTTGTTGGCTCTTGACGTTGCCGGGGAGCAAGAGCTCCGTCGGAGTGGCGCCCATGCGGCGCGCACGCTGGTGGACCGAATCGACGGCATATGTGTAGCCTGCGTCGGGAGGCTGCCCGAGGCAATCGCGCCTTCGTCCCAGGACCGAGTGGTCCATTTAGGCGGCTTTTTGTGGACTCTTGTGCGGAGGGGGTCGCCCCAAACGAGGGCCTTGAGAACCCATCATAAGCAGGTCGGAGCGGGTTGCGCCACCCGTGTGAAGGAACCTTGCCCATATCTTCGAACGGCGAAGAAGGCTGCCAGTGGGTATGTTGCGGCCTCTATACCCCTCGACCGGGCAGGTCTACGCGCCGGTCGGGAGCAGGCGCAGGTAGTCCGCCAGGGCGTCGTGCCAGGTCCGCAGCGGCCCGCCGGGGAGAGGCGTCGGGTCGAGCACTCCCCACGCCGGCGGTGTGGAGGGACGCGGCCAGGTGCTCATCGGCACGTCCTCCGTTTGGAGATCGAGACCGGCGAGGCGAAGCAGCTCACGCGCCCACTCGGCCCGCGATGCTTTGCCGGCGTTGACGATGTGATGGATGCCTCCCAGGCCGTGGCCGTGGGGGACGTTGGACTCCCGAACCAGCTGCGTGATCGCGGTCGCGAGGTCGGTGGCGTACGTCGGGCAGCCGATTTCGTCGGAGACGAGCTTCAGGGGCGTGCCCGCCGCGCGCGCCTGACGGGCTGCCGCGAGGATCTTCTGAGGGAAGTCGGAGCCGGGAATCCCGAAGAGCCAGGCCGTCCGCACGATCGCCAGCGCCGGGATCGTGGAATCGCGGGCGATATCGGGCTGCATGGCCGCCGCACCGAAGTCGGGCCCGGCCGCCCAGTAGGCGGCTCGCGCCAGTCTCTCGCCTTCCAGCTTGGACTTCCCGTAGGCGTTGAGGGGGTTGGGCCTGTCGGTCGGACGGTATGGCACTCCATCGGTGCGCAGGCCGTCGAAGACCTCGTTGGTGGAGATCATGACCAGCGCCGCTCCGGCGCTCACGCAGGCTTCGGCCATCTCGCCCACCGCGGCGCCGTTGCGGCGCATCGCGATGTCAGGCTGCTGCGCGCAGTCGTCCACCGCAGTCCAGGCAGCGGTGTGGATGACCACGTCGGGCCTGAACCGCGTGAGCAGCCGTCCGGCCGAGGCCGGATCGTCGAGATCGTGTTGGGGCAGATCCCAGGCCAGCACCTCGCGCACGAATGAAGCTTCGCCGAGTTGCTTCACGAGAGCCGAGCCGAGCCTTCCCCCCGCCCCCGTGACGGCGACTCTCATGAGGCCGACGACCGCTTCATGTCGCCTCCTTGGAGCCGGCGAGGCGTGCGCTGTACTGGCGGCGGTAGTACGCCTGCCACTCCCCGGACTTGATGGGGCGCCACCAGCCCTCGTTGTCGCGGTACCAGTCCACGGTCGCGGCCAGGCCCTCGTCGAAGGGCATCTTGTTCTTCCAGCCGAGCCCGGCGAGCTTGGAATCGTCCATGGCGTAGCGACGGTCGTGGCCCGGACGATCGTCGACCAGGCGAACCAGCGACCACGGCTTGCCGAGCCGAGCCAGCAGCTGGGCCACGACGTCGCGGTTGGTGCGCTCGTTGTTGCCGGTGACGTTGTAGGTCTCGCCGGTTGCTCCGTGCTCCAGAACGTGATCGATTGCGCCGGCATGATCGGCGACGTACAGCCAATCTCGCCGCTGCAAGCCGTCGCCGTAGAGGGGCAGACGCTCGTCGTCGATGGCGTTGGTGATGAACAGCGGGATTAGCTTCTCCGGATGGTGATAGGGCCCGTATGTGTTCGAGCCTCGGGTCACCACCGTGTCCAGGCCGTACGTGACGGAATAGGAATTGACCAGCAGCTCTCCGGCGGCCTTGGCGGCGGAATAGGGCGAGCGTGGCTCCAGCCGATCGTCCTCTGTGCTCGCGCCGGACTCGACTGAGCCGTAGACCTCGTCGGTAGAGACCTGGAGGAACCTGGGCGCCGCCGCGCGCTCTCCTCCGGTGGCCCTTTGCTGTTCGACGCGGCAGGCCTCCAGCAGGACGTGGACGCCCATGACGTCCGTACGCAGAAAGGCCTCCGGATCGAGGATGGAGCGATCTACGTGGGATTCTGCGGCGAAGTTGACGATGGCGTCGACCTCGGCGACGAGGGGGGCCACGGCCGCCGGGTCGGCGATGTCGCCGACGACGAAGCGAAGTCGCGCCGCCTGTTCGGGATCGGCCTCGACGGGCGCCAGGTTGGCCCGATTCCCCGCGTACGTCAGCTTGTCGAGCACGACGATCGTCGTGCCGTCGCGCCGAGCCAGACGGTTTCGGACGAAGCAGGAGCCGATGAAGCCTGCTCCGCCTGTGACCAGCAAACGGGGATGGCGCGGCCCTCTCGGGGTCGGCGTCTTGGGCCGCGTGTCGTGCATCTGGGTCGTGTGCGGCATCTGAGCTACGACGTCGGACGCGCCGGCGGACCGGCCAGACGACCGGAGCGCGACTCCTGCTCGGCCAATTCGGCCGCTCGAATGAGTGAGGTCACAGTCCCCGCGTCGGTCCAGATCCCATCGAAGCGAGGGGCGAACAGGCTGCCCGGCAGGTAGTGGTTCAGCAGATCCGTTATCTCGAGTTCGCCGCGACCCGACGGGACGAGCTTGTCGACCACCTCGAAGGCACTCGGGCGCAGGAAGTACACGCCTATCGGGATCAGGTTGCTCTTGGGCTCGGCGGGCTTCTCCTCGAAGCCCACGACGTGCCCGGCGGCGTCCAGTTCGGCCACGCCGAATCGCTCGGGATCCGCCACCTCGTAGAGGAGCGTTCCGGCGCCCCACGCCCCCGCCTCGAACTCCCGGGCGAGGTCGGCGAGCGGCGGGCCCAGCAGCACGTTGTCGCCGAGGACACAGCAGAAGGCCTCGTCGCCGACGAAGTCGCGGGCCAGGCCGATGGCATGGGCGATTCCAAGCGCACCGCGCTGATAGCGGTACGTCAGGTCGAGGCCGAAGTGCTCGCCGTCGGCCAGAAGCTCGACTACGTCGCCGACGCTCTTACCGCCGACGATGACCATGACCTCCCGGATGCCCATCCCAGCGAGCGTGGCTATGGGGTAGTAGATCATCGGCCGGTCGTAGATCGGCAGCAGATGTTTGTTGGTGACTATCGTTAGCGGGAAGAGGCGGGTGGCGGTGCCTCCCGCCAGAACTAGACCCTTCACTCTGTCTCCGTGGGGCAGCGAGGCCGTGAGCGTACCAGGTCTGGCCCGGTGGCTGCCCTCGGCGCCGAGAGTCAGGAGCTGGGTTTTGCCGACGGTTTGACCGAAGGAGAGCCCGAACCGACCGGCGGGCATGAGCTCACGGGGCCGGCGGACGCACCCGGGCTGCGGGAGCTGCCGGGTCCGACGGAGGTGCCGGCGGCGGAGGTGCCGGGGCTGCGCGAGCCACCGGGAGTGGCGGAACCCGAAGCAGCCGGGCAGATCGGCCCGAATCCGCCCTGGTAGTTGGTGATGACCAGCAGGAAGGTGGCGTCGGTGAGGTGTGCGGCCGGCGCGATCGTCGCGCTCTTGACGACGGCGTTGGGGTCAACGGCCACATCGGTGATCTTGCCGATCAGGAGGCCCGGCGGAAAAGGCGAGATGTCGTTCGTGTTGGGCAGTGTCTCGCCGGCCGTGACGACCGGTTCGTCCTTGGTCAGGGTCGCTGCGACGTCCACGTAGTCCATCTCGAGCAGGCCGCTGACCGAGCCCTGGATCTTGCCCGTTGCCCCCGACTTGGCTTCCTTGCCGACCACGACCGATGAGGGGTCGCTGATCAGCAGGATCTTCGAGACGGTCGGATCCACGCTCTGGACCCGGCCGACGAGCGCCCCGCCGGAGTCGATCACGACCTGGCCCTTCACCAGGCCGTAGTTGCTGCCTTTGTCGATGATCAGGGATTTGGTCACGCCCGAGATGTCTCTCACGATCACTCGGACGGGCGTCGTCTGGTAGGGGATGCCGGCCGCCGCGACCGTGATCTGGGTCCAGTCGTCGCTTATCTGGGAGATGGCGCCCATGCGGTCCAGCTCTTCCTGGAGGGTCAGGTTGTCCTGCTTGAGCTGCTCGTTCTGGGTCCGCAGTCGGTCGATCTGGGTCAAGGCGGACCAGTAGGAGCCGGCCGTATCGGCGATGTTGTTGACGAAGGATTCGACCGGACTCGCGACCGTGTTCACGGCCGACTCGAGATCGTGGGCCGTTTGGGTTCCGGACATGCCCATCATGCCCACGCTGATGATCAGCAGAGCACCGAATACGGTCCATTCCCGGCGGATCGTCCGCCGGGTTGCCGTGATCGCGTTCATGCGGCCGGCCTGGCCCCGCCCTGGGTCAGCGTGCCGGGCGGGCGTAGGTGTCCGCGACCAGCACTTCTTCCATCAGATCGAGTTCCTCGAGCACTACGCCCGTGCCGCGCACCACGCAGGTCAGCGGGTCGTTGGCGATGTGGACGGGCATCTGAGTCGCCTCGGCGATGCGCCGATCCAGACCGTTGAGAAGAGCTCCGCCTCCGGCGAGAACGATTCCCTGATCCATGATGTCGGCCACCAGTTCAGGCGGCGTCTCCTCGATCGTGTCCTTGATCGTGTCGACGATGAGGGCCAGCGATGGCTCGAGGGCCTCGCGGATCTGCTCGCCGCCGACCTCGACGCTGCGGGGCAGGCCGGTCAGGAGGTCGCGGCCGCGGAGGGTTACGCGCTGGGTGTCCCACTCGCCGTCGCTTGCGGATCCGATGGCGATCTTGATGTCCTCGGCGGTACGCTCGCCCAGGAACAGGTTGTACTCGCGTCGGGCGTAGGACACGACGTCGGCGTCCATCTCGTCACCACCGATGCGGATGCTGCGGGCGACGACGATGCCGCCGAGGCTGATGACCGCAACTTCGGTCGTGCCGCCGCCGATGTCGATGATCATGCTGCCGGTCGGTTCGTTGATGGGCAGCCCCGCGCCGATGGCAGCCGCCATCGGCTCCTCGATCAAGCCGGCCCAGCGGGCGCCGGCGTTCATGGCCGCGTCTCGGACGGCGCGCTTCTCGACTTCGGTCACGCCCGACGGGATACCGAGCAGCATTCGCGGCCGGGGCACCATGCCGATGCGATCGTGAACCTTGCGCACGAAGTACGCGATCATCTGCTGCGTCACGTCGAAGTCGCTGATGACGCCGTCGCGGAGCGGCCGGACGGCGATGATGCTGGCCGGCGTTCGGCCGACCATGCGCTTCGCCTCGGCGCCGACGGCCAGGACCTTCCTGGTCTTGGCCTCCATGGCGACGACGCTCGGTTCGCTGATTACGATGCCTCGGTCACGGACCCAGACCAGTGTGTTGGCGGTGCCGAGGTCGATGCCGACGTCTCGCGAGAAGAGGCCGAGCAGGGAATGCAGTCCGAACATGATTCGAGGCTGTTCCTTCTTGTCGTGTCGCTGGCCCCCCGATAGTGGGGACGGGACGACCAGCCTGAAGACCAGAGCGATCGAGAGGCTCAGAGGCCCCCGGATTGTGGCGGTGGCGCCCCAACCATCTTGCGGGACGTTGACTCGACCCGCCTCGACCCTGGAAAAGCTCGTGCAGTATACGCGCCCAACCGAGTAACAGCCCTTTTCGGCAGGTTCCGGCAGGCTGTGGCAGTTTATCGCCTACGCCCGCCGGCTGGCGGGCTGGGGTTCGTGGCTGTACGTGCGGGCGTGTCCGAGGTCAGGAGTTGCGGTCGAAGGCTACGCCTCGGTCGCGCAGCGATACGAATCCGTCGCCGGCCACGATCAGATGGTCGAGCAGTTGGATGTCGAGGAGGCGGCCCGCGGCCAGCGCCTCGGCCGTCAGCCGCAGATCATCCGGACTCGGCGTGGGATCGCCCGACGGGTGGTTATGGACCAGGATGACGCCGGTTGCATTCAGGCGGACGGCGTCGCGGAAGAGCTCGCTGATACGCACCAGGCTCGACGATACGTTGCCCTGGTAGATGGTGACCTGCCGCAGGACCACGTTGCGAGTGTTGAGCAGAACCACTCGCAGCTCCTCGCGTTCCAGGTAGCCCATCTGCGGCACGAGCCGCTCCCCCACGTCACGCGGGGCGCGGACGGTCCAGCGGTCCTGGGGCCAGTCCGTCACGACGCGACGGCCGAGTTCGAACGCGGCGCTCAGCTGCGCCGCTCTCACCGGACCGACGCCGGGCACCGCATCCAGCTCGACATCCGTGGCGCGAGCCAGACCCATCAGCCCTTCGTGCAGACGCAGGGCGTCGGCGGCGGCATCGACCGCGGTGTGGCCATGGCTCCCGGTACCCCACAGCACGCCGATCAACTCAGCCGCGCTTAGCGCTCCGGCACCGTGCACGGCCAGCCTCTCTCGGGGCCGTTCGGGTGCCGGAACGAATCCAGTCCCTATCGAGGGTCGCTCGGCTGCGCCTCGGGAACCCGGCCGCCGCTCGGCCCCCTCGCCACGGCCGCGTTGCCGATCCACAGGAATGAGTCCTCCGAGTCGGCGAGCGGCTGGACCTACCGCTCCCGGAGCCGAACGACGGAAGCCCGCCGATTCCTCCCGCCATCGGGCTCCGGGAACGACGGGAGACTACTCGACGCCCCTTACCTGCGGCCCAACTCGCGCTTATCTGCCGCTCAACTAGAAGCGGCACGGCGCGCGGTCGCGAGGTGGTTCGGCCGTCAGCTAGAACGGAATCCGCGCGGCTCAGGGAAGCGAGTTGCTGATGAGCGTGATGAGGCCGTTGTAGCCGGCATGCAGCGTCCCCGAAGAGAGCATCGATCGGCGGCGCATGTACAGCCACGTCAGGGCGAATGCGACGGGGACTCGGGCGCCGAAGTTGAAGAGTGCGACCCGCCAGGAGACGCCCGCGTCGGTTGTGGCCGTGTTCATCACGTGGATGAAGGCGAAGAACAAGGAAGCCCGGATGACTGCCGAGTTGCGGCTGATCGATCGACCCCAGGCGTTCGTCGCGAAGCCGCGAAAGAAGATCTCCTCGCCGATCGGCGCGATCACGGCGACGGTGATGAAGATGAGCAGTCGATCGATGCCGGTCGTGGGGACGAACGGGTCGGGGTTGATATCGGCGTTGTTCAGGCCGAGCACGAGCAGCAGGCCTGCCGACGTCAGGCTCGAGGCGATCAGGAGCGGCAGCACCAGGGCCAGCGGGACGAGGAGGTCGCCGAGCTGAACGCGCAGGATGCGGGTGCGCCACGAACCGAGTGTTGCCGCCCAGCTCTGGGCCCAGGCCGTGCGCGGCACCGCTGAATCCCAGTCGTCGGTGCTGGAGGCGAGATGCCGTGGCCGAACCATGTCCCGCCAGGTAAGGGCGCCTGTACGCACCGTCAGGAACTGCACCAGGCCGATATACGCGGCCAGGTACACGAGTAGCTCAACCAGCGTCGAGGGGGCGGAGTTCACGTCGACGTTCAGCGCCTCGAGGACGGCCTCGAGTATCAACTCAAGGGCTGTGGTCAGGGCCACGAAGGCGCCGATCATCAAGAACGGCGAAGGCCCGTTGTAGTCCCGCCAGCCATCTGCCCGCCTCTGGCGTCCCTGGGCGATCGCCCATCCAATCAGGCCCACCGACGCCAGAACGCTCACGGCCTCGATGAGGATCCAGGACGTGGGAGAGCCCAGACCGAGCTTGAAGCCCGCGCTGTGGGCGACCAGGTAGAGGAGCAGCGCGGCTATTCCGGGCAGGCCGACGGTCAGGCCCAGGAGGTAGAGTCGCGGCGAGGTGCGGCCCGCCAAGGAGAAGAACGGCCGCTTCGAGATCGGCGGGTGGAAATTGCCCGGCGGCTCGAAAACGGGCGGCACCGCAGGAGGGTTGGTGTAGCCCCACGGGACGTAGCCGATGGGCCATGAGGCGGGCGAGGACGCCAGCCCCCAGGCGCCGTTCGGGGGCGTCTGCTGCCACCGCCCGGTTGGCGCCCACTGCCCGGGTGACTGCCACGTGCCCTGAGCCTGCCACCGCCCGGTTGGCGCCCCCTGCCCGGGTGACTGCCACGTGCCCTGAGCCTGCCAGCCGGGGATGGTCGTCCGCTGCCACTGCCCCTGGGGCTGCCACTGCCCCTGGGGCTGCCACTGCCCCTGGGGCTGCCACTGCCCCTGGGGCGGCCACTGCCCTGGCGCCTGCCACTGCCCTGGCGCCTGCCACTGCCCTGGCGCCTGCCACTGCCCTGGCGCCTGCCACTGCCCCTGGGGCGGCCACTGCCCGGGCGCCTGCCACTGCCCGGGAGGTGGCAACTGCCCGCCTGGCTGGTACGTGTCTGCGGGCGTCGGCACAGCCGCCGACAGTCCGTCCGGCATCGACCCGAGTCGAGGCGGATTCGTGCCGGTGTCCTCGCTAGGGCCTGTGCCCTCCCCGTCTGTGTCTCGCCGTTCGTCGGGCATGAGGCGTGGTTGAGCCTCCGATGATGATTCTCGCCTCAGCCGCCGATGGCGGGCTTGCGGTTGGTGATGGTACCGGCGGTGCCGCCGGAGGGAAGCGCACGACCGATACCCTCTGCGGTCGGAATCCCGAGCGTGCTTCCGGCGACCGCTCGGTCGATCGCGACCGGCCGTTCGAAGTCCTTGCCACACCAGGCGCACAGCGTCCAATCAAGGCCGACGAGCCGTTCGCAGTTGGGGCAAACGCGATTCAACCTGGACCGACACCAGGGGCAGATGATCCATTCGTCGTCGACGCGGCGATCGCATCCCCGGCACGTCTTGATCGCTTCCACCTCGGCCAGAAGCGCTTCCTCGGCCAGGTTCCGCTCGTATACCTCGCCCAGGCGCTCGGCCGGTCTGATGACCCGATAGACGACCACGCCCAGGACGAACAGAAACGGAGTGGCGACCAGGATGATGGCGGCGGCAACGTAAGGCAGGGCCGGATTCTCGGTCCGGTCGTGCATGTCGCGGAAGGCCCAGTAGGCAGCCGCCAGCCAGACCACGAAGAGGTAGATGACGATCGAGTACAGAACGAGCTGCACGATGGCGCTCGAGAAGAACGAATCGAAAACGCTCCCGAGCTGTCCGGACAGATCGCTTGGCATGAGCTTGGTTCTCTCTCGATTCCGCCAATGCGGAGCATTCGCCGCAGCTCCGAGGGCGTTTGGCAGTGTATCAGGCCGGCATTGGGCGCCGGCCGATCGCTGCCCGGCTGAGACGAGGCCGAGGCGAGGGCGGTGACGATTGTCTAGCTCCTGCTGCCACCGCTTCCGGCCGTCCCGCTCGCTGCGTCGGGCGGAAAGAAGAGCGTGACGACACCACCGGCGATCAGCAGTCCGGAGCCAAGCAGGATGCCGAAGACACCGCCGCCGCACCCCCACGGCAGGGTGAGATACAGGAGGAAGACGCCCAGGTACAGACCGCCGAGGATCATCGGCAGAACGAGGTCGGTGACACGAGCGATCAGCGTCGCGAAGTTCGGCAGACGCACCTGCGCGCGGTCGCTGCCGGATGCCGTGCCCAGGACGAGCGCGCTGAGCAGGAAGAGGGGAATGGCGGCGGGCATGTCCCAGCCCCAGTCATTTGGCGGCGGCGATCCGGTCGAGCCGATGCCGATGCCGACCGAGCCGGCCCAGGGCAGAAAGAGGCTGGCGATGCCGCTGCCGGCGCCTGCGACCACCAGACCGAACGCCACGAGCTCCTGGGTGGTCTCCTTGCGGGCCAGCACGTCGGAGGTTTGTTGATTTGTCGCATCGACGACCGAAACGGCGGGTGACGGCATAACGACCTCGGCCGCCGCCGTCGGAGTGGCCCAGGGAGCCATGGCCGAAGGAATCGCCGCCGGCTCGGGCTCGGGCTCGGGCTCGGACCCTGCGGGTTCGGGCACTGGCGCGAGAGCCGGCCCCGTCTGCTCCGGCGGTGCCGGCGGCCAGCCGCTCCACGGGCTCTCATGCGGTGCGTCGGCCGGTGAGTCATGGCTCACCGGCGAGACCGGCATAGCCCCGACGGAAACGCTCAGGCTCGATCCGACCGACCGCGCGACGGAACCTGCGCTCGACGGCTGGAGGGTCCACGCCGACGGCTCCGGGCCGACCATCGGCGGAACGTAGCTGCCGGGGATGCGGTCGGAGAGCCCCGGCTCAGGTCTCGGTTGTGCGGCGACTGCGGGTCCGAACTGGGCGGGTTGCGGCGCGGCGGCGAGCGCGGCCGCGGCTGCCTCGGCAAGGGGAGCCGTCGGCTTTCGCCCCGCCGTCGGCGCAACGGGAACGAGTGGCTCAGACGGCGCGTCGGGAGTCAGCCCGAGGGCTGCCAGCCGGGGGTCGATCGGGCTGCCGGCGTCGCCTTCGACGGAGTCGGCAGAGTCGACTCCCGCCGTGTCCGCGGCGGTCGCCGGGTCGACCGACGAGGGCGCTATCGGGGGCATGCTCGGTCCGGCCGGAGAGCCTGGCACGGCAGGCGTCCTCGGCAGGGCCGCGCCGCAGCCGGCGCAGTAGGCCTGACCGGGCGACACGGGCGATGAGCATTCTGGGCAGACAGACAACTCGACCACCCGAATTTCCTCCGCTGACATGGCAGGAACGATGAGACCACGCAGTGCCGAGGTTTCGCGCCGCGTGCCCTCTAAGTCAATCCCCCGATCTCTCCGTTGTCGAGCCCGATAGTCCCAACTGTCCGTTCAGAGCCTTCCCGGTTCCGGCGAGGGCCGCGGCGGTCTCGCCGGTGAACGCCGCGCTCCGCCATGCCGATGCGATGCCAGATAACGCAAGGGCGGAGATCCAGGCCAGCCCGAGGGCCAAAACGGCCAGGAGGAAGATCGCCGGCCGGAAGTCGCGGGTGGTGCTGTAGGGGCTGACGCCCAGCGTTATGGGAAATGGCTGCTGGTCTCTGGCGGCCCAGCTGCACCAGGCAAAGGTCGTCGCAGTGGCAATGATCGCCAGCGCGGTTGCGACGAGGCTTGCTCCGAACGAAACAGCGACCGTCGCTGCCGAAGAGATCGGACGCCGCAACAGCTGCACGATCGCCCCGACGAGCGCTCTCCGCACCCCCGTGTCGAGGATCACGAGACGCCTGACCGCGAGGGCCGCGACGGTCTCGGCGACCAGCCATGTCAGACCCACGACAATGACGGTGCCGGCGGCTCCCACGATCACGCGAACCGGCAGCGGCGTGGCCAGGTCCGATGGAACGGTGAGCTCGTTGTATATCGTGCCGTAGATGCCCGAGCTCGCCCATGCCACCGCCACCGCCAGCGGGACCAGACAGACGGCGCGGATCCCCGCCATGTCCAGAAGGATCCGCAGTTCCGGCAGCGGTCGTGGTCGATGTGTCGCGTTTGTCTCGCCGTCGAGCGCTGCTTCGATGAGCCAGACATCGACGAGTGAACCGACGACGAACGCCAGCAACAACCACGCGGCGATGAAGACAGAGGCGATCGCCGCCACCTGGAACAGCCACGGCGTGGGGCGTCCGTCGATGCCGAAAGCGTCCACGCCGGTGGCCCCGGCAATGCCGATGACCGACGGCAGCACGGCCGCGGGCACCACCAGAAGCACGATCCCGCCGCGCAGCAGGAATCCCGCCAGGGCAACCACGATCGAGTCGAGGTCGGTCAGCCCGAAGGTGAGCGACCGACGCAAGCGCCCGATCCAGCCCGGGCGGGCTGGATCGTCGCTACGGACTTGCGTCAGGCGACCTGTGGTGGCTGCCACTGCGCCTACGATCCCGACGGAACTGGCGATGCGGGAGCCGGCGTGCCCAGCACCTGCTGGAGTTGTGTCAGCAGCTGCTGGACAATGTTCATCTCCTTGCCGTAGGTCGCCCAGTCGCCGTTACGGAGCGCCGTCTGCGCGGCCTGGTAGTGGGCGTTGGCCTCCGCGATCAACTGCTGAGGCGTGCCGGTCAGGGACACGCTGGGTTGCGGGGCAGCGGACGCCGCCGGCGTCGGAGAACCCGCGGGTGCGGTCGTAGCCGCGGGCGTCGCCGATGCCCCGGGCGACCCGGAGGCTCCCGGCGATGTAGACGCCACAGGCCCGGTGGTGCCCTGACCGGCGTAGATCTGGTTCAGCGCGTCCTGCAGGGTGTCGCCCCACACGACCTGGCTCGGCGTGCCGACAACGACCTTCTCGAAGACGGGAATTGGGTTGTTCGTCGAAACCAGGTAGACCGGCTCGATATACAGCAAGGAATCCTGCAGCGGTATGACCAGGAGATTGCCGAGGATGACCTGGCTTCCTCCCTGGGTCCACAGCGTCACCTGGCCGCTGATCTGCGGATTCTGGGCGATCAGGCCCTCCATCTGCTCCGGACCGAAGACGTTTGAACTGACCGGGAAGTCGAAGACGCTGACCTTGCCGTAGTCGCTCGGATCATTGCTGGCGGCCACCCAGGCGATCATGTTCTTGCGACCCGAGAGCGCCATAGGCTGCAGGAGCAGGAACTCCGGGTTCGTCTGGCCCGGCATTCGCATCTGGACGTAGTAGGCCTCGAGCGACAGCTGCGTAGGGGGATTGGCGCCGCTGCCCGACGTGTTGCTCGAGTTCTGCGGAACTCTCCAGACGTCGTTGCCCTTGTAGAAGACCGTGGGATCGGTCACGTGGTACTTCTCGAACATGGTCGTCTGGGCATTGAACATGTCTTCCGGGTAGCGGAGGTGCCCGATCGTCGTGGCGTCGCCGCGGATGTCGGCGGGCATCGCGGAGAGCGGCTTGAAGAGGTCGGGGAAGACGCCCTGCCAGGCCTGGATGATCGGGTCCTTGGGATCCGACACGTAGAACGACATAGTCCCGTCGTAGGCGTCCATCACGACCTTGACGCTGTTGCGGACGTAGTTGAACGGATCGCCGGCCAGCCCGTTGACGGTGGCGTCGGTGCCCGGGTTGTAGGTGTTGGCGTCGGGGAATGACGAGCTGGTCGTATAGGCGTCCTGGACGTACGCCAGCCGACCGCTCGAGGTCACGACCAGGTATGGATCCTTGTCGTAGCGCAGGAACGGAGCGATGGCGGTGACGCGGTCCTGGATCGAGCGATTGAAGAGCAGCTGGCTGTTGCCGGTGATCTGGTCGCTGATCAGCAGGTTGAGATCGCCGAAGCGGGCCGCGAAGAGCAGTCGCGACAACGGCGTGTCCAGCTTGATGCCGGTCGTGCCGCTCCATCTCGTGGTCGCGTCGCCGGTGGCCGCGCTGGATGCCGGATAGTCAAACTCGTCGCTCGCCGCGTCGACGATCACGTAGTCGCTCGTGGTCGTGCCGAAATAGATGCGCGGCTCCGTGATCAGGGGCGCCCCGCCGGTGGACACGGGCGGAAGGTTCTGGATGAGCAGATTCGGCTGGCCGCCCTGGGCGACCTCGTTGACGGGCACCATGACCAACCCAACGCCGTGGGTGTAGCTGACGTGCAGGTTCACCCAGCTCACGTCTCCGCTGGTCGTGCTGGCGTATTTGGCCGGGTCGAAGTCTCGACCGGCGATCATTACCTGCCGCACGCACGGGGGAGCCGCCGGGGCGCACGTAGCCGCGTCGGTGAAGACGTACCGGTCGGTGTCTACATCGGCGAAGCTGTAGTAGTTGCGGATGACCTGAAGCTGATCCAGGGTCTGCCCGAGCGGCCGGTAGTCCCACAGCCTCAGGTTCTGGATGGTCGACGTCTCACCCTGAACGTCCGACTGGGTCACGGTGGCGGTCGGCTGGTACTGCTGCGTGTTGGCGGACCAGGGGGTCAGGTTGAACGCCAGCCGCGTCATGTCGATGTTGCTCTTGATGTACTGCGATTCCTGGGCCTGCTGGTTCGGGTCAACCGTCAGGCGCTGGATGAGCTGCGGGTAGCCGACTTCGAGGACGAGGAAGGCGCCGACCCAGAAGAGGACGGTGAGGACCAGCGGCGTCCGCCAGCGGGTGACGGTGAAGCCCACCACGAAACAGCCGATGAAAGCGGTCAGGACCGTCATCACGTTCATGACCAGCATCCTGGCGTTGCTGTCCGTGTAGCTGACGCCCTGGAAGATGCCGCTGGCGTTGCTGTACACGAGCTCATAGCGGTCGAGCTGATAGCCGATGGCGATCGACCACAGGTACAGAGCCGCCAGGATTCCCAGATGGACGCGGGCCGCCGTCGGCATCGAGGCGCCTGAAGCCACGGCGACCAGGTAGCGAGTCCCGGCCAGAATGAGCGCCATCAACACCAGGATGTTGGCATACGACTGGACGAGCCTGTAGAACGGCAGCTCGAACAAGAAGAAGCTGATGTCCTTGCCGAAGGTCGGGTCGGTCTGGCCGTATGGAACCCTGTGCAGGAACAGCTGGATCGTGTTCCAGCCCCCAAGCAATAGTCCGCCCAGGGCCAGGGCGAGCAGCACGCCGACGCCGAGAAGGGCCCAGAAGACCGGACGGCTTATGTCCGGCACCTGGACGGAATCGCTCTTGACGACACGCTTGGGCGGCGACCCGAATGGTCCGCTGCCAAAGCTGTCGCCGCCGAGGTAGCGATCCACGCTGAAGCGGTCGAGAAGATCGTCCAGGGAGAAGTTCCGAAGCTGGCCCTTGGGGATGAACCTGCCGGCGAGCCAGAGGTTGATCCAGATCGCCAGAAAGGCGAATACCGCACCGCCGGCGAAGAAGAGGGCCTGTGATCCGAGTCGGGTCCAGAAGACGCTGCTGTAACCGACGCTCCCGAACCAGATGGCATCCGTCGCCAGGCCCACCGTCGATGCGAAAACCGTCAACAGAACGACGATCGCCACGGCGATGATGCCGATGATGACCCAGCCGCGCCCGATCTGAATTTCGGGCATCCCGTCGGTGGGGCCGCCCGCGTATCTCCGCGAGCCGCCGCCGAACCCACCACCTCGTCTGTAGATAGGGCTCGGGCCGCCGTCCTCGCCGCGATCCGTGTCGTCGGAGTCGGGACCGTCTGATCTCATCGTTGCGTCCTCCGGTGCTCCCTTGGTGCCCGCGCCGTCGTTGGCCGGGTCATTCGAGCCGTTCGACCGGTCGAGGCTGCCATCTCGCTGGGCCTGCCGCCGGCGCAGCTCTTCCATGAAGTCGTCGAACATGTTGCTCATGACCGCGAGTCTAGCGACCTGCGCCGATTCGAGATACGAGGGTCGGCCTCAATCGCGCGGCTGGGGCGTCGCTCGTTCGCGAAGCCGCGGCCCGTACCATCAGCGTGCCATCAGTACGAGAGCCTCAGCAGGGCGTCTCGAAAGGCCCGCAGCACGGTCCCGGCCAGCTCCGACTCGCGCATCGAAAGCACTCGCGCCGGTTCGAACCGAAAACCGGCCAGGACGGCCAGGGGCGCCTCCCAGGGAGCCTCTTCGTCGAGCGGTGGCTGGCCGAGCCGCAGACGCAATTGCTGGCGGCCGCCCTCCTCGAGGACGAGACCGGAGAGAGTGCCGGAGAGCCCCGGGCCGAGGCGCAGCAGCGGCGAACCGGGCGGAGTTCCGTAGTCGGGCGCGAGGTCGTTGAAGCTCAGCAGACTGCCGTCTCGCTCGCACCACAGAAGCGTGACCCACCAGCCGTCGGCGACGGTCTGCGGCTTCGACATGCCGACCAGCCTGGAGTCGCCGGGTCGCAGTTCGATTTCGCGCAGGTAGGATGGGCCGGGTGAGGAGAGGGTTTGCTGCAGGTCGGCCATGCGGCTTCCTAGGATAATCGGGTCGAATTCCCGCCTCCTCCGCGGCGCAGCCTGATCCGCCGTCCGCTACTGCGCCGCCGGGGTCTCGGGCGTTTCCGCGGACGGTGCGTCCGGGGCCGTCTCTGCCCCGTTGACCCCGTCCGCGCTCAGCGGCATGGCTCCGGCCGCGATATCGGCATCGAGACGGGCCATCTCCGCCTTCAGCTCGGGGGTTGGTGGCCGCAGGGCCGCCGCATCACTCGGCGGAGGTGCGTCGATTGCGACTGGGATAGACGAATCGCCCAGCACCATGCCCAGCAGGCTCTGGCGCTTCTTCTTGTCGCGCGCGTTCTGCAGGTACCGCTGCAGATTCGGCGGAACCTCGGTCAGCCCAGGGATCGAGATCTCGTCGGCGGCAGGTGCGTCGAGCGTTGCGCCGCAGTTCGGGCAGGCTCCGACGCCGGCCGGTACCTCGGTCGAGCACCACGGACAGGCGCGCATCGCCACGCTCGCCCGGCCCCGCGAGCCGCGGCGGGCGCGCCCCGCACTCGGCCCGCCAGCCGGCTTTGGCGTCACGACAGGAGACGGATCGGTGGCGGCGCCGGCCGCGGTCGAGTCCGGCGGTTGCCCAGCCGGGGATAGAGCCGCGGCCGATTCCGGAAGCATCGCGCCGCGATGGACCAGGTCGCCGCCGACCCACAGAAACGCGGCACCGGGGAGCAGTGGCAGCCCGAAGACACGGCCGAGAGGGTCCGGAAGAAGCGCTGCGCCGCCAATCAGGAGCACCACGGCCAGTACCCTGAGCGTTCGTCGGGGATCGACCGCGACCAGTGCCGCCGCCAGCGGAACCGAGGTGACGACGGCGGCGGCGGCGAAGATCCACAACACGAGCAGGCCGGAGAGGCCGTACACGGATTGGATCGGTGGAGCGTCGGCGGTGTGACCCAGGCCGAAGAACTCTGAAGTGATCAACCCCGCCATGGCCCCGATCGGGATGCTCATCCAGCCGGCGAAGATCGCTATAGCGCCGAATATTCTCTGCACGGGCGTCGCTCCTGCTGGCTCGCTAGCCTCTGGCGTGGGTCCGGGGTCGTTCCGGCGCCTCGGCTCCGCCTACTCCCATTCGATCGTGGCTGGTGGCTTGGAGCTTATGTCGTAGACGACACGGTTCACACCGGGTACTTCGTTCACGATTCGGGAGCTGATCTTGCCCAGGACCTCGTACGGAAGCTTGGCCCAGTCGGCCGTCATGGCGTCCTCGGACGTGACGGCCCGAATGGCCACTACGTTGGCGTAGGTTCGGCCGTCGCCCATCACTCCCACGGACCGGAGCGGCGTAAGGATCGCGAACGACTGCCAGACCTCCCGGTAGAGCCCGGCAGCCTTGATCTCGTCGATGACGATCCAGTCGGCCTCGCGGAGGGTGTCGAGCCGATCGGACGTGACCTCGCCGATGATACGGATGGCCAGGCCGGGCCCCGGGAAGGGCTGACGCTGGACCATCGAATCCGGCAGACCCAGCTGGGTGCCGACGGCGCGGACCTCGTCCTTGAACAGGTAGCGAAGCGGCTCGATGAGCTGGAAGGTCATGTCGGCGGGTAGGCCGCCCACGTTGTGGTGGGTCTTGATCTTGGCGGCAGCCTTCTCATCGTTGGAGTTCGCCGACTCGATGACATCGGGGTAGAGCGTCCCCTGAGTCAGGAAGGCGATCTCGCCGATCTTGGCCGCTTCCTCCTCGAAGACGCGGATGAACTCGGCCCCGATGATGCGGCGCTTCTGCTCGGGGTCGATCACGCCTTCCAGCTTGCGCAGGAACCTCTCGCGGGCGTTGACGACGATGACCCGCACGCCCAGCTGCTCGAAGGCCTTGGCCAGCAGTTCTGTCTCGTTCTTGCGCATCATGCCGTGGTCGACGTGGACGCAGGTCAGCCTCTCGCCGACGGCACGATGGACGAGGGTCGCGGCCACGGCCGAATCGACGCCACCGGAGAGCGCGCACAGCACCTTGCCGTCCGTGCCGGTCGCGCGGCTGTGTTCGTCGACGCGGCGGCGGATAGCCTCGACGTTGGAGGCGATGAAGTTGGCCGCGGTCCAGTTCTGGTGGGCGCCGGCGATATCCACCACGAAGTTGCGCAGGATCTCGCGGCCGTGCCGGGTATGGACGACCTCCGGGTGAAACTGGATCCCGTACATGCTTCTCGCGGGATCGGCGAGGGCGGCCACCGGAGTCGAGTCCGTGCGGGCAGTCGGGCGGAATCCGTCCGGCAGGCGTTCGATTGAATCGCCGTGGCTCATCCAGACCGACTGCTCGGCTTCGAGCCCGGCGAAGAGTCGATCGCCGCCGGTGACGGTGACGACGGCCGGCCCGAATTCCTTGCGTTCGAACGAGACGACCTCACCGCCGAGGGCCTGGGCCATGAGGTGGAGGCCGTAGCAGATGCCCAGGATCGGGATGCCGCCGCTCCAGAGCGCCGGGTCGGGGTGGGGCGAGCCGGCTTCGTAGACGCTGGCCGGGCCGCCGGAGAGGATCACCGCCTTTGGCTCTCGGACCGCGATCTCGCTCCAAGGAGTGTCGAAGGGGAGCAGCTCCGAGTAGACGTTCAACTCGCGGACGCGGCGGGCAATCAGCTGGCTGTACTGGCTGCCGAAATCGAGGACCACGACGCTATCGGCTTCGACTCTGCCCGATGCCTCGGTGTCGTTGGCCGCCCGATCCGCCACTCGCCCGTCGCTCAATCCCAACCTCCGCTGCGTGAGGCCAAGTCTAGCGGCGCGCGCGCCGGCCGATGAGGACGTGCGTTAGCGAAGCGCGCAGGCGACACCGTGCCAGCTTGCGCTGGCCCACGGAATCCGCCGGCTGACCGAGCGAACTAATGCTCGGTGGGGTAGCCCTCTTTGCGCCAGCGCTCGAGCCCGCCGTGCAGTTCCTTGACCTTGAAGCCGAGGGCCTCGAGGCGCCGGGCCGTCTTGGTGGAAGCGTGGCAGCTGGCGTTCCAGCAGTACACGACGTAGAGGGCCTCGCGCGACAGGTGCGCGGTGGTTGTCTCGTCGAGTACGCGCCAGGGCAGGTTGATCGCGCCCGGCACGTGTTCGACCGCGTACGCTTCGGCGAACCGCGCATCGACGACGACCAGGTTCGGCGTGCCGGCGACGATGTCCGCGTACAGGTCCGCCGGATGGCGGAGGTCCACGAACGTTCCGATCCAATGGATGCGGGCGGTCGGCGCGGTGAGCGTCACGACCTGGGCCACCGGTACCGTGGGCGGTTCCGACGGCGAGATGCGAACGGCCTCGACCGGTTCCGCCGAGTCCACTGGGGACGGCAGCAACTCGAGGTGGGCAGTGTGGACGGTACTCGCAGGCTCGTCGGCGGCGGTTACCGGCGCGGTCATCATCGGCGGGAACTCCAGTCGGTGCGGCGTCGTTCGGGAATAGTAGCGAGTCACGTCAATAACCGCGACCCATTCGGAGCCGTTCCGGGGCCCCGGTTCGGTTGCGATTTGGTTGCGACGCGTGTGGAAAACGGCGATCGCCGGCGAATCGTTGCGCGGTGTGGGCCGGGCGACCCGCGACTAGCCGATCGCGCGAACCGCGGCTGCGACCGACCCGCGAAGGATCGCGTCCTTGGCCATGGAGATGCGCCGCCGGTCTTCCTCCGAGGTCATGAAGACCGTGTGGCCCACAGCGAGGTTGTCCATCAGCACGAAAGCGCCGGCGCTGGGAATACCGAAATGGGCGGCCGTCGCCGCCGTAACGGCGCACTCCATCTCAACGCCCGCATAACCCTGTCGCCGCCATCGGGCGATGTCGCTGTCTCTCTCGTGTGCGATTGTCGTGGTCGTGAGAAGCGTTCCCGACCGGACGGTGGCGGCGTCCAGGCGGGCGCGGATCTCGTCGCGGACCAGATCCGAGAGGACCACATTCGGATCGATCGGTCGATTGCGCGACAGCTGTCGTGAGACCCCGTCACGGCCGACGATTAGCGACGGAACCAGGACGTCGCCCACGAGGCAGCCGTCGGCGAGGCCGCCGTATGAACCGATCTGGATGATCGCCTTCGCCCCGAGGACCGCCGCCGCATGGGCGAGCATTGCGGCCATCGCGCCGCCGAGCACCACCCCGATCCAGATCCGGCGCCCCTGCTCCTCGATCACGAGGTTGTGGGATCCGGCTTCGTGGGCGCCGGGCCATATCGCCCGAACCCGCTCGAAGTAGGGACGCTCGACCCACTGGCCGACCAGGATTGCGGCCTCCGGAAGATCACCGTCGGCGATATCGAAAGCGCGCTGTATCGATTCCGCCGGTGCGTTGAGGTAGGGCATCGACGGGCTACTCGTCGTCCAGGTTGGGAGCCAGCCAGCGCGCGGCCTCGTCGAGAGACCAGCCCTTGCGGCGGGCGTAGTCCTCGAGCTGGTCGTGCCCGATGCGGCCGAGGCCGAAGTAGTGGGCTTCGGGGCGCCAGAAGTAGAAGCCTGAGACCGACGCCGGCGGAAGCATCGCGAACGATTCGGTCAGGCTGATCCCCGCGCGCGCCTCGGCGTCGAGCAGCGCGAAGAGAGTCGCCTTCTCCGTATGGTCCGGGCACGCCGGATATCCCGGCGCCGGTCGGATGCCTTGATACTCCTCGCCGATTATCTGCCGCTTATCCAGCGCTTCATTGGGCGCATAGGCCCACAGTTCGCGGCGAACGCGAGAATGGAGGAACTCGGCCAGGGCCTCGGCCAGTCGGTCGGCGAGGGCCTTGCTCATGATGGCGTGATAGTCGTCGTTGGCGGCTTCGTACGAGGCGGCCAGCTCCGCGGAACCGATCCCCGCGGTGACGGCGAATCCGCCGAGGTAGTCCGGGGCCTCGCCCGAGCGGGGCGCCACGAAGTCGGCCAGGGCCTCGTTCGGGCGGCCCGGCGGCTTCTCCATCTGCTGACGCAGCGTGTGGACCACCGCCAGAGCGTCGCTCCGGCCTTCGTCGCGGTACAGCTCGATGTCGTCGCCGACGGCCGCCGCCGGCCAGAATCCAACCACCGCCCGCGCCCGCAGCAGCTCCTCGCCGACGATCCGGTCCAGCAGGCGCCGCCCGTCCGCCAGCAGCGTTCGCGCCGACTCACCGACCCGCGGGTCGGCGAGGATGCCCGGGTAGGCGCCCTTCAGCTCCCAGGCCGCGAAGAAAGGCGACCAATCGATCCAGTCGACCAGCTCGCTGGTCGGCACTTCCAAGCCGCGGGCGCCCAGGAAGATCGGCCGCGGGGCCGCTCGACCGAAGTCGACCGCCGTCCGATTCGCCCGCGCCGCTTCGATCGACACCTTCGCCACGCGCTCGCGCCGGCCGGCCCGCTCGACCCGCGTCCGCTCCTGGTCCTCGCGGACGCCGGCCGCGTACGCCGCGCTCCGATCCCCCAGCAGCTCCGAGACGACGCCGACTGCCCGCGAGGCGTCGGCCACGTGGACCACCGGCCCCGAGTAGCGCGGCGCGATCTTGACTGCGGTATGAGCTCGGGACGTTGTCGCGCCGCCGATCAGCAACGGCAGCGAGAACCCCTCGCGCTCCAGCTCTCCGGCCACGTGGGCCATCTCCTCGAGCGAGGGCGTTATGAGCCCGGAGAGGCCGACAACGTCCGCCTTCTGAGCCCGCGCCTCTTCCAGGATGCGGGCGGACGGAACCATGACCCCAAGGTCCACTACCTCGTAGTTGTTGCACTGCAGGACCACGCCCACGATGTTCTTGCCGATGTCGTGGACGTCGCCCTTGACCGTGGCCATCAGGATCTTGCCGCGCGGCCGCGAGTCGCCGAGGGCGGCCTTCTCGGCCTCGAGATAGGGCACGAGGTGGGCCACGGCCTTCTTCATGACTCGAGCCGTCTTGACGACCTGGGGCAGGAACATCTTGCCGGCGCCGAAGAGGTCTCCGACCTCGTTCATGCCGGCCATGAGCGGTCCTTCGATGACGTCGATCGGATGGGCGGCAGCAGCGCGCGCCTCTTCGGTGTCCTCGACGACCCATGTGTCGATGCCCTCGACCAGGGCATGAAGCAGCCGATCCGAGACCGGCCAATCTCGCCAGGTCAGGTCCGCCTCGGGCCGGGCCGTGCCCCCGGCGGCGTATTTTGAGGCGATCTCGAGGAGCCGCTCCGTGGCATCGGGCCGGCGGTTCAGAACGACGTCCTCGACGCGCCCCAGCAGCTCCGCCGGGATCTCCGAGTAGATCGCCAGCGCTCCAGGATTCACGATTCCCATGTCCATGCCGGCGGCTATGGCGTGGTAGAGGAAGACGGCGTGGATCGCCTCGCGGACGGCGTCGTTGCCGCGGAAGGCGAACGAGACGTTGCTGACGCCGCCCGAGACGCGCGTCGCCGGCAGCTCGGCCTTCAGCCGCCGAACCGCCTCGATGTAGGCGACCGCGTAGCCGGCATGCTCTTCGATCCCGGTGGCGACGGCGAAAATGTTCGGGTCGAAGATGACGTCCTCTGCCGGGAAGCCGACGGTCTCGGTCAGCAGACGGTAGGCGCGCCGGCAGATGTCGACCTTGCGGTCGACGGTGTCGGCCTGGCCTTGCTCGTCGAAGGCCATGACGATGACGGCCGCGCCGTAGCGGCGAGCCAACCGGGCCTGGCGGAGGAACTGCTCCTCGCCCTCTTTGAGCGAGATCGAGTTCACGATCGGCTTGCCGCCGATGCAGCGCAGCCCGGCCTCGATGACCGACCATTTGGACGAGTCGACGACTATCGGCACGCGGGCGATGGCCGGCTCGGAGGCGACCAGATTCAGGAAGCGGGTCATCGCCGCTTCCGAGTCGAGCATGGCCTCGTCCATGTTGACGTCGATCGCCTGGGCACCGGCCTCGACTTGCGCTCGGGCGATCCCCAGGGCCGAGTCGAAGTCGCCGTCGACGATGCGGCGGGCGAAGGCACGCGACCCGGCGACGTTGGTCCGCTCGCCGATGTTGAGGAAGAGGCTGCCTTCGCCGACGTTCAGCGCCTCGAGGCCGGCCAGGCGCAGCGCCTCCGGCCGCGTCGGAACGGACCGCGGCGGAAGCCCGCGCGCGGCCTCGGCCAGCGCCGCCACGTGCGCCGGACCCGTACCGCAGCAGCCGCCGACGACGTTGACGATGCCCGCCTCGGCGAACTCGCGCATCGTCTTCGCCATCGTCTCGGGCGTCTCGTCGTAGCCGCCGAATTCGTTGGGCAGGCCCGCGTTGGGGTGAGCGGCGACAAACGTGTCCGCCAGGCCGGAGAGCTCTTCGACATGGGCGCGGAGCTGGCGCGCCCCCAGGGCGCAGTTGAGGCCCACGATCAAGGGGCGAGCGTGGCGGATGGCGTTCCAGAAGGCCTCGACGGTGTGGCCGGAGAGCGTTCGGCCGCTGGCGTCGGTGATCGTGCCGGAGATCCACAGCGGCACCTCGAACCCCAGCTCCTCGAAGACGCCCTCGATGGCGTAGATGGCCGCCTTGGCGTTGAGGACGTCGAAGACGGTCTCGACCATGAGCAGGTCCGCGCCGCCGACGAGCAGCCCGCGGGCGGCCTCGGCATACGCCTCGGCCAGCTCCCCGAAAGTGACGGAGCGCGCCGCAGGGTCGGCCACGTCCGGCGAGATAGAGGCGGTCTTGTTGGTAGGGCCCATCGAGCCGGCCACGAAACGGGGACGGGTCGGGTCCGCGGACTCGGCGGCGTCGGCTGCCGCTCGCGCGATCCGGGCCGCCTCGACGTGGATCTCGTAGGTGACGTCCTGGAGTCCATAGTCGGCCTGGGCGATGCGCGTGGCGGTGAAGGTGTCCGTGGAGATGATGTCGGCGCCGGCCGCCAGATAGGCGTCGTGAACGGCTCGCACGACGTCCGGCCGGGTCAGAGTCAGCACGTCCGAATCGCCCCGAAGATCGCAGGGGTGGTCGCGGAAACGCTCGCCCCGGAAGTCGGCTTCGGACAGGCTGTAGCGCTGGACCAGCGTCCCCGTGGCTCCGTCGAGCACGAGGATCCGCTGCCTCAGCAGGGGCCGGAGCAGGAGCAGGCGCTCATCACGCGTCCGGGGTTTGCCTGGGGCGACCTCTACGGGCGCGGTCGAGCTGACGTGAGTCTCGGTGGGCCTGCCTCCTTCGTATGCGAAGTGTACCGGGCAGACGAAAAGCCGCCGATCGACTCGGGCAGGCGCCAGATCGTGGTCCACTCCGACGCGAAGCCAGGCGTCGCCGAGTGCAGCGCGGCGGCATCAGGCGTTCGGCGCCATCGATCGCCGCGCCAGAACGAAGACCGACGGTCCGGGCGTGATCGAGCCAAGCGGTTCTTGAAGCGGTGCCTCCAGCCGAGCCAGAGCGTCGGGCGGCAGGCGGTGGGTCAGGCCGGGCAGCCGGAAGAGCGACACCGCGCGCAGCCGTTCGATCGTGAAGCCGGCGGCACGCAACGACCGACGGATGCCGACCGGCGCATGGTCATAGTGGAACGGCTTGTACTCGACGGCCCCCGGCTCGAACGGGGACCAGGCCTGCCGGCCGAGCAGTCGCCGCGCGATCGACTTGAGGTTTCGCTTGTTGGCGTATTCGAGGACGAGTAAGCCCCCGGGCCGGATCACCCGTCCGAGCTCGGCGACGACGGGACCCGGATCGCTGAAGTGATGGAGGACCCGGACACACACAGCCGCATCGAAAACGCCGTCCGGGAACGGGAGTGCCAGCGCGTCGCCGAGGATCACCGTGTATCTCGGGTCGCGGCCGAGAGTCTCCAGCGCGGCCGCAACGTGCACGTCCGACGCGTCGAGCAGAGTCACCTCCCCATAGCCGCGATACTCGCCGGCCAGCCTGCCGAACCCGGCCCCGACTTCGATGAGTCGACCACCGCTCGACGGCAGGAGCGCTCTCAGCGCGACGCGATCGCAGGCGTCCTCATACGTCCGGGCGGTCCAGAAGACGTCGCGGTATGCGAGGTCCTCGTACGTGGCGAGGATCTGAGGGGGCGATGTGGAAGCGGTCACCGGCCGGCGCCCCACTCCGTGCGCCGGGGGTCGCGGAAGCGTGGCCGGGCCCGTCGGCCGATCAGGACGGGCTGGCTGCGCCAACTGCGCGACGGTGAACGGCGAAGTCGTCGGCGTTGCCCGACCAGCCACAATCGCAACGGACCACGTTTGTCCGGGCGTTGTACTCCTCGATCAGGTGCGACTTGACCGGCCGGAGAGGGTTCGGGGCGACCGCCGTGCGGACTGGCCGAGCCATGGTTCCTCCTCCATCTCCCAACCCTGACGCTGCCGCCGTGATCGGTCGCCAGACGACCACCGCGAGACGGATCTGCGGGCACTCGGATACGGAAACGCCAATTGGGGAGCGATCAATATTCTACCAGACGTTCGATCCGAGGCCCGACGACCGGGTTCCGCCTGCCGAAACGGGCAGGTAGTCACGGGGGATCGGTTTAGAAACCGCCGGCAAATAGCAGTCCGCTGCCTGAGTACCATCCTTTTTTAGGAAAATAGACGCCCAGGTGCCCCAGGACCGTGCCTTTTGCCCACGACGGCGTCGGAGGCTGAGCCGCCTGGCGGGTCTTCGTTGGCGTCTGCAATACCCATCTGGTCACGTGTCGGAGCGCGGTGTAGGCTGCGCCTGTTCTCATCGGCCTCAGGAACCCGTCGTGCAGGCCGAAAGAAGACGCAAAGCCAGAGGGGCCCGGGAGCGGGCAACCTGGCCCACCTAGGAGAAGGAGGCTCGACCAGTGGTCAACGAAATCCTGGCGAAACTGAACCAGAACGAGAAGCTGATCGGTGGCGGCGGTATCGTCGCCGTCGTCGGCTGGATCCTCGGCCTCGTCCTGGGGACCCGCTCGGAAGGCGTCGCCGGCATCTATTCCGTCTCGATCAACTACTTCAGCTGGGGCACCGCGGGCCTCATGGCCGGTCTGGGCCTCGTGGCTGCCATCGCCGGCGTCGTGGTGCTGTATCTGAAGATCGCCCCGAACATGAACATCACGTGGCCGATGCCGGTTGTCCAGATCCTCCTCGGCATTTCGGTGGCGACTCTGGCCCTGACTGTGCTGACGGTCCTCTTCCAGCTGACCAACGGCCTCGATGGCGCACCGATCCTCATGTTCGTTGCCGACGTGGTCTTCGTCGGTGGCGGCGCCGCTATGGCGTACGGTGCCTACATGGAGTACCAGGCCAAGCCGGTCGTCTGATCCTTCGCACCCACAAACGGCGGTCGCTTTCGGGCGACCGCCGTTTTTCATGCCTGTCCGACGGAGCGAGTCTCTCCCTGTTGCCGGGTAGAGGGACGTCAGGCGCCCTGGGCGTGCACGGCGCGGAAGCAGTCCGAGCAGTAGACCGGTCGGTCCATATGCGGCTTGAACGGGACCTGGGCCTGGTTGCCGCAGCGGGTGCAGACGACGGCGAAGTACTCGCGCGGTCCCTGAGCCCCGGCGTGGTCGCGGCCGAAGCTCTCGCCGTTCTCCCTCATCGATCGCCGCGATGCGCGACAGCTCGGGCACCGCTTGGGGTCCGAGACGAACCCTTTCTGCGCGTAGTACTCCTGATCCTCGGCCGAATGAACGAACTCGGTACCACAATCAACACAGTTCAGGGTCCGATCGACGTAGGTCACGATTCTCCTCCCGGAGCCGCGGGTTCCTGAGCCGAGTGTCCCGGGAGAAGCGAACCAGACCGAGCCCTGGCCGCCATGGGACGCTGGGAGGCGACGGCTCAGGCCGCGGTCTTGAAGTTCGTTCGTGCCTGTCTGGGACGCACCGGCAGGGCGGCAGGATAGCACGCAAGGTCCGCCGAACCCTATGGGCGTTCCGCAGAGTTGGACGATGCGGAACGCGGTTCTGGGCGATCGGTTCAAAGCGTTGCGTCAGGGTGCCCTGAACCTGGCACAATCGCCCAATCGGCCATCATGCGGCGCCGGCAGCGGCGCGACGACCGAGCGCTTCGGTCCTGCGGCGAACCGCGCGAGACTCCGCGGGTCGGGTGCGATACTCAGGGTCTCGGGGCGCGAAGAGGAAGAACCTGTCCGATGCTGCGCTTGCTGCATACCGCCGACGTTCATCTGGGGGCGAGGCATACGGACCTTGGTGAGCGTGCCGCCGTCCTGCGCGAGCGCCAGTTCGCGGCCTTTCGGACATCGGTGGAGCTTGCGATCGTCGAGAAGGTCGATATCTTCCTCATCGCCGGCGACCTCTTCGATTCCAACACGCAGCCGCGCCGCTCCGTCGAGCGAGTCGCCGCCGAGCTGGGCCGCCTGGCCAGAGCCAGCATCCGGACCGTGATCATCCCCGGCACCCACGACGTCTACGACGGTGCGTCGATCTACCGCTCCTACGACCTGCCCGGCATGGCCCGGGCCGCCAGCGATTGGGTCGTGGTTCTGACGCCCTACATTCCCGAAGTCGTCTTCCCGCCGCTCGACGCGATCATCTACGGCCGCGTCTTCGACACCAAACGCTCACCGCGCAGCCCGCTGGCCGGCCTCGACGCGAAGTCGGACACACGCGCCACGTGGAAAGTGGGCATGGTTCACGGCGCCCTGGCGATACCGGGTCGAACTGACTCCGATGCCGTCGTGGTGACCGAGGAGGAGATCGCCAAGACCGGGCTGGACTACCTGGCGCTGGGCCACTGGCACTCGGCCATCGAGGGTCGCGCCGGCAACGTGGCGTACGCCTACTCCGGCGCGCCCGAGCCTGTGGCCGTCGATCAGGACGGGGCAGGCCAGGTGCTGCTCGTGACTCTCGAGGATCGGGGTGGGCATCATGTGGTCTCCATCGAGCCGAGGCGGGTGGGCCAGACGCGATCGGAGAAGCTCGATCTGGACGTGGGCGGCGTCCACAGCCAGCCCGAGCTCATCGACGTCGTGGGACGCCACGCCGACTCGAACCTGGTCCTGGAGGTTCGACTGACCGGGCTCTACCCGGACGATCTCGACCTCGACCTCGACGAGATTGAACGCGCCCTGTCGCCGTCTTTCCTTCGCTTCCGGATTCACGACCTTTCGATCCCGGCCTCGCCCGAAGGCAATGTTGCGCCGGCGGACACCGTTGTCGGGGCCTTCGTTCGGAGCATCGAGGACCAGATGGCCGCCCTCGAAGCCGCGACGGGCCCGACCGCAACCGGAGCGGCGGCGACTCCTGAGCCCGAGGAGCTGGACGACCTGCGTGAGGTTCTGCGGCTTGGCCGGCACCTCCTGGAAGGCCGCCAGGTGACGCTGTGAGCCGGAGCCCGGGCCGATGAGGATCACTCGACTGCAGCTTCGGGACTTCGGGAGGCACCGCGAGCTCGACATCGATCTGGCGCCGGGTTTCACGATCATTCGCGGCCCCAACGAAGCCGGCAAGTCGACGATCCAGAGGGCTCTCGAACTCGCCCTCTTCCGCAAGCCGACGGCAGCGACAGCGGAACTCGAGGCCCTTCGATCCTGGGGCGCGGCCGAAGACGAACGATCGTGGACGAGGATCGAGTTCGTCATGGACGACGACTCCGGGCCGAGTGGTGAAGGCGTCGCCACGGGCGTCCTGGAGAAGGAGTTCAGAGGCCAGCGCGGGCGGGTGTCGCTCGAATTCAACGGGCAGAGCCATACCGACCCAACCAAGGTAGACGAGGTCATCGGCGAGCTGACCGGCATCCCCAACGAGGCCTTCTTCCGGTCGACCGCCTCGATCCGGCACGAAGAGCTCGACGATCTGGATCGTGACGAGGGCGCTCTGCGCGACCGGCTTCAGGCGAGTATCGGGGGCGGCGACAAGGGTTCGTCGCGAGCCAGGGCGCGTCTCGAGGACGCTATCAGGGCATTGAAGTCCAAGGGCGACAAGAACCCGGGTCGCCTCAAGATCGCAGACGAGGCAGTCGCGCGCGCGGAGCAGGCCCTCAAGAGCGGCGAGGCCGCCCTCGAGAAGCTCGAGAAGGATCGCGACGCCCTGGCCCAGGCCCGCGACGCCCGCCTCCGGGCCGAGACCTCGCTGGCAGAGAGCCGGAACATGCTCGAGTCGGCGCGCCAGGCGGAGCGCCTGCGGTCTGATCGAGCGGTCACCTCCGAGCGCTTCGAGCGCTACCGCCAGGCCGCCGAGGCCCAGAAGCGCCTGGCCGATCTCGAGGCCACGCCGGAGCGATCGATGTCGAGTCTGCGCGACCAGCTCGACCGCATGCGGACGCTACAGAGCCGCGTCTCGATCCTGCAGGAGACACTGCACGAGGATCTGGGGCCGGAGGTTGAGGCCGACGAGCCAGAGCCGAGCTACCTCGCCGCCGGGATCCTGACGGCCGTGGTGTTGTGCGCGACCGGCCTGTCGTTCTCTTTCGGGGTTCTCAAGTCGCTCCTGCCGGTGATGCTGATCGGCCTGATCCTGCTAGTCGTGGCCGTCTTCCTGGGCATGCAATTCTGGGAGCGCCGGTCGGTGGCGATGAACGTGCGCCGCATCAACGAATCGCGCCAGCGGGATCGAACCCTGCGCCGCCAGGGCCGCGTGGGCACCGAGGAAGGATTGCGCGTGGCGCAGTCCGGTGTCCAGAACATCCTCCGCGAACTCGGCGTGCCGGACGTCGCGGCGGCCGAGAGGCTGCTCACGGGCGAGCAGGGCCGGCGCCAGGAGATCGCCACCCTTCAGGTCCAGGTCTCGGCCCTTCTGGCCGGTCAGAAGGGCGGCAGCGTCGACGAGCTGCGCGATCGGGCCGCGCTCGAGATGGAGCAGAAAACCTCGGCGCTGGATGGACTTGGACCGATCGCAAACGATGCCCGAGCCCGAGAGAAGCTCGAGGCCGAGGTCCGCGACCGCCACGCCGCACTGGAACGGGCCCGGGACGCGGAGGCGGGCGCGATCGCTCGCGTCGACGCCAACCCGGTCGATGCGGAGCAGGTTGCGGGCGAAGCCGAGCGCCTCGTCACGTGGCAGAGTCAGCTGGCAGCGCTCAAGCGGCGGGTCCGCATCTACGAGAAGACGCTGACGGCGATCGAGGCTTCCGAGAGCGGCACGATGCGCAAGGCCACGCGCTTCCTCGAGACGCAGGTCGGCCGGGACATCGGCCGACTGACCGGCGGCCGCTACCGGCGCGTCACCATCGACGACCACACGCTCGACATCGGCGTCTGGGCGCCGGAGCGCGGCGATTGGGTCCCGGCCTCCGCGCTGAGCAAGGGCACCATCGATCAGGTCTTCCTGGCCGCGCGCATCGGGTTGGTAAGGCTGGTCACGCAGGGCCGGCGCCCGCCGCTGGTCCTGGACGACCCGTTCGTCACCTTCGATGACACCCGGGCGGCGCGGGCGGCGCTGCTGCTGCGCGAGCTCTCGTCGGACTTCCAGGTCATCTACCTCGCCTGCTCGAACCGATACGACGGTCTGGCCGACGCGGTCGTAGAGCTGCCGGGGCCCATGGAGGCCGCCGAGCCCCCGGCCTCGAGCCCGATCGCGGCTCGGGCGGCCGCCGAGACCGCGCCCTTGCCGGGGCCTGCGCCGACGCAGGGGGCGTCGCCGGCAGCGGTCACGTCGCGTGGCCTCGCCAGCTCGCTGCTGGCGGAGGCCGAGACTTCGGCCGAGGAGGTCAACGCGGCTGAGCCTCGAACGGACGAGGACGACATCGACGGGCCCGTGCAGTTCGCTCAGTCGATGGGTGAGAGCGACCAGGACGACGACGCCGGGACCGTGGCCGGGAACCCGGAGGCGATTGGCAAGCCGAGCGAGGCATAGGAGGAACGATGGCCGGCGAAATTCCGGATGGCCTGGCGATCGAGAAGGTCTGGGCCGTTGAAGCAAAATACGGCCCCGATGCCGCCGAGCGGCGGCCGGCCGTGCGCTCCGAGCACCTTTCCAGAATCGCCGACCTTCGTGCCACCGGAGTCATCGTCGAAGCCGGCGCCTACACCGACATGTCGGGCTCGTTGGTCCTGCTTCGCGCCGCCAGCGAGGAAGAGGCGCTTTCCCTTGTCCGGGCTGATATCTACTTCCGTTCCGGTGTCTGGACCGACGTCCGCGTGCGTGCCTTTGGCCGCGTGGCGCGGCTCGACGAGCTGGCGGCCGACTGAACGGTGGCTGCCCCACGGGCAGGTTCTCGGCGGCTAGGGGAACTCGATCGTCGCCGTCAGGTTCATGCGGACGGTGTCCGGGCCGTCGTTGAAGAGCGCGATCCTGTAAGTCCTGCCGGCCGCCACCGCGTGCGAGTAGGCCGGTGTGATCGAGCTCTGGCCCGAATAGGTTGCCGTGTCGACGATGACAAGCCCGGCGCCCGAGGCATCCGTCAGCGTGATCGTCGCGTCGGTGCCGGCCGGCGACCATGCGGCCGCCACCATGAGTTTGCCGGCCCCGCGCGGCTTGAAGGTGGCGGCAAGCGTCCGCAGCGAGTCCGGATTCGGAGCTCCCTGGAAGCGGCCGTGGTCGAGGCTGACCGACGGATGATCGGCCGGCCAGCTCATGGCCAGATCCACGGTGGGCTGCGAAGCGCCGGCGGAGATGAGGGTCACGGTCCAGTGGGAATGAGCGGCAGTGGCGATTTGGGCGACGTCGGGCGTGGCCCCGGTCGAGCACACTCGCCGGGCCGCGTCCAAGGCGATGCAAAGCATGGTCGAGTCCACCGGTGAGGTGGCGACGATCTGCGCCGAGACGAGGCCCGGACCGTCGCTGACGAACGAGAAGGTCCGCGCCGACCCGGCCGAATCGGCGGCCGAGTCCAGCATCAGCCCGTTGAACGTGATCGTGGCGGTGGGTGAGGTCTGGGTTGGGATGGTCCCGGATATGGGTTCGGCCGTGAGATCCGCGTTCGAGGCAGATAGGGACGGAGCGCCGCCGGGTGAGGTCACCGGGCTCGCGCTCTCCCCCGATCGGTCGACGGTCGCGGTCGAATTGCCCGACGCCCCCGGCGTTGAGCCGCTCGAACTCGAGCCGTTTAGCAAAGGTGCGGCGCTGCTCGAAACCAGGATCAGCGCGACCGCCAGCCCGAGCGTCACCGCTCGCCTGGCCCATCGCCGCCGACCGGCGCTGAGCTGAGTCCGGATCCAGCCCCTGGGGTTCGGCCGGCGCAGGGCTATGGCCGGGCGTCGGACGGAGAGTCTCCACAGCCGTCCCGGCCTGCCCGCGGGCGTGCTGGGCGGAACGGCGCCCCCGTCCTGGGCGTCGGTCGAATCGGAAGGGGCGCCCGGACGGTCGGCTGCCTCGATCGGAGCGGCGGCGTCGGCGAGTGCCGAGGCCATCTCGGCGAGAGCCTCGGCCTCCTCGCGCTCCTGACCCTCCTGGGGAGATTCGCCTGCCGGCAGGTCGTCCAGTGCAGCCCCCTCGAGGTTATGGGAACGTGATCTGGGCCGTCAGGTCGGGGCGATCCGAACTGTCTGGGGAGGTTCTCAGCAACTTGACCTGATACGTTTTCGTTGGGTCGACGTTGCTGGTGAACGCCGGGTTGACGTAGGTCACGCCGTCGTACTGCCGCTGATCGACGACGATGGCCGGCGTGCCCGAGGCGTCGTAGAGCGTCATGCTCGCCTTGGTGGTAATGAGCGTCCAGGCCGCCTGTATGTTGATCGAGCCGCTGGCCCGAGGCTTGAACGAGGCGCTGAAACCGGCGAACGCTTCCGGAGTGCCCTGGAACCGACCGTGAGTCAGGGTGACCTTGGGGGTGGCGGTGGGCCAGGTGAACGTGAGGTCGACCGTCGGGGCCGATGAGTTGTATCCGATGAGGGTCACCGACCACGTGCTGTGGACCTGGTCGGCCGCGCCCGACGGGAAGGTGGGTAGCTTGCTCGGGGTGCCGATCTTGCAGGTCGGGACGCTGCCGTCCACGTTGATGCACAGCTTGGCCGTGCCGCCTGCCGAGATCTTGGTGACGGCGAATGTGACCGGACCGGCGCCGTCGCTGATGAAGGTGAAGGTTCGAGTCGTGGCCTGCGCGTCAGTGCTGGCGTCGAGACCGATGTTGGTGAAGGTGATCGTCGCGGGGCTTGGCTTGCCCGGAGTGGGCGTGGGCCCACTCGGTGCCGTTGGGCCGTGGCTCTGCGAGGCGCCGGAGGTGCTGGCGGACGGCCCACCGGAGTTGTCGGCGGCCGCCGAATCCGTAGCTACGGCTACGACGCCCGAGGGCGACGCGGACGCATTCGCGGTCGATCCGCTTCTATGGCTGCCCACGATCATCAAAGCGCCGGCGACGCCGATGAGCAGCGCGCAGACCACACCAAGCACGATCGAGATGTTTTTCCAGACCCTATCGTCCACCGGGCTCCTCCTGTCCGATCCATCAACCGTCGGCGATGGACCTGGGAAAGATACCGCCTGCGAGCCCTTTGAGGAAAATCGCGGCGTGCGCTGCCACATCCGCGAGTGGCTCGCGAGCCGCGAAGATCCGCGCTCGACTCTCCCGCGCCACCCATTCTGCTCCAACCGTCCGGGTCGGATAGGCTGCTCTGGTGAACTCCCGGCCGGCGCCGGACTGGCGCCCATTGCTCGCCCTGTACTGGATTGCCTCGTTCATCGAGGGCCTGGGCGTTTCGCAGATCTACGCCTACCTGCCGAACCGCCTTCTGGAGGTGGGCGTCCCGACGGCCGACGTGCCGCACTTCGTCGGCCTCCTCGGCGCCCTCTTCTTCCTCACAGGGCTGCCCTTCATCCCGCTATGGGGCGTCTGGGCCGACAAGTACAGTCGCAAGGCGGTCATCATCCGCAGCGCTCTGGTTGAGGCGGTGGTCTTCGGCGTGATCGCCGCAGCCGCCGCACCATGGCAGCTCGTCGTGGGGATGCTGCTCGTCGGGTTCCAGCTGGGCAATAGCGGCGTCATGATGGCCGCCATTCGTGACGCAACTCCACGACGCCGACTGGGCCTGGCGATGGGCGTCTTCGCTGCCAGCAGCCCGCTCGGCTTCGGCGCCGGACCTGCCCTGGGGGCCGTCATGATCGACGGCCTTCGACTCTCCAGCGGCGCCGTGTTCGCCTTCGCCGCGTTGCTGTCGGTTGGAGTCGCGCTCCTGCTGGCCGTGGGATCGAGCGAGGTGAGACCCGAAGTCGTGCCGACCGGCGGCACCGTTCGGCTCGCGTTCGGCGCCGTTCGAGGCGTCATTTCGGACCCGATCGTGCGCTGGCTCTTTGTCGTATACGGCCTCGTATTCCTGGGCCGGCAGATGTCGGCGCAGTACATGGCGCTGTTGATTCATGACGTCGAGCACACGTCGCTTGACGCCGCCTTCTCGGTGGGCGTGGTGCTCGGCCTGGCAACGGTCGTCGGCGCCGCGGTCTCGCCGGTAGGTGGTTGGGTCGCGGATCGGCTCGGTTTCCGGCCGGTTCTCGTCGGCGCGATCGCCGGGATCGCCGCGGCATTCGCCCTGCTGTCGCTGGCCTCGACCATCGCCTGGCTGGCCGTGGTGTACAGCTTCGCGATCGCCTTCCAGGCGGTTGTCGGAGCGATGGTTTCCAGCCTGCTGGCGACGGAGACCCCGCCCGAGCGTCGCTCGGCTACCCTGAACCTGATCTACCTGCCCCTGTATCTCGGCGGTATCGCCGGACCGGCGATCGGGGCCGGCGTCGTGGGCTCCGGCCTGAGATCGGTCTTCTTGGCGGCCGCCGCAATCCTGGTAGGGGCCACGGCCATGGCCGTGGTCTTCGCGCGGCGGACCGGCGACGGTCAGGGCAACGAGATCTCGGCGCTCAGATCCGGTCGGTAGTTGCCCGCGGGGCCGCGGGGCAGTGCTAGCGAGCGCCGAAGGAGGGGACGTCCATCTCCGCAGGTCCGACGTATCTGGCATCCGGCCTGATGAGCTTGTCGGCCGAGGCCTGCTCGATCGCGTGGGCGCCCCAACCGGCCATTCGGGCCAGGGCGAATGTCGGCGGGAAGAGGTCCGGCGGCAGCCCCACGCCCTGCAGAACCGCGGCGGCGTAGTACTCCACGTTGGTCTTGATGACGTGATCCGGCTTCAGCTCGCCGAAGACGCGCAGAACCACGTCCTCGACCTTGACGGCGACGTCGAGCCACTCGGCCATGTCCGACATTCCCTCAGCGACCTTGCGAAGAGCGGCGGCGCGGGGGTCGTAGGCGCGGTAGACGCGATGGCCGAAGCCCATGATCTTGTCACCGCGGGCGATGGCCTCGCGAACCCACTTTTCGGCGCGGTCGGGCGAGCCGATCTCGTGCAGCTGGCTGACGACCTCGGCCGGGGCGCCGCCGTGGAGTGGACCCTTGAGGGCGCCGATCGCGCCGCAGATGGCGCTCGCCAGGTCCGAGCGGGTCGAGATGATGACGCGGCAGGTGAACGTGGAGGCGTTGAGGCCGTGCTCGGCGCCGACGATGAAGTATGCGTCGAGGGCGCGGGCGTCGGCCGGGTCGGGGTCGGCACCGTTGAGCTGCTGCAGGAAGCCGCCCGCCAGAGAGAGCTTTGGGTTCGGCTTGACCGGCTCGAGGCCGTTGCGGATGCGATGGAACGCCGCCAGCGCCGACGGTGCCATGGCCGTCAACTCTCGGGCCTGGTCGACCGTGGGCGGCCAGTGCGGCCGGCGCCACGCGCCCCAGACCGAGACGGCGGTGCGAAGAGCGTCCATCGGGTGGGTGTGGGAAGGCAGCTCGTAAAGAGCGCACATCACCGGCTCGGGGACCGCGACCGGGACCAGGCGGGCGGACCTGCGCCACTCGCCGGTCCAGAGAAGCTCGGCCACGCGACCGTAGGTGCCCTTCTCCACCAGCTGCCCGATGGGGTAGCCTCGGTAGAGGAGCTGACCCTTCTCGCCGTCGACGAAGCCGACTGCCGTTTCGGCGGCGATGACTCCCTGCAGACCCGGCGAGTAGGGTCGCTCGACCGCGGGCTTGGGCTCGGCCGGAGCTGCCGGCGCGGTTGCCGGTGCGGCCGCCGCGGGCGCCTCCGCCTTTGGGGACGCGGCGGTCTCGATGTTGGTGGTCGTCATCGTCGCCCTCCTTGGGGCCTCATGGCTGTGCGGCATTCCAGATCCCTGAGTGGCAGCAGCAAATTCCTGGCGCGAGCATCCTACCGCGATCGCCGATACCGTCGCTGGTCGTGACGAAATCCGTCCAGCCTGTCGCAACGGGTAGGTCCTCTTGCTCTGCTGATCGGCCGCACGTCGACTGGCCATACTCGATCGGCATGATCGAGCTGGCGATTCGGTCGGAGCCGCGGCCTTCGTGCGATTCGGCATCGTCCAGCGTGTTTAGGGATATGGAATTGGCAGTAGTTCGCGACGCCGACATCCTCTATGAGCGCGCATTCGCCGATCACTGGCGCGATGTCTTCCAGTTCCTGCTTGCCTGGACCAACGATTGGGCGTCGGCGGAGGATCTCAGCCAGGAGGCCTTTCTTCGATTGTGGCGGAGTCGGGCCAAGATCGACTGGGGGGAGCCGATCATGCCCTGGCTAATCGTGACCGGTCGCCGGCTAGCCAACGACAGATACCGCAAAATCGCCCGGCGCCTGGGCGGTTTGCCTTCCCCCGCTTCATTCGATGAAACCCAACAAGTGCGCTGGCTGGATGTTCAGTCGGCTCTCAAGGACCTGTCAGCGCTCGAACGGTCCACCGTGGTGCTGGTCACGTTCCAGGGGATGTCGACCGTTGAGGTTGCCCGACTCCTCGACACGACTCCAGGCGGCGTACGGGCAGCGCTCAGCCGCGGCCGCGAGAAGCTTGGAGACGCCCGATGAGCGAGTCTCGGCACGACAGGGTCTGGCGGGACTGGAAAGCTATGGCAGACGGCGCGGGCCAGCCGGCGTTTGCGCCCCGGGACAACCAGCGCCGCGGCGGTTTCCCGATTGGTCTCGCAAGCGCGGCGGTTGTGGCCGTGCTGATCGTAGTGATTGCGGCGAGATACTGGACGCCGCAGGTCGGCGGGGTTCCCGGAGCGTCTGGCTCAAGTCAGCCGGCGACACCGACCGAGGTGGCAACGGCCACTACCGCACCCTCTGCCACCTCCACGCCGACACTGCCACCGACCCCAGCTGCCACTTCGATCCTATCGGGCACCCCTCGACCGGGGGACGAAGCGATGGCGGTGTCGATCGCCACGAAATACCAGACGTACATCAAGCAGGGCAACTATGCGACCGCATGGGCCATGATTGCCCCTCAATGGAAGTCCGGCACAGGCGACGGTGGCTATGCACAGTGGGCGGCCAACTGGGCGGATATCGCCAAGTCGCGGGGCACAATCGACTTCGAGTTGCAGACCCCCTCCCGCGACTGGCAGCAGTGGGACCCAAACTGGCCGGCGCCGCTTCCGTCGATCCTTCCGGGTGACTACGGTCGCGCCTTCGTCATAGTGGTCGACTATCCATGGACCTCCCAAACGAATGATTGGGACGTGTTGCTGATGCTGCCTACGACGACAGGGGATGTGTGGGAGGTCTACAGCCTCCGCTGATCAAGACGCGGCTGGGGCGGCTCGCGGGCCCGCGAGCGCGGTGCGGGCAGTCTCGTATGGCTAGTCTCGATCGTTCCGCCGGCCTCGCTTGCCGTTCGAATCCAGCGCGTCGAGGATCAGGCGGATCACTACCGCGCCGAGGAACGAAACGAGCAGGGCTCCGAGGAAGCCGTGGCTGCTGTCCATGTGCAGCTCTTCGGTGGCGAACCAGCCGCCGAGGATGCCGCCGAGAACGCCGACGGCGGTGTTGGCCAGGCAGCCGTGAGGGCCCCTCTCGACCACCGCGCCGGAAAGCGCGCCGGCGAGGAAGCCGACGACGATCCAGCCGAGTATGTCCATGTGCGGCATAAGAGCTCCATCAGGAATGCGACGGGAAGGACGCCGGCCCGATGATATCGCCGGCCGGCCGGCTCGGGGATCACCCGACAGAAGGATTCGCGATGCGCCTCGGGCACGAGGGCGAGTCGCGCCGGATAATCGAAGGCCGCCGGATCGCCCGACGGCCTTCATTCGCTCGGCTGCCGACGCTCTCTAGAACGCGTCCTTCCAGGCCGGCATCGACTTGAGGTAGGCGAGCGCCTTCTCGCGGGCCGCGCTGTAGTCGAGGCCTTCCTGGCGCATCGTCCACTGGGTGAAGCGCTCCAGCCGCTCCTCGGCGGGCTGGAGCTTGCCATCCGGCGCGCAGTGGCTGCAGTAGGGGATTGCCGGGTCGCCGAGGGAGTGGGCCTCCGCTCCGGCCAGTGGCATTCCGCAGGATTCGCAGCTGACGGCCATCGTCATCGGTTCGTCTCCTTCTCGCTCTGGGGCACAGCCGACGGGGTGACGCCTGCCGTCGCGGCAGCGTCGACTGCGGAGTTCGGTTCAACCTCAACTGAGGCGAGCAGCTCGAGGCCGCGGACCGCGAGTGCCCGATCCTCAGGTGAGAGGCTTGCCATGGTCTGGGCGATGAGGTCCGGCGCCGCCGGCTGCCCGATTCGCGAGACGACGCTGCGCCCCGCTTCCGTCAGCCAGACGAGGACCCGACGCTCGTCGCGCTCGTCGCGGATCCTGGCGACGAGGCCCTTGGTCTCCAGGCGCTGGAGTAGCTCCGAAACGGAATTCCGTCGCAGGCCCAGATGAACGGCCAGTTCGCCGACCGTCAACGGGCCGCTCGCCGAGAGATGCTGCAGCACCTCCAGCGCGCGGTGCGTGACGGGCAGATCTCCGCCCTGGACCCGATTGGCCCAGTGGAACCGTCTGTAGACCTCCGGCAGGAGGCGAGCGACCCGCTTCGCTGCCGCTTCGGCCGTCAGGTCAACGCCCGGCGCCAGAACGCCGCCCGGCGCGACCGACGGCTCGGTCTCGGTTGGTTTCCCCGCGGATCTGCTCGTGGCGACCATGTCGCCACGACTATCCCGGCGCGGCGTCCCGGCGTCAACGGATGTGATCGGTCGCTACGACACAATCCGCTGAGGTGCGGGCCGCTAGAGCGAGGGCGGCGGCGTGGGTGACGGCGAGGCGCCCTCGACCGGGATTTCGATGCTGACCACGTAGCTCGTGTCTACGAGGCTAGCAGGGTTCCGAATCACGACTGCCCAGACTTGCTGGAAGTCCCCGCTCGGGGCGGTGAGCTCAACCCGAGTCTCGTGCCCGGACATGTCGCACCTGAACGTTACCGCCTCATACGGGCCGCCGTCGGTGTAGGGCGGGTCACCTTGCGTGTCGGCGAAGACGACGAGTTGGTCGAAGCCGGTGCAGACGACGTGGATCGCGATCCGTGGCACCGGCTGGGGGATGGCCACCCCGCCCCAAAGACCATTCGGGCCGCTCTGACCGAATGAACCGGTGCCGACCCAACCGGCAGGCACGGCGGGCCTGGACGGAATCGGCCCCGGCGTCGGGCCCGCTCCGGCCGGCGCCAACCTGGGGCCGGCAACGGTGACGGCCAGCGCCCCGGCGAGTACGACGACGACCAGGGCGAGAGCCGCTACCGCACGCGGCGTGCTTACGAGACGGTTCCAGACATTCCGCATATGGCCGCTACCGGGCTCGGTTGACGGGTCCATCGGTACCTCTCGCAGAAAGTCGTAAAGGGTCTCGGGCGCGCCGGGGGTGCGTCCATCGTCGAAGATGTCGTGCAGTCGGGCGTCCAGCTCGGGTCCCGACACCGTGTGCCGCCCTCGGGGTAGCTTCATCGGTCGATCTCCCGCGCCAACACGCGCAGTGCGTAGTGGAGTCGTGACTTCACGGTTCCGAGCGGCAGGTCCAGGCGGGTGGCGATTTGCTCGAGCGGCATGTCGCGCCAGTAGCGCAGGACGACGACCACGCGCTGTTCGGGCGACAGTCGAACGAGCGCCCTGCCGACCGCGTCCCGCGCCAGAGTGGTTCTGAACGGGTCGGCCCCGATCACCTCCAGATCGTCGTCGAAGACGATGTGCCGGACCCGCCGGCGGGCGGAGATGCGGCTCTTGCAGACGTTGGCGACGATCCGGTCGAGCCACGGACCGACCCTCTCCGGTTCGCGCATCCGCGGCCAGGCTCGCCAGGCTCGAGTCAGCGCCTCCTGCATCGCGTCCTCGGCCTCGCCGCCGTCGGCCAGCAGGTATCCGGCAAGCTTGAAGGAGCCGTCGAGGTGACGGGCGATCAGGCGCACGAAGTCGGCGGCAAGCGCCTCCGACTCGCGGGTCCTCGTCGGACCGATCGCCCCTTCCGTCATCTTCGTCTCCGCCGCCACAGTCACCTCGAACTCCTTCCGTCGGTCCATCCAGACTCCGACGGCCCCCAGGAAGTTCATTCTGAACGGCTGTTGCTGCGACAAGGCGGGATCTGGGCGCCCGCGGGCGCATCGGTCCGTGTCCCGTCCTCGAAGGGTCACCTGAGCGAATTACGACGTTCGGAGTAAGGGAATCGGCGGATCCGCCGATACCACCACCGGAGCCGACCGGCCTACCCGTCCGCGTGCCTGGAGGGTAGAGCCGTGAGGCAGCGAGCGTAACTGGCAATGGACCACGAGATACATCGCGCCGGGGCCGCGCTTCGTGGCGCGGTTGGGGCCGTGATTTCCTATCCGGGCAAGATCCGGCGAGGCGAGGCCGGATTGCCGAAGGCCCGCGACTTCCGGCCGACCCAGCCGCGGAACTGGTCGATCCGGACCAGGCTGCTCCTGGCCGCGGTCACGCCCGTTCTTCTCGTAGCCGGGCTCGACGGGGCGGGCGGCCACCTGAACCCGCTCACGCCGGTCGTCATGGTCTTCGGTATGGTGGTCGCCGTCGGGGTTGCTCGATCGGTCACCAGGCCCATCGACATCGTCATCGAGCAGGCGTCGCACGTCGCCGTTGGGGACCTGACGCACCACGACGCGGTGAGCCTGTCGAGGCGAGGCGAACTCGGTCGCCTGGCCGAAGCGTTCGCCGGCATAGGCATGTACATGGAAGAGCTGGCCGCGCTCGCGGACCGCGTCGCCGCCGGTGACCTGACCCGCGAGGTGACCCAGCGCTCCGAGCAGGACGGCCTGGCCCAAGCCTTCCGCTACATGATCGCGCGGCTTCGGAAGATGGTCACCGAGTTGAACAGGGCCGGCGAGAGCGTGGCCGAGTCGGCGGGCAAGGTGAACGAGGCCGCCGGACTCTCCGAGCAGAACTCGAGTCAGATCGCGCTGACGATCGCCCAGGTGGCGGCCGGCGCGGCCGATCAGGCTCGAGCCTCCACCGACACCAGCATGGCGATGATCGAGCTCGGGCAGGTCATCGAGCAGGTGGGCACCGGAGCGGCGCAGACTGCCTCCAGCGTCGAGGCCCAGGCCGATGCGATCAGCCAGATGGCCATCGCCATCCGCGAGGCCACGACGGCTTCGGATGAGGTCAACGCCGCGGGCGTCGCGGCCGGTGCCGCGGCCGACAAAGGCGCTTCCACCGTCAGCGAGTCGGCCGCCGGAATGGCTCGCATCAAGAAGGCCGTGGACACGGGCTCGAGCGTCGTCACGAGCCTGGGCGCGAAGGGCAGTCAGATCGGGGCGATCGTCCAGACGATCGATGACATAGCCGATCAGACCAACCTGCTGGCCCTGAACGCGGCCATCGAGGCGGCCCGCGCCGGCGAGCAGGGCAAGGGCTTCGCCGTCGTGGCGGACGAGGTTCGCAAGCTCGCCGAGCGCTCCCGTGCCGCGACCAAAGAGATCGCCGCTCTCATCGCCGAAGTTCAGAAGGGCACAGCCGAAGCCGTCGCCGCAATGGCGATAGGTGCCCGGGAAGTCGAGACCGGTTCGCAGCTGGCTCAACACTCCGCCGCGGCTCTGGACGAGATCGCTCGCGCCGTGGCCGCGTCCAACGCGGCCGTGGCCCGGATCACCACCGCGGTGGAGGCGATGGAGGCTGCCTCGTCGAACGTGGTCTGCGCCTCCGACATGATCGCCGCCATCGCCCAATCGACCAACCAGGCCGCCGGCGCGATGAGCGCCAGCGCGCTCCGCGTCAACGACGCAGTCGAATCCATCGCCGCCATCAGCGAAGAGAACTCGGCGTCGGCCGAGGAAGTGTCGTCCGCCACCCACCATCTGAGCGCACAGGCCCAGGAGGTCGTTCAGTCGGCCGGCAGTCTGACCGACATGTCGGCGAAGCTACGGCGCCTGGTGTCGCGCTGGCGCCTGCCCGAGGACGAGACGGCCGAAAGCTCGGACTCGCAGCGCAACGCCGCCTGAGGTCGACGCGGCCGGGGCGGCATCGACGGGGAACCCCCTTCGCTTCCTCGCGAAACGAACGTGTCACGGTCCAGGACAACCGGTCCGATTCGGGCCGACCCGCCGAATCCCGGCGCATAGTACTGCTCGAACGGGTGGGCACGGCCAATCCAACGAGGCGCAGGCCAGAGCTCGTCCCCTGGAGTAGCGGATGCACCGCCTTCGCCGCTGGATCGCCGTAATTGCCGCCGTCGCGCTCGTCGGCGTGGTCGAGGCGCTGAGCGACACCGCCTTTGACGCGGTCCTGCCGTTCCCGCTTCACACGATCGTGGTGCTCGTGGTTGTCATCGGCGTGGTCGGGGCGGGGGCCTCGTACTCGTTCAACAGGATCGACTTGCTGACCCGCGACCTGCGCCAGCGCAACGTCGTCCTCGAGTCGCGCAACGCGGTCCTTGCGGCGGTGTACGAGGTCAGCCTCGCCGTCTCCGGTCAGGCCGACCCCGACCAGACGATCGCCTCCATCGTCGACCACTCCCGGTCGCTCCTCAGAGCGGATGCGGCCCTGCTCGCTCTCGACGGTCCGGCCGGCGAGCTGCGCCTTCGAGCGGCCAGCGCCGCACCCGGCGTCCTGATCGGCGACGCGCCCGCGGGAACCGGCGTCATGGCCCAGGCCGAGGACGATCTCGGCTGCTACCTCCGTCCGGGCTACGAGATTCGACTCTCCGCCCCGGTCGGTCACGGCGAGAAGCGGATCGGAATGCTCGGCGTCGCTACTGCGTTGGGCGCTCGGCGGCGCTTCGATGCGTCGGAGGTGGAGACGCTGGCGGCGCTGGCGACGCAGGTAGGACTTGCGCTCGAGGCCGTGCGGCTTCAGGGCGAACTGCAGGTTCTCGCCATCCAGGCCGAGCGGGAACGCATCGCCCGCGAGATGCACGACGGCCTCGCCCAGGTCCTCGGCTACGTCAACACCAAGTCCCAGGCCGTGGAGGAGATGCTCGCCGCCGGTCGCGTCGTGGAGGCTCGCCGGCAACTCGCCGAGCTTGCGGAGGCCGCGCGTTCGGTCTACGTGGATGTCCGCGAGGCGATCCTGAGCCTCTCCGCCCCCGTGGCCCCGGATCGGGGAGTGGCGGCGGCCCTGGAGGAGTACGCGGCGCTCTACGCGGAATCATCGAAGCTGGCGGTCCGTTTCGAGGCGGCGCCCGACGCCGCGAAGGCTAGGTTGTCGGCCGCGGCGCAGGCCGAGGTCTTCAGCATCGCCCGTGAGGCTCTGACCAACGTCCGCAAGCACGCCCGCGCCCATCGGGTCGGCCTGAACCTGACCCTCGAGGGAGGGGCGCTTGTGCTCCGCATCTCGGACGACGGTGTCGGCTTCGAGGCCGAGTTGCTGGCGGTCGGCCCGGAGCGCTGGCCGCACTTCGGCCTGGCCGGGATGCGCGAACGAGCCGAGTCGGTCGGCGGAAGCATCGCCTGGCAGAGCGGGCCCGGCGCCGGCACCAAGGTCGAACTACATATTCCGGTAGGAGTTTCCTCGTGGAGCTCCCCGCTCCCAGGTGTAGCACCGTCCAGCGAGACGGGGCGTCCCGTACAGCAGCACCAGGCGGTTCGATCGCCCGCTGCGACTACTTCGGAGGCAGACTGAGGCCATGAGAACTGTGCTTGTCGACGATCACGCCCTATTCCGCGATGGTGTGGCGTCGCTGCTGCTGGCCTGGGGCCACGAGGTCGTGGGCCAGGCTTCCGATGGCAGCGCGGCGATCGAGCTGGTGGATCAGACGTCGCCGGAAGTGGTTCTGATGGACGTCCGCATGCCGAACATGGGCGGCCTGGAGGCCACCGCGAAGATCAAGGAGCGCCATCCCGAGGTGGCCATCGTCATGCTCACGGTCAGCGAGGAAGAGGCCGATCTCTTCCGCGCCATCAAGGCCGGGGCCCAGGGCTATCTGCTCAAGAACCTCGAAGCGCCCCAGCTTCGGACCATGCTCGAGGGTGTCGCCCGCGGCGAGCCGGCCATCACGCCGGCCACGGCCGCGCGGATCATCGACGAGTTCCTGCGAACCCCGAACGGCGGCCAGCGCGCGACCCAGCGGCTGACCGAGCGCGAGCTGGAGGTCCTCAAGCTCGTGACCGACGGCCAGCGCAACCGCGAGATCGCGGTCGAGCTTGGGATCAGCGAGAACACCGTCAAGTTCCACCTCAAGAACATCGTCGAGAAGCTTCACGCCCAGAACCGCGCCGAGCTGGCCGCCCGCGCCGTGCGCGAAGGCCTGGTGCCCGATCCGCCCCGCGACTGGGTTTCGGCGGAGCGGTCGCGCCGGTAGACGCCCGTCGTTGACGGCCCACGGCCCAAGCCAGTCAACGCCGCCCCGGACGGCGTTGTGAGCCCATAAGGCGTCGATTTCCACTCAATACCACCCCGGGTGGTACTAAGTCACGATCGCTTCGCTCGGAACCGCGGCGCCGGCGCTGACAGGCTCGATCTGAGCGTGGATCCGTCACGAGGCCTGGGCTCTTTCGACCCCCAAGACCGTCTGGAAGCCCCCGGCTCCACTTTGCTTCACCCCGGGCGGTATTCCTTCCCGGTACCAGGCGCCAACCCACTCGGCCCGCAACGGAACGACAACCGACGTCGTCGCCCTCGATGGACAGACCTGCGCGACTCTGGGGGCGAAGGCCGGGTGCACCCTTACGATATCGACGACGCTCTACGCCGCGACGGCTCTGGCCTCTACTGGCGGAGGGACCGGCGTAGCACCCATGACGGCGAGTGGGTGCCTAACGGTCGATGCGTCACTGAATTTCGGTTGGATGGGTATTAGCTTCATGACCGATCGGATCGTAGTTCCGATGTGCTGGAACGGTCCCACAAGCTGGAGGAACGGCGGAGCGGGACCCCAGTGCTACATATACCCACCCCCGGGCTACTCGTTTGGAAAAGACTGGTGCGACATGTACAACAACAACACCACGTCGACGCAAGCCGGCGACGACTGGCACATCTCGAGTGCGTGGTCCACCACGTACTTCTGGGCAAGATTGAACTTCAGAGGCGCCTGTCCCTTGGGCGGCATTTCCTACTACTGGACGGGCGGCCAGTAGGACGCCATGATCGTGGGGCATCTCGGAGGACGTGACATGTGGCTAACCCGGCTGACCGCGCCTCGCGCGCGGTCAGCAACCGTGGCGATAGGTGTTGTCGTGGCGATTGCTGTCTTGCTGATGTTCTACTTGTGGGTTACGGGCACTCAGCTTCGTCCCATGCCCTGACGTCTCCAGCCCGGTCTGTCGAAGGCGGCTTCGACCGGAGTCACGACTGACTGCGGGACCCCAACTCCTGCAATGGGTCTGTTGCCGGGGCAATAGGTCGTAAGGTCATGCCGCAGGTTCGCTGTCTAGTTCGCGTGGCTGACCGGCAGTTTCGTCCGCAGCAAAACGTGCCGCGGGTGTCAGCGACCTAGCACTCGCTACCAGATGACCGATGCCTACTTGTCATCGGTCATCTTGCTGTTGGCATCGTCGCTGTCGTGGGCGTCCCCTGGATGGGGCTGCCGGGTACTCTTTCTTCTTGGTTCGATGGCGGCTCTTGAGTTCAGGTTCTTGAGACCAGCCTGGTTGGGCGCAGGTCGCCATTCTTCCTCGGTCCACTCCATTGCACCGACCATCAGGTTCTGGCCGGGCTGCCTTGTTCGGCCGAGTCCGGCGCAGTCGTCATGGTGGTCTCAGCGGCGCGGGAATCAGTCCTGGTTTCGACACGACACGAGATCGGCAGAGCGGCTAAGCCCGGATCCACCGATAGCCTCGGCCTGAGAGGCGCGGAAACGACGAATCAGGTGCCCTTCTGAACTGGGAAGATGGCGTTGAGAGCAGCCCATCGCACCCAGCAAGAGGAGCACCTGA